>Ga0207711_10005635_pt1 | contig 10582 bp, 10 predicted proteins | sample KBSS34metaG_FD_184401 | JGI IMG/M metagenome (GOLD analysis project Ga0207711, IMG submission 184401) | Switchgrass rhizosphere microbial communities from Kellogg Biological Station, Michigan, USA - KBS S3-4 metaG (SPAdes) (version 2) | ecosystem: Host-associated > Plants > Roots > Rhizosphere...
CCCTGCTCCTGCCCGCCCGAAGGCAGCAGCGTCGCGAGATCGCGCACCAGCAGCGCGCCCACGCCAGGCGGCCCGCCAAATTTGTGAGCGGAGAAGACGATGAAGTCCGCATCGGGAAGCGGCATCTTGCCCACCGCCTGCGTCGCATCGCAGAGCCAGAGGCCACCCGCCTCGCGCACCGCCGCGCCGATGGTCTCCGTGGGCTGGATCACGCCCGTCTCGCTGTTCACAAGCTGTACGGCGACCAGCGGCCGCTCCCCCGCCTGTTCGAACGCGAGCGCCAGCCCCACGCCGGTGACGAGGCCGTCAGCCCCGACCGGCAGGATGATCGCCCCCTCCTCCATCCGGCGCACCGCATCATGTTCCACCGCCGCAACGATCCGCCGCCCGGCCATCGCGCGCGTCATCACCATCGCGATGCCCTCGCTCGCGCCGCTGGTGAAGAGGATCGCGCCCTGCCAGCCGGTCAGCTCCGCGATCCGCGCGCGCGCCTTCTCCAGCGCCGCCCGTGCTGCGCGCCCCTCTGCGTGCGGTGACGAAGGGTTTGCCCACAGATCGAAGGCCTCCAGCATTGCCGCACGGGCCGCCGGCCTGAGCGGCGTCGTCGCGGCATGGTCAAGGTAGATACGGACCATGATCGGTATGCGGCTCCAATTGATTGCACGAAACGGCCGCCCTTCTATATAGGACTGCATTCGTGCGGCCATAGCGGCCGATCCCTTTTGCTCGTCCGCAGCAGGTGTTTGTGCCCGAAGTCATCTTTCCCGGCCCCGAGGGCCGCCTCGAAGGCCGTTTCAGCCCCGGACCGCGCCCGAGGGCGCCCGTCGCCCTGATCCTCCACCCGCACCCGCAGGCGGGGGGCACGATGAACAATCGCATTGTGCAGGCGCTCTATCAGACTTTCGTGCGCCGCGGCTTTGCAACGCTGCGCTTCAACTTCCGCGGCGTCGGCAAGTCTCAGGGCGTGTTCGACAATGGCGTGGGCGAGCTTTCGGATGCGGCCTCCGCGCTCGACTGGGTGCAGTCCATCCACCCGGAAGCGACGCAGACGTGGATCGCCGGCTTCTCCTTCGGCGCCTGGATCGGCATGCAGCTGCTGATGCGGCGGCCCGAGGTGCGCGGCTTCATCTCAATCGCGCCGCCGGCCAATCTTTACGATTTCAGCTTTCTGGCGCCCTGCCCGTCGTCGGGCATCATCATCCAGGGCGATGCGGACGAGGTGGCGACGCCGCCCGCCACGCAGAAGCTGGTCGACAAGCTGCGTACGCAGAAGCACATCACCATCCACCACGACACCATCCCGCACGCGAACCACTTCTTCGCCGACGAGATGGACCTGCTAATGCAGTCCGTGGACGGCTATCTGGACATGCGGCTGAAGTGAGGCCACGCGCCCCGGCCTGCGGCGGGCCGGGGTGTTGCGGGAAGCCCCGCACCCTCCTGTCATCCTGACGGAGGTCAGTATCCATTCGGTTCTCCGCGAGCCGCATCACCGCCTTGCTTGAAACAGGGGCGGCATCAGGCCCCTGACGCGGTGCGAATGGATCCCGGCCTCCGCCGGGATGACGATGGAGAGGGCAGTACGGCGGGAGGCCGCCCCTTTCCTCACCACCCGACACTCCCCCACTAATGGCCCGGCATCGGCCATAGATAGATGGCCACATTCCCCACCGTCACCAGCGCGGCGCCGATCATCAGCCAGCCGCGCTGGCGCTCCTCCCGGCTGGTCAGCACCAGCCGGGCGCCTCCGATGCCCAGCGCCAGCGCGGCGAGCATCGCGAGGCTGAGGAACAGCCCCGCCATCAGGCGGTCAGCGACCGGAAGCGCGCCGGATCGACATTGCCGCCCGACACCACCAACGCCGTGCCGGAGAGCGGCACCTTGCCCGCCAGCGCCGCCGCCAGCGCGACGGCACCGCCCGGCTCCGCCACCAGCTTCAGCCGCTCGAAGGCGAAGCGCATCGCCGTCGCCACCTCGGCCTCGCTCACCGCCACGCCGACAGCGCCGCGATCCTTCAGGATGCCGAAGGTGAGCGGCGCCACCCGCAGCGTCTGGAGTGCATCGCAGGCGGTCCCGGGCGGATTAGGGCCGACCGGCACGATCTCCCCGCCCCGCAGCGACGCGCCCATATCGTCCCAGCCTTCCGGCTCGGCGATCACGATCCCGGCCCCCGGCGCGCCCAGCGCGATACCGGAGGAAAGCCCACCGCCGCCGCAGCAGACCACGATCCGCTCCACCGCGCGGCCGGTCGCCTGCTCATATTGCTCGGCGATCTCCAGCCCTGCGGTGCCCTGCCCTTCCACGATCCAAGGATCGTCGAAGCTCGGCACCAGCACCGCGCCGCGCTCCTCGGCGATGGCAGCGGCGATCGCCTCGCGGCTTTCGGTCAGGCGATCGTAGAAGACCACCTCGGCACCATATTCGCGCGTGCCCGCCACCTTGGCCGCAGGCGCATCGGCCGGCATCACGATCACCGCCGGCATCCCCAGCTTGCGCGCCGCCCAGGCCACGCCCTGCGCATGATTGCCCGAGGAGAAAGCCACCACGCCGGCCGCGCGCTGCCCCTCCGGAATCGAGGAAAGCCGCCACCACGCGCCACGCAATTTGAAGCTGCCGGTGCGCTGAAGACACTCGGCCTTGATATAGACCAGTTCGCCCCGGATTTCCGCTTCGACGAGGGGTGTGCGGACCCCCACGGGCTCAAGCGCTCGCGCTGCGGCCTGAATGCCTGAAAAGCTGGGAAAACGTGTGCCCGTAACGAGCGCTGATTCGTCCGAAAAAATGGCCGTTCTCCGTAGTTTAACTGAGGGGTTTACAGGGGGGATCGCTGTATCTATATCGCCCCCCTCGCTGCCCCATGGGACTTCCAACCGCAAGGCAGCTTATTTTGACAACTGCTCGTTGGAGGTCCCTTGAGTTGCACAAGCACCATAGCGCGCTGGGGCTAGCTGCCGCCCTTCGTCCGGTCCAGCCGGTCACGCTCGTTCGCCCGCACGCCGCTCAGCGTGCCGCCCGCTTCTTTTCGGAGAAGTTTCCGGGTCGGTCGCTCTATGCGGTGAAGGCGAACCCCTCGCCCGATCTTCTTCTCGCTCTGTGGGAAGGCGGAATCACGCATTACGACGTGGCCTCGATCGCCGAGGTGCGTCTGGTGCGGGAAACGCTGCCGCAGGCGACGTTGTGCTTCATGCACCCCGTGAAGGCCGAGGAAGCGGTCGCGGAAGCCTATTTCACGCACGGCGTGCGTACCTTCTCGCTGGATAGCCACGAGGAACTGGACAAGATCGTCCGCGCCACCAACGGCGCGAGCGACCTGACCCTGTGCGTCCGCCTGCGCGTTTCGTCCGATCATTCGAAGCTCAGCCTCGCGTCGAAGTTCGGCGTGGATCTGGCCGATGCCGCCCCGCTGCTGATGGCGACTCGTCAGGTCGCCGATGCGCTCGGCATCTGCTTCCACGTCGGTTCGCAGGCGATGAGCCCGCAGGCCTATGCCGATGCGATGGCGCGCGTCCGCGCGGCGATCGTCTCGGCGGCGGTGACGGTGGACGTGGTGGATGTCGGCGGCGGCTTCCCGTCGTCCTATCCGGGCATGGAGCCTCCCCCGCTGGAGCGCTACTTCCGCACGATCCACGAGGCGTTCGAGAGCCTGCCGGTGTCCTACTCGTCCGAGCTCTGGTGCGAGCCGGGCCGGGCGCTGTCGGCCGAATATGCCAGCCTGCTGGTGCGCGTGGAGCGTCGCCGTGGCGACGAGCTCTACATCAACGACGGCGCCTATGGCGCGCTGTTCGATGCCGCGCATATCGGCTGGCGCTTCCCGGTGACGCTGCTGCGGGAGCCGGAATCGCGCGCCAAGACGATCGGCTTCAGCTTCTACGGCCCGACCTGCGACGACATGGATCGCATGGCCGGCCCGTTCGAGCTGCCCGCCGACGTGCAGCCGGGCGACTATCTCGAGATCGGGATGCTCGGCGCCTATGGCTCGGCGATGCGGACGGCGTTCAACGGCTTCACCAACGGCGACACCGTCGTCGTCGATGACGAGCCGATGGCCAGCCTCTACACCGAAGTCACGGCCCCTGCGGAAGTGGCCGGTCGCGTCATCAAGCTGTAAGGCAACTTACCGATTTTCCGTCGACCCCGGCGAAAGCCGGGGTCCAGGGTAGCAAGCGTGTTGCGTGACGCCCTGGATCCTGGCCTTCGCCGGGAAGACGCCCTTTGCTTGCGGAGCCCGCATCATGAACACCGAAACGCCGATCAACGACGCTCGCAAGGCCGAGCTGCTCTCCACCGTCGTCGAGCATGTCGACATCACCAGCTTCGACGCGCGCCCGATCGTGGACGCGATGAAGAAGATGAGCTTCACGTCGCGCGATCTCGGCCGCGCTGCCGAAATCTACAACATGATGCTCGCCGACAAGGAATGCTCGGTGGTGCTGGTGATCGCCGGCTCCACCTCGGCCGGCGGCTGCATGGACCTCTATGCCGAGCTGATCCGCAACAACATGGTCGACGCGGTGGTCGCCACCGGCGCCACCATCGTGGACATGGATTTCTTCGAAGGCCTTGGCCACAAGCATTATCAGGCCAAGGAAATCCCGGACGACGACACGCTGCGCTCGCTCTACATCGATCGTATCTACGATACGTACATCGATGAGGTCGCGCTCCAGAACGTCGATCACACCATCTTCGAGATCGCCGAGAGCCTGCCGACCAAGGCCTATTCGTCGCGCGCCTTCATCCGCGAGATGGGCCGTTACCTGACGAAGCACGGCAAGAAGGACAACAGCCTCGTCAAGCTCGCCTTCGAGCATGACGTGCCGATCTTCTGCCCCGCCTTCACGGACTCGTCGGCCGGCTTCGGCCTCGTGAAGCACCAGGTCGATGCGATGAAGGCGGGCAAGCCCTACCTTACCATCGATTCGATCGCCGACTTCCGCGAGCTGACCGACATCAAGATCAAGGCGGGCACCACCGGCCTGCTGATGATCGGCGGCGGCGTGCCGAAGAACTTCGTGCAGGATACCGTCGTCTGCGCCGAAATCCTCGGCCATGACGATGTCGAGGTCCACAAGTATGCGGTGCAGATCACCGTGGCGGACGTGCGCGACGGCGCCTGCTCCTCCTCGACGCTGCAGGAAGCGGCTTCGTGGGGCAAGGTTTCGACCGCGATGGAGCAGATGGTCTATGCCGAGGCGACCTCGGTGATGCCGCTGCTGGCGTCCGACGCCTATCACCGCGGCCACTGGCGCAACCGCGAGAAGCGCGCTTTCGCGAAGATGTTCGCCGACAACTGATCGTTACGCGCTCCCGTTCGCGGGAGTGAAGAAAAGGGCGCCGACCTCGCGGTCGGTGCCCTTTTGCGTGTGGGCGGCAATGGCGCGGCTAAATGCCGAGAACCGAATGCTCCACGTCGACGAACGGGCGCGGTCCGGCGGTGAGGACGGCCGCATGGAAGGCCAGCAGATCGAAATGCCGCGCCGATGCCTTCGCCCTGCCCCGGAGATCGAGCAGACGATGGAGGCCCAGCGTCCCGCTGGCCGCCTCGCCGGGCATGGCCATGATCCGGTCGATCGCACCGGGCTGGGGCGATCCGGTGAGCGCAGTCATCTCCGCTTCCGCCGTCGCGCGAGTCCAGCGCTGGGCGTGGATGCCGATATCCGCCACCAGCCGCGCCGCGCGCAGCAACTCGTCGGAGAGGCTGGCGATCTCGGCCCAGGGGTCGTGCGCGAACAGGCCCTGCTCGGCCGCGAGATGTTCCGCATAGCCGGCCCACCCTTCCGTCATCGCCGGCCATGCGGCGATGCGCGTTATGAGCGGCCGATCGACGCTGGCGAGGGCCGCCTGAAGGTGCAGGCCCGGCACGGCGAGATGATAGGCGAGCGGCGGCAGGCCCGGCACCGGAAGCCCCAGCACGGAGCGCGTATCGAGCCACAGCGTCGCAGCACGATCCCCGTCAACCGCGGCGGGCTGGTAGAAGGAACCGGCCGGCATCTCGCGCCCGGCGCCGGCGACGGGGCGAATGGAGAGCGGCGGCAGCGCCGTGGCCGATACCCAATGCGGCAACAGGGCGGTGGCAGCCTGCACCCGATCGTTCGCCTGCGCCAGCAGCGCGGCACGACCGCCCTCGTCGTCGCTCTGGATGAATTCGGGATGTGCGGCGAAAGCGGCGGAAATGCGATCCCCCAGGCTGCCCTTGCGCAGGCCCCGCAGCGCGAGCCTCTTGTCCAGCAGCGCCGCCACTCGGCCGGCCTCCGCGCGGGCTAGCGCCTGAATGTCGGCCGGCGCCATGCGCGTGTCGCCGGCGCGCGCGAGATTGGCGGCATGGAGCACATCGCCGGATTTCTGCGCCCACACGCCGATTTCCGGCCGCCCGCGCCGCGTGACGGTGGCCACCGTATCCCGCAGCAGCGCCATGGCGGGCTGGACCCGCTTTTCCAGCGTGGCGGCGGCACGCGCCACCTGCTGATCACGCGCGGCGGGAGGAACGCCCTCCGCATCGAGCCGCGCCCTCAGCGCCACGAGCAGCGGATGCCGATCGGACGGCGGCGCGAGCAGCGCGTCCATCTGCGGCAGCGCCGCGCGGCTGACGGTGACGGGCGGGATGCAACCGGCCGCCTCGTCCTGCCGGACGCTCTGCGCCACGCCGAGCAGGGCGTCGGTGTAGAAATCGAGCTTGGCCTGCCAGGCATCCCGGGCCTGCGGGCTCGCCATGTCCTGCGTCAGTCGCATCGCCATCGGCGTGGCGATGTGCGGCCCGGCATAGGCGGTGACGAGATAGGGCCGATGCAGGCCCGCATAGGGGCTGTTGCGGCCATAGGGGATGTCCGCAGTGGCCGACGCCGCATCCAGCAGCGCGCGGACGCTCGTGCCCGCAACGTCGCACGGCCCGGGCGGAAGCGCGGAGCGCGCGGCGGCGATCGCGAGGCGCAGCGTGGCGTTGCCGTCGGGCGACCAGTCATCGCAGCGCACCGCCGCCGGTCCGCCGGCCGATGCCTCCCGCAGGCCAGCCGCCACCGCCGCCTCCGGCAACAAGGTGAGGATCGGGGCGGTCACGTCGTCGAGCGCGCTCACCGTCAGGCAAGCCGACGGACCTTGAGCGAGCGCGCCGCAGCCGCGCGCAAAGGCCGCCCCGGCCGCCAGCATTGCCATCGCCTCGCGCCGCGTCCGTCCTGCCACCTTACAAGCCCTGCTGATTCCTGATGATGCCCTCGTGACATTCGGCGACGCCACGGGCAACATGGCTGACATGTTCAGGCTCGAAATGGACGGCCCCGTCGCACGAGTCGTGATCGATCGGGGCGAACGGCGCAACGCGATCCCCATCGCTTCATGGAGCGAGCTGGAGCGCATCGTGGGCGAAGCGGTGGCGGCCGAGCCCCGGCTCGTGGTCATCACCTCGGCCGATCCGGCAAGCTTCTGCGCCGGCGCGGACCTGACGGAGCTGCCCCAGCTGATCGACGATGTCCGCCGCCGCCACATCTTTCGCGGGGCGATGGGAAGCGCCCTCGCCCGCATCCGCGCGGTAGGCATGCCGACGATCGCCATCATCGAGGGCGGATGCTTCGGCGCGGGCGTATCGCTGGCGATGGCGTGCGACATGCGGATCGCTGGCCCCCGCGCCACCTTCGCCATCACGCCGGCACGCTTCGGCATCTCCTATCCCCAGCCCGACATGATGCGGTTGGGCGAACTGGTGGGTCCGGGCCAGGCGGCGCGGCTCGTCTATGGCGCCGAGACGATCGACGCGGCGGAAGCCCACCGAATCAGCCTTGTCGAGATCGTGGACGAGACGACGCCCGTGGGCGCCCGCATGACGCAGCGCATCGCCGATAACGCGCCCTACAGCCTCGCCGCGCTGAAGGCGACGCTGGTCGGCCGCTGGGGCGTCGACAAGCGCTTCGACGACGCCTTCTCCTCCGCCGATTTCGCGGAAGGCTGGGATGCCTTCCGTTCCCGTCGCAAGCCCGATTTCAGCTGATGCGGATGGGATCGACGGAAGCCTGGGCGGAGATAGGCGGCAACGGAGCGGGGCAAGGCGGCATCCTGATCGTCGCCGATCACGCCTCTGCCCATGTACCGCTCGATATCGACCTTGGCATCGCGGACGAGGTGCTGACGCGGCATGTCGCGGTGGATATCGGCGTCGCGCCGCTCACCGAGGCGCTGTGCGCGCGGCTTTCCTGCGATGCGCTGCTGGGCGGCGTCTCGCGCCTCGTATGCGATTTCAACCGGGAGGAGGATGCCCCCGGCCTGCTGCCGATCGCGAGCGACGGCATCGCCATTCCGGGCAACGCGCTGGATGCGGCGGGCCGAGAAGCACGGCTCACGCGGTTTTTCCGGCCCTATCACGCGGCGGTGGCGGAGCGGATCGCCCGGCTGAAGCCCATGCTGCTCGTCTCCCTGCACAGCTTCACGCCCCGGCTGGAAACGCACCCCGATCAGGCCCGGCCGTGGCAGATCGGCATCCTTTACAATCAGGACGAGCGGGCGGCGCGCATCGCCATCCCGTTGCTGGAGGCGGACGGCATCGTCACCGGCGATAACGAGCCCTATTCCGGCCGCATCCTGAACGCCACCATGAACCGGCACGGCGAGGCTAACGGCATTCCCTATCTCGGCATCGAGGTACGGCAGGATGGCATCAGGGACGCGGCCGGCGTGGCGCACTGGGCGACGCGCCTGTCGCCCGTGATCGAGGCGACCTGGCAGGGCCTTTCGTCACGGGGGTCGGTCGCGCGTCAGCGGCACGCCTAGGGAGGGGCATCATGGCACGCCGGTATTTCAGCGCTATTCTCATCCTCGTGCCGCTATCGCTGGCCGCCTGCCACAGGCAGGGCAACGACAGCGAAGCCCCCGCCGGCGATGCTGCCAACGCCACGCAGATCGATTGCGCGCTGCACGGCTCCGCCGAGTTCGACAGCCATTGCACCGTGGAGCGGACGGTCTCCGGCGACGGGCTGCTGCTGGTGGTGCATCACCCGGACGGCGGCTTCCGCCGGCTGCTGGTGACGACGGACGGACGCGGCGTCATCACGGCGGACGGCGCCGAGCAGGCAGTCGTCACCGTCGCAGATCCCGGCAAGATCGACGTGGCCGTGGAGCAGGATCGCTATCGCCTGCCCGCCACCGTCAAGGGGCAGGCGCTGCCGCAACGATGAGCGGCGGACCGATCCTCACCGCCGCGCAGACGCGCGAGGCGGAAGAGGCTGTGTTCGCGCGGGGCGTTTCCGTCTTCGAGCTGATGGGCCGGGCCGGCAAGGCGGTGGCCGATATCGCCTGGGATCGCTTTGGCCCGCTGGAAACGCTGGTGGCGTGCGGGCCGGGCAATAATGGCGGCGACGGCTATGTCATCGCCCGGCGGCTGCGCGAGCGGGGCGTGCGGGTGCGCGTCGCCGCCTCGGGCGATCCGGGAACGGAGGCGGCGCGAATGGCGCGGGCAGCATGGGATGGCCCGGTTCAGCCGCTCAAGGAGGTCGCGCCGGCGCCGCTTTTCATCGACGCGCTGTTCGGCACCGGCCTCTCCCGCCCACTGTCAGACGCGATCGCGGAACCGGCGCGACGGCTGATGGCCGCGGCGCGGCGGCGCGTGGCGGTCGATCTGCCGAGCGGCGTCGCCACCGATGACGGTGCGGTGCTAACAGCCCTGCCCGCTGCCGACTGCACGGTGGCGCTCGGCGCGCTGAAACTGGCGCATCGGCTGATGCCGGCGGCCGCGCTGTGCGGCACGGTGGTGGTGGCCGATATCGGGCTCGACCTTCCCCACGATGCCACGCTGCCGAGAGAGATCACCCGGCCACGCCTGCCGGGTCCGGGCTTCGAGAGCCACAAATATAATCGCGGCAAGGTGCTGGTGGCGGCAGGCGCCATGCCGGGCGCGACGATGCTGGCGGCGCTCGCCGCGCAGCGGGCCGGGGCCGGCTATGTCGAGCTGCTCGGCAATGCCGGGGAGGCGCCTCCCCATGCCCTGGTGCGCCGCGCTTGGGACGATGCGGCCCTGGCCGACAAGCGGATCGGCGCCATCGTGATCGGGCCGGGGCTCGGCACGGATGAGGAGAGCGGGCGCCGGCTGGGCCTCGCGCTCGCCACCGGCAAGCCGCTGCTGCTCGATGCGGATGCCCTCACCCTGATCGCCCGGCAGGGGCCGGAGCGGATCGCGACGCCGGCCGTGCTGACGCCGCATGAAGGCGAATATGCGCGCCTGTTCGGCGAGGTGCGGGGCTCGGCGCTGGCCAGGGCGCGGGAGGGCGCGCGACGGACGGGCGCGGTGCTGCTGCTCAAGGGCGCCTGCACCGTCGTGGCGCATCCCGATGGCCGCGCCATGATCGCGGCCCCGGCGCCCGGCTGGCTGGCGAGCGCGGGCACGGGAGATGTGCTGGCAGGCATCCTCGGCACGATGCTGGACCAGCTTGGCGATCCCTTCGCGGCGGCCGGGGCGGCGGTGTGGCTCCATTCCGAGGCGGCACGCCGCGCAGGGCCGGCGCTGATCGCGGACGACCTGATCGCGCACCTGCCGGAGGTGGTGGCAGGCTGCCTCTGATGGCCCCGGCGGCAGCGCGCCCGTCCGTTGCACGCGGAGCCCTTC
>Ga0207711_10005648_pt1 | contig 10568 bp, 9 predicted proteins | sample KBSS34metaG_FD_184401 | JGI IMG/M metagenome (GOLD analysis project Ga0207711, IMG submission 184401) | Switchgrass rhizosphere microbial communities from Kellogg Biological Station, Michigan, USA - KBS S3-4 metaG (SPAdes) (version 2) | ecosystem: Host-associated > Plants > Roots > Rhizosphere >...
GGGGTCGCCGACGATGAGTGCAGGCCGGTGTCCCGCCCTGCGCAGCACGTCCGCGCCGGAGCCGACGCCGACCAACACCGGCTGATACTCCTTGATGAACGGCTTGAGCGCCTTGAGGTCCTCGATCGCGTCGGGCTCCTCGGCCACGATCACCACGTGTCTGCGGTGGACGTCGACGTCGATGTCCGGGATGCCCATGCCGTCGATCAACAGCGGGCTCTCGCTGCGAATGAACTCGATCGTGTTGCCCGCGAACGCCTCGAGGTGCGCCACCAGGCCGGTCTTCGCCTCGACCATCAGCTCGTGGATTTCTTCCTCGGTGCGCTCCTTGCCGACAGCGATGCGACGGTCGCCGGAGTAGACACCACCGTTGTTGAGCCTGACCCGGGAGCCGTCCTTCACCTTCTTGAACACTTCCGGGCCGGTCTCGTCGATGAGCGTCACCCCGTTGCCGACCAGCACCTCGGGTCCCAGGTTCGGATAGCGTCCCGAGATCGACGGCGACGCGTTGATGACCGCGGCGACGCCTGCCTCGACGAGCACGTCGGCGGTGATTCGATCGAGGTCCAGCGCGTCGAGCACGACGATGTCGCCGGGGCGAACGCGGCGCAGCAGACGATCGATGTCGCGGTCGACGCGGGCGATACCTGTGACACCAGGTCGTGGGCCGGCATTACGCGAGAGCAGCGCTGACATCTTCATGGAGACCGATTCTGTCGGCCAACCCTCAAGTTGAGGTGTAGGCGCGCCGTAACACCAGCCTCAGAAGTTACCTTTTGTCACACCAACCCCACGAAATCACCCCACGCGGCCCGCTGCGGCGTCCTGTTGAGCGGCGTCCAGCAGCTCACGCGCGTGGGCCCGCCCACTGTCTGATTCGCCAAGACCGGCCAGCATCCTGGCCAACTCGGCGACCCTGTCGTCGTCGTCGAGACGACGTACCTCACTCGACTTTCCCTTGCTGGCGCCACTGTCGACGACCAGGTGAACGTCGGCGTATGCCGCCACTTGAGGTAGATGGGTGACGACGATGACCTGGTGCGTGCGCGCCAACCGCGCCAGGCGTCGGCCGATCTGGACGGCGGCGCGACCGCCCACGCCCGCGTCGACCTCGTCGAAGACCATCGTGGTGCCCTCCGCCGATGCCGCAAGGACGACCTCCAACGCGAGCATCACCCGCGACAACTCGCCACCCGATGCGCTCTTCGCCAACGGCAACACGTCAGAACCCGAATGCGGAGTGAAGCCAAACTCGACGGCGTCGACCCCGTCGTGGCCCGCATGCACGGTCACACCGCCGGGGAGGACGAGCGGCGCCGAGTCGTCGACACGTGCCGCCAAGGGGACGACGGCGATGCTGAACCCCGCACCCGACATCGCAAGGCCCGCCAACTCCTCGGTGACGGCCTTCGCCAACGACTTCGCGGCCTTGGTCCGCGCCTTGGTGAGAGCTGACGCCGCCTCGACGAGTGAGCCCTCAAGCTGCTCGACCCGCCTCGCCAAACCCGCTAGTGCCTCCTCCGAAACGTCTAGCTGGGCCAGCCGACCGCGGGCGTCGTTCGCCCAGCCGAGAACACCATCGATGTCGGCGGCGTACTTGCGGGTCAGCGTCCGAAGTTCGCCCTGACGCGCGAGCTTCGCCTCCAATGTGCTTGCATCGCTGGGTAATTCGGCCAAGTAGTCGCCCAGCTCTGTCGAAACGTCACCGATCGTGAGCAACGCCTCGGCGAGCCGGTCGCCGAGGATGCGGAGCGCGCCGTCGTCGGTGCCTTGCAATGCCGCCATGGCTTGACCCACACCGTCTGCAGCGGATGCCGTATCGGTGGGCGTCTCGTCGAGGGCGCCCGAAAGCGCATCGCGGGCGCCCTGCGCGGCGTCGCGCAGGGCATCCAGCTCGGACAACCGGCGGATCTCGGACACCAGCGCATCGTCCTCCCCCGGTTGCGGTGCGACGGCGTCGATCTCGTCGAGGCCGAACTGCAGCCGGTCGGCTTCCAACGCAAGCTCACGGGCGCGCTGCCTGCGATCGGCGAGGTCCCGGCGGGCGGTCAGCCAGTCGTCGCGAACGCCGCGGTAGCGGGCCAACAGCGCATCGACGTCGACGAATCGGTCAAGGGCGACGCGCTGCTGGTCGGGTCGCATCAACCGGAGCTGATCGTTCTGACCGTGCAGTGCAAGGAGCTCGGTGGTGAAGGTGCTCAACGACTTCGCCGGGACACTGCGGCCGCCCAGATACGCGCGCGAGGGGCCGTCCTTGCTGACCGAACGCGCGGCGATCACGCTGCCGTCGTCGTCGCGCTCGGCGCCGGACGAGTCGAGGATGGCGTCAATCCTGCCGCCGACGCCGCCATCGAGTTCGTTTGTGGTGAAACGGCCTTCGACGATCGCGCGCTCAGAACCTGATCGAACCCTGGTGGCATCGGCACGGCCGCCCCCAAGAAGGTGCAGACCGGTGACGACCATCGTCTTGCCCGCGCCGGTCTCGCCGGTCAACACCGTCAGTCCACGGTCGAACTCGGCGGTTGCGGCTTTGATTGCCCCGAGTGCCTCGATGCGGATTTCTTCTAGCACTACTGTCCGCGCCATCCCTTGACTGGCAATCGGAACTTGCGCACCAACCGGTCGGTGAACGGCGCACTATCCAGGCGAACCCACTTCAGCGAGGTGCCGCAGCGGGCCACCTCCAGCCGCGCGCCCGCAGGCACGACCATCTCGCGACGACCGTCGCAAAACACCATCGCGTCGTACCCGCCCGCTTCGACCTCGATGGCGATGCACGAGTTGGGGCTGGTGACCATGGGGCGGGCGAACAGCGCGTGAGCGTTGTTGGGGACCACCAGGATCGACTCGAGGTCGGGCCAAAGGATCGGACCGCCTGCGGAGAACGCGTAGGCCGTCGACCCGGTGGGCGTCGAGACGAGGACGCCGTCGCACCCGAACGACGAGACGGGGCGGCCGTCGACCTCCAACACCACGGCGAGTACGCCGAGGCGGGGGCCCTTCTCCAGGCTGGCCTCGTTGAGTGCCCATCCGCGTTGCGCGACGCGGCCATCCACGCGCACGACGATGTCGAGCGTCATGCGTTCCTCGACGCGATAGTTGCGGTTGATCACGTGGTCGAGCACGGTGTCGATCGCGTCGGCCTCGGCCTCGGCGAGGAAGCCGATGTGCCCCAGATTGACTCCGAGGACCGGGATTTCGACATTGCGTGCAAGCTCGGCGGCACGTAGGAAGGTGCCGTCGCCGCCGAGCACCAGCACCATCTCGCAGCCCTCGGCAGCGCGCTCGTCGGCGTCGACGACGTCGATCTCGTTTCCGAGCGCGGTGATCTCGTCGGGTCCCAGATACAACGGCTGGTAGTCGACGGCTTCGGCCGCGAGGACGCGAAGGCCGACGCCGTTGTCACTGAGCACCTTCTTCACCCGGCGTGCGGTCTCGGTCGCCTCGTCGCGACCGGTGTGTACTACCAGCAATATCGTGCGCTCGGTCACTGCGGCCCCTCTGCCACGGCCTGACGAACTCGCTGCTCGAGCGCGTCACCCCGTAGAGCGTCGTCGGTCTGCGTCCGCAGCCGAAGGAAGTACTCCACGTTCCCGGACGGGCCTGGCAGCGGACTTGCCGTGACATCCACCGCGTGCCAGCCGAGTTCGGCGGCACGTCGCGCAACCGACACCACCGAGTCGACCCGTTGCGTGGGGTCACTGACCACGCCGCCGGGCCCAACCCGATCCTTGCCCACCTCGAACTGTGGCTTCACCATGGGAACGATATCGGCGTCCACCGACGCGCACGACACGAGTGCTGGCAACACGGTGGACAACGAGATGAACGACAGGTCGGCCACGACGAGATCGACGAGGCCGCCGATCTGCTCGGGCGTCAACCCGCGCACGTTCGTCCGCTCCAACACCGTGACCCGGGAATCCGAGCGCAGCGACCACGCGAGTTGGCCGTATCCGACGTCGGCGGCGATCACCTCGCGGGCGCCTCGGTCCAGTAGCACCTCGGTGAACCCGCCGGTAGAGGCACCCGCGTCGAGGCATCGCCGACCGTCGACGGATACGCCGAAGGCGTCGAGTGCCCCGATGAGCTTGTGGGCGCCACGGGATACCCACGTGCGTTCGTCGGCCTCGGCGACGGTCAACCTGGCGTCCACGGCGATGGCCGTTGCGGGCTTGGCGGCGGGCATGCCGTCGATGCGAACGCGGCCGGCGCCGATCAGCTCCGCGGCCTGTTGACGCGAACGCGCGAGGCCCCGTCGGACCAGCTCGGCATCAACACGAGCGCGCCGCGTCACGTCGGCTCACTGGTCGGCTCCACGTTGCGGGTCTCGGCGCTTCTGCGCTCGACCGATTCGAGCGCCTCGACGAGGTGGTCGTGCGCCTCTTCCAGGCGAGCCGCGATCGCCTCGAGGTCGGCGTCGGGCGCATCCGGTTCTGGGAGCGCCGCGAGCAGCGTCGCGATGGTCGACCGAATCTGATCTGGGTCGGTAGTCATGGCACCGTTCACGCTAGCTGATCGGGCGAACGCAACAGTGACCAGCGCTCCAGGGCCGCTCGCGCCGTGTCGTCCCCCGCGTTGACGGCGACTGGATGCGCGTCGGCGCCCGCTTGCCACACTGCGGCCGCAGTCGCCCTAACGACCGCGAGCGGGTCCTCGGCGTCGACGCCAGTCGAGCGTACGGTCACCGCGCGCGAACCGATCTCGACCGTCCACGCGGGATGCGGCCCGACGCGAATGCTCTCGGCACTCGAGTACAGCGACCGCAGGTCCGGGGCCACGTAGGTCGGCCGCTCCTCCGGTATCGCGTACACCATGTCCGCCGCGGTGCTCACTCCCGTCAGCACCAGGAGGCTGGGCAACTCGGCCGCATTGGCGCCGGCGATGTCGGTGTCGAGTCGGTCGCCAACCACTAGCGGCCGTTCAAACGTGCCTCGCGCAAGCGCATCGTTCAACAATGTCGGCTGAGGCTTTCCAGCGACCAGTGGTGCTTGATCGGTTGCGGCGCGCAGGGCAGCGACCATCGAGCCGTTGCCAGGAAGCAGTCCGCGCTCTGACGGCAGTGTGCGGTCGACGTTGGCGGCCACCCACAACGCGCCAGAACGGATCGCTAGCGCCGCCTCCGCGAGGTCTGCCCAGCCGGTCTCGGGCGAGTGACCCTGTACCACTGCTCGCGGCTCGTCGGCGTACAACCGGACGGGCTCCATGTTCACGTTGCGGATCTCGGCGGCAAGCGACTCGGTTCCGATCACTAGAACCTTTGAGCCCGTGGACAATTGGTCGGCGAGCAGCCGGGCCGCACTCTGAGCGCTCGTCACGACGTCGTCCGGCGACGCCGCGAATCCAAGCGCCTTCAGATGCTCCGCGACCTCGGCGGGCCCACGGGAGGCATTGTTCGTGACGTAGAGGGCACGCGCCTTGAGGCTGGCCAAGGTCTCCACTGAGCCCAGCGTCGCCTCGTGTCCGCGGAACACCGTGCCATCGAGATCGAGCAGTAGACAATCGTGATGATCGGCCAAGCTCGACATGTCAGGTCAATTCCGCGACGCGTTCTTCGGCGTCGGTCACGCCGTCCACGTCCGCTGTGGCGGCATGTAGAAACCAACGCATCGACTCTTCGTTGCGACCGACCGCAAGCAGCGTCTCTGCGTAGGCGTAGAACAATCGCGCCGCCGTCTCACCGGTGCGCGTGGGGTCGAGCTGCGGCGTCGACAACAGCGCTAGCGCCTGATCCAGCTGGCCAAGGTCACTCCTCGCACCCGCAACGACGATTCGTAGTTCGTCGGCGTCGTCACCGGTGAGTTCTGCGGCCTCCGGGCCGCGCGCCAATTCGATCGCCCTCTCCGGGCGGCCGACGCCGCGTTCACAATCTGCGATGAGCGCCAACAGCGGCGACTTGCTGCCCATGCGGCGGGCCGCACGCAACTCCGCGAGCGCCTGGGCCCAGTCGCCACAGTGGTACGCGGCGATGCCGACGGCCTCGCGGACTGCGGCGATCCTGCCAGAGCGACTCCTGGCTGCCTTGGCATGTTCCAACGCCGCCTCGGGATCGTCCTCCAGCAACTCACCGGCTGCGACCAAGTGACGAGCCACGAAGTCAGCGGTCGAACGGTCCAATGTCGTTAGCTCACCACGTATTTCGGGCGCCAACTGCTTGGCCTCGATCTCGGCGGGAATCTGCGGGCCGACTGCAGCCCCGGCGCCGCCATCCTGGGATTGTGGACGGCGACCGCGATCAGGTCCCGACCATGGCGGCTTGCGCCCGTCACGCGGACCTCGACGTGCTCCGCCGGTGTTCGACGTCTGGCGTCCGCGCCGATCGTCGCTGCCGCCCTGCCTGTCTTCTGCCACGTGGTCCTTCTCGCTTTCTGCGCGCCTAACAGCAAAAGGATACGGGGCTGCAGGGGTGCCGGCGACGACGCCCCTAATTCCTAATTCAATTTGCGTTGTTTAATTGAATGAAAATGCAAAAAGAGAATCACCCCCCACGCGAACGTGGGGGGTGATTCCTAATTTGTGTTCGGCGGTGTCCTACTTTTCCGACCGGAGGGTCAGTATCATTGGCGCTGGTAGGCTTAGCTTCCGGGTTCGGGATGGGTCCGGGCGTTTCCCTGCCGCTGTTGCCGCCGTAACTCTATTTTTTGTTGTTGGTTGGTGTTTTTGGTGGTGGGGTGGGGTGTTGTGTCCCCGTGGGTTGTGGTTGCGTGGCGTCGTTGTGGCGTCTTTGTGTGTCTTACACTCGTCAAAACGGTTGTGGTGTTTTGCTTTGTCCCCGGTTTTTGTGTGGGGGTGTGTGTAAGTTTTCGGCCGGTTAGTGCCAGTTCCCTGAGCACATTGCTGTGCGTGTAGGTCTGGTCTATCGATCCCGTGGTCTGCGGGGGGCCTTATCCCACTTAAATGGGTGAGAAGCCTGGTCTTGGAGGGGGTTTCCCGCTTAGATGCTTTCAGCGGTTATCCTGTCCGAACGTGGCTATCCAGCGGTGCCCCTGGTGGGACAACTGGTGGACCAGAGGTTCGTCCGTCCCGGTCCTCTCGTACTAGGGACAGGTTTCCTCAAGCTTCTGACGCGCGCGGCGGATAGAGACCGAACTGTCTCACGACGTTCTAAACCCAGCTCGCGTGCCGCTTTAATGGGCGAACAGCCCAACCCTTGGGACCTGCTCCAGCCCCAGGATGCGACGAGCCGACATCGAGGTGCCAAACCATCCCGTCGATATGGACTCTTGGGGAAGATCAGCCTGTTATCCCCGGGGTACCTTTTATCCGTTGAGCGACACCCCTTCCACTCGGGGGTGCCGGATCACTAGTCCCGACTTTCGTCCCTGCTTGACGTGTAGGTCTCGCAGTCAAGCTCCCTTGTGCACTTACACTCAACACCTGATTGCCGTCCAGGTTGAGGGAACCTTTGGGCGCCTCCGTTACATTTTAGGAGGCAACCGCCCCAGTTAAACTACCCACCAGGCACTGTCCCTGAACCGGATAGACGGTTCGAGGTTAGAGGCCCAATACGATCAGAGTGGTATTTCAACAACGACTCCACACTCACTGGCGTGAATGTTTCACAGTCTCCCACCTATCCTACACAAACCGTATCGAGCACCAATACCAAGTTGTAGTGAAGGTCCCGGGGTCTTTTCGTCCTGCCGCGCGTAACGAGCATCTTTACTCGTAGTGCAATTTCGCCGAGTCTATGGTTGAGACAGTTGAGAAGTCGTTACGCCATTCGTGCAGGTCGGAACTTACCCGACAAGGAATTTCGCTACCTTAGGATGGTTATAGTTACCACCGCCGTTTACTGGGGCTTAAATTCTCAGCTTCACCCCCGAAAGGGTTAACCGGTCCTCTTAACCTTCCAGCACCGGGCAGGCGTCAGTCCGTATACCTCGTCTTGCGACTTCGCACGGACCTGTGTTTTTAGTAAACAGTCGCTTCTCACTGGTTTGTGCCACCGGATCCCGCTCCCACCGCAAGGGTGTTCACGTTGGTCCGGTCCCCCTTCTCCCGAAGTTACGGGGGTATTTTGCCGAGTTCCTTAACCATAGTTCACTCGTACGCCTCGGTATTCTCTACCTGACCACCTGTGTTGGTTTCGGGTACGGGCCGTGTATGTCCTCGCTAGAGGCTTTTCTCGGCAGCATAGGATCACCGAATTCGCCTCACTCGGCTATGCATCACCTCTCGGGAACATGACACCCGGATTTACCTAGATGTCTCCCTACCGGTTTGCCCCAGTATTACCACTGACTGGTACGGCTACCTTCCTGCGTCACCCCATCGCTTGACTACTACCCATCCGGGTCCCACGCAGCCGGCGGTCCTCGCCCCCCGAAGGGATTGATGAACCACCTTTTGGGTGGTTAGCAGAATGGATTCGTCAGGGACGCACATACACGGGTACGGGAATATCAACCCGTTGTCCATCGACTACGCCTGTCGGCCTCGCCTTAGGTCCCGACTCACCCTGGGCGGACTGGCCTGGCCCAGGAACCCTTGGTCTTTCGGCGGGCAAGGTTCTCACTTGCCTTATCGCTACTCATGCCTGCATTCTCACTCCCACACCCTCCACCACTCGATCACTCGGCGGCTTCACCGGATGCAGGACGCTCCCCTACCCAACAACCCCGAAGGGTCGTTGCCGCGGCTTCGGCGGTGTGCTTGAGCCCCGCTACATTATCGGCGCACAATCACTTGACCAGTGAGCTATTACGCACTCTTTCAAGGGTGGCTGCTTCTAAGCCAACCTCCTGGTTGTCTTCGCGACTGCACATCCTTTCCCACTTAGCACACGCTTAGGGGCCTTAGCCGGCGATCTGGGCTGTTTCCCTCTCGACGCACGGAGCTTATCCCCCGCCGTCTCACTGCCACACTTTCACTTACCGGCATTCGGAGTTTGGCTGACGTCAGTAACCTAGTAGGGCCCATCGGCCATCCAGTAGCTCTACCTCCGGCAAGAAACATGCAACGCTGCACCTAAATGCATTTCGGGGAGAACCAGCTATCACGGAGTTTGATTGGCCTTTCACCCCTACCCACAACTCATCCCCTCAGTCTTCAACCTAAGTGGGTTCGGGCCTCCACAACATCTTACTGCTGCTTCACCCTGGCCATGGGTAGATCACTCCGCTTCGGGTCCAGAACACACCACTACACCACACGCTCTCGTGTGGATACGCCCTATTCAGACTCGCTTTCGCTGCGGCTACCCCACCCGGGTTAACCTCGCGACATGTCCCTGACTCGCAGGCTCATTCTTCAAAAGGCACGCCATCACCCCACCCCAAAGGGAGGGCTCTGACGGATTGTAGGCACACGGTTTCAGGTACTATTTCACTCCCCTCCCGGGGTACTTTTCACCATTCCCTCACGGTACTAATCCGCTATCGGTCATCAGAAGGTATTCAGGCTTACCGGGTGGTCCCGGCAGATTCACAGCAGATTCCACGGGCCCGCTGCTACTCGGGAACACCATCAAGGCAGGCATCGGGTTTTCACATACCGGGCTCTCACCGTCTACGGCAGGCCATCCCAGACCACTTCTGCTAACCACGACACTTTCTCACTGCCCACCAGCCAGGTAGAACTGATGAGATGGGTCCCACAACCCCGCACACACAACCCCTACCCGGTATCACATGCATGCGGTTTAGCCATCCTCCGCTTTCGCTCGCCACTACTCACGGAATCACAATTGTTTTCTCTTCCTACGGGTACTGAGATGTTTCACTTCCCCGCGTTACCCCCCGCACCCTATGTATTCAGATACGGGTAACACGACATCACTCGTGCTGGGTTTCCCCATTCGGACATCCTCGGATCAACGCTCGGTTGACAGCTCCCCGAGGCATAACGCAGCCTCCCACGTCCTTCATCGGCCTCTGATGCCAAGGCATCCACCATGCGCCCTAAAACACTTACACCACAAAAAACCACAATCAGATCATTCGTGTGTATACAACATTTAGAAACACAAAATTACACCACAACAAACCAACACGAAAAAACTCCCGCCCCCTCACGGAAACGGAAACCACGTGCCAGCTTGATGCTCGCAACCACTATCCACGAATCAAACACCACACCCCACCACCAAGTGGAGCGGAAACAGAACCCATCTCCGGTTTCCCACAACGGGGACGAAGAGATGGAGGGCCTGTTGCCTCAAAGCCCAATAGTGTGTCCGATGGCTGCTCTCGACTCACCCCTTGACCGGGGCGCCTACCAGCGTTTGTTCATTGCACCAGAACCCGATCCACTACAGACCGCGTCCATCCAACGAATCGCCCAGGTCACCGAACCCCCACACGACGTGGGCGGGCCATGGGTCTCGTGGTGCTCCTTAGAAAGGAGGTGATCCAGCCGCACCTTCCGGTACGGCTACCTTGTTACGACTTCGTCCCAATCGCCGATCCCACCTTCGACGGCTCCCTCCCACGAGTGGTTAGGCCACCGGCTTCGGGTGTTACCGACTTTCATGACGGGACGGGCGGTGGGTACAAGGCCCGGGAACGTATTCACCGCAGCGTTGCTGATCTGCGATTACTAGCGACTCCGACTTCACGGGGTCGAGT
>Ga0207711_10005651_pt1 | contig 10566 bp, 8 predicted proteins | sample KBSS34metaG_FD_184401 | JGI IMG/M metagenome (GOLD analysis project Ga0207711, IMG submission 184401) | Switchgrass rhizosphere microbial communities from Kellogg Biological Station, Michigan, USA - KBS S3-4 metaG (SPAdes) (version 2) | ecosystem: Host-associated > Plants > Roots > Rhizosphere >...
TCCTGCCGGCCCAGCCCAACAATGCGGGAGAAGCAAGTCAGCTGTTCCCGGCGCTTGTTCCCGCTTGGTCTCTGTTCTGGGAGCTCATTGCCAATTTCGTCTATGGCCTAGTCGCGGCGCGGCTTGGCGGTCGATCGCTGGTCGCGATTCTCTTGGTCGGGTTCGCGCTATTGGCGGCCACTGGCGCTCACTATGGAACGCTGGAAGCCGGCGCGGAATGGCGCAGTTTCTGGGGCGGCGGCGGGCGCGTCGTTTGGAGCTTCTTTGCCGGCGTCGCGCTCCAGCGTCTCTATGTGCACATGCCTCCGGCGCGAACCGCATCGGGTTGGCTGCTGGCTGCAATCCTGATCGCCGCACTTGCTCAACCCCAAATCGGCTGGGGGTATGATGTGTTGATCGTCGTCCTAATGCCGATGCTGATCTGGTTCGGCGCTCGGCCCGGAAGCGTTTCGCCAGTCGGCCACTGGCTCGGGTATGTTTCCTACGCCCTCTACGTGGTGCACGTGCCGCTCATGCATCTACTCACGAGGGTCATGTCTGGTTTGATTGGACCGGCCAGGAACGTGTTTGATCAGTTATTTGAATTAGCGTTCTTCCTTGGCGTTTCGCTCGTTGCAGCCGCGTGGGTAAGTCGCAGCATCGATGATCCGCTCCGCGGCTGGCTCAGCCGGACGGCCCGGCCCTTTCTCAGGGCACGTCCAAATTCAAGCGTCATGTCCATTCCGAGCTCGCAGGGACAAATCGAAGCCTGAAGAGAGTTCGATGCGAGCAATGACCGGCGCTTCGTCGCGGCGGCGGTTGGTCTTGTCCAGCTCTATGCCAGAAAAGCCCTTGAATTTCAGAGCTTCACGCTACGAGTGATATCAATCGACGGGGATGGTGGTGGAGCCGAGGGGGATCGAACCCCTGACCTTCGCAATGCCATTGCGACGCTCTCCCAGCTGAGCTACGGCCCCACGTTCCGACGCGCTTTAGGCGAAGTCTCCCCCGCTCGAAAAGGGGTAATTCCCCCGGCGCGCAAATCTGGCAATCAACCTAGCTGTCGTCGTCCTCGCCAGCGGTCTCAACACCAAGGTCGTCGTCGCCGGTGTCGAGATCGACTTCCTCATCGGCGCTGACCTCGGCGTCTTCGTCGACCACCAGGTCTTCCGCTTCCAGCTCGGCATCCTTTTCCGGCTCCTTGACCGCGACCGGCGCGGCTTCGAAGGCCATCGGCTGTTTTGACTTTAGTACCGCTTCCGGCGCGAAGTCGGTTCCGCAAGCGATGCAATGGACCGGATCATCCTTGCCTAGGTCGTAAAAGCGGGTCGAGCACTTGGGGCAAGTGCGCTTGGCGCCCCATTCGGGCTTCACCATCGGTGTAATCTCCAATTTGAATTCGATGGCCGCTCCGGCATGCCGAGCGGCGTCTGGCGGCGCGCCTTGCCATAGGGATATGGCCCTGTCAAAGCGCGCGCCTTGGCTAAGAGCAAGGCATCCCGAGTGGCCGCACGAAAGGCCGTGGTCATCGCCGTCGATGGACCCGCCGCAAGTGGCAAGGGGACGATCGCCCGCGCTCTCGCCCGGCATTACGGCTTGCCGCACATGGATACCGGCCTGCTCTACCGCGCCGTCGCGCTCAACCTGTGGCGGTGGGGTGGCGACCCGTCGAGCGAGTTCGAGGCGCTCAGAGCCTGCGACGCCTTGGGCGTCGATCCCGCCGATGAGGAATTGCGCAGCGAGCCGGTTTCGCGGATTGCCTCTTCGATTTCGTCATACCCGTCAGTGCGAACCGCATTGCTTGAACGCCAGCAGGAATTCGCGGGCCAGCCCGCGGGAGCGGTCCTCGACGGACGCGACATCGGCACCGTCATCGCCCCGAATGCCGACGTGAAGCTGTTCGTTACCGCGGCGCCCGAGATCCGCGCCCAGCGCCGGGTCCGCGAGTTGCTGGAGCGCGGAATGCCGGCCCATTACGAAGATGTGCTGGTCGACATCCGCGCCCGCGACGAACGCGATTCCCATCGTTCAGTCGCCCCCCTTCGCCAAGCGCCGGACGCCATCCTGCTCGATACGAGCGAGCTTACCGTGGAGGAAGCAGTGACCGAGGCGATCCGCCTCACCGACGAGCGCCTCGAACTGTCGGGTCCCTGACGTAGGATAATATTCACTTCTGTCTGCGATTACCGGTCGGTGGCTAAATTTGACAAGTGGACCAACCGGGTGCGCCGAGCAAAGAACAAGGCTGTCAGCGTGGCGAGCAGCCATCTGATCACCACGTGCGCGACGATCGCGGCGATTTTGCTGTTCGTCGGTCTCGGGAGCCAGATTCTACCGGTCGCGATATGGGGTGGTCATCTCCCGGACACCGCGGGCGGCCTCAAGGTCGCGTTCCTGCTGAACATCGCCATCATCCTGTTCGGCTGGCGCCGGTCGAAGGACCTGCGGGCGGCTCTCGACGCTTATGAAGAGGCCGAGCGCACTGCACGGCGCAACGCGAACACCGATCCGACGACCGGGCTGGCGAACCGCCGCGAACTGATGCGCTCACTGTCCGACGCGCTCGCTGCCAGGTCTCCGGGCGTCGTCATCCTGCTCGACCTCGACCATTTCAAGCGGGTGAACGATCTCCACGGGCACCTCGCGGGCGACCACCTGCTGCGTCACGTGGCTGATTCCATGACCAAGGCAGCGCCCGAGGCGGCGTGCTGCGCGCGGATTGGCGGCGACGAGTTTGCAATCGTTCTCGCCGGCGCCAACGCCGCCAGCGGTGAAGAAGTGGCCCGCTCCATTCTCAGCCGTCTCGGCACGCCGATGTTCGTCGGCGGCGCCCAGATTCAGATCTCCGCCTCGGTCGGCCTGTCGATGATCGGCCGCGCCCAGAGCGAGGAAGACATTCTTCGCCAGAGCGACGTCGCCCTCTATGCCGCGAAGGAAGCGGGCCGGAACGGCTTTGCCTGGTTCGACAAGGCGCTCGAACTCGAACTGTCCGAGCGGCTGAAGCTTGAAGAAGACATTCGTCACGGCGTGCACAACGGTGAGTTCGTGCCGTTCTTCCAGCCACTCATCGACCTCGCCTCACGCGAATTGGTCGGGTTCGAGACGCTTGCCCGGTGGCGCTCGCCGAGCCGTGGCTTTCTCGAAGCCGAAGTGTTCATCGATGCCGCCGAGCGCGCCGGCCTGGTCGGACCCCTGACCTTCAGTGTGATGGAGCAAGCGCTCAAGGAGGCACGCGATTGGCCGCCGCACCTGAAAATCGCGGTCAACATTGCGCCGGTCCAGTTTCGCGATCGGACCCTTGCCGAGCAGATCATGAAGCTGCTCGCCAAGACTGGCTTCCCGGCGCATCGGCTCGAAGTCGAGATTACCGAAGGATCGCTGCTCGAAGACCGCGAGCAGGTGCTGGTCATCATCCAGAGCCTCAAGAACGTCGGGGTCAGCATTTCGCTCGACGATTTCGGCACCGGCTATGCATCGCTGGCCCAGGTTAACAGCCTGCCGATCGACCGGATCAAGATCGACAAGAGCTTCATCAGCACGATGGTGAAGAGCGAGCAGACGGCGGCGATCGTCGCGACCATTGCAAGCCTTGGCCACACCCTCAGCGTTCCGATTACCGCCGAAGGCGTTGAATCGGAGCAAGTCCGCAACGAGCTCAAGAAGTTCGGCTGTTCAGAGGCCCAGGGCTGGCTGTTCGGGCGGGCCGTTTCGGCCGACACCGTGCGAACCTTCCTCGAAATGAAGGAAAGCGGTGAAACGTCCCGCGAGAGCCCAGCAAGCGAGGACGAGGACGCGAGGTTTACGCCGCCTGCTAAGCGTCGCTGGTCGTAACGCCGGTTAGCGGCCGCGACTGCGCGGCTGGACCAGAAACACGACATACCCTTTGAACCTCGGGTTTTGCGCGAGCCCTGGTGGTTCGATCCACCGCCCGCCTTCCACCAGCCCAACTTTGAACGGGATCGGAAAGGCGCGCATTCGGTCGAAGTAGCGTTCGTAGCCCCAGATCGTGTCGCGACCCTGGTAGGTTTGAATGACGACCTCGTCGACGACACCCTTAAGCTTCAACAGTGCCTGTGGATCGCCGTTGGCACTCCAGTCCATCAACCCCGTGATCGATAGTCGGTAGCGCTGCGGCAAGCCGCGCCGGACTTTCTCGAGAAAGGCTGCATAGTGGCCAAGGCCCCGGGTCCGCGCGTCAAAATCGATCTGCACGCCCGCGATACGATTGCCATTGCGAGCCCAGCCATCGGCGCGGGCTGCAATGCCCTCGACCGCTCCTTCGGGCCACGCCATCGTATCCGTTCGTATGACCAGCCAGATCTCCGGCTGACGCGTACGCGGTGCCGAGGGCCGGAGGGGGATGTAGCGCGGCGCCCCCTGCCGGATTTCACCATCGAGGACGTAAACCGATTTCGCTTTCTCAAGTGCAGGAGGTGGCGAGACCCCCGCCCACAGCCAGAAACTGTCGTAACGATCTGCGCGCACCCGGTCGGGATCGCCGGATCCGCACGCGGCGAGGAACAGAGCGAGCAGCGCAACGGCTAGCCGGCGACTACCAGTAATATTTGAGCTCCTTCGCCCAGGTCGTGCCCGCGAACTGGCTCCTCAACCGATCGTACCAAGCCTTGCGGATCGGTTTTTCGACATCTCGACCGCCGCAGCTGTTGGAGCCTGCGGGCTGGTAGCAGCGGACCGCCCGATTGAGCGCAAAAGCCTTGTCGTCGGCGCTGACCGACGGCGACGCGATGACGTCCTGGTAAATGGTCATGCGATCGATCGGCTTACCCGGGAATCCATTGCGCGAGCGCGTCACGGTTCGCTCGAGTTTTGCATCATATTGATCGCTCCACCCGTCGAACCCTTTGCGTCGGATGAATTCGGCAAGGCACAATCGCGGCCGGATCGCGGCCGGATCGGCGGCCAGACTGGTCGCCGTCGAGACGATGTCAGGGCAGGCCCTGAGGTCGGTGGAGCCGCCGGTCGCAAAGACGTGGAGCGGCGGCCGCGACAAGTCTTCCCGGTAGGTCGGTTCGTAGTCCGCGACGCTCCACGCGCAGCCCAGGCATTCGTCCGGCTTCGGTTGCGCCCGCGAGCCGACCATCCGCTGGTCCGCCAGAAATTCCCGATACCAGCCGTGATGCAGTTCATTCGCCAGCAGGAGATAAAGGGCGACTTCCCGTTGCTGCGGCGTCGCCCCCGTCCGCGCTTGTGATCGGAGCAGTTCGGGGCCGGCGCCGTCCTCGATGATCTTCTGGCGGATCAGCGGGTGCAGGATCGGGCTTCCGGTCTCGAGCAGCCGCCCGACGGCACCCGCCTTCTGGTCGTGCTCGAAAATCGCCAGCTCGACGGTAGCGCGCTGATAGGGCTGAATGGCGCCCGGTAGCAGGCTCAGCCAGAAGCCCCGTGCATTGCGATCACCAGCCGCCTCAAGCGCGAACCCGCGGAGCATTTGCCGGCTGAACTGGACGTACCCGAACCGCGCCTGATGTGCAGCGTCGGGGATCAGCGATAGCACCTCATGCGGCTGGTGCCGGTGATAATAGGCCTCGGCGGCAAGCAGGTAACCGAACAATTCCGGCTGCGACTTGAAGTAAGGGCGCTGCCGTTCGAGCTCGTCCCGGCCGAGTTCGGCGCCGCAGCAACTGCGCTCCTTGTCATAGTCCTCGGTCGGGCGAAGCCGCATCAGGTCGGTAACCGCGAGCAATGTCGGATCGGTCACGCCGACCGCATCGCTGGACGGCAAGATCCGGCGGTCGATCTCCTCCATGGTCGGAATGTCCGGCTCGTTGCCGGCAGCGCCTTGTCTTGCCAGCAAGGCCGAATAGTCCGCGCCAAGTGTCGCGCGATCGCCCCGCAGCCAGGCGATCCGGCGCTCGAAGTTGCGCGCGGAAGCGGCATAGCGACCCTTGGGATAGGCCTCCAGATATTGCCGACGAACGGCGTCCGCGTGGTCGATCGCCGAGCGATTGCGCTTGTCGACTTCGGCAAGGTCACCCCACTGGCCGATACTGCCCTTCATGGCCTGGGCCATCGCGGTACGAAAGCGCATGTAGGCGGCGGTTTCCGCGAGCCATCCGGATGACGCTGCGACCGCGTCAAAGCGACTACTCGCTGCCCCCAGGTCTTCCGTATAAAACAAACGCGCGCCCTCGAGATATTCGGCATACGCGCGGCCTTCCGGACTCTTCACGCCGGCCAGTGCAAACTGGGTCTGGCCGGCTTTGTCGCATGCCTTTGCCAGCACGGTGCGGGCGGCTGACAGGGCAGATTTCTCTGGGCCCGGAACGCGCGGATTAGCCTGCAATTCGGCCTGGAACTGCTGCGTTCCGCTGCGGTTGGTATGGCACAGACCCAGGTTGTTGCTGTCGTAACCAAAGTAATTGCTGCTGTCCGAACTCAACCCGTATTGGTCCTGCTCCTCCTGGTATTTGGCTGAATAATCGTAGTTCGGCGCCACCGGTGGCCCGAGCCGTTCGACCATCACCTTGTAGGGAAACTCGAACGGGACGATGCCCTTGGCCATCTGCGTCGGATCGGCGACCTTGGTGCCATAGCGGTCAGCCATCAACAGGATGAAATTGGATCGCGTATCGTTCGCCGGGCTCAGGTACCCGCTACTCGACTCGGCGTCCCATGCGGTTTCATATCCGCCGTCGGCACAGGCCCACGCGACCATTGCACCCGCCGAACCAACCAGGATGCCAATCGCAGCCCGCCGCCAATACCGCCCCCACATCACGCACCGCCCTCTGTTACCCGAGAAGGCAGCATCCATTAGGAGGGCGGGGATGTCGAGCGGTCGCCTGCGGCAAAATTCAACAAAAAGGCGTCAGTTTCCGCCGCGCGCTCCGGCTTGGGCGAGTTGCACAGGCATCGAGGCCAGCACCGGCTTGCCGTCGATGTTTCCGGGCGGCGAATAGCGGCAGATGAGGTAATCCCAGTCGGCCGAAAAGATGGCGCAGCCGACCCGGGTCGTCGTCGGCCACACCATTTGCGTGTAGTGCGCGACGTCTTCCCACTGCCCGGTCACGCTGACTGCGGGGAACAAGCCGGGTTGAAGCATCCGCTTTTCGCGCGACCAGAGCTCGACGAACTGTTCCGGTGACAGCGTCCCGTGCCATGCCCGCGCTAGGTTCTCGCGTTGCCCGGGACGGGTTTCGCGCGGCGAGTGGACAAGCTGGTGCAGGTTGGCGAGCGTCGGTCCATAGGACGCCGCGGAGGCGGCAAGATCGGCATCCCACACCAGCGGCGGATGGCCGACTGCGGCGCGTTCGCGGTTGTGCGCGGCAAGAAGACGCAGCGCGAGCGTCCCCGTTGCTCCCGGAAACTGCGTGCGGAATGCGCGTTGGGCCGCCTCGTTCGGGTGCTGGATCGCCGGCAAAGGCACGGACGGATCGCCTGCCCAAGCGGGACCGGCGAGTGCGAGCGCGATGAGCGCGGCTCCAAGTTTGAATCCGGCCATGATCCCGCATCTTCACACCGAAGATACTAAGGACGGCTCATCGGAACTGGTTAATCAGGCGCTGGCGATCGCCGCTAGAAGGCGCGCCCGATCGACAGCGTCACGCGGTAGCGATTGTCCGGATGGGAATCGCGAATGTCCTGCCACAACGGCAGGCCGATCGATGCCGCGACCGTAAAACCGGAGGCCGAATTGAATCGCGCCCCGGGTGCCAGCCAGATCGATTTGCCGCCACTGTCCTGCTCGACATCGCCGGCTACCTTCTGGCGCCCTTCCCACTCGCCGCTCAACTCGATGAACCCGTCCCAGCTCGCCTGAGCGTGCGCTTCGGCTCCCTCGTCGAGTTCGTCACCATGGTGGTGATTGAGGCTTTTCGCAGGATGCTCATGCGCGGGCACGCCGAATCGGTGCGATAGCGCGATCCCGCCCTGCAGGCGGTCGCCAAGCCGGGTCTCCTGGGCCCCCTTGCCGGCGATTTGATAAAGCCCGCTCGCGGTCACCTGGAAAAGACCGACGGTGGTCCCCAGCGACGCGCCGAAAATCGGGTCCCAGCTCCCAGTACCGGGCTGGTGCTCGGTTTCGAGCCGCTCGCCGTCGCGACTGCGCCGGTGCGTGCTGCCGGTTGGAAGCTTGATCCCGCCGATCAATGCGACAGCGATGCCCCGACTGCGAACCAGCCGATATTTGGCGAGGATCGACAGGTCACCAAGGCCGCTGACGTTACCGAGGTCGACGGTTTCGTCGACCGTCTCGGCCTCGCGCAGATGATCGCGGCGAACGTACGGCAACTCCGCCGAGATCGTCAGCTGGTGCGTGACACCATAGGCTGCGCCGATCGCGGCATTGAGATTGTAGTCCGTGTTGTGGGCATGGATGCCATCCCCGGCGAGCGCCTGGAGCGCCGCGTCCGAACGGTGGTCGGGCCGGGCGTAGGTAAGGCGAAAGCCCAGTCCGCCGTGACCTTGATCGAGCGTGTCAGGGCTCAGCACGAGCAGGCCGCCGCCCGACCCGAAGCCGCTCGGGCCCATATGGTCGGCGAGCGAGGCTGTCGAAAACGAGGCCGCGCAGGCCGCGACCAGGAGACGAACCAGGTTGGAAGCGGTCGGCGGGAGGAGCATCGCGGCCCCCCTAGCCGGGCGCGTTACGCAGCCGCAATGGGTCCCGGGGCCAGCACAAAAGAAAACGGCGGCGCGTTGCCGCGCCGCCGCTTACGATACTGGTTACGAACGAGCTTAGAGGCTGTTCGAAACGTTATTGAAGGTCGTGCCGAGCTTGGTGCCAATGTTGGTCATGGCGCCGATAGCGGCAACAGCGATCAAAGCTGCGATCAGACCATATTCGATGGCGGTCGCGCCCTTCTCGTTCTTCAGCATCTGAATAAACTTGGCCATCTCTGGTCCCCTTAAATTCTCGACTTGGGAAGCGAATCCCCCCTGCACAGAAAATTCTCCGAGCAGGTTGAGGCGGAATTTAGAGGGATGGTGGTTGAGAAAGGCTTAAAATGCGGGGTTGCGGATCATTAACTTTGTTGCCCGCTTTTGGGGCTTATTTCCCGTCGAACAGCTCGTCGATCAGATTGCCGATTTCTCGCAACGCCTTGGACCCATCGCTCCAATCCTCGGGCAGCGGGCTCTTCTTGGTCGACTCGGGGCGGCGCTGCGGCATCCGGAACTCTGGCGGGAGCGGCGGCCCGCGACGCCCATCGATGGCCACCGCGCTGGTCATGAAATTGTGCCAGATCTGCGCCGGGACCGTGCCGCCGCTCATCTTGCCGAGCGACGTATTGTCGTCGCGGCCGACCCACACCCCGACAACCAGGTCCCCGGCAAAGCCGATAAACAGGGCATCGCGGTTTTCTTGCGTCGTGCCGGTCTTGCCGAAGGTTGGGATGGCCAGCGCCGCGCGACGGCCGGTACCGTTGTTGGCAGCGGCATAAAGCAGGTCGAGCATCGGCGCCTGGTCGCGGCGCCGATCGAGCGACGAACCCGCGCCGAACAGGGCACCCAGCCCTTCCTCCGGCTCGTTCCGCGGCAACCCGCGCGGGAAGACCGGATAACGGCCGCTGGCCACCGCGGCATAGGCCGAGGTCAGCTCGAGCAGGTTCACGCCGGCGCTGCCAAGCGCGAGGCTTGGCTTGTCGGGCAACGGTGAAGTGATGCCGAGGTCGCGCGCGGCGCGGATGACATTGCCGCGGCCGACCGCCTCCGACAGGCGGACGGTAGCGGCGTTGCTAGAGCGGGCGAACGCCTCGCGCACCGTGATTTTGCCGCGATAGACGCCGTCGCTGTTGACCGGGGTCCAGCCGCCGATGGTCACGGGTTCGTCCTCGATAATGCTGTCGGGCGTCCACCCGGCGCGAAGCGCGGCGAGGTACACGAACAGCTTGAACGCAGAACCGGGTTGGCGTTGCGCCTGGGTGGCACGGTTGAACGGCGAGTCGCCGTAACTCTTGCCACCGACCATCGCGACGACCTCGCCGTCGGGCCGCATCGCGACGAGGGCCGCCTGGGCGTCGCCGATCGCGGCTCGGCTGATCGCCCGAACGGCGAGCCGCTGAAGGTTCCAGTCGAGCGTGGTCTTGACCCGGACCTCGCCGAAGTCGGCGTCGAACGCCTGGTTGGCCGCCGGCGCGACCCAATCGGCGAAATAGGTCCCGCTGGGAACGTGCGATTGCTGCCCGACCGGTCGCGCGAGGGTGGCCGAACGAGCGCGCTGCGCGCTGATTACATGAGTGTCGGCCATTGCGCCGAGCACCAGTTCGGACCGCGCTTGAGCGAGCTTGAGATTATGGGTTGGGGCGAGACGCGAGGGCGCCTGGACGACTCCCGCCAGCATCGCCGACTGCGCCAGCGACAGGTCTTCCGGGTCGCGGTTGAAATAATGGTGGGAGGCGGCGCGCAGGCCGTAAACCCCGTCGCCGAAATAGACGCTCGAGAGATAGCGCGACAGGATTTCCTGCTTGGTGAGCCACGCTTCAAGCCAGAACGCGATAATCACCTCCTGCGCCTTGCGCTTGTAACTGCGGTCGGAGGACAGGAAGTTGGTCTTGGCCAGCTGCTGGGTGATCGTGCTGCCGCCCTGGCGCACGCCGCCGGCGCGCATATTGGCGAGCATCGCGCGGCCGA
>Ga0207711_10005655_pt1 | contig 10562 bp, 9 predicted proteins | sample KBSS34metaG_FD_184401 | JGI IMG/M metagenome (GOLD analysis project Ga0207711, IMG submission 184401) | Switchgrass rhizosphere microbial communities from Kellogg Biological Station, Michigan, USA - KBS S3-4 metaG (SPAdes) (version 2) | ecosystem: Host-associated > Plants > Roots > Rhizosphere >...
CGATCCTGGTGTCGACAGCAATCGGGCTGCGTCCGCCGATCCGTTCGATCACCCGTTCCTGGAGGAAGCGCAGCAGCTTGACCTGGAGCGGCAGCGGGATGTCGCCGACCTCGTCGAGGAACAACGTGCCGCCCTCGGCGAGCTCGATCTTGCCGACGTTCGATTTGACCGCGCCGGTGAAGGCCCCGCGTTCGTAGCCGAACAGCTCGGCCTCAAGCAGGTTCTCGGGGATCGCGGCGCAATTGATGGCGATGAACTCGCCTTTGCGGTTGCTCTTTTCGTGGACCGCGCGGGCAAGCAACTCCTTGCCGGTGCCGCTCGCGCCGAGCAGCATGACCGAGACATCGGCTGACGCGACCCGCTCGATGGTCTTGCCGACCTTGAGCATTTCGGGCGCGGAGGTGATGATCGACCCGAGCACAGTGTCGCCGCCGTCGCTTTCGAGCCGGCGGTTCTCGGCTTCGATATCGTGCAGGTGAAAGGCGCGCGCGACGATCAGCCCGAGATCGTCGATGTCGACCGGCTTCTTGTAGAAATCGTAGGCGCCGAGCGAGATCGCCTTCAACGCACTTTCGCGGGCGCCGTGACCGGTTGCCACAATGACCTTGGTATCGGGCTTGAGGCGGAGGATTTCCTCGAGCGTCGCGAAGCCTTCCGCGGTGCCGTCGGGATCGGGCGGCAGCCCGAGGTCGAGCGTGACGACCGCGGGTTCATGCACCCTCAGCGCCTCGATCGCGTCGGCGCGGCTGCCGGCGCAGACCACGCGATAGCCGTCGTAGGCCCATTTCAGCTGGCGCTGCAGGCCTTCGTCATCCTCGACGACGAGCAGGGTCGGAAGGTCGATCGGATCGGTCATGCGCGTTTCCGTACGGGTTCAAGGATGGGTTCGACGGCGGGCAGGAGGATGGTGAAGGTGGTGCCCTTGCCGGGGTGGCTGTCGACGCCGAGCCGGCCGCCCATGGCCACGATTAGCGAGCGCGCTTCGAATGCGCCGATGCCAAAGCCGCCGGGCTTGGTCGACGAGAACGGCTGGAACAGCCGGTTGCGGACAAATTCGGAGTCCATGCCGACGCCCTGGTCGGCGACGGAGATGACGACCGTGCCATCTCTTGCCGACGCGCGGACCGTGATCGGAATGGTTGGCGAGCAGGCTTCGACCGCGTTCTGGACGAGGTGACCTACGGCCTGCTCGAGCGCGCTCGGATCGACGTCGACCCACAATTTGGTGTCGCCGATCAGCTTGACCTGATGGTCGCCGCGCTTGCTCGCGATTGCCGCCGTGAGGATCGGCCGCAGCGGCTGCGGTTCGAGCCGCTGGATCCGCGCGCTGGCGTGCGGCGAAAGCCGTGCAAGCAGGTCGTTCATTTTTCCGACCGACCCTTTCAAGGTCGCCACCATGTCCGCCCTGAATTCGGGATTGTCGGCGTGGCGCTCGGCGTTGCGCGACAGCAGCGACAATTGGCTGACGAGGTTTTTGACGTCGTGCAGGATGAAGGCAAAGCGGCGGTTGAACTCCTCGAAGCGCTGCGCATTCGACAGGGCTTCCTGACCGTGCGCCTCGGCTAGCGAACTCGCCGCCTGGCGCCCAGCGGTGCGCAGCAGGTCGAAATCCTCCCAATCGAGCGGCCGCCGGTATTCGGGCGCGGCAAGCAACAGGATCCCGACCAGCCGGTCGTGGTGGATGAGCGGGATCCCGGCCCAGACGCAGCCCTCGTCGAGCATCCATTGGGGCACCTTGAGCGAACGGTCCTCGGGACTGGCCCAGCCATGACGAAGTCCGTCGAGCTCGATGATCCTGCCGCGGCCTTCGACGTCGGACCAGAAACTTGCATCCTGCTCGATCTCGCCCTGGGGCGGGTTAGGTCCGGGCCAGTTCCAGGTTGCCGCGGTGAGGATCGTGCCGCCGGCGTCGGTCTCGAGCAGCAGGCCACCCGGCGCTTCGACGATATCGGCGAACGCCTTGATGATCCGGTCGCCGAGCGGCGCAGCATCCGCCCCCGAATGGCCGAGCGTGTTGGTGAACCGCAGCCATTCGGTGCGATAATCGTAGCGATGCTCGAACAGGTGCTTGGCCAGCTTCACCTTGACCCAGGCGCGCATCCGGCGTGACAGGACCAAAGCCGCGGTCCCCGAAATCATCGTAATCAGCAGGGCCGCCGTGCTCGCCGTCGCCCATTCCCACTGGCTCCGCCGGAACGCCGTCGCAAACCCGGCCATGGTCGCGAGGTAGATGCAGATGCCAAGCAGCGAGAGTGACTGGAACGTCGCCGCGCGCGACAGCCTGACCTTGAGCGAATTCTTGAACCCAGCGGTCGCCGCAAACAGTGGCGCGAGCACCGCCATGAAGATTCCGCGCAGCTGGAACAGGTAATCGACGCTCGATGCCGCCGAGCCTTGCAGATAAGCAAGGGTCGCGAGGTTGAGGTCATAACCCCACATCAAGGTGAGGCCGAGCATTGGCCCGCGGATCCGCAACCGGCTTTCCGGCGCCGCCTGGCCGTAGACGTTGTGGACCAGCACCAGCGCGCCGGCCGAGGTGGTGATCCGCAGCAGGCTAGCGGTGGTCAGCACGTCGTCGAACTGGCCGGCAGTCATCGGCGTGAGAAAGACCAAGGCGCTGAGCGCGAAGTGCAGCCCGATCGACAAGGCGACGGCGGCAAACACCAGGCGCAGCCCGCTGATGGCCGAGCTGCGGATGCCGCTCGACATGTCGTAGAGCAGGATGACCCAGATCAAGCTGCGGAGCGTGCCGAAGGTCATGGTCATCGGGTCGGTGCGGCCCCAGACCGCAGCTACGCCCGCCCAGATCGCCGTCCCCGCGCAAGCCGCAAGCAGCAGCTTTTCGGTACGGTCGGACGGCGCCCGCGCGCGCCACAGCACGATCGAGGCGAAGGCGCACGCCGCGAGGGCATAGCTCCAGAAGGCGATCAGCCCCTGCACCGGTCCATCACTGTCAAATCAGCCGACATGGCGACGGGTGTCGCTAAACTTTACAAATAAGTGGTGAACGCTTGCGACGATTGTGCATTCGGGGCAGCAGCGGCGGACCCCGGCAGGAGAAGCGAAAATGGTCGAAAAGCGCCCCATCGGCGACAGCGGAATATCGATTACGCCGCTCGCGCTCGGCGGCAACGTGTTCGACTGGACCGCGGATGAAGCCGCCAGTTTCGCTATCCTCGACGCGTTCGTCGATGCCGGGGGCATGATGATTGACACCGCCGACGTCTATTCGGCCTGGGTACCGGGCCACAAAGGCGGTGAAAGCGAGGCGCTGATCGGCCGCTGGCTCAAACGCGATCCGGCCAAGCGCGACAGAGTGGTGATCGCAACCAAGGTCGGGTTCATGGCGGGCTTGGCGCCGGATACGATCGCGCCCGCTTGCGACGCGTCGCTGGAGCGGCTCGGGATCGACCGGATCGACCTTTATTACCAGCACAAGGACGATGAGAGCGTCCCGCTCGCCGACAGCCTCGGCGAATTCGATAAGCTCGCCAAGGCGGGCAAGGTCCGCGCCATCGGCCTGTCGCAATTCACCGCGCCGCGGCTGCAGCAGGCGATGGACACCGTGGCCGCCGGTGGGCTGCTCAGACCTTGCTGCCTGCAGACCTGGTACAATCTGGTCGAGCGCGACAAGCTCGAGGGCGAGTTGCGCGACACGGCCTTGGCCAACGGCTTAGGCATCTTTCCTTTTTACAGCCTCGCCAACGGCTTCCTCTCGGGCAAGTACCGGACCAAAGCCGACCTCGACAAAAGCACGCGCGGCTCACGCAGCGCCGCCCATCTCGATGGCCAAGGCATGCAGGTGCTGGCGGAACTGGACGCGATCGCCGCTGAAACCGGCGCGGCGCTGGCGACGATATCGCTGGCGTGGATCATGGCGCAGCCGGGGATCGTCGCCGCCTTGGCCAGCGCGACCAATGTCGCGCAACTGGGCGAGTTGACCGCGGCCATGGAGCTGACGCTGACGCCTTACCAGATCGCCCGCCTCGACGCGGCGAGCGCGGAGGTTGAGCCGGCGTCGGCGTAACCGACGCTAGCGCTTGGTCTCTTGGCAGGCTTCCGCAACGGAGATGCCTGGTTTCATGTGGATCAGGCCCGCGAACGGAATTTCGGAGAATGTGGCGTAGCGCGGCCAATCCAGGAAAAAGGTCGAATGCTCCCTCCGCCATGTTCGGAGCGCTCGGGCTGATTCGACTGTCATGTCCAAATGGCCGCTGCCGTTCGGTCTGAACGTGGCCGTTACGTACGGATCGGAGGTGGAGTGCCCCCTTCGCACGATCTTCGTCACGGCCAAATCGGGTCCAAACGTGTAGCTATCCTCGACGTGGCTGTCCTCGCTGTTGGTTATGACCGTGAGGCTTTCGATGACATTGGCGCGGTATCGCATCCAACCCGATTCCACGTACCAGAAGCGGTCGTCTTTCACGGCGGCTTCCGCGCTCGCCTCGGTCACGAAGGAGCACCACAATAAGGGAGTAGTCGACGCCTGGAGAGTGGTGTTCGAGTAGAACCAGGCCTGCCTCGATTTGGAGGCTGCTGACGCGACTCCTGCGGGAATGCATGCGCAAAGCAATGTGGAGACAAGCGCGAGCGCGAACCTCATCTTATCGAACTGCTTCATCTGGCTAAGGTCCTCAGTGGGTCGAAAGCGGTTCAGGCGCAGTTGCTCCGCTCATCCGATGTCGAGTGGTAGGTTTGCGACGCAGGTTCCGCGCGTTGCCCGTTGTTCCGCGACAATCTCCTTTCGACCAGCTTCGACCAGCCTGACTTGGAATTTGAAATGGAGATTGCGCAAGGCTTCCACCATCTGACTCGCGTTGAGCGCCATAAGGCTATTGATACGATCCACCTCGGCGAGTGACGCCAGCATCTGGGTTCGGCTGGAACCATCGAGTACACGGTCGAAAGCAAGCGGAGTCAGGCTGGCGGCGGCCTTCGCCTCTTCCTGCTGAAGGGCGTTAAATTCGGCCACTTGTCCATAGATGGCGGAGAGATCCCGCACGTAGGCAGAGGGCAAATGATTGAGCGTTCCGCTGGCAATCGCGTTTTTCCACCCATCGGTGGGCAGTGGCCGGGCGGGGCCCCGATAAACGACGGGCATTACGTTGAGATACAGATTGTTGTGGATCGCCATCGGCGACGCCTTCCACGACGGCGTTGCCTTACCGAGATCGGTTGAAAGCTCGCGAATGCGCCCCTGCAAACACGGCTGGATAATCAATCGCTCGTAAGCCACTCCGCCGGCGATGAGGAGTTCGTCCCTAAATGCTTCATGTGCGGTGTGAGCTTCCTCGCGCCAGTGCCATCGCTCAATCAAATGCTCAGCGCCGAGTGCGATCAGGACGCCGACGACAATGATTCCGACCTCGCCGGCAAACTCGCGCCAGCCGTGCATCGGCTTGGGCAGGTGGAAATGCATACAGGCCCCCGTTCCCAGCGGAGGCTAACAGAAGCGCTAACGTCCGCAATGGGCCCAAGGAGATTAGCTCTTCTTCAGCACGTCCAGCGCGGCGATGGTCATCGCTTCGGTCGCGGTGGAAATCACCGCCTCGGCATCGGGCGCCCACAGGGCGCTGTGGAGCGACGGCAGCTTGGTCGTATCGCCATTCACCGCATCCCATTTGGCCTGCGGCACCCCGCCGACCCAGAACAACGTGCCCGCGACCGCCGGATCGTCGAGCCAGTAACGGCCGACATCCTCGCCAACCATCAATGGCGGCAGGACCGTCACCCGGTTGGCCCCGAAATGCGACCTGAACAGGTCGGACGTGTGGTTGGCGAGTTTCTCGGTATTGAACGTCGCGGGCGTCGCCTGGCTGGTGAGGACGGTGACCACCGGCATGCGGTCGTCGGGGACGCCGGCGGCGATCGCTTCGCCGCGCGCAATCCGGGCAATGCCGTCGAGCAGCAGTTTGCGCACTTCGGGCTTGTAGCTGCGCACGGTCAGCGCGAGCTTGACGTCGTCGGGGATGACATTGTTCTTGGTGCCGCCCTGGAAGCTGCCAACGGTGACCACCGCCGGGTCGAGCGGGTTCTTTTCGCGGCTGATCAGCGTCTGCAGGGTAAGCACGATGCGCGAGGCGAGGACGATCGGGTCCTTGGTCGCCTGCGGGACTGCGCCGTGGCCGCCGACGCCGCGCACCAGGATATCGACGGTATCGACATTGGCGGTTGTATAGCCCGGCGTCAGGCCGATCACACCGGCCGGCAGCATCGCCGAATCATGAAAAGCGAACACCGTGCTGGGCTTGGGGAAGCGCGTGTACAGCCCTTCGCCAAGCATCGCCTCGGCGCCTTCGCCGGTTTCCTCGCCCGACTGCAGGATCATGACCAGCGTGCCCGACCACTGGTCTTTCATTGCTGCCAAGCGCTGCGCGGTACCGATGAAGCTCGCCATATGTGTGTCGTGCCCGCAGGCATGCATCACCGGCGTCGGAGTGCCGTCGCGAAGTTTGCCGATGACGGTCGACGCGAACGGCAGGCCGGTTGCCTCCTTGACCGGCAAGGCGTCCATGTCGGCACGGATCATCAGCACCGGGCCGGGGCCGTTTTTCATCACCGCGACGGCACCGGTCTTGCCGACATGCTCGGTCACCGTGAAACCGAGCTTGCGCATCATCGGTGCAAGCCTGGCCGGCGTGCGGATCTCCTGCATCGATAGTTCGGGATCGGCGTGAAGCTCGCGATAGAGCGTCATCAGCTGCGGTATTTCGGCATGGATCGAATCCGACAGGGTGGCGGCGGTCGCGGGGCTCGCGGTCATCGCCGAGGCGGCTAGCAATAACAGGGCCTTCATCAGCGCACTCCCCCCGGACTTGGCACCAGTTCCATTACGTCGACCTGCGATTCGAACGCCGGTCGCGGCATCACCAGCCGCCAGCGGTTGGGCCCGATGCGCTCGACGAATGCAGCAACGTCGCGAGTGTCGTCCTGGCCATATTGCCGCGCCTCGCGCTCGTCGCCGAGCACCAGGGTCCCGAGGAACACCTGGCGCAGCGCGTCGCCGGGAAAGATCAGCCCGACCGGACGCTGCGACCCGGTGAGCTTGGCAAACCCTTGGAGGTCGCGCTCCTGGTCGATGCGGCACATGAACGGCGGATACGTCACGTAATCGAGCAGGCCCTGCGTCTTCGCGCCGAGCTTGATCACCCGGCAGGCATAAGCGCCGCTCGGGATCGGCCCGCCGGCTTGCGCCGCGTCGGGGTCGAGCAGGGCGCCTTCGCGCATGATGTCGGCCGAATGCCCGGCCTTGCGCGCCGCCGTCAGGCCATCGACGAACGCGCTGCGCCAGTCGCGCAGGCGCTTGCGGTCATTGTCGGTGGCGACCTGGTGCCAGTCATTGCTCCATTGCGGGAGCATGCCTGCCGACTGGCGCACGGTGCTGCAACCGGCAAGGATGAGCGAGAGCGACAGCAGGGTGAGGGGACGCATCGCGCGGAACCTAGGCGGCAGTCCAGCCTCCGTCCATGCTGAGGTTGGCGCCGGTGATCGAGGCCGCGTCGTCGCGGCACAGGAACAGCGCAAATGCGGCTACTTCCTCGGGTTTGACGAAGCGCTTGGTTGGCTGGGCGGCGAGCAGGACGTCGTTCATCACCTGCTCGCGGGTCAGGCCGCGCGCCTTCATCGTGTCGGGAATCTGGTTCTCGACCAACGACGTCCACACGTAGCCCGGCGAAATGCAATTAACCGTGACGCCGTCACGCGCGGCTTCGAGCGCGACCGACTTGGTGAAGCCCGCGACGCCGTGCTTGGCCGCGACATAGGCGGATTTGTTGGGACTGGCGACGAGGCTGTGGGCGCTCGCCGTGTTGATAATCCGGCCCCAGCCTTTGGCCTTCATCCCGGGCAATGCGAGGCGCGTCGTATGGAACACAGCCGACAGGTTGATGGCGATAATCGCATCCCATTTTTCGGGCGGGAAACTCTCGACCGGGGCGACGTGCTGGATCCCGGCATTGTTGACCAGGATATCGGGCCCGCCCAGTTCATCGGCGCAGCGCCGCAGCATCCGTTCGATCGCCGCCGGGTCGGACAGATCGGCGCCGTCGTGGATCGCACCAAGCTCCTCGCACTCGCGCGCGATCTCCGCGGGATCGCCGAAGCCGTTGATCATCAGCTTCGCCCCCTCGGCGGCGAACGCCTTGGCGATGGCGAGGCCGATGCCCGACGTTGACCCGGTGACCAGCGCGACTTTGCTTTCGAGAATCATGGCGTCTCCTATGTCGCCGCGCTAAGCCGCGCTGGCGGATATTTGCAACTGCTGCGCGGTGTCGCGCATTTGGACGGCCGAAGGAGAATGGCATGCGGCTCGGAGGCGAACCCGAAAGCAGTAATTTCGAGGACCGGACCGGGCAGGGCAGCTCGGGCTTCGGCGGCATGGGTGGTGGCGGCAATGCGCTTGGCTGCCTGATCCCGCTGGTGATGAGCCGCTTCGGCCTTGGCGGCGTCGTCGTCCTGGTCATCGGTTATTTCCTCCTGACCTCGCTCGGCGGTCTTGGCGGTAGCGGCGGTCTCCTTCCGGGCGGCGCGCCGCAGACGCAGAGCGCGGCCGCCGGCCAATCCACGCTCGATCCGACCACGAAGCAGTTCCTGACCCGCGTCCTTGGCTCGACCGAGCAGACCTGGACCGAGATTTTTGCCAAGCAGGGGCAGCGTTACACGCCGACCAAACTGGTCGCGTACAGCGGCGGTACGCAGACCGAATGCGGGTTCGGCCAGGCAGCGGCCGGGCCGTTCTACTGCCCCAACGACCAGACGGTTTATATCGACCCGGGCTTCGCCAACGAACTGTCGCAGCGCTTCGGCGCGCCGGGCGATGCGGCGATGGCCTATGTTATCGCGCACGAGGTGGGCCACCACGTCCAGGACCTTCAGGGTACGCTGAACCAGGCCAACCAGCTGCAGGCGCGGGCGGGCAAGACCGAGGGCAATGCCGTCCAGGTCAAGGTCGAGCTCCAGGCCGATTGTTATGCCGGCGTCTGGGCGGCCCGGGCCAAGGATTCACAAGGCTCGATCCTCGAGCCGGGTGACGTCGAGGAAGCGATGCGCGCGGCGGAAGCGGTCGGCGACGACACGCTGCAGAAGCAGACGCAAGGCTATGTCGTGCCCGACAGCTTCACCCACGGCAGTTCGGCACAGCGGATCGCGGCGTTGCAGCTGGGCCTGAAGTCGGGCGATCCGGCGACTTGCCGGACGTTCTAAAGCCGGACCAGCATCTTCCCCACGTTGGCGCCCTCGAACAGGCCGAGGAACGCTTGCGGCATGGCTTCAAGCCCGTCGGCCACGGTATCGCGTGATTTGACTGCACCGCTCGCCAGCCACGGGCCCATGTCGCGATAGAATTCGGCCATGCGCGGGAAGTAATCGAACACGATGAAGCCCTTTAGCCGGATGCGCATGGCAATCACGCGCATGATGTAGCGAAAGCTCGCCGGGGTCGGGTCGTTATAGCCCTCGATCATCCCGCAGATGGCGAAACGCGCGTTCTGCCGGGCGAGCGCGAACGCGGCGTCGAGATGGCCGCCGCCAACATTGTCGAAATAGACATCGATGCCGTCGGGCGCCGCGGCGGCGAGGCTTTTGAGCAGCGGGCCGGCCTTGTAATCCACGACATGGTCGGCGCCGAGCGAGCGGACGAATTCGCATTTGTCGGCTCCGCCGGCCGATGCGATCACCGTCATGCCTTTGGCCTTGGCGATTTGGACGACCACCGAGCCCACCGCGCCGGACGCGGCGGAGACGAAGACGATATCGCCTTCCTTGGCCGAGGCCGCGTCGAGCAGCCCAAAGTAAGCGGTCATGCCGGTGACGCCGAGGACGCCGAGGAAATGTTCGGGCGGGGCGCCGAGATCGGGCAGTTTGTTCGCGGTGCGCGCATCGATCACCGCCTCGTCACGCCAGCCCGCCATATGCTGGACGAGATCGCCCGGCGCGAAGCCGTCGGCCTTGCTTTCGACGACTTCGCCGATCGCACCGCCGTCCATCGGTTCGCCCAGCGCGAACGGCGGGACATAGCTTTTCACGTCGTTCATCCGGCCGCGCATGTAGGGGTCGACCGAGAGCCAGCGATTGCGGACATGCACCATGCCATCGGTCAGCGGTGGCAGCGCAAAATCCTTCAGCGCGAAATCGTCCTTGGTCGGAAGCCCTTGGGGGCGGCTCATCAAATGCCAGGCGCGGGCCATTCACGTCCTCCTGCTCAAGCGCCCGCGCATAAGCCAAGAAAGACCCGGCGGCGAGGGGGCGCGCCGCCGGGTCAAGTCAGCCTCCGCTGCCGGGAGGCTCAGCCGTCCACCGCTCTAGCGGTAGGTGCCTTCAAACAATGTGCCCCGACCGAAACTCCGGCCGGATCCGCGTGAAAAACGATTGCTGGATCAAAGCCGTTCCTCGCTGGCGGGGGCCGGGCGGGGTGAAAGCGGCGAGCCGACGCGCTGCCGGGACAAGCGATTGCAAGGGTGGGATTTCGCGGCTAGGTGGCCGCCTTCCGCAGCCCGATCCCATCGGGCTCGACGGCCCTGGCTGGGGCGCGGGGCTGTAGCTCAGATGGGAGAGCGCTGCAATCG
>Ga0207711_10005663_pt1 | contig 10555 bp, 7 predicted proteins | sample KBSS34metaG_FD_184401 | JGI IMG/M metagenome (GOLD analysis project Ga0207711, IMG submission 184401) | Switchgrass rhizosphere microbial communities from Kellogg Biological Station, Michigan, USA - KBS S3-4 metaG (SPAdes) (version 2) | ecosystem: Host-associated > Plants > Roots > Rhizosphere >...
GAGGGGTGGCGCTGCCAGTAGAGCAGCAGGCTCTTCAGCACATCGGGCCGGCGCAGGAAGGGCGAGTCCTCCGGGCTGGCCCCGCCGACCACCACATGGGCGCCGCCGCCGGTGCCGGTGTGGCGCCCGTCGATCATGAACTTGTCCGCCCCGAGCCGGCAGGCGCGCGCGTCCTGGTAGACGCCGGTGGTGATCGCGACGGATTCGCGCCAGCTCGACGCCGGCTGGACGTTGACCTCGATCACGCCCGGGTCGGGGGTCACCTTCAGGACGCCCATCCTGCGGTCGTCCGGCGGGGTGTAGCCCTCGATCCTCAGCGGCCGGCCCAGCGCCGCCGCCTCGATCTCGGCGAGCAGTTCGAGATAGTCCTCCAGCCGCGAGACCGGCGGCATGAAGACATGCAGCACGCCCTTGCGCGGCTCGACCGACAGGGCGGTGCGCACGTGCACCGGCGCTTTCGGCGCAGCTCGCGGCGTCGCGCCCGCCTGCCGCGCGGCGGCGGCGGCGCGGAAGTCCGGCAACGGCCCGCGTTCCTCATAGGGGTCGGCCGGGACGATGTAGGGATAGTCCTCCGGCTTCAGCTCCGGCAGGCCGCCCAGCGGCAGCCGCAGGCCGAGCGGAGAGTCGCCCGGGACCAGGTAGAGCCGCTCGCGCTTGAAGCGCCAGGCCTCGCTCACCCAGCCGCCGCCCTCGGCCTCGCTGAAGGCGCGGCGCAGCGGCAGGACATAGCCGACCGGCTTGGAGAGCCCGCCCTCCATCACCCGCCGCAGCGAGGCCCGCGCGCCGGGCGTGTCGAGCGCCGCGTCCGACGCCTCGACCCCGTCAGGCAGGTCGGCCTCGGAGCGGATGGCCGGCAGCGGGTCCTCGCGCGCCGGCAGGATGTGTTGCGCGTCAAGGCCGAGCCGCGCGGCCAGCCGCTCGAGCAGCGCCAGGGCGTCGTCGGCCCCGGCCGGCGCGGCGTCAGGCGCCGCCGCCTCGCCGCCCCAGACCGCCACCCCGTCGCGCCGCCAGAACAGGCCGAGCGCCCAGCGCGGCAGCGGCTCGCCCGGGTACCACTTGCCCTGGCCGTAGTGCAGCAGGCCGCCGGCGCCGAACCGCTCCTTCAGCCGCTGCAGCAGCTTTTCGGCGATCCCCGGCTTGGTCGGGCCCGAGGCCGCGGTGTTCCATTCCTCGGCCTCGAAATCGTCGATCGAGACGAAGGTCGGCTCGCCGCCCAGCGTCAGGCGCACGTCCTGGCTCTGCAGGTCCGCCTCGACCTGGTCGCCCAGCGCCTCCAGCGCGTCCCAGTCGGCGCCCTCGAACGGCTTGGTGATGCGGATCGGCTCGACCAGCCGGGTGACCTCCATGGCGAAGTCGAAACGGTCGGCCGCGCGGCTGGCCATGCCGGTGATTGGCGCGGCGCTGGCGTAGTGGGGCGCGGCGGCCAGCGGGATATGGCCCTCGCCGCACAGCAGGCCCGAGGTGACGTCGAAGCCGATCCAGCCGGCGCCGGGGAGATAGACCTCGGCCCAGGCGTGCAGGTCGGTGAAGTCGGTCTGGGTCCCCAGCGGCCCCTCGATCGGGTCGATGTCGGCCTTCAGCTGCAGCAGGTAGCCGGAGACGAAGCGCGCCGCGAGCCCCAGCCGGCGCAGGATCTGCACCAGCAGCCAGGCGCTGTCGCGGCACGAGCCGGAACCGAGCGAGAGCGTGGCGTCCGGCGTCTGCACCCCGGGCTCCATCCGCACCACGTAGCTGATCTGGTGCTGCAGGCGGCTGTTCAGCTCGACGATGAAGTCCATCACCCCGCTGCCGTCCGGCTTCAGCTCGGCGACGAGGGCGTCCAGCCGCGGGCCGGCGTCATCCAGCGCCAGATAGGGCGCGAGGTCGTGCTTCAGCTGCTCCGGATAGGCGAACGGCAGGGTCTCGGCGTAGGGCTCGATGAAGAAGTCGAAGGGGTTGATCACCACCATCTCGGCGGTGAGATCGACGGTGATGCTCAGCTCCCGCGCCGGCTCGGGAAAGACGATGCGCGCCAGCCAGTTGCCGTGCGGGTCCTGCTGCCAGTTGATGAAGTGGTTGGCCGGCTCGATCGTCAGCGAATAGCTGGGGATGCGCGTGCGGGTGTGCGGCGCGGGCCGCAGGCGCACGACGTGCGGGCCGAGCGCGGTCGGCTCGTCGTAGGTGTAGCGGGTCACATGATGGAGCGCAGCGACGACGGACAGGGCCAGGCCCTCCTTCGAGGAATTCCGCCCCCAGTCTTACCGCCCAAACCGCGCGCGGCGCGTGCTAGTTCTCCACGGCGCACATTGCGAGCAGCTTTGCCGCTTCCGTAGGCGTTCGGCGCCAGGCGCCCCAGCCATGGCGGGCCCACGTCATGGCGCGCGCCCAGCCTATTCGGCCGCGAGGGCGGAGCCGTCCGGCCGCGGACGCGGCGCGTCCTGTTCCGAGGCCTCGGTGGTGGTCGACGCCGGCTCGTCGAGCGCCTCGGTGACCACCCGGAAGCCGGTGAGCAGCGGCGTTCCGAAGGCGGTGCTGATCGCCACGTCGGTGGCGTCGCGGCCGCGGGCCAGGACGATGCGGCCGATCCGGCGCTGGTTGTGGCGGGCGTCGACCGAATGCCAGCGGCCGCCGAGATAGGCTTCGAACCAGGCGCTGAAGTCCATCGGCGCGTCGACGACCGGCACGCCGATGTCGCCGAGGTAGCCGGTGCAGTAGCGGGCCGGGATGTTCATGCAGCGGCACAGGGTGATCGCCAGGTGCGCATAATCGCGGCAGACCCCGATCCCTTCGGCGTTCGCCTCGAAGGCGGAGCGGGTCGAGCGGGCGTGGTCATAACTGAATTTGATCCGCTGGTGGGCGTAGTCGAGGATCGCCTGCAGTCGCGGCCAGCCGGGCTCGGTCTGGCCGAACAGCGCCCAGGCCAGGTCGCCCAGCCGGTCGGTCTCGCAATAGCGGCTGCCGAGCAGGAAGGGCAGCACCTCGTCGGGTAGCTCGCTCACCGGATGCTGGCGGGCGGTCCAGTCATGCGGCTCCGGCAGGCCGCTGTCGGCGATGATGAAGTCGGAGCGGAAGGTGATCGGCCCGCCCGGCGCGGTGAGCCGGGTCGCCAGGTTGCCGAACAGGTCGACATGCTGGGCGATGGGCGTCGGCGGCTCGACCTGCAGCAGGTCCGGCGTCAGCAGGTCCTGGCGGCGATCGGGGTGGACGCTCAGCAGCAGCGACATCGGCGTCTCGCCGACGGCGTCGTATGAAATCTCGAACCCGGCACGGATGCGCATGGTGGTCCCCTCGGTCGGGAGCGCGCATCGCCGCCGCTCGCGCCGTCTAGGCTGAAACATGAGAACCGGAAACACGATGCGGAGGGATGGGTTCCCAGGCGGCGGCCATCTCGCGCCGGGCGCCTCCTCTCAGGCGACCTGCGCCAGCTGGCCGCTCGGATGGACGTCGACGTGGACCTCCAGCTGGCTGAAGCCGGGATCGCCGATCACCGCTCCGCAGATCGGCGCGGCCTCGTCGGGGGTGCGGGCGACGGCGATCGGGATCAGATCGGGCGATTCCGCCAGGCCGTTGGTGGGGTCGAACTCGATCCAGCCGAGGTCCGGCAGGAAGACCTCGCACCAGGCGTGGGTCGCGCCCGCGCCGCGCACCTCCAGATGCGCCGGCGAGTAGAGGTAGCCGGTGACGAACCGCGCCGCGAAGCCCAGCCGCCGCAGCGCCTCGACCATCAGCCAGGCGAAGTCGCGGCAGGTTCCCGAGCCCAGCCGCACGGTGAACTCCGGCGTCTGGACACCGGGCTCGTAGCGGGCCGAATAGGTGAAGCTTTGATGGATCTGGCCGTTCAGCCGCAGCAGGAAGTCCAGCGCCCGCTCGCCCGGCTGGTCGACCAGGGCCCGCACCCAGCTCAACAGCTCGGCGTTCGGATCGTCGGTCACCGGCTCCATGAAGGGGGCCAGCACCATCCGGTCGGTGCGGTCGTAGATCACCGGGGTCAGGGTGTGCGGGTCGCCTGGCTGGGCCGCCAGCGTCGCCGGATAGCGCTCGATGACCAGGTCGCTGACGATCAGCAGCTCCCGCGCCGCCTCCTTCGGACTGAAGAAGCAGACGCTGTTGCCGAGCGAGTCATAGGCCCAGCGGGTGTCGCCCCCCGGCGACAGGGTCAGGCCGGCCTCGATCAGCCGGATCGCATGGCTGTCGCGCGGACGCACCAGCAGCCGGTGCGGGGCGAACCGCACCGGGTGCTCGTAGCTGTAGCGGGTTTCGTGGCGGATGCTGAGCAGGGTCATGGGCCCGGGAGGAACCCGCGCGATCCCCTAGGGTTCCAGCGGCAGGAACGCGACGTTTGGGCGCGCCGGGCCCACCGACGCTCGCCAGAGTGGCAGTGGCGCGCCCTACCGTCTAAAGGATCGCCAAATGCATGAAGCCACGACGCCTTTGGGGCAGCGCATGACAAAGCCCGGTCCACACGCCGCCAATCCGCATGAGCAGGAAATCGCCACCCTGCAGCAACAGCTGGCGCAGCGTTCGCGGTCGCTCGAGGAGGCGGAGGCGCGCTACAATGCGGTGTTCAATTCGGCCCTGAGCCCGATGTCGATCTGCACGATCGACGGCGTCATCCTCGACGTCAATCGCGCCACCTTGCAGGCGATCGACATGCCGATCGAAGCCTTCGTCGGCAAACACCTGTGGGAAAGCCCCTGGTTCGCGGCCAATCCTGCCGAGGCCGCCAAGGCGCAGACGGCGATCACGCGGCATCGCGGCCAATACGTCGAATACGAATCCCGCGTTCTCTCGCGCCCGGCCGAGTGGCGCACCTTCCAGTTCGCCCTGCGCCCCTATCGATCCTATGTCGGCGCCGAGGCGCGCTTCATGGTGCTGGAGGTTCGCGACCTCACCGACATCCGCCGCAAGGCCGCGATCTGCGACAAGCTTGACCAGATGGAACGGTCCAGCGCCCCGACGCCGGAACGGCAGCCGGAGAGCTGAGCCGTCGTCCGACCGGACGCCGGACCTTGGACGTCGCCGATCGCCTCAGTTCGCCGGCGGAGACGGCGCCTGTTCGCCGGGCGCATCGGCGATCGGTTGCGCGAGCGTGGTTCGCGCCACCGGCACGGACACGATCGCCGCCGCGTTCCGCGCGAAGTCGCGCGCGACCGGCACCCTGACGCCCTCCGCAGCGACGCCGCCGGCGGCCCGGACGATGCACTGACCGGTCTCGGCCATGGCGTGCTTGCCCGCGCAGTAGACGTCTTCGTATTGCGGCCCGGAGGCGGCGAGGCATTGGTTCAGGTTCAGCTTGGCCTGGCGAAGGCATTCGCCGCCGTCGGGCGCCCGCAACAGCGGCGACAGCGCCTCTGAGCGCGTCTCGCCGGCCTGGCCGAGAACGGCGGCGGCGGCCAGCAGCAGGCCCTGCAGCACCGTCGGCGTCGGCCGTGTGGCGCTCGCGGCCGCCTCCTGGCCGCCGCGGCGCTTGACCAGCTGGACGAGCAGTTGCTGGGTCTCGCTCTCGCTCAACGGCTCCGCCTTCACCCCGGCCGCGCGAACCCGCGCCAGCCGCGCCCCGGGCTCGGCGACCGGCGTGAGCGCCCAGGGCTGTTGTTGCACCTTGTAGGCGGCTTCGGTCACCGCCTGGCCGCGACTGACCAGGCCGGCCCCCATCTCCTGAAGCGCGCCGGACGCCTTGGCCGCGGCCTGCCACGCGCCCGGGACGCCCAGGACCATGTCCGGGTTGGCGGTGAGGCGCTCGACATAGGCGCCGCGCTCGGCCGGGTCCGGCGCCGAGGCGGACAGGGCATCGACGAAGGTCGGCTGCTGCAGGGCGACCAGGGCGGCGTAGGCGACCGCGCCTTCCTCCAGCTGGCCGGGGTCATAGGCGGCGCCGGCCATCAGGGCGCCGGCGATGGACGCCGGGCCGTCGAAGTCGGCGCTGATGGCCGCCGCGCTGCGGCAGTAACGCTCGAAGGCGCCCGCCGCATCGACCACCCGCCGCGCCATCGCCACCGAAGGCCCCCGGTCCAGCGAGGCGTCCGGCCCCCCCAGCGACGGCTCCACCGACCGATAGGCCGGGTCTGAGGCCAAGGCATAGCCTCCCACCAGCCCCACGACAGTCGTAATGAGAAGTATTCGCAGACCTGTCTTCATCACTTCGCATCCTCACATGCGAAATCACCTGCTGCGTTGCAGCATTTTTTTCTTGGTCAATTCGCGTTCTTAAAAACTCGCGAAACGATGAAAGTAAAACACGACCACCGAATGCTGACCATTCCGCAGCGGGGCGAATGCGGAAAACATTTCCGTCAACAGTGACCCGACCGCATCACGCATTATCGCCCAGTTTCAACTTGCGGTGTGTTTTGACGAATAAATGTTTGGAAAATCTACGCTGCCGCGAAGATCTGCGCCCAACGCTCACAGCAAGTTGTCGTCCCGCCCGCCCCCGCGCGGTCGCGGCGCACGCCGGGCTCCCGCGCCGCACTCGCGGGCCTGAATTGGTCAAGGACCGCCTCGCCCCTGGGCAGGTCCGACCGAGGCGATCACTCCGCCAAACCCGCGTTCGCCGAACCTTGACTTGTATACTACCCTCTGTTCAACTTATGAATGTGGGAGGGCCAGATGATAACCCGACGTGGAATGGTCGCCGCGGGTCTGGCGCTCGCAGGCACAAAGGTCTCGGCGCAGCCGCTCTCCCCGCACGTCGCGGTGGGGCCGACGCCGGAAGCCCGACCTGAATCGCAGACGGCGGCGCCGACCGCCTCGCGCGCAATCATCGAAAAAACCGGAGCGCAGCCCCGCCCGTTCCGCATCCTGTCCATCGACGGCGGCGGAATGAAAGGCGTCGTCCCTGCGACCGTCCTGCTGACGCTGAATTCAAAGCTGCGACTGCTCAATAAGCCAGGCGTGGGCGACAGCTTTGATCTGTTTGCGGGCACGTCGACGGGCTGCATCATCGCCGCGGCGCTGGCCTCGGCGCCCGTGGCGGCGACCAACGGCGGCCGGCGGTGCGACGACCCGGACGACATGCTCCGCATCTATCGCGAAAAGGGGTCGACGATCTTCGACCGGGGCAGCGGCTTCTGGGAGCGCACGCGCCATAATCCCTTCGATCTGCTAGGCGAACTCTATAGCGACAAAGGAAAGAAGCAGGCGTTTCTCGAAGCCTTCGGCAACATTCGGCTTGGCCAGCTGACGAAGAACTTTGTCAGCACCTATTACGAAATGTCTCCGCAGCCGCGCGCGGTCATCGCGGCGGCCGGCCCCCTGTTCCGTGAAAACAACCAGGCCGATTTCGGCGATCTATATCTACGCGACGTGGTTCACGCGTCGTCCTCGGCGCCGGTTTATTTCAACCCGGCAAAGATCGACAACGGTAAGATTCAAGCCGTGGATGGCGGCGTATTCGCCAACAACCCGGCGGCCGCAGCCTACTTCTCCGCCGGCGGCCTCCTCGATCCCAGCGGGCTCGCGGGGATCGAGATCGTCTCCCTGGGCTGCGGCGCCTCGACGGTCTCCTATCCGACGCATCGCGCAAGCTGGGGGCCAGCGGAGTGGGTCGCGCCCCACGATGGGGTTCCACTGATCAATCTCGTCAGCGACAGCCAGTCGAGCGTCATCGACTGGGAGCTCAGGTCCTTGCTGGGCCCGCGCTACGAGCGGTTCCAGCCGCAACTTCCTCCGCTTGTGGGTCACAACGGGCGGCAACTGGGCGCCATGGACGACGGAAGCGTCGAGAGCCTGGAGGCGTTGCAGGCCGCCACCCTCAGGTACGTCCTCGACCCGGCCGTCGACGCCCGCCTCAACGCGATCGCCGCGAAACTCTGACCGGGCCCGGGGTAGGCCAGGCATCGCCCTCGTCATCGGTCGTTTCGTCGGATCACGAGGAAGTGCCGTCCTCGCGCCAGGCGCCGTGCTTCGCTCCCGCCCAAGGCGCTCAGCCTGCGATCTCGCATATTCCCCCCTTTTTTGAGCCCCAACCGAGGCGCGCGCGCTCATCCGTTCGCATTAGCAGGCGCATTCAACAGCGAATGCCGCAGTTTCGGTCCGAGGAGAGCGAGGCGTCCGAGAGCGTCCGCCAAAAGACACCGGTGCTCACGTCTTGCGAGCCAGGCCCGCGCGCAACGCATCGATGATCGCGGCTTTGAACCTTTTGCCGATGGGGGTTCCGAACATCTGGAAACCGTGGAATGCGCCAGGGACAACGTCCAGCGTGACCGGAACACCGGCCTGGATGAGGCGTCTTGCGTATTCGATGTCCTCGTCCACGAAGAGGTCGATCGACCCCACGCCGATGAAGGTTGGCGGAAGCCCGCGCAGATCGTCCAGGCGGGCCGGCACTGACCCCTTGGGTAGGCGCGCCGAGCCGGCCGGAACACCGAGCAGGGAGGTCCAGCCAAACCGGTTGGCGGCCGGCGTCCACCCGACGGCGCCCTGCTGGCGCGGCTTCTGAATCGTGCTGCCGGTGCGGTCGTCCAGCATCGGATAGATCAGCGCCTGGTAGACCAGCGGAACCTCGCCACGATCACGGGCGGCGATGGCCAGCATCGCGGCGTGGCCGCCGCCGGCGCTGCCGCCCATGACGGCGATGCGGGCGACGTCGACGCCCAGCTCATCGGCGTTGGCGTACAGCCACTTCAGCCCGGCGTAGTTGTCTTCCAGCGACCCGGGGAAGGGTGTTTCCGGGGCGAGGCGGTAGTCCACCGTGACGACCACGCAGTCCAGTGCGGCCGCGGTCTCCAAGACATCAGGCAACTCGTCGCGGGCTCTTCCGAGAACGAAGCCGCCGCCGTGCATGTGCAGAATGGCGGGCCGCGCCGATCCCGACTTGCCGGCGTTCACAACGAAGATCTTGACCGGCGGGGCGCCGCGCGGACCGGGGATCATCCGCTCGGTCCAGGCCGGGGCCGCAGCCAGCGACGGGGACGGCATCCGCTCCGAACCCTTGCGGATTATCGGCAGGGATTCAGCTGTGAGGACGAAGCCGCGAGTCCGCGCCGCCATCGGCGCCACAAAGGGACGAAGCTCCGGATGCACGTAGGGCAGCGGATCGAAGGCGGCGCTGTCGGCGGCGAACGCCGCCCGCACGCCGAGCGAGGACGCCGCCGTCAAGCTCCCCGCCCCGATGACCACACCAAATCCCCGACGGGTCACTGCACGCATGCCAATCCCTCCCAATCTCTCGCTTAGATCCCTGGGCAGAGCTTCCCCCGTCAACTGCCAAAGCATCGGAAGAGAGCTCGGCGACAGCTTGGCCTTTGGCCTTGGCTCCGCTTCTCACCGTCGCTGCGGTGAACTTCGCGCTGACGCGCGTCATTTCCCAGATCCGCCGGCTCGGCGTGCAGCGGCTACCGAGGCTCTTTCAACTCAAGGCTTGGGTGGTTCGGCTGGCGAAACGCACCTCGATGCTGCCCGCAGATCTCTCCGATCACCTGCTTCAGGCCGCCTCGCGTCTCTTTCCGCACCACCTGCCGCGGCGCATTCGGCAATACCGCGACCGCTTCGAGCACCAGCTGATTCTGAAGGTCCCCGAGGCCGCGGCGCCATTTGTCCGGACCCTCCAACCGGATCCAGGGCGCCACCCGGCGGTGCGGGTCGATCACGCCGCGCCTCTCCATGCAGCGCCAGAAGGCGTGGAGGCGCTAGCGTCGCTGGTGGGCCCGGCAGGACTCGAACCTGCAACCAGACCGTTATGAGCGGCCGGCTCTAACCATTGAGCTACAGGCCCCATCAGCGACGAAGGCGGCGAGTTAGCATCTCCCGCGGGCGCCTTAAAGCTCCCGTTCAGCTTAGAATTGCGAGAGCTGCGGCCAGGCGCCCACGCCTCCAGGGAGATCAACCGATGAAGACGATGATGCGGGCCGCGGCCCTGAGCCTGGCGCTCGCTGCGGGCGCGGGGTCTGGGGCGCTGGCCCAGACCGCAGCTGGCGGGGGCGCGGCGGCGGCCGGCGCGGACGCGGTGTTCCGCGCCACCACCCTCAGCCTGGCGGCCTATGGCGAGACCCGGCTGGCGCCCGACATGGCGACGATCAACCTGGGCGTGACCACCGACGGGGGGACCGCCCAGGCCGCCATGCAGGCCAACGCCAAGCAGATGAACCAGGTGATGGCGGCGCTGAAGCGCGGCGGAATCGCCGCCAAGGACGTGCAGACCTCGCAGCTCAGCGTCGAGCCCCAGTATGTCTACGAACAGAACCTGCCGCCGAAGCTGACCGGCTACCGCGCCGTCAACCAGGTGACGGTGACGGTGCACGACCTGGCCAAGCTCGGCGAGGCGGTGGACGCCACCGTCGCGGCCGGCGCCAACCAGGCCGGCGGGATCACCTTCGGCCTCGACGACCCGACGGCGGCGGAGAACGCGGCGCGCGAGAAGGCGGTCAAGGCGCTGGCGGCCAAGGCCGACCTCTACGCCAAGGCCACCGGCTACCGCGTCCTACGGCTGGTCTCGCTGAGCGAGGGCGGCGGCTACGCCCCGCCGCCGCCGATGCCGATGGTGGCGATGAGCGCGCGGTTCAAGGAAACCGACACCGCCGTCGCCGCTGGCGAGGTCAGGGTGCGGGTGGACGTCGGCGGGGTCTACGAGCTGTCC
>Ga0207711_10005664_pt1 | contig 10555 bp, 6 predicted proteins | sample KBSS34metaG_FD_184401 | JGI IMG/M metagenome (GOLD analysis project Ga0207711, IMG submission 184401) | Switchgrass rhizosphere microbial communities from Kellogg Biological Station, Michigan, USA - KBS S3-4 metaG (SPAdes) (version 2) | ecosystem: Host-associated > Plants > Roots > Rhizosphere >...
CGCGTGCCGCGGGTCCCGATCGGAGCGGTGGCGGCCGTGCTCCGATCGGGACCCGCGGCCCCGGTGAGACGAAGATCGAGACGGACCGGCGTCGGCTGCGGGCGCGGATGGCCCGGCTGCGTCGCGAGCTCGCCGGGATGTCGACCGTGCGGGAGACCAAGCGTGCGGCCCGTCGTCGCGGCGAGGTGCCCGCGGTGGCGATCGCCGGCTACACCAACGCCGGAAAGTCCTCGCTGCTCAACCGCCTGACCGGTGCCGGCGTGCTGGTCGAGGACGCCCTGTTCGCAACGCTCGATCCGACCGTTCGGCGGGCGACACTGCCGGATGGCCGGGCCTTCACCCTGTCCGACACGGTCGGGTTCGTCCGCCACCTGCCCCACCAGATCGTCGAGGCATTCCGCTCGACACTGGAGGAGGTCGCCGACGCGGACCTGCTACTGCACGTCGTCGACGGCTCCGCGCCCGACCCGGCCGCACAGATCTCCGCCGTGCGCGAGGTCCTCAACGACGTCGACGCGGGTGGCGTGCCCGAGCTGATCGTCGTCAACAAGATCGACGCCGTCGATCCCGCGGTGGTCGCGGAACTGCGCCAGCTCGCCCCGGACGGGGTGTTCGTCTCGGCGCGCACGGGCGAGGGGCTCTCCGCCCTCGTCGACGCTCTGTGCCTGCGGGTGCCGCACCCCGACGTGGAGCTGACGGTGCTCGTGCCCTACACCCGGGGTGAACTCGTCTCGCGCGTCCACGCGCACGGCGAGGTGCTCGCGCAGGAGCACACCGCCGACGGGACCCGCCTGACCGCGCGGGTGTCGCCGGCGCTGGCTGCGGATCTCGACATGTTCCGAGCCTGACGAGCGCATCCCGCCGCCCGTGACAGCCCGGCCAGGCTCCGGGGATGGGGCGGCTGCCCGGATCGGCCGGCCGCCACGCGCGGCCGGCCGTCATACGGTCAGACCCGGCGCAGTACGGCCACGATCCGGCCGAGGATGGACGCCTCCTCGCCGGGGATGTCGCTGAACGCCGGGTTCTCCGGATGCAGCCAGATCTTCCCGTCGCGCACCCGGAGCCGCTTCACCGTCGCCTCGCCGTCGATCATCGCGGCGACGATCTCGCCGTTGTCCGCCACCGGCTGCTGGCGGACAACCACCCAGTCCCCGTCGCAGATCGCGGCGCCCATCATCGATTCGCCGACGACCCGCAGCAGGAACAGCGTGCCTTCGCCGACGATCTCCTTGGGCAGTGGGAAGACATCCTCGATCGCCTGCTCGGCCAGAATCGGCCCGCCGGCCGCGATCCGCCCGAGCACCGGGACATAGGTCGCCGAGCCGCCGTCGCCGCCGGGCCCCGCCGCGACATCACTGCCGGTGAACGCGGGCACGACCGTGGCCGGCGCCGCCGTGGCGCGCCGACGCGGCCGCTCGGGGGTGAGCACCTCCATCGCCCGCGGGCGGTTCGGATCCCGGCGCAGGTAGCCCTTCTCCTCCAGCACCTTGAGTTGGTGGGCCACGCTGCTTGTGCTGGTCAGGCCGACGGCCTCACCGATCTCGCGGACGCTGGGCGGGTATCCGCGCCGCTCCACGGCGTCCCGGATGACCTCGAGCACCCTGCGCTGCCGGGGGGTCAGTCCGGCTGCGTCCGCGGGGTTCTCGGGGAAGGTCCGCACGTTGCCGCGGGCCCCGCCCCGGCGCGTACCCCTGCCTTGGCTGGTCATCGCTACCGCTCTCCTCGTCGCGTACGTCGTTCGTCGCCGTACCTCGTCACCGGGTCGTCACCCTACGGTCGCCGGATGCGCCCCGCGCGGCGGTCGGGATCGCCCAGCGATCCCGACGCCCCCACGGCGCGCGGCCGTCCGCGACCGGGGGAAACCGCCCGGTGCACACCTGATCGTCTCGACGGTAACCGGATGGTCGCGGAATCTCAAACGTCTGTTCGAGCGTGTCCTCTTGTCGGATCCCGTTCAGGTGCGACAATCGACCAGGAGTTCGATCGAACGGGAGTTCGCCCGCCGGGCGGACCGGTCCACGCGCCTTGGAGGATCTCGTGAGCCCTCGCCAATCGGCCCAGGTCGTCGATCTGGCCGCCGTCCGGGAGCGGGCTGCCGGGCGGTCCGCGGCACCGCGTCCCGGGACTGTGCACCGCGGGGCAGTGGACGGCGGGGCAGTGGACGGCGGGGCAGTGCTTCGCGGGTCAGTGGACGGCAGGTCAGTGCGCCGAGGCGCAGTGCACGGTGCGGCGATGCGGCAGGTGGTGCGACGGGAGCCGCCGCCGCTGCGGCTGACCAGGCGCGGGCGCGCCGTGGTCACGATGGCTGCGGCGGCGGTCATGGCCGTGATCCTGGCGCTGGTGGTGCCGCGGGCCTCGCTGGCGTGGTCGGATGAGCCGCCGCGCGGCCATCTGGTCCTGGCGGGGGAGTCATTGTGGGAGATCGCCGCGACTCTCGACCCCGACGCCGACACCCGTGAGGTGGTCGATCGTCTGGTGCGGATCAACCACCTGTCCTCCAGTGAGCTCGAGCCGGGCCAGTTCCTGTTACTGGATGGCTGAGTTGTGTCCTGACGGCTGAGCCGTGTCGGGTGTGGGCCTGTCCGCCCGATCGGACACCGTCCGTCGCCGTCGCGGGTGACCCCCGGCCGCGATGGTGACGCGTCGGGATGTGGGCGGGCGCGGCGGGTTGAGGGCGCTTCGCCGAGGGTTGCCACACCCCCGCGGGCTGATGTCGACCTGTGGCACGCGGGGGGTCGGTTTCCCCATCCATGGTGTCGTGCGCTAGGTTGGGCACAACATCTGGTGCTTACAAGGGCGTAAGTCATCCGCGGGTGGATGCACAGGTCTTCCACGGATCATGGGCGTTCCGTCCACAGGCCTACCGCGGTCGGTTCGGTTAAGGAGGCGTCTCGCGTGCGATGCCCGTTCTGCCGGCATCCGGACAGCCGCGTCGTCGACAGTCGGGAGGCCGAGGAAGGCTCGGCGATCCGGCGCCGGCGGTCCTGTCTGTCCTGCGGCCGACGCTTCACCACGATGGAGGAGGCGTCGCTGCGGGTGCTCAAGCGCAGCGGCGTGGCCGAGCCGTTCAGCCGCGCGAAGGTGATCGCCGGCGTGCGTAAGGCCTGCCAGGGTCGCCCGGTCCGCGATGACGACCTTGCCCTGCTGGCGCAGCAGGTGGAGGACGCGGTGCGTTCCGCCGGCTCGGCGGAGATACCCGCGGAGGCGATCGGCCGGGCGATCCTCGGCCCGCTCCGCGAGCTCGACGAGGTGGCCTATCTCCGGTTCGCCTCGGTGTACCTCGCCTTCGAGTCACTCGCCGACTTCGAGAACGCGATCGCGGCGCTGCGCTCCGAGACCTCCAGCGGCCGGCGTGGCACGGAAACGGCGATGACCCGCCTGGCCGGCGACACGGCCGGCGACGCCGCTGGGAACATGGCCCGCGACAGCGAGCCAGCGGAGGCCGCTCCGCGCCGCCGCGGCCCGAACGCGCTGAGCATCGTCGAGGGCGCGCGCGGCAGGGCCAGCCCGGCCGCGGCCGAGTGCGAGGTCACCGGAGCGTCGGGCGTTCCGGGCGGGCATTCGTCCGCGCCCTTCTGACGGCTCCGACCGGCCCCACCCATACAAGTAAACGAACGAGACGGAACCGTCCCGCCGGCCAGCTCCCGTGATCACGGAGCGCGCTGACCGCCGGCGAGCGGCGTCGGTCCCGCGCGTCCACTGCCGTGCCGACGCGGCGCGCGTCGTGGCGTGGCGTGGCGTGCACATGCCGTGTCGTCCGCTCGCGGCAGACGGCGCTCGGTGGATGTCCGCGCGGGAATGCCATGGGCAGCACCTCAGTGCACGATGAGTGAACAGACAGGACGAGGAGCGTCATGACCGAAAGTCGCGGCACCAAGGCGGGCCGGCCCGGGGCCAGGGCGGCTGGGCTGAAGATCCGCCGCTCGCGGACGACCGCCGGTGTCCACCCGTATGACGAGGTCACCTGGGAGACCCGGGACGTCGTCATGACCAACTGGCGGGACGGCTCGGTCAACTTCGAGCAGCGCGGCGTCGAATTCCCCGCCTCCTGGTCGGTCAACGCCTCGAACATCGTGACCAGCAAGTACTTCCGCGGCGCGCCCGGCACACCGGCCCGGGAGACCTCGCTGCGCCAGCTCATCGACCGGGTGGTGCTGACCTACGGCGCCGCCGGCCGCACGCACGGCTACTTCGCCAGCGACGCCGATGCCGAGATCTTCGAGCACGAGCTGACCTGGATGCTGCTCCACCAGGTCTTCAGCTTCAACTCCCCGGTCTGGTTCAACGTCGGCACCTCGGCACCCCAGCAAGTCTCAGCTTGTTTCATACTTTCAGTTGATGACACTATGGAGTCGATCCTCAACTGGTATCGCGAGGAAGGGCTGATCTTCAAGGGTGGGTCCGGGGCCGGGCTCAACCTGTCGCGGATCCGGTCCTCAAAGGAGCTGCTGTCCTCCGGCGGCACCGCCTCCGGGCCGGTGAGCTTCATGCGCGGGGCGGACGCGTCGGCCGGCACGATCAAGTCGGGCGGGGCGACCCGGCGGGCCGCCAAGATGGTCGTCCTGGACGTCGACCATCCGGACGTCGTCGAGTTCGTCGAGACGAAGGCCCGGGAGGAGGAGAAGATCCGCGCCCTGCGGGACGCCGGGTTCGACATGGACCTCGGCGGCCGGGACATCGCCTCCGTCCAGTACCAGAACGCCAACAACTCCGTGCGGGTCACCGACGAGTTCATGCGGGCCGTCATCGACGACGGCGACTTCGACCTGCGCGCCCGCCTCGACGGGCGGACGATCGAGACCATCCGGGCCAAGGGCCTGTTCCGCACGATCGCCGAGGCGGCCTGGGCCTGCGCCGACCCCGGCATCCAGTACGACGGCACGATCAACGACTGGCACACCTGCCCCGAGAGCGGCCGGATCAGCGCCTCGAACCCGTGCAGCGAGTACGTGCACCTGGACAACTCCAGCTGCAACCTGGCCTCGCTGAACCTGCTGACGTTCCTGCGCCCGGACCGGACGTTCGACGCCGAGGCGTTCGTCGCCGCCGTCGAGCTGATCATCACGGCGATGGACATCTCCATCTGCTTCGCGGACTTCCCGACGCCGGAGATCACCCGGGTCACCCGCGCCTACCGGCAGCTCGGCATCGGCTACGCCAACCTCGGCGCCCTGCTCATGGCCGGCGCCCGCGCCTATGACTCCGAGGGTGGCCGAGCGCTCGCCGCGTCGATCACCTCCCTGATGTCCGCCACCGCCTACCGGCGCTCCGCCGAGCTCGCGGGCATCGTCGGCGCGTACGACGGCTTCGCCCGGAACGGCGACGCGCACCGTCGGGTCGTGCGCAAGCACGCCGCCGCGAACGATGCGGTACGCACCGTGCACGCCGAGGACGCCCGCATCCTCGCCGCCGCGTCCAAGGAGTGGAGCCGGGCACAGACTGTCGGCGAGAAGCACGGCTGGCGTAACGCTCAGGTCAGCCTGCTCGCCCCGACTGGCACCATCGGCCTCGCGATGGACTGCGACACCACCGGCATCGAGCCGGATCTCGCCCTGGTGAAGATGAAGAAGCTGGTCGGCGGCGCCAGCATGAAGATCGTGAACCAGACGGTCCCGGCGGCGCTGCGTGCGCTCGGCTACCCGGAGGAGACTCTCGAGGCGGTCGTCGAGTACATCACCGAGCATGGTCACGTCGTCGACGCCCCGGGCCTGCGCCCGGAGCACTACGAGGTGTTCGACTGCGCGATCGGCGAGCGGGCCATCTCGCCGATGGGTCACGTCCGGATGATGGCCGCCGTGCAGCCGTTCCTGTCCGGCGCGATCTCCAAGACGGTGAACATGCCGGCCACGGCCACCGTCGAGGACGTCGAGGAGATCTACCTGGCCGGCTGGCAGCTCGGCCTGAAGGCGCTGGCCATCTACCGGGACAACTGCAAGGTCGGCCAGCCGCTGACCGACGTCCGGGGCGCGAAGAAGGCCGCGGACGCGCAGGCCGCCGCCGCGGTGTCGGCTCCGGCCTCGGTCGCACCGGTCGCGGCGCAGGCCGACGTGGAGTACCGGCCGGTCCGGCGCCGTCTGCCGAAGACCCGCCCGTCGCAGACCGTGTCCTTCACGGTTGGCGGCGCCGAGGGGTACCTGACCGCCGGCTCCTACCCGGACGACGGCCTCGGCGAGGTCTTCATCAAGATGTCCAAACAGGGCTCGACGCTGGCCGGCGTCATGGACGCGTTCGCCATCGCCATCTCCATCGGCCTGCAGTACGGGGTGCCGCTGGAGGCGTACGTCAGCAAGTTCATCAACATGCGGTTCGAGCCCGCCGGCATGACCGACGATCCGGACGTCCGGATCGCGCAGTCAATCATGGACTATCTGTTCCGCCGGCTCGCCCTGGACTACCTCGACGCCGACCACCGCACCGAGCTCGGCATCTCCACCGCCGCCGAGCGCACCCGCGCCGTCGCCGGCCAGTACGCGATGCCGACCGAGACCGGCATCCCGGCATCGGCACCGGCAGCGGACGAGCCCGCGGCGATCGCGGGTGCGGGCGCGCCGGGCACCGCCGACGCGCTCGCCGGCGTCGCGGGAGGAGAACGCAACGTGACGGCGGCGCCACCGGCGACGAGCAACGGCGTGGCCGGCGGGCTCGGTCCCGAGCAGGTCGCCCGGGAGCTGCGCCTGGCGCCCCCCGGCGAGACCCTGGTCTCCCAGACCGTGGTCGACGCCCCGCTCTGCTTCACCTGCGGGGTGACGATGCGCCCGGCCGGCAGCTGCTACGTCTGCGAGCAGTGCGGCTCCACCAGCGGCTGCAGCTGATCGCGCGCGGCACCGCGCACTCTGCGAGGTCCTGACGGCACCGGGTGGGGCGTCGAGCTCCGCCCGGGCCGTCACCCGGGGCCCGTGCCTGCCGCTGCCATCCGTGCGCCGGGCTATCCGTCGCCGCCGTCAGCCCGGCTGGGCGGAGCGGATCAGCGGTTGGTGGCGAGGATGTCCAGGAGCAGGGCGGCCGTCCAGGAGAAGCGGTTGCTGCCGGCGCCGGAGCCGTCGAGCGGGGAGTAGTACTCGTACATCGCGCCGGAGGCGGCGATCACGTCGACGGTGTTGCGGCGCAGGTCGTCGGCGGCGTCGAGGCGGCCGTAGCGCTCGAGCCCGTCGGCGATGAGCCAGTTCATGTTCACCCAGAGCGGGCCCTGCCAGTAGCAGCGGGGCAGGAAGCTCGGATCGTCCAGCGGCACGCTCGCGACGCCGAAGCGGGACCAGTACCGCGGCGAGGTGATCGTCTTGACCATGGCGTCGACCCGGTCCTCGGGCACGACGCCGGCGTAGAGCGGGAGCAGGCCGGCGATCGTCTCGTGGCGCAGCAGGGTGTGGGTGCGGAAGTCGCGACTGTAGTAGACGCCGTCGACGACGAGCTGGTTGATCGCCTCCCGGGAGCGTCGCATCGACCGGCGCAGGCTCGTCGGGATGACCTCGCCGATCTCGGCGGCGATGGTGGTCAGGTGCTCGTTCGCGCGGACGAGGATCGCGTTGAACGCGACGTCCTGCACGAGCGGGACGATCGTGCGCCGGACCTCGCGGAAGTTGTAGTGCGCCCGGCGCAGCTCGCGCACGATGCGGTACAGCGTGAACAGGTCGCCGGAGGTGAGCCGCTCGTCCGGCGGGACCTCCTTGGAGTCACGGCGCAGCGCGTCGAGTGCGTCGTCACTGCTGACCCGGCGCAGGACACGCACGCCCAGCGGCGCGACCGGTCGAGTGATCTCCATCCAGGTCGGGGTGTTGTCCATCCCCGACTCCCAGGAGTGGACCAGGGAGACGAGGCCGTCGTCGTCAGGGTCGCGCTCGAGATAGAGCCACTGGTGGAAACGCAGCAGGCCGGGATACAGCTGCCGGTAGAAGGCTGCGCGCTCGGAGGCGCTCATCATCTCGCCGACGCGGACGGCGGCCTCGGCGATCATCGGCGGCTGGGTGACGCCGGTACTCTGCGCGCCGCCGGCCGTGGTCGTCACCCGGTCGCAGCGCCAGCGCTGCGGGCCGGCGTGGTAGAAGTCCGTCGTCTCGGCGAAGATCACGTGCGGGATCATGCCGTTCGGCCACTGCCCGCGCAGCAGCGAGAGGATCTCGGCCGCGGCCCGTGCTGGGTCCAGGTGGCGCAGCCCGATGGCGATGAAGCAGGAGTCCCACAGCCACTGGTGGGGATACAGAGTCGGCGACGGGCGGGTGACGTCGCCGAGATCGTTGCCGCGCAGCACCGAGACCGCGGTCTCGCGAAGCGCCGCCAGCTCTGCGGGGAGGCTGGGGACGGGCATCGTGTGAGAGTAGCGGTCACCCCCTGTGCGCACGGGGAGGCTGCATCCGGTGTGGCCTGGGTAACGGCGGGCCGGTCACCGTCCCGTGGCGGTCCGATCGGGCGCGGCCACCCTTCGACCCCGGGCTGGTGCGAGTCGTGGCCGCGCGGCGGGGGGCCGCCATCCGGGGGCCACCCGTGCGGGGGTGGCCCGGCACCTCCCGGCGAGTTCGTCGCCCGCGCCGGCCCGATGGCGGTAGCGAGGCCAAAATGTGGCGCGGCCACCAGCCTGCAAGATTTTCTTACTCTTAGTAAGAGAGCTGCTACGAATTGGCGAGGATCGTGGTCGCGGGAGGCCGTCTCGCCACGCGAGAAGGTCAAGATAGTTCGCTGAACGCGCCACACGGCGGGATCTGACAGGTAGTCTTCGCGACAGCGAGTTCAGCGTCTCGAGGGCCAGGGTCTACACTGCCGGTAGGCCCGGCGATCGCTGATGTCCGGGTGCGCCTGCGCAGGGAATGGTTCCGCGACTTCGTTCGTTGCCTCCATGTGCACGGAAACAGATGTCCCACCCGCACCGACCATCGGATTTGCCACTGATGACGCTGCCTGCCCTGGAACTTGCCGAGCGCACCGACGAGAACCGCCCGCGTAGCACGCGGCGGCCTCGCCGGCCCGCTTCCACTGCCCGTACCGTCTCCAGCCGTTCGCTGGCCGCGGTGCCCGAGGACGTCGACGAGCTTGATGTGAGCGCCGTCGCCGAGGTCATCGCCCGCGGCCGGGAGGCCGGCGAGATCAGTCGCGCCGAGCTGCGGGACGCACTCGAGTCCGCCGACATCGGCCTCGAGCTGCTGCCCGCGCTCATCGCGCGGCTGAACGCCGCCGGCGTCGAACTCCTCGAGGAGGAGGAAGGCGAGGCGGCTGACGACGCGATCGCCGTCAGCCGCTCCACCGCTGAGCACGCCGGCACGGCCGACCTCGTGCGCATGTACCTGCGCGAGATCGGCAAGGTGCCGCTTCTCAACGCCGCCCAGGAGGTGGAGCTCTCCAAGCGTGTCGAGGCGGGTCTGTTCGCCGAGCACAAGCTGGAGTCCGTCCCCGACCTGCCGGCCGACCTGCACCGGGACCTCGGTCTGCTGGTCAAGGACGGCCACGCCGCCAAGCAGCAGCTGGTGTCGGCGAACCTGCGCCTGGTCGTCTCCGTCGCGAAGAAGTACAGCGGCCGCGGGATGACCCTGCTGGACCTGGTCCAGGAGGGCAACCTCGGTCTCATCCGCGCGGTGGAGAAGTTCGACTACGCCAAGGGATACAAGTTCTCGACCTACGCGACCTGGTGGATCCGTCAGGCCATCGGCCGGGCGCTCGCCGACCAGGCGCGGACCATCCGCATTCCGGTCCACGTGGTCGAGCAGATCAACAAGATCACCCGGCTGCAGCGTCAGCTCGTCTCCACCCTCGGTCGCGAGCCGACCGACGAGGAGCTCGCGCTCGAGCTGGACATGCCGATCGAGCAGGTCGTCGAGTTGCGCCGCTACGCGCAGGACACGGTCAGCCTGGAGACGTCCGTCGGGGACGACGGCGACTCCGTCCTCGGCGACTTCATCGAGGACTCGGATGCGACCTCGCCCGCGGACGCGGCGTCCTACGGCGCCATGCAGGACGAGATCGAGAACGTCCTCGGTGGCCTCAACCCGCGGGAGCGGGAGGTGATGCGGCTGCGGTTCGGCCTCGCCGACGGCAAGCAGCACACCCTCGCCGAGGTGGGTAACCGGCTCGGGCTGACCCGGGAGCGGATTCGCCAGATCGAGCGGGACACGCTGCGCGAGCTGCGCAAGCCCGCGGTCGCCGGTCGGCTGAGGGAATTCCTCGACTGACGCGGGGGCGGTCTCGACCCCGCCCACGAGGCGGGCATGCGCGCGGTCTCGGGTGGCACCCAGGTGGGAGCGCGGCGCGCCGGTGACGGCGCGGCCGCGTGCTTAAGAAGCCGGATCTTCGCTGGTCGGCAGCGGAGATCCGGCTTTGTCGTGTGCCCACGGCACACGGGCACCGCCGGGGTCCGCCAGAATGACCGCTCCGTCGCCGAGGACCTGGAGGCGCCCGCCCGCCCGCCAGACGCCGGGATGGGCCGAGAAGCAGGCCTCACGCAGCCGGCTCCCCTCCGGATCACCCCAGACGAACAGCGGCATCGACGGCAGCGGCGCCGTGATGACGAGGTCACCCACCTCGTCGACGAGCTCCTTGCCCTCGGCGTCGTACACGGAGACGGCGCACCCAA
>Ga0207711_10005665_pt1 | contig 10553 bp, 5 predicted proteins | sample KBSS34metaG_FD_184401 | JGI IMG/M metagenome (GOLD analysis project Ga0207711, IMG submission 184401) | Switchgrass rhizosphere microbial communities from Kellogg Biological Station, Michigan, USA - KBS S3-4 metaG (SPAdes) (version 2) | ecosystem: Host-associated > Plants > Roots > Rhizosphere >...
CGGCGACGTCATCGTCTTCGGCGACGAGTTCTCGGGACGCCTCATGCGTGTGCCGGCCGGCGGCGGCACGCCGGTCCCGGTGACGGCGGCGCCGGCAGTCTTTCGGAGACACGCCGCGCCGTCGTTTCTGCCCGACGGCAAACACCTCCTGTTCTCGGACGTGTCTTCGATCGATATCGCGGAATCGCGGCTGATGGTGCAGTCGCTCGACGGCGGCGAGCCGCGCCTCGTGCTGGAGTCAGCCACCGACGGCCGCGTGCTGCCGTCCGGACAGCTGGCGTTCGTGCGGCTCGGCACGCTGATGATCGCGCCGTTCGACGCCGCGCGGGCGGAGACGAAGGGCAACGCCGTGGTCGCGATGGGCGGCGTGATGCAGAGCGGCATGCGCGGGCGACTGGGCGCCGAGAATACCGCCGCTGGGATGTTCGCGGTCTCGAGCCTCGGCAGTCTCGCCGTCATTCGCGGCCCGCTCACCGGTTCCGTTCAGAGTCCGTTGATCTGGGCGACACGGGACGGTCGAGTGTCCACGGCCGAGCCTGCCGCGGGTGGCCCGGTAGGAGGCCGTCTCTGGACGCGCATCTCACCGGACGGTTCCCGCGCGAGCATCGGTATTCAAACGCCGACGCGCCGCGAATCATGGATCGCGGACTGGACGAGGGACGTCTGGACGGCGTGCCCCGATTGCGCCACCGCGTATGGCGCGACCGCCTGGTCGCCGGACGGTCGACAGTTGCTGATCGGGATTCAGGACAGGCTGGCGACGCACGCGTTGGACGGCTCGGCGCCGGACCAGGTCCTGGTTCAGGAGCCGGGACGGACGCTTGTGCCGATCGCATGGCGGGCTGATGGCCGGACCGTTTACGGGTCCACATCGGATCTCACGAGCTTCGAGGTCAAGCTCCTCGAGCCGCGCGCGAAGACCGGCACCGTCGTCGTCCCGCTCGGCGTCGCCGCGGAGCCGGACCTGTCACCCGATGGCCGCTGGCTGGCGTACACGTCGAGCACCAGCGAGATCATCGTCCAGGCGTTTCCCGGTCCCGGAGCGCGGACGTCTATCTCAGCCGGCAGCGCGAGCAACGCGGCGTGGTCCGCGGACGGCCGCACGCTCTACTATCTTGGGCGGCCGGAGCCGGGCGGCGCGTCCAGCACCATGATGGCGGTCGACATTGTCGTGGGCGCCGGAGTGACCGCCGGCAGGGCGCGCGAGTTGTTTCGCCGGCCTGAGTCGCAACGCTGCGGCGTCGGCCGCTGCTACGACGTGTCGCCTGACGGCCAGCGGTTCCTGTTGCGTGACAGGACGTCCGCGCGCCGCGAGACCGTGGCCCGGATGGACCTCATCCTGCACTGGACCTCGACCTTGCCTCCGCTTTAACGCGGCTTTGAACGAGAAGGACACCATGCGAAACCTGACCGCGCTCGCCGTTTCCGTCATCTGCGCCGCGTCCGCCGTCTGGGCCGTTCCGGCGAAGCCGATGGCCGCCGCTGATCCGCTGACCGTTGTCACGTTGTCGAGCAGACCAGATCTGGTGAGCGGCGGTGACGCCCTCGTCGAAATCCGAAGCGCGGCGGGCGCGACGGCGAAGGTCACGGTCAGCGTGAACGATCGCGACGCCACCGCGGCGTTCCGGGCCGATGCCGCACGCAAGTCGCTGGTCGGGCTCGTCGATGGGTTGAAGGTGGGGAAGAACACGATCGTCGCGAAGGCCGGCGCGCAGGTCGCGAGGCTCGAGGTGACGAACTATCCGATCACCGGCCCGATTCTGTCGGGCGATCACCTGACGCCGTTCGCCTGCAACACGGTCGCCTCGGGCCTGGGCGAGCCGCTGGACGCCGACTGCTCCGCGAAGATGAAGGTGGAGTATTTCTACAAGTCGTCGGCGCCCGCGGCCCCGGCGGCCGGGCGAGGACGAGGGGCGGCCGCGACGTTCAAGCCGCTCGATCTCACCGCGGCAATTCCGTCCGACGTCGCCCAGACGACCACAAGCGAGGGCAAGACGGTTCCGTACATCGTCCGGGTCGAGTCCGGGACGATCAACCGTGCGATCTATCGCATCGCGATCCTCGACGACCCGGCGCGCTCGGCTGAAATGGCTGCTGCGGACTGGACACCTGCGCCCGCGTGGAATCGCGCCTTGATGATGACCTTCGGCGGCGGCTGCGGCACCAACTACAACCAGGGCACGAACCAGGCGGTGAGCGCGATCTTCGACGCCGCCGTCTCGCGCGGCTTCGCGCACGCGATCTCGACGCAGAACGTGATGCAGCAGCACTGCAACGACGCGCTGTCCGGCGAAGCGCTGATGATGATCAAGGAGCACTTCATCGAGCGCTACGGCCTGCCGAAATGGACGATGGGCTTCGGCGGATCCGGCGGATCGATTCAGCAGCTGCTCATCGCGCAGAACTTCCCGGGCCTGCTCGACGGCCTGCTGCCGAGCCTGACCTTCGCCGATTCGATCAGCGTGCGGCCGAGCGTCACCGATTGCCGCCTGCTGATGAACGTGTTCAAGACCGACGCCGCGACCTGGACCAAGGAGAAGATGACGGCGGTCGAAGGCTACACACCGGGCACCTGCACCACCTGGGATCGCAGCTTCATCAACGTCATCGTCGCCGACTACGCGCAGGGCTGCGGCATCCCGAAGGATCAGGTGTACGACGCGGTCACCAATCCGAAGGGCGCGCGCTGCACGATGTGGGACACCAACGTCGCCAGTTTCGGCCGCGACCCGAAGACCGGCTTCGCCCGCCGCTCGCTCGATAACGTCGGCGTTCAGTACGGTCTGAAGGCGTTCAACAGCGGCGCGATCACGGCGGCGGAGTTCATCGACCTCAACCGCAAGGTTGGCGGCTTCGACAACGACGGCCACATTCGCGCGGAGCGCACCGCCGCCGATCCTGAAGCGGTGCGACTGGCCTACGCGACGGGCCGTCTCGATTCTGCGGCCGGCGGTCTCGGCGCGCTTCCGATTCTCCATTATCGCAGCTACAACGATCCGCTCGGCGACATCCACACCTACGACCGCGACTTCACGGTGCGCGAGCGCCTGCGCAAGGCGAATGGACGGGTCGACAACCAGGTGATCTGGATCTACCCGAACGGAGCCGCCGGCGTCGGTGCGACTGTCACCGGCCTCGCGATTGACACCATGAGCCGCTGGCTCGACACGCTCGCGAAGGACACTTCGTCCGCATCCGCGATCGAGAAGGTGGTGCGCGCGAAACCGGCTGACGCTGTCGACGGCTGCTTCACTGCAGAGGGAGAGAAGATCGCCGAGCCGCTGAGCCTTACCGGCACCGGCCGCTGCGCGACGCTGTTTCCACCGCACTCGACGCCGCGGCTCGTCGCCGGCGCGCCGCTCGCCGACGATCTGCTGAAGTGTCAGCTGAAGCCGATCGACGCGAAGGATTACAAGGCCGCACTGACCGCCGAGCAGGTGCAGCAGCTGCGTCAGCTGTTTCCCGGCGGCGTGTGCGACTACTCGAAGGCCGGCGTCAACCAGGTGAGACTCGCCGGCACGTATCAGAAGCTGCCGCTCGCCGCGCCGGACCGTTCGTCGACGACGGCCGCGCGTCGATGAGTGGCCGCAAGCGACGGACGATCACGGTCCGGCTAAAGCCGGACACTACCGGAACGATCCGGCACTGTGCTTCGGTAGTGTCCGGCTTCAGCCGGACCGTCTATCGGTTATGACCTCTATCTCGCGCCCCGAGTTTCTCAAATCGGCGGCGATGGCGTCACTCGAACGCTGTTTCTCGAGATGACGCGTCGCTCGCGACGCCTGCTCGCCGTGTGCGCCGCACTCGTCGCCGCGGGTGTGGGCTTTGCGGTGAGCCTGCGTGCCGAGACCGGCTACGACCTGTGGCTCCGATATCCGCGGCTGATCGACCTGGATCAGCGCGCGTCCTACCAGCAGTCGGCAACCGCGATCGTCGCGCCGCAGCGGTCGGCCACGGGCGACGTGATAGCCGCCGAGATCGCGAGCGCGCTGCGTGGCCTGCTGGGCGTCGACGTACCCCGGGTGGGCCAGCCCCGATCCGACGGCGCCGTCATCGTCGGCACGCCGTCGACGTCGCCGCTCGTCGCCGCGCTCGGGTGGACGGACGCGCTCTCCCGCCTCGGTGACGAAGGCTACGTCATTCGATCGACGACAGTCGGCGGCCATGCGGCGACGGTCATCGCGTCCAACGGCGAAGCTGGCGCGCTCTACGGCACGTTTCACTGGCTGCGACTGATGCAGATGCACCAGCCCGTGGCGCATCTCGACATTGCCGAGCATCCCCGCCTCGAACGGCGGCTGCTCAATCACTGGGACAATCTCGACGGCAGCATCGAACGCGGCTACGCCGGGCGATCGCTGTGGTGGCCCGACCGCATCGAGCAGCGCGTGCGCGACTATGCGCGCGCCAACGCTTCCATCGGGATCAACGGCGCCGTCATCAACAGCGTCAACGCGAACCCGCAGTCGCTGACCGCGCCGCTGCTCCGGCAGGCGGCGGATATCGCGCGGATCCTGCGGCCCTATCGCATCCGCGTCTACCTGGCGGCCAACTTCGCCGCGCCCAAGATGATCGGCGGCCTCACGACCGACGACCCGCTCGACGCCTCGGTGGCCCGGTGGTGGCGGGCGAAGGCCGACGAGATCTACGGTCTCATCCCCGACTTCGGCGGCTTCGTCGTCAAGGCCAACAGCGAAGGGCAGCCAGGGCCGCAGGATTATGGCCGTACGCATGCCGACGGCGCGAACGTGCTGGCCGATGCCGTGTCGCCGCACGGCGGCATCGTCATGTGGCGCGCGTTCGTGTACGACGCGGACGTGGACCCCGACCGCGTCAAGCGCGCCTATACGGAGTTCGTGCCGCTCGACGGCAAGTTCCGCGAGAACGTCTTCGCCCAGGTCAAGAATGGACCGCTCGATTTCCAGCCGCGCGAGCCGTTTCATCCGTTGTTTGGAGCGATGCCGAAGACGCCGCTGATGGCGGAGCTGCAGATCACGCAGGAATACCTTGGCCAGGCCAACCATCTCGTGTACCTGGCGCCGATGTGGAAGGAGTTCCTCGACGCCGACACGTACGCGCAGGGCGCGGGTTCACAGGTGGCGAAGGTGATTGCCGGGCAGCGGCGAACCGGCATCGCGGGAGTGGCGAACACGGGGCGCGACATCAACTGGAGCGGCCACGATTTCGCGCAGGCCAATTGGTACGCCTTCGGCCGGCTGGCCTGGGATCCCGCGCTGAGCGTCGGCGCGATCGCCGACGAATGGATTCGGATGACATGGGGCCACGATCCCGCCCTGGTCTCGACGATCCGCTCGATCATGCTCGACTCGCGCGAAGCGTACGTGCACTACACGATGCCGCTCGGCCTGCACCATCTGATCGGCGGCAATCACTACGCGCCGATGCCGGAGAACACGGATCCGCGCCGGGCGGACTGGTCCGCTACGTACTATCACCGCGCGGACGCGTCCGGCATTGGCTACGATCGCACGCGGCAAGGCAGCGGCGCCGTGGACCAGTACCGGTCGCCGCTACGCGAGTTGTGGAGCGATCCCGCGACCACTCCCGACCAACTGCTCCTCTGGTTTCATCGATTGCCGTGGGACTACCGGATGAAGTCGGGCCGCACCCTCTGGGACGAGCTGGTCCTGACCTACAGGCGCGGTGCTGACGAGGCGAAAGATCTCGAAACGCGGTGGACCACGCTGCGCGGCCAGGTCGATGAGCAGCGGTATCAGGCTGTACTCGCGAAGCTGCGGCGGCAGTCCGCCGACGCCGCCGCGTGGCGCGACGCGTGCGTCGCCTATTTCCGGACCTTCATGGCGAAGCAACCTCGCCCTTGACGTTATCCGCGGATTACGCGGATGGCGCGGATTAAGAAAGAGCGTGACGTCCAGCGCCGGCCGCGAAGCGGCCGGTTGCGGTGAGAAGCGAACGGCGTGAAGACGACCCACAAGAACCACCGGGCTCGTCTTCACACCGTTCGTTTCTCACCGTGCGCGGCTACGCCGCGCCGCCGGACGTCACGCGCTCCCAAAGCGATTCGCGGGATCGTTCGTCAGGTTGAGGATCAGTCGCTTGTGCTGGAGACTCGTCGCCCCGAAGTTCAGCACAAGCCCCCGACTGCGCCGCGCCACACGGAGATAGTTGATCAGCTGTGCCTCTTCGACTGGGCCGATGACGCGCAGCGCTTTCAGCTCCACCAGAACTTCGTCGTAGCAAATGAAGTCGACTGTGTAGAAGAGCGGCAGCAGGCGATCGCGATAGTGCACGGGCAAACGCGCCTCGCGCACGAACGGGATACCGCGTTCGCGAAGTTCGATCGCCAATGCCTCGCGACTGACCGCTTCAAGAAACCCGCAACCGAGCTCTCGATGAACTGCCATCGCCGCGCCGATGATCTTGTAGGTCTGTGGATCGTCGAACTCTGAAGGCATGACGCCGGGATTGCAATCGGCGATCCCGAGGAATTGGCTCGATTGGCGGAAGTGTTGCGGTGCCTGAGCGCAGAAATCGCCAGCCGGCTCACTCATGGCATCGCGGTTTCTGCGTCCCTCGGACGTCCGGCGGCGCGGCGTAGCCGCGCGGTGGGAGAAGCGGCCGGCGTGAACACGAGCCCGATGGTTCCGGTGGCTTGTGTTCACGCCGGTCGCTTCTCCCACGGCCCGGCCGCTTCGCGGCCGGCGCCGGACGTCCAGGGAATCCGCGTCATCCGCGTAATCCGCGGATAAACAGGGTGGACCGACCTGACGATAGCCAGCCGGCCGAGTGGTAGGATGCCGTCGATCTGCGATGGCGTTGGTGTCTCGGCGGTCGTTCGCACAGTCGTCGGGGTTGGCCGCGGCCGGTGTCCTGCTCGGCGTGGCGTCCGCGTCGGCGTCGACGGCCATTCAGCGGCGCCCGCCGCTGGTCGACAGGTACTCGGATCTGAGACGACACTTCTTGTTCGAGTACTACCCCTGGTATCGGACCGATCCGTGGGAGCACTGGCCCGAAGGCGGCCATCACCCGCCGGCTGACTTCGGGTCGAACTATTTGCCGGCGCTCGGCCTCTACGACTCGCGATCGACCGCCGTGATGGAGCGCCACGCGAAGTGGATTGCCGAGTCCGGCGCAGGGGCCATCGACGTCAGTTGGTGGGGCCCCGACAGCAACGTCAACGAGGTGATTCCGACTCTGATGGACGTGATGGCGGCGCACGATATCCACGTCACCTTCTACGTCGAGCCGTACACAGAGCGACACGCGGAAAACTACGCGCGCGATCTCCTGTATCTCATCAAGAACTACGGCGATCGTCGCCACTGGGACTGCTTCCTGCTCAACGAGCACGACGATGGCTCGGTCGGTCCCGTGTTCAAGTCGTTCCGCACGATCCTGCTGCCGACCGGAACGGATTGTCACGGCGTGACGAGCGCCGTTGCCGACTACGCGGCCGACGATGTGTGGCGGCGGCAGACCGATGCGATCCGCGAGCTGCTGCGCCGCGACTTCGATCGCCTGACCCTGCTGGCCGATTCGAGCCAGGTGCAGCGAACGCAGGCCGGCGGCTTCGACGGCATCGCGTTGTTCGACAATTACGTCTCGCCGGACATCTGGCGCACGCACGCGCAGAACTGCACGGCGCGCGACCTGGTCTTTTCGTTTCAGGTCAACCCGGGGTTCGACAGCATCGTGTTTCCGCAGACGGATCCCAACTCCTGCTACGTGCCGCCGGCGTTCGCGCCCGGCGGCGGCGTCTACGACTGGAGCCGCGCCGCAGATCGCGCGGCCGCCGAGAGCGCCAGCCGAAGCCGGATCGTGGAGTCCTTCAACACGACCGTCACCCTCCAGACGTCGCCGACGTTGACGAACAGCCGGCGCGGGTTCTTCCTCGTCTACATCAACTCGTTCAACGAGTGGCACGAGGGGCATCAGTTCGAGCCGTCGAGGAATCGCACGGAGCTGACGGCTGCGGAGCGCGCCCTCGGTCTTCACAACGGCGACGAGGGGAGCTATCGTCTGGACACCTTGGGCGGCCTGATTCGGGATGTAATCGGCCTCTAGTGCCGGTATCGACTGAACCAGACGTGCCGGGTATCGACTGACAATGTGGCGCAGGGCTTCAGCCCTGCGAGCGCACGTTTCGCAGCGCTAAAGCGCTGCGCCACATCGGCTGTAGGAGCAGAGATGCGCAAGTCACTGATGCTGTTCGTGATCCTCGCTGCGGCGATCGCCGCGGCGTCGGCTGACGACAACCCCGCCTGGTTCGGCACCGCGGGCCCCGCGCCGCTGAGCGATCCACGCAAACCGATCATGAAGTACGACGATGTGTTCGGCCCGTTGCCGACCGCGTTCAAGCATCGTCCCGGCAAAGCCGACGAGCTGCTCGACGCGGCGGCGCTGAAGGCCGATCAGAAACGGATCGTCGGCTTTTCTCTCGAGAGCCTCACCGCCGGCGACAAAGTATGGGGACGCCGCGCCGCGACGCCGGCCTTCCAGCACACGATTGAATGGACCGTCAGCGAGCTCAAAGCGGCGGGGCTGAAGGACGCGAAGGTGGAAACGTATGCGGTGCCGGGCGCGATGTGGGTGCCGCAGACGTGGCAGCTGCAGATGCTGGGCGATCCGGCGTTCGGCGCCGGCACGCAGACCGTCACGCTGCAGTCGGCGTTTCCGCAGCCGGGCGGTTCGTCGATTCCCGGCGGCACGCTTACCGCTCCCGTCGTCTACGTCGGGCACGGGACCGAAGCGGACCTCGCTGGCCGCGATCTCAAGGGGAAAATCGCCGTCGTCCGCGTACGCCCCGAGCCATCGTTGTTCGGTGCGGGAGAGCAGGGGGTCGCGGCGAAGCTGGTCGAGAAAGGCGCCGCCGGCGTGATCAACGCGATCGAAGGCCCGGGCAACGCGCAGTACATCGACCCGCGCTTCTCGTGCGGCAAGTCGCCGTGCTTCATGATCGGCGGCCAGGACGCCTGGTTCCTGCAGACGGTGATCGGCAAGGCGGCCACCGCCGGCGTCCTCGATCGCCTGAAGATCGCGATGTCGCTGACGTCGCGCGAGCAGGACGGGCTCAACTCCTCGAACGGCGTCGCGACGATTCCTGGCCAGTCGGGCACGCGGATCATCATCAACGCGCACGCGGATGGCTATTTCCAGGGCGGCGACGACAACGCGAGCGGCCTCGCGGTACTGCTGGGGCTGGCGAAGTACTTCGCGAAACAGCCGAAGCCAAAGCACACCCTCATGTTCGTCGCGAGCGGCGGGCACCACGGCCCCGGCAACGGGCCGGCGTCCCTGGTAGCGGCGCATCCCGAGCTCAAGACCGGCACGCTGCTCATCCTCAACCTCGAGCACGTCGCCTACGCCGACGTCGTCCGCGGCAAGGTACGCGCGAGCAACAACATCGGCATGAGCTGGGAAACCAGCGTGACCGAGAGCGCAAAAGCAGTCGGCGTCACCAACGAGTCGCCGTTCCTGTTCGATCTCTGGAAGCAGGCGTCGCGCTGCTACGGCGTGGCCACTTATCAGTCGGCGGGCACGACCGTGTCGGGAGATCTGGGCGGATATCGTCCGCTCGGTGTGCCGATGACGCAGATGATCCAGTCGGGAACGTTCTACCACTCGTCAGGCGACGTCTACGAAGAGGTGCCCGCGGAAGGCCTCGAACGTGCGGCCCGTTTCCACGCGTTCCTCATCGAGCAGGCTGATGCCGCCGACGAGCGCCTGATCGCGGCCGGCAAAGGTACCCCGTATCAGGCGATGACCCATCCATGCCAATGACCTCGTACTTCAGACTTCGTACTTCGTACTTACTGCTCGTTCCTGCTTTGCTCGTCGCGCAGGGAACCGCCCAGAGCCCAGCGTTCACCTATCAGAAGGTGATGATTCCGGTGCGAGACGGCGTCCGGCTCGAGACCGTGATCATGGCGCCGGCGAACGCGGCCGGGCCGCTGCCCATCCTGTTCCGGCGCACGCCGTACGGCGTGCCGGCGAGTGCAAACGGCCTCGCCGACGGCTCGCTGAAGGAACTGGCGCGCGACGGCTACATCTTCGTCGTCCAGAATCTTCGTGGCCGGTTCGGGTCGGAGGGCACGTTCGAGCTGTCGTCGAAAGCCGACATCGAAAACCCGAAGGCGACCAGCGAGACTTCCGACGCGTACGACTCGATCGACTGGCTCGTCAAGAACGTCAGGAACAACAGCGGCAAGGTCGGCATGTTCGGCGTGTCGTACGACGGCCTGACGGCGGCGATGACCCTGCTGCGCCCGCACCCGGCGCTGAAAGCGATCTCCGAGCAGGCCTCGCCCGCGGATCAATGGATGAACGACGACGACCATCGCTACGGCGCGCTGCGCGAGAGCTACGCGTTCGAGTACGCGGTGTACGAGCAGGCCGACAAGAACGCCAACACGCACTTCGACTTCAAGACCTACGACACCTATTCCTGGTATCTCGCGCTCGGCCCGCTGTCGAACATCAACGCGAAGTACCTGCACGGATCGATTCCGTACTGGAACTCCATCGTCGAGCATCCTGATTACGACGCCTTCTGGAAGGCCGAAGCATGGGTG
>Ga0207711_10005669_pt1 | contig 10547 bp, 6 predicted proteins | sample KBSS34metaG_FD_184401 | JGI IMG/M metagenome (GOLD analysis project Ga0207711, IMG submission 184401) | Switchgrass rhizosphere microbial communities from Kellogg Biological Station, Michigan, USA - KBS S3-4 metaG (SPAdes) (version 2) | ecosystem: Host-associated > Plants > Roots > Rhizosphere >...
GCTGGATCGCGAAAGACGATAGGTCAGGTGTTCTTGCCAAAGTCCGGAGAGCTGCTGCGATGGTATCTGTGGTTCCATATCGTGCTTGGTTGGTTGCTAACCACGTTCTGGGTTGGTGGACTAACCGGCTTGGTGAAAACGTGAACAGAGACGCATTATTGAGGCGTCATCCACGACACGGGGACCTTTGGTTCATCCGACTGGCTGGAGGTCGCGATTCGTTCGTCCTTACGTTGCCTCAAATTCGCGCTTCCGAACTCTATAGCCGCTGTCATTGGCGTCGGCGTGACGTTCATCTGCAGAACACCAGGCTCCATAGTCGGCCATGTACCGGCCGCGTCGCCGGCATGTCGTTGCGCGTGTTGATGGGAGGCCGGCTGGATGGACCCGCCAACCGAGTTACCCAGTGGAGAGCCGGCTGTGGGCGTCTAAAGTAGACAAAAATAGATGCAGAGGTGCGAAAGCCAATGGCCAACGGTCTGTACATGGTGATCGAACGCTTCAAAGGCGGGGACGCGGTTCCCGTGTACCGACGGTTCGGGACCGCGGACGGCTCGCACCAGCGGGGTTGTCGTACGTCTCAAGCTGGGTTGACACGAAGTTTGAGCGCTGTTTTCAACTGATGGAGACGGACGATCCCGCGCTCTTCGATCAGTGGTTGGCCCAGTGGAGGGCCTCGGCGACTTCGACGTGTATCCAGTGATCACGTCAGCCGAAGCGGTCGAACAGATTGCTCCGCGACTCTAGGGACTCTTGCGGCCACAGATTGGCGCGGAGGCTGGCGCCTCAGGCTCATGAGAACTAACACCGGCTGGGCGGCTCCCAGTAAGGTCGCGCGCCGATGCAACCGTCATCGAGACACCCTAGTTGAAAAACGAGCTAAACGCCCGCCCTCGCCAGATCGCCGATCAATCGTCGGCGGGCACCTTGTCCTTAAGCGTGAAGGTCAACTCGATGGTCACCAACACCGGCACAGCGACGCCGTCACGCGTGCCCGGCTCGAAGCGCCACTGTTTCGCCGCCGCGATCGCCGACTCGTCGAGGCCGAATGTCTTGTCCAGCGATCTGACGACGCGCGTGTTGCCGACCGTGCCATCTGGCAGGACGACGCATTCGACGAGGACGGACCCCTGGATCTTCGCCTTCATCGCCTCGGCCGTGTAGTTCGGCCGGACCTCACGAAGGAGACGCGGAACCGTCACGCCCCCGCCCGGGCGATAGGATCCGTCCGGTCCGCGCGCGGGCGATCCCGGGCCGAGTCCAGATCCCGATCCGCGGCCGATCCCAGATCCGACCCCGGCGCCGCCCGGTGCGGCGTCTGGCGCGCCGCTGCGGGCGCCGCTCATCGGATTTGGTGAAGTCGCGACGGTCACGATTGTCGCGATGTCCTTGAGGGCGATGGCGTAATCCCCGAGGTTCGTCTTGCCGCGGAGTGCGCCTCCGCCTGCCGGGACGAGGAAGTCGGCCGGCGTCCGCTCGCCGCTCTTGAGCAAGATTTCGCCCGAGACTCGCGGCGGTGCGCCCGGGGAGACGGCGCCAAACGTGATCGTGTCGACGAGCGCCCAGCGCACGTTCATGGTCGCGCTACCTCGCAGCAGGCGAATGCCGTCGCGCATCGGCACCGGTGGGCCACCGGTCGCGTCGATGGCGTAGTCGATCTCAGGGTCCTGGACGACCGTCACGACGCCGGATCGATCCGTAACCTTCAGCTTGATTGACTCCATCAACGAGAAGTTGACCGTTACGGTCATGATGACGGGGACCGCCACACCGTTCAGCATCGTCGGTTGGTAGACCCACTGCTTGACCGCGTCGATCGCCGCTGCATCGAGCAGCGGGATGGAGCGGAGAACGCGAGCATCGCTTACGGTGCCGTCAGCACCGATCGTCGCCTCGAGGACGACCACGCCCTGCACGCGGGCCGACTGCGCGATTGCGGGGTAGACAGGCCGGACGTCCTTCACCTTCACCGGGGGGCTGATGCCGGATCCCACGCGCAGCGGTACCCCTGACGGTGGTGGCGGCGGCGCCGTCTGCACCTGCGCAGTCATGGCCCCGACGACTCCACCCTGCACGCCCGCCGGTTGCGCCGATACGGCGCGTGCCAGGACGCCGAACGCGATGACGGGGGCCCACACGATAGCCTGGCGTCGAAGCATGCCGATCTCCTTCGTTTGGTGGTCGGGCGGGGCAATCTGCCCGTCATTGGCCCGCTCCCGGGCCAGCGCCGACAGCGCCGAAGTATCGATCAGCTTGTTGATCGCCGACAGGTGACGATGCGGATGCGCAGCGTTTGACGCGGATCCATGGACCGGGTGCTCGTGATCGTGGGAATCGTGCGCGTGCGGAGCGCCGCCGCCGGCATGGTCGTGGACGCTGAACTTCGTCGCCGACAGGCCGGCCCGCAGCACTTTGCTGGCGTGGACATGAGCGTCGCCGAGCGCGAGGCTTCCCAGAGCGGCCTTGAGGTCGTCGAATGGCAGGCCCGCATCGAGCAGCGCGCCCAACGCCATGTCGCCCGAGATGCCCGAGAAGCAGTCGAAGTACAGCACGCGGCTCACAGGCGCCCTGCCTCCTTGAAGCTCCAGTACCGCACGTCGGCACTACAGAACATCCTGTAAGTATCACCCAGCGGTGGCGTCTCTCGCCATTCCGGAGGCCGTGATGAGCGCGCGACAGCGCACTGGTTCACAGCCGCCCCGCCTCCTTGAAGCTCCAGTACCGGACGTCGCCGAGTACCACCTGATCGATCACGTCAATCCCCATGAGCACGCCGGCCGCCGCCAGGCGGCGGGTCAACTCCATGTCCTCTGGACTCGGCGCGGCATCGCCCGACGGAGGCATTGACACTTTGGGGTGGCAAACACGCCTTCAACTTAAGCTCGACCCATTCCAACCGTTTTACCGGCCTCACCGGTTGTAAGTTCTCAGGACGCCGGCGCGAAATCGATGCGAAGACGTTGACGCGGTGTCTGGAGGCTTACTACCGATCCGGACATCGTCCTGAGCCGCAGTTGAGAGCGCGGTCACCGATGCGCGATGACCGGGGGGCACACCTGGGCGACGACCAGGGTGGAGCGCACGACGGACTCGACCTGCTGCGAACGCCGGCCACAATCCGCCGTTCGTCGTCGGACGACCCGGTGTGCAGACACCGTCCGATGGAGAGCCGTCCCGGGGCCGGCGCGCAGGCTACGAACTCCTGGTCGAAGCCCTCATCCGCTCCGCCCCAGGCGACCTTGCAGATCGGCACCGAGTGTTCCACGCGCCACGGCCCCGGCGAGCTGGCGTGCCAATGAGACTCGAAGGGCGCTTCAACGCGGAGATTCCCATTGATCCGGCCATCTACTTTTTTGGCGACGAGATCACCATGGGCCTTCGCGCGTATTGCCATGGCTACGACTTCTTTCACCCGCATCGCGTGATTGCCTGGCGTATGACCGGAAGACGCGAACCTGCCACTGGCAGGATCATCGCGATTGGCAGAGTCGAGATAGACGGTCGCTCAGTCGCGTTCGCCGCATCCTGCAGGGGCACCAGTTCCGACACTATCCGCTCGGCCGTGCGCGATCGATTGCCGACTACGAGCGGTACATCGGCATGCCGCTGATTCTCAGCGCAAGAGCAAGGTAGATGAGGACGACTCCTTCGCGACTCGTCGCCGAACTGGCAGATGTGGGCATCGTGACCGTCGATGAGTTCGTGTCGCTGTCCCACTGCCAGAATACAACCAGCACCGTTCTATTCAACCGAACCGCACGCTTTCGAATCCCGTCGCGACCGGGGATTTGACGGGATAAAGTTCGCTGAAGGCCACGTGTTGTCGATCTGTTTGACAGGAATCGACAATTGTCGGCCTTACTTCGTGGCCATGCTCGGCGAGCGCTATGGATCTATTCCCCGCGTCATACCGACTCGCTGCTGGAGCAGCATCCTCTGGCCGGACTCGTATCGCAACCGTTCAGTGACGGAGATCGAATCATTGGCAAGCGGTAGGCACGTCTACCGCACGCGATCGAACACTTCGTAACGCAGCCGCGGTATGAGCGTGCCAAGCGGATTCACCGGATTCGACCAGTCCTGCGGCTTCGGCCATCGTCCGATCGTGACGCCGACCGTCACCGTTCCGACCGCGTTCGAGCTGATGAAGCTTTCGTTGACGTCCACCTGCGCAAAGGCGACGAGCCACGGGAAGACTTGATTCGACACGCGAACCGCGGCACCCGCGGTGTTGCCGACGCCAGGCGCGTGCCGATTCAGAAACGCCGCGTTCGCGTCCAGCCACCACGAAGCGGGCACGAGGTCGACTTGCACGTCGCCGCCGAGCGTGTCGACGGTATGCGCGACGCGCTCGAACACGAGAATCGGCTGTCCGCCCGGAACGGCGGCGCCGACCCGCTCGCTCAATCCGACGACGTCGGTTTCCTTCAGGCCTTTTGATCCGAACGCGCCGAATCGAATCGTCGGCAGCAACACATCGAAACTGCCGGCGAACTCGGTCAGCGCCCCGGAACCAACTTCGGCCCGAAGGTTCGCGGTCTTGAAACTGCCACCGACGCCGGCCTGCCACACACCGCGCCGATACAGCAGCGCCGCATCGACCTGACCTTCCTGCCGGCCCGGGTAGAACAGGTATTCGCCCTGGATCTGCACTCCGAATGTGTTGTCATGACCAAAAGGCTTCAGCACTCGTCCACTGCCGTTGACCGTGTAGTTCCCCGTTCTTCCTGTGCCGAAGGTCGGACCCACCGCCGCGTCAATCGACGAGAAGACAGGCGGCGAGCACACGTACGCCGGCGGTGCCGTTCCACTGACCGCAACACTCTTCACGGGAGTCAGTGGATCGTTGGTCGAGACCGTCAGTGTCGATGATTTCGCGCCCGACGACGTCGGCTCGAAGCGGATGGGCACGGCGATGCTGTCGCCGGGAGCAACGCTCAGGGGAAAGTTCAACACCTGCGGCAATTGGAACTCGCCCGATGACGAGGCGAGGCTGGTGACGCTCAGCGGACACGAGCCACTGTTGTTGATGGTGAGATCGAGGTCGCGGAAGTTGGACGGCTTGACGCACACATTACCGAATACTCCCGTGTCAGCGATGAGGGCCACGGCTGTCGCCTGACCCACGTTAGCCTGCGCTGTCACAGCCACGCTGAGATTCACAGGATCGTCGCTGGGAATCGTGAAGGTTGCTGACGCAGCACCAGGGCCGCTTGGCGTGAACGTCACCTGAAATGGGAAGCACGAGCCGGCGCCGATGCTCACGGGGAAACCACCCGACGGCACAGACACTGCAAAGTTGGGCGACGATGAGGAGATCGGGAAGACGGTGAGTGGTGCCCCGCCGCTGTTGCACACGTTCATGGTCGCGACGAGGGGCGCTGTGCCGCACGCGTTTGGAAACACCAACGGGCTCGTCGTCTGGATCTTTGGAGGAGTGGCGAAGGCGGTGTCACGGAAGAAAATTGGATCGAGCTGCGCCGTGGTCCGCCCGGTTGCCTCACCGGTGTACACGCCATAGAAGGTATTGCCAGACGCCGTGAGTCCCTCGTAGTCGCCCCAGAGGAACGCATCGCGCGCGCCGGCGAGGCCCTGCGCGTTCATACTCTGCAGCGTCTGATCGTTCCAGTTGGCGCCGTTGTCGAACGATCGCGCAAAATGGTGGCGATACTGCGTCACGGTGCCGTTATCGTCGAAGTCCACATACAGGACGCCTACCACACCGTTGGCGGCGACAGCAATTTCCGGAAACGCGGAATGATGCGTGCCGTCTGTGACGCGCGTCGACGCCCAGGTCACGCCCTGATCCGTCGACCTGGCGACGAAGATCTGACCGAACCCGGAACCATCGCGGCGGACGAACGCGGCATAGATATCGCCGTCACCTGGATCAGCGGCAATCCACGCGTCACTGGATCGTGCGCGCGCGACCAGTCGCCCGCCAGCCGGATTGCCGAATTGCTCGGTGAAAAACGTTTGCACCGCCGCCGCGCCGTGAATGGAGACGCCGGCAGCGCCAATCGCATTCCAAGTCGCGCCACAATTGTCGGACCGCATCACACGAAAGTGAGCGTTTTCGAAGGCGTTGGGGTCGGCAGTGATGCCGCCTTCGCGCGTCTTGTAGATCAAGAACACGCGCCCGTTCGGCGCAATCGCCGTGCGGCTGGTGCGGTTGGGAAACGTCGAGTTGTCGCCCGCGCCAACACTCGTGATGTTCACGCCACGGTTTGCCGAATTCGCAACACTTGAACGCTCGTTGGCGACGTTGAAATTCAGCCACGGCGAGTACAGCCGTCCCGCACACGTGCCGGTCGTTCGCAGATCGATGTCGAGATGTGGCTGGTCGTCGCCAAACGAGGCGCCGACCGTCAGCGCGGCGTCCGCTGCTCCGGTTTGCCGAAAAATGAAGTCCTGACGCCCACCCATTCCGCTGCCGAGCTCCGCGACGTGCAGTCGTCCATTCGAGTCGAATGCCACCTTCTGGTCGCCCGGACCGGCAAGGCCTGCTTGCGGTTGGGGAATCTGGCGGACTTTTCGCCAGGTCAGACCGCCGTCGTCCGATTTCCAGACTGGAGCCATCTGGGTCGCGCTCCACTTCTCGGAAAACGCGACGATCACGACTTCCTGCGGGTTGCGAGGATTCACCGCAATCGACGGCTCGGTGTCGCCGAGGTTACTCGGGTCCGTCGCGTCGGTCGCGACATTGACCTGGCGAACTTGCGCGTCGCTCGCGCCAGCCGTCCGGATGATGATGGCGGCTGCGAGCAAGCCGGAGCGCCACTGAGAGATCGTCACCGCTTCCCTAGCGCACGACGGCCGGAACCACAGCAGGGAGGTTTAGCAACACGCGTTCAACCATGTCGGCCTCCGCCATGTCGGACTCCGCAAAAACAATAGCTCCGCCCGCATAGTGGTAAAGAGTCAGGAAGATCGGCTTGCTTTCACCCTCGGCATGAATCGTGAGTTGAGTGACCCGCTCGGGTGGTCCCAAACGGGCACGCACCGCGGATATGGTCAGGCCTGGAGCCAGCAATTCGACGGCGGCGCCGCCAGTTAGAACGACGTGATATCCGTCACCGTCGATAATCTTCGCCACTTCCAGACGGAGAGGAGCGACGGCTCGCTGCGTCACCTGCTGCTGCATCGTCGCGAACGGCGGCTGAAGAGCCGCGGGCCTGGCCGCAGCCTCGCGGCCACGCTGCAGTCGGGCGAGCGCAGCATCCCGTGCGCGGGTGGCCAATGCCCCGGCTGCGCGGTCGGCGAATACGTACGCGGTTGTCTCGCCTGAATTGCGCAGTGCGGACAGTTCCACAAGCAGCGACGGAAGCGCCCGGCCCCACAGCGTCGCGTCGAGCAGAATGCGTTGAATCTCGGCGTTTCGTTGCTGAGCCAAACCAACGATGGACGCGAGCCAAACAGCTACGACCACTGCGGCGGCGAGTCGACCGGTTCTCATCGGGTGCTCCCGACCTTTCATCGAGTGATGCGGCACCACGACCACACGACTGCCCTGTTGCCGCTGAGCTGCCGCTATATTTATATTGACATATTATGGCGGTCCTCGAGTGATCCCCGCCTAGCGCCGCGTCTGCTCCTCGGTCCGTTCCCAGTTTTGCAAAAGAATCGAGTCCAGGGTTTCAAAAGCGTGGGAAGGATCGCAATCCGAGTTCACACGGGTTCAATTTGTCGGTGCTGAAAACGCGGTTCTTGTTGCCGCCGTTGATGTTCACGGCATCCCCGCGACAGCGATCCCGAACTACCGAACGCGCTCGAACAGCTCGTAGTGCAGCGTCGGCACGATGGTGCCGAGCGGATTCACCGGGTTCGCGTAATCCTGCGGCCTCGACCACCGGCCAAGCGTCAGGCCTACCGTCACGGTCCCCACTGGGTGCGGACCCAGGAAGCTTTCGTTGACGTCGAACTGCACGATGGCGACGATGCCCGGCAGCAGGATCCGCGACACACGGACGGCCGCACCGGCCGTGTTCGAGACCCCCGGCGCGTGGCGGTTGAGGAACATCGCGTTGGCGTCCAGCCACCACGTGGGATTGAGCTGCCGCTGCACGCTGCCACCCACCTGGTCCACTACCTGGATCAGATGCTCGGTGACGCCAATGGGCTGCACGCCGCCGGACGGGGCGCCCACGACCTCGGCCGAGTTGACGACGCTCGACTCGCTGAGTCCTTTGGCCGCAAAGAATCCGACTCGGATCGACGGGAGGAGGGCATCCACGCTGAAGGCGGCCTGCGTCAGCGCACCCGTGTTTTGTTCCGACCGGAGGTTGGCCTGCTTGAAGGCGCCCGTCGCGCCGAACTGCAGGAGCCCGCGGCGATAGACGAGACCCGCGTCTAGCTGACCCTCCTGGCGTCCGGGATAGAACCGATAGTCGCCCTCTGCCTGCACGGCGAACGTCCGCTGCGGCCCGAACGATCCGAGGAAGCGGCCGCCGGTTGTGACGGTGTAGTTGCCGGTCCGGCCCGTGCCCCACGTCGGACCAACCGAACCGTCGACCGCCGCGAAGACCGGCGGCTGGCAGACGTAGGGCGGCGGCGACGCGCCGGTCATGTTCACCACCTTCAACGGCGTAGCCGGATCGTTGCTGGCAAAGGTCAGCGCCGCCGACTTGGCGCCGGGCGAGGCCGGATGGAACCGGATCGGCACCTCCACGCTGTCGCCAGGCGCCACCGATACAGGGAAGTTCAGCACCTGCGGCAGCTCGAACTCGCTCGACGTCGAGGTGACGCCCGTGACCAGCAGCGGACACGTGCCGCCGTTATTGATTGTGACCGGCAGGTCCCGGAAGCCGTTCGGCGCAACACACTTCTCGCCGAAACTGCCGCTGTCGGTCACCAACGTGACGATGCGCGACTGGCCGACGTTGGCTTGCGCGGTCACTGTCACCAGGGGGTTGACGGGGTCGTCGCTCGGCACCGTCAGCGTCGCCGAGACGGGGCCGGGACCGGTCGGCGTGAACCGGACCTGCAGGGGAAAACACGCACCAGGCACCAGCGAGAGCGGGAACCCGCCGCTCGGCGTCAGCACCGAAAAGCTCGGCGACGAGGATGTGATCGGAAAGACCGTCAGCAGACCGCCGCCGCCGTTGCAGATGTCGAGCGTTGCCGTCACCGGCGCCAGGCCGCATGTGTCCGGGAACACCAGCGGTCCGGTGATCTGGATCTTCGGCGCTGTCGGAAACCCGGGCATCACGTCGTTGGTGAGCATCACATCATCGATGACGATGCGGCCCTTGCTGTCTCCAAAGGACGGACCGGCATTGAGCCGCACGGCGACGATGTTGGTGAGGTTGAGCGCGGAGCCATTGTTGAGAAAATCCGTGATGCGTATGCGGACGGTCTCCATCTCGTTGTGCCAGCCGCCGTTGCGCTGATAAGGCTCTTCGAGGCCGCCGCCATACGCGCCGATGTTGATGGTGCTGGTCACGCCGGCGCCATCGCGCAGCGTCAACGAGACTGTGAGATCGCCCAACACCGCCGTGGTGTTCGGATGCTGCGTGCCTTGCGCGCCGCGCAGCGAGAGATACAGGAACCGCGTGAAGTCGTTGGCGCCGGCGACGATCTGCCATTCATAGAAGCGGTCCGTGTCGGTCCAGTCGAACACCACGCCGCGCGTCACATCCGTGTCGCCGCCCTGCGTCGCACCGTTGAACGGATCGCCCGCACTGAAGGAAAAGTCGTTGTTGTTGTCGTTGAGAAGGCCTTCGGTCAGGTGCTCGACGTTGAATGTGACGGTGCCACCAGAGCTGCTGACGTTCGACGAGGTTTGCGACTGGTAGTCGTCGATGACGAAGTTGCCGACCGACGCGCCGTTGCGATATTCGTTGCTGACGACAATGCAGGGGTTGGCGGTTGACACGCCGATCGGATGAAAGTCCTCGTATTGGCGGGTCAGGAAGTCCAGCGCCGGAATGTTGCCTTCCACGTAGTGTTCGACCAGTGGCAACAGATAGCCCAGCTGGATGAGGTGAGTATTGGCGCGCCCAATCGGACAGGGCCCGCTGAAGACTTCGCCGGCGGCCGGCTCGTCGTGAAAATCCCCGTGGCCGCTGCCCTGAACGATCGTCGATTGCTTGTAGCCGGTGGCGCGATCCGCGAGATGGAACGTCTGGCACAGGTCGCAGCCTGCCCCACCATTCACGTCGGCGTCGCCCGAGGCCGTCCACAGATGATAGTTGGCATCATGCGGATTGGCGACGTTCGTGCCGTTGAAGTCCGTCGGCAGCATGCTGCTGATCAGCCGAATATCAGACCGGCTGTAGTGAGTCGGCGTCACGGCTCCATGAAAGAGACTGTTATAGGCAATCGCCACGCCTTCCGCGCCGCGGCTGTGGCCGATCCACACGATGCGATGTGAATCGAGATGGCCGGCCAGCGCGCCGCCCGCGATGGCCCCCGCCTGCGCCTGGTCCAGGAACGCATCTGTATGACCTAGCGTCGTGGTCGCCGCGAACTCCGGGCCCGGCTCCGTATTGTTGTCGTGGCTCATGACCACGTAGCCATGCGAGGCCAGGTGATTGCCGATGTGGTCG
>Ga0207711_10005670_pt1 | contig 10546 bp, 11 predicted proteins | sample KBSS34metaG_FD_184401 | JGI IMG/M metagenome (GOLD analysis project Ga0207711, IMG submission 184401) | Switchgrass rhizosphere microbial communities from Kellogg Biological Station, Michigan, USA - KBS S3-4 metaG (SPAdes) (version 2) | ecosystem: Host-associated > Plants > Roots > Rhizosphere...
AGCGACTTCAGTGAATTGACGATCTTCATGATCGAGCCCGTTTCGATTCTGGATGCCTGGAAAAGAGGCGCCCGCCTATAGGCGAGCCTCGGCAAAGTCAAGGCAAGCCCCGGGGAAAACCGCCGCCCCTTGCGTGTTGCCTCGCAGTGGCCTTTGATGGGCGCAAGAGGAGGATGCCGTCCATGAGTCGCGTTAGGACGTTCGCATGCGCCGCATTGGTGCTGCTCGCGGGCGGATGCACCGCCACATCGGGTTTCGCCCCGGTCGATGTCACGCGCTATCATCTCGATGTCCCGCACGAGCGCGGGACCGTGATGGTGCAGCCGGTCGCCGGCCCGAATGGGGTCACGCCCGAATATCAGCTTTACGCCGACGCGGTCGGCCACGCGCTCGCGGCGACGGGCTATGCCGCGGCGCCCGATCCTGCAGCGTCGGACTATATCGCCGGCGTCTCGTTCCTGCGAGAGACGCGCGGCGTGCTACGCGAACGCTCGCCGGTCTCGATCGGGATCGGCGGCGGCAGTTGGGGCGGCGGAGTCGGGCTCGGCGCCGGCGCAAGCATCCCGATCGGCCGCGGCCGCACGCGCAACCTCTATGTCAACGAGCTTGCCGTGCAGCTGCGTCGCCGCAGCGACAATACGGTGATCTGGGAGGGCCGCGCACAGATGCAGGCGATCCAGGGCGACACCGCCAGCCAGCCGACCTCGGCTGCCGACCGCATGGCGGCGGCCTTGTTCAAGGGCTTTCCCGGGGAGTCCGGCGTCTCTATCACGGTGAAATGACCATCCAGATTTCGGCCGCGTTCGACAGCGGCAATATCCGCGTCGTTGCCGTCGAAGGCGACCGCGTCGATCTCGAGATCGTGCGCGATCATCAGAGCGACTTCTTCCAGTGGTTTCACTTCCGCGTCGCCGGCGCGCGCGGCCGCACGCTGCATTTCCGCCTCCTCAACGCGGCCGGCGCTGCCTATGCCTTCGGTTGGCCAGGCTATCGCGCGCGCTGGAGCAGCGACCGCGAGAATTGGCGCACGACCGAGACCAGGTACACGCACGGCGAGCTCCACTTCACCAAGACGATCGAGAGCGATCTGATCTGGTTCGCCTATTTCGCGCCCTATTCGATGGAGCGGCATTACGACCTCGTCGCGCGCATGGCGCGGATGCCGGGCGTGACCGCGCGGCAGCTCGGCACGACATTAGACGGCCAGCCGCTCGACGTGCTCGAAATGGGCGACGGCGCGAAGCAGGTCTGGCTCTACGCACGCCAGCATCCTGGCGAGAGCATGGCCGAATGGTGGATGGAAGGCGCACTCGAAAAGCTCACCGACCCTTCCGACGCCAGCGCGCAACTGCTCCGCGAGAAATGCCGGCTGCATCTGGTACCGAACATGAATCCCGACGGATCGCGTCGCGGCCATCTGCGCACCAACGCGGCGGGCGTGAATCTTAACCGCGAGTGGCATGCACCGAGCGCCGAGCGCAGCCCCGAAGTGCTCGCGGTGCGCGACGCGATGGACCATAGCGGCGTCGATTTCGCGATCGACGTCCACGGTGACGAGGCGATTCCCGCAAATTTCCTCGCCGGGTTCGAAGGCATCCCGAGTTGGACCGACGCGCATGGCGAGAAATTCTACGCCTATGCCCGCCAGCTCGCGGCAGCGACGCCCGAGTTCCAGCTCGCATTAGGCTATGAAAAGTCGAAGCCCGGCCGCGCCAATCTGTCGATGTCGACCAACCAGCTCGCCGAGCGCTTTGGCGCGGTGTCGATGACGCTCGAGATGCCGTTCAAGGATCACGACCCCAATCCGGACGCCGAGTTCGCCTGGTCGCCCGCGCGCTGCAAGACACTGGCGCATGCCTGCCTGGACACGCTCGCCGGGATGCTCGATCAACTGTGATGGAAATCCGCGCCGGCCAGCTCGACCATCCGCAAGTCGTGGCGCTGCTCGAGCAGCACTTCGCGGGCATGCTCGCAAGTTCGCCTCCCGGTAGCTGCCATTTTCTCGATTTCTCGGGGCTCGCCGCCCCCGACGTCAGCTTCTGGACAGCCTGGGACGGCGACACGCTGCTGGGTATGGGCGCACTGAAGCAGCTTGACCCCGAGCACGGCGAGGTCAAGTCGATGCGCACCACTGTGGCGGCGCTGCGTCGCGGCACCGCAGCATTCCTGCTCGATCACATCGTCGCCACCGCACAAGCGCGAGGCTATCGCCGGCTCAGTCTCGAGACCGGGTCGGGCGAGGCGTTTGACCCCGCACTGGCGCTGTATCGGCGCTTCGGCTTCTCCGAATGTGGTGCGTTCGCCGACTATCCGACCGACGATCCGTTCAGCCGGTTCATGACCCGCCTATTGTGAGCAAATATGCTCACTCCGACTTTGTTGCGTCGCACCATTAATCGATCGACAATGGACTTCCCTGCAGGATAGCTTCGCGCGACCGCCACGGGGGAGTGGTCGCGATGGGGGCCGGATCATGTACCATGAAGAACGCACGCCGGTCGGCGCGACGCGTCCAATGATCGAGATTCGCATCGGCGGGCTCGACGATCCGCAGGTGGTCGCGCTGCTGCAACTGCACATGACCGAAGTACGCGCCAAGCCCACGCCCGGCGGCGCGCATGTCCTCGATCGCAACGGCCTCAAGGCGCCCGACATCACCTTCTTCGGCGCGTGGCGGGAGGGTCAGTTGCTGGGCTGCGCGGCGCTCCGCCAGCTCGACGCGACGCAAGGCGAGATCAAGTCGATGCGCACCGCATCCGAACAGCTGCGCCGCGGTTCGGGCGCGGCGCTGGTCGGTCACATCCTGCAGGTTGCGCGCGAGCGCGGCTATCGCAGGCTCAGTCTCGAGACCGGCGCCACGCCCGAGTTCGACGCGGCGCAGGCGCTCTACCGTCAGTTCGGCTTCACTTATTCGGAGCCGTTCGGCGATTACGCCGCACACCCGTTGAGCAAGTTCATGTCGCGCTGGCTGTAAACAGCTCCTCGAGGAAATCGCGCATCACCTGCCAGCTGCGGCGATCCGCCGTGGGTTCGTACGCTACGCCGGCACGACCGCTGTCCTTGCCCTTGATCTCGATGTCGGTGAACGCGTGGCCGGTGTGGCCATAGGCGTGGATCTGCCAGTCGGCGCCGCTTTCGGTGAGTTCCTGCGCGAGCGCGAGCGTGACGTTCGGCGGCGCGATCGGATCCTCCCAGCCGTGACAGATCAACAGCTTGGCAGCGATCGGCGATACATTGGCATAGCTCGGGCGATCATAGACGCCGTGGAACGAGACGGCGCCGAGGATCGGCAGCCCGGCGCGCGCCATGTCGAGCACGCATTTGCCGCCAAAGCAGAAGCCGATCGCCGCTGTACGCGCCGGATCGGCCTGGGGCAGCGCGACGAGCGCCGCGAGCGACGCCGCGAGACGCGCGCGCAGCAAGTCGCGATCGGCGTTGAGCTCGTTCATAAATTCGGGGACATTGTCGGAGCCGAGCGTCTTGCGGCGCCCCTGGCCGAACACATCGGCGGCGAGCGCGACATAGCCGAGCGCGGCGAGCGCATCGGCCTTGAGATTGTCCGATTCCTTCTGGCCGCGGACATTGGGGAGCACTAGCACCGCCGGCCGTCGCCCTTCGACTGCATCGTCCCACGCCGCCACGCCTTCGAACGGGCCGCCGGGGCCATCATATACCAGCGTCTGCCGAACGACTGCCATCTTGCCTCCTTGCCCGAACCGCCCGTCTGTTTCTATCAGCGCCCGTGACTCCACCGACGCAAGGAATGCCATGCCCCGTCTCGTCCTGATCCGCCACGGCCAATCGGCCTGGAACCTCGAAAACCGTTTTACCGGCTGGTGGGACGTCGATCTGACCGAGCAGGGCACCAAGGAGGCGTGGGCCGCGGGCGAGTTGATGAAGGAGAAAGGCGAGGATTTCGACCTGACCTTCACCAGCTTCCAGACGCGCGCGATCAAGACGCTCAATCTCGCGCTCGAAGCGATGGGCCGGCTTTGGCTGCCGACCGAGAAGAGCTGGAAATTGAACGAGCGCCATTATGGCGGGCTCACCGGGCTCGACAAGGCCGAGACGGCGGCCAAGCACGGCGCCGACCAGGTCAAGCTGTGGCGCCGCAGCTTCGACATACCGCCGCCGCTTCCCGAGGAAGGCTCGCCCTGGGATCTGGCCAAGGACGTGCGCTACAAGGGCGTGCCGATCCCGCAGACCGAAAGTCTCAAGGACACGATCGCACGCGTGCTGCCCTATTGGGACGAGCGCATCGCGCCCGAACTCAAGGCGGGCAAGCGCGTGCTGATCTCGGCCCACGGCAATTCGCTGCGCGCGCTGGTCAAGCATCTCTCGGGGATTTCGGACGCCGACATCACCGAGTTCGAGATCCCGACCGGGAAGCCGATCGTGTACGAGCTGGACGAGGGTCTGAACGCGATCGACCGCTATTACCTGAGCGAGCGCTGATAGATCCTCCCCGAGCTTCGCTCGGGGAGGGGGACCAAGCGCAGCTTGGTGGAGGGGGGCGGCGTAGCCGCCGTGTACGGCGGCCCCTCCACCAAGCCGCTGCGCGTCTTGGTCCCCCTTGTATCTGGACGAACGGAAGTTTGTTTGATTGGAAGCGACTGAGCGCCTGGGTGGGTGGCCACCCACCCAGGCGCGGCGTCGGTGTCGCCCGTTCCCCCTCAGGCTACAACCGCAAGGGAGCCAGGGATCACCGCCGTTGTCACGCACGACCGAACAGTCGGTTGATTTTCAATCGTACAGACAAGGCAGGTTACCGTGATGCAGATCATTTGTGGAGTGGATGTCGCCAAGGCCTGGCTCGACGCATGGGCCATGGAACATCATCAACGCTTTCCCAACACCGCCGAGGGCGTCGAGCAACTGCTCGCCTTTTGCCGCGACCATGATGCCGAGCTGGTGGCGATGGAAGCCTCAGGCGGGGTCGAACAGGCCGCGTTCCTACAGCTGTGGAAGCGGGGCATGCCCTGCGCTATCGCCAACCCCCGAGCCGTTCGCAGCTTTGCCGATGCCATGGGCTTCCTCGAGAAGACCGACCGCATCGATGCTGCGATGATCGCCGGCTATGCCGCTGCCCGCAAGCTGGTTGCGACGCCCCCGCCATCCGAGCAGCAACGCGAACTGATGGCCCTGACCGCGCGGCTACGGCAGGTCACCAGCGACCTCTCGATCCAGAAGCAGCGGCTGCACACCACGGCCGATCCCAAGGCGCTGGCGAGCCTCAAGGAAGTGATCTCGCTCTTCAATCGCCAGCTCAAAACGCTCGCCGCCGAGATCGCCGCGTTGATCTCGGCCGATCCGGTCTGGGCCGTACTCGACAAGACCATCCGATCGGTCAAAGGGGTCGCCGACCGCGCTGTCACCTACATCCTCGCCGATCTCCCAGAGATCGGCACCCTCTCTAACAAGGCGATCACCAAGCTGGTCGGCCTGGCTCCTCTCGCCAACGATAGCGGAAAGCGAACCGGTCAGCGCTCCATTCGCGGCGGGAGAGCCACCGTCCGCACCGTCCTCTTCCTCGTCGCCGATATCGCGCGCAAATACGATCCCGATCTCTCCGGCTTCCGAGACCGCTTGATCGCTCAGGGCAAATCAAAAATGGTCGTTCGCATCGCACTCGCGCGCAAATTACTCGTCAGGCTCAACGCCAAAGTCCGCGATGCTCGACTAGCTATCGCTTGACGTTCCAGATAGTCGCTCCCCGAGCAAGCTCGGGGAGGATTGTGTTGGTTCGCACACGCCTTTAGGACCCCCCAATGACCCCCCTCGTCGGCATCATCATGGGCAGCACTTCCGATTGGGAGACGATGCGCCATGCCGCCGATCGGCTCGAGCAGCTCGGGGTGCCGCACGAGACCAAGGTCGTCTCGGCGCATCGCACGCCGCAGCGCCTCTATGACTATGCCACCGGCGCTGCCGGACGCGGGCTCAAGGTGATCATCGCCGGTGCCGGCGGTGCGGCGCATCTGCCCGGGATGGCGGCGTCGATGACGCACCTGCCCGTGCTCGGGGTGCCGGTCGAATCCAAGGCGCTCAAGGGGCTCGATAGCCTGTTGTCGATCGTGCAGATGCCCGGGGGCGTGCCGGTCGGCACGCTGGCGATCGGCAAGGCCGGCGCTGCCAACGCCGGGCTGCTCGCCGCCGCGATCCTCGCGACGAGCGACGACGAGCTCGCGCAGCGGCTGCAGGACTGGCGCGCCAAACAGACCGCGGACGTGGCGACCGATCCCGAATGACCTCCATACCTCCGGGCGCGACGATCGGCATTCTCGGCAGCGGCCAGCTGGGCCGCATGCTCGGCGTCGCCGCAGCCGAGATGGGCTATCGCATCCACGTCTTCGCACCCGAACATGGGCCGGCAAACGACGTCGCCTCGGCATTCACTCCGGGCGGCTATGACGACCTCGCGGCGCTCGCGGCGTTCGGCGACGCGGTCGACGTCGTGACCTACGAGTTCGAAAATATCGATCCGGCGGCGGTCGCGCATCTCGCCAGCCACGCGCCGGTGAGTCCGGCCGGCCGCTCGCTCGAAGTGTCACGTTACCGGCTCGCCGAAAAAGCGCTGGTGCGCGATCTCGGCGGGCGTACCGCGCCCTATCGCGCGGTCGACGACCTCGCGTCGCTGGAAGTCGCGCTGGGCGAGATCGGCGCACCGGCGATCCTCAAGACGACGCTGTTCGGCTATGACGGCAAAGGCCAGGCACGAATCGAAACGGCGCATGATGCCGCGGCCGCGTGGGACACGATTGGCGCACCAAAACGACTGGGGGACGCCAGCCCGGCGATCCTCGAAGGCCGCGTCGATTTCGCGCATGAATTCTCGTTGATCCTGTGCCGTGGCGTCGATGGTGCGACGGCGATCTGGGATGCGCCGGACAACCGCCATGCCGCCGGCATCCTCAAGACCAGCACCCTTCCCGCGCCTCCTGAGGTCGCCGCGCAGGCCGACGCCGCCAAACCGCTCGCACGCGCGGTGGCAGAGGCGCTGGGGCATGTCGGCGTGCTCACGCTCGAATTCTTCGCGACGGCCGATGGCCCGGTGTTCAACGAGATGGCGCCGCGCGTGCACAACAGCGGACATTGGACGATCGAAGGCGCCGAGACCTCACAGTTCGAGAATCATATCCGCGCAATCTGCGGGCTACCACTCGGCCCGACCACGCTGACCGCGGCGCAGGTCGAGATGGAGAATCTGATCGGCGACGATGCGGCGCGCTGGGCCGAGCTGTTCGCCGAACCCGGTGCGCACGTCCATCTCTACGGCAAGCACGAGGCACGCCCCGGTCGGAAGATGGGCCACGTCACGCGGCTGCGGCGATAGCAGCCGGCAAACCCATCTTTGACTGTGGAATTAGGCGCGCGTTCCCGTGAGCGGAAAGCTTCCGAACGCACCGGCCGTCACGGTGCCGGAAATATTGTCGCCGTCGACCGTCGCCTCGCAGGTAAGCGTCAGCGGCATCGGCACGGTGATGTCCATCACCCAGCTCAGCGTGTCGCCGTCGACCTTGCCGTCCTTGAGGTCGACGCTGCCCATCGCGCCAACGAACTCGCCGGTGAAGGTGCCGCCGCTGCTTGAAACCGACAGCACCGCCTGCTGATCGCCCATCGGGGTCTTGGTCACCGTGTTCCAGCTGCCGTCGACGTTCGCCATCGCAAGTCTCTCCATGATCTGGCGCCACCCCTCCGCTCGGCGGCAACGCGTGTCAAGCACAGGGCGTCGACCGCAGGATTCCGCAGCGTCAGCTTCGCGACAAGAACGGGCGGCGCTCGCGAATCGAGCGCCGTCCGTCCGATTTAAAACGCGGCCTTGATCGTCACGAAGAACTGCTGCGGCGCGCCGACCATCAGCGTCTGATTGTCGCCGCTGTTGCCGTAGCCGTTGGTGCCGAGGGTCGAGACGTATTTCTTGTCGAACAAATTCGTCACATTGCCCTGGAGTTCAAGGCTGTGCCCGCCGAGGTCGAACTTATAGGCAAGCGTGGCGTCCGCCATCACACGGCCTCCGACCGACTGGTCGTTGGTGTAGGTGAAGTAGCGCTTGCTCAGATAATTGGCGCCGATCCGCGCCGAAAAGCCGCGATAGTCCCAGGTCAGCTCGCCCTTGAGCAGATGCTTTGGCGCGTCGACCACGGTCTTGCCCTTGGTCGCGGCGAGTAGCGTGCCGGCGGAATTGAGCACGTCGTCGCGATAGGTCGAGTCATTGTAGCTGTACGACACGAACGCCCCAAAGCCGCTACCGAGCTTGACGTCGCCAGTCGCTTCGAAGCCGAGTGAGCGCACGCCGCCGACGTTCTGGAGGATCACCGGGTTGCCGACGATGCCCGCACCCGTGGTGACTCCGAGCAGACGGTTGCGGAAGTTGACCACATAACCGGCGAGCGAGCCCGTGAACGGTCCCGAACGGAAACGGCCACCGAGCTCATAGGTATCCGATTGTTCGGGCTTGAGCTTGGTCGACCCGGCGAGCAGCGCGTTGAACCCTGCCTGGGTGGTTGCGAATGGGCTGCTGCCGGTGGCCGCCGAAACGAACGCGCGCGTCACTTGCGTGAAGCCGCCGAACAGCTCGGCGTTACCACCCAGCTTATAGGCAAAGCCCGCGTGCGGCTGGAACCAGTCGGTCACGCGGATCTTCCCGCCAGCGAGACTGGCGGCGACGATGGGCGTCGCGGTGTTGGTGACCTGGAAGCCTTTCCAGCCGAGATTGACGGTCAGGTCGCCGAAGCTGAGCCGGTCCTGGACATAATATTGCAGCGTTTCGGTGTTGTACTGCCATTCCCACTGCGTGAAGAACGGGTTCGCCTGGAAATCCAGGCTCTTACGGCCAGGATCGGTGCGGCTGGCCAGCGCGTAATAGCGCCGTGTCTGGTGAAAGTCGTTGCTCTCGTACCAGCCGCCGACGGTCACGTCGTTGAAGCCCAGCGCCGTGCCGATCGAGCCGAACACCCCCATGCGGTCGATGTCATATTCGGTGGTGCGCAGCGAGATCGGCGAGGCGCCAGCGGGGGACGGCACATAGGGCGTGTACCACAGGCCCTGGCCGTGGTTGTCGTGGTAATATCCCTTGAGCGATCCATGCACTTTGCCGTCGACTTCGAGCCCGAGCGACGCGAGATAGTCGCGGCGCAAACCGGCGGCGTCGAAATAGGCGTCATCGACGGTCTGGATCGGCGTCGGATAGACCGTACCGGCGGCAGCATTCGAAATCGCCGCGCCGGTGTCGCCTCGGTTGTTGCCGATATCGGCGACGCGCACTGCCAGGGCGTAATCGTTCGAGATATTGTCCCAGTCATAACCGAGACGGTTGATCATTCCGAGCGAGAGGTCCTGATAGTCGTTTTCGCGACGGTCCGAATAGTCGAAGGCGCCGACCAGCCGCACGCCCGCGCCGAGCGGCGCGACGCCCTTGGCATTGATCTGATCATAGCGCTGGTGGCCCCAACCCTTCCACTTCTCGGTGTCCGAATGGACATAGGAAACATAGGCGCTCGGCCCACCGTCGCCGATCGCGCCGGTGTCGATACGGCCGAACAGGCGCCACATAGTGTCGCTGCCATAGGTGGCATTGGCGGTGACGCCGAATTCGCGCTTGGGGTTGCTCGAGACGAATTCGAGCGTACCCCCCAGGTTGTTGGTCGCCTGGGTGCCGATCGACCCGGCGCCCTGCGACACGCGCGTCTGCGCGATGTTTTCGCTGGTGATCGCGCGGCTGATGTGAAGGCCGTTGACGTTGCCGTAGCTCGCGTCGCCGAGCGGAATGCCGTCGAGTGTGAAGCCGAGCTGATTCTGATTGAAGCCGCGCAGCGAGACGCGCTCGGCCCATTCATACGCGCCGAACGGATCGGCCGCCTGGAAATTGACGCTCGGCAATTTCTCGATCGCCTTGAGCGCGCTGGTCCCCGGCGCGAGCACTGCGATATCGGCCTGGCCGATCTGCTGCACCTGACGCGATTCACCCTTGCCGATCACGACGATCTCGGTGCCCTCGCTCGGCGTTTCCGCAGCCGCTTCGGGAGCGGCAGGCGTGTCCGCGGGCGCTGCGTGCGCCGCAGCGGCGAGCAGGACGGAGGAGCCTGCGAGCAGGCGGGCGGCAAGGCTGTACATCGATGCTATTCCTCGAACCTGCGCGAGCGGACATCGCCGGCGCCGGGCGGCGCTACGCTTGCTGCATTGCGGCATTGCGAGCGATCGATGGCAGTATCGCTACATTTCGATGACGATTCGCAGACGAGGCGTGCGGGCTGTTGCGGCACCGCAACGGGCAACACAAAACGCCCCGGAGGAAGAGTCCTCCGAGGCGCGAAATTGCGAGCGCAAAAAGTTCAGTTTGTCTTGGGCGCGGCAGGCGGACCGCCCAGCGTCTCGACCGGGATGCCGAGCTTGTCGAGCTGCGGGCGCACCTTCGCGGCGTCGCCGACTACCAGCCACAGCATGTCGTCGGGCCGGATCGCCGCACGCGCCGCCTGGTCGAGCTTGGCCGCACTCAGCGCGCGCAGCTTGCTCGCCAGCGTGTCGTAATAATTGTCCGGCCGCTCGT
>Ga0207711_10005671_pt1 | contig 10545 bp, 9 predicted proteins | sample KBSS34metaG_FD_184401 | JGI IMG/M metagenome (GOLD analysis project Ga0207711, IMG submission 184401) | Switchgrass rhizosphere microbial communities from Kellogg Biological Station, Michigan, USA - KBS S3-4 metaG (SPAdes) (version 2) | ecosystem: Host-associated > Plants > Roots > Rhizosphere >...
TTCGGTCTCGTAGAGACGCGCCGCCACCCAGTCCGGCGGATGAAACCGCGACAGCAGCCCCTTGAACATCCGCTGCGCCTCGATGAAAAGGTGCTCGTTCTGCCAGAGGGTGTCGTCGGCGTCGAAGGCGACTACGTCGAAGCGAGGCATGGCGAAGTGCTGTTGATGGCCGTCACGGCTTCTTCCACACGTCCAGAAACGCCATGACCTTCGCGGTCGAGTAGCCCTGTCCCTCCTCGAGCAGGGCCGTGTCCTGCGAGTGCAGGAGACTGCCGTCGGACTCGAGCACGAAGACATCCCCGGAGCCGGTCAGCGCGTTGCCACCGAGCTGGGACACCTCGGCGCCGATGACGGCGGTCGGATCGAGCCCGGCGGCGCGCAGCACCAGGGCCAGCATCGCGGACGTGGTCGACTTGCCGTGCGAGCCGGCGACCGCGACCAGCCGATAACCGGAGGTGAGCTCGGGCAGCCACTCCGAGCGGCGGCGCACCGGCAGGCCGAGCCGGCGGGCGGCGACGATCTCGGGATGATCGTCGGGCAGCGCACTGGAGGCCACGACGACGTCCACACCCGCCAGTTCCGTGGCGATCACGTCCGCCGCGGGCACAGGCCCGACCCGGACGGGCACGCCGCGGGCCCGCAGGGTGGCCACCCGGGGGGAGTCCTCGGCGTCACTGCCGCTGACGGTCCCGCCGCCGGCGAGATGGATCTGGGCCAGGGGCGACAGGCCGGCGCCGCCGATGCCGAGGAAGTGGACGTGCTGAGTGCGCTGACGGGTCACGGGGGCAGTACACCATCCGGTGCGCGTGCCCCCGCGACGCCCCTTGATCGTGCCTCGAAACCCCGATGATCACGGCCTCGGTGGGGTCGACGACACGGAAGTGCCAGGAATCGAACACGAAGCGGTGTGACGCGCCGGCAGCTTCCTTGACCCCCGCCGAAGGCGTGCCTACTGTCCGATCCACAGTCGGAAGTTGACATAACTGTAACCGTCTAGCTGACGGTGAAGGTTGAGGCTCCGGCTGATTCCCCCGCTCGCCGCGCGGTCTGTGTCGTCCCGCGGCGCCGCAGGGGCGGGGGGCACCCCCCCCGTCCGACCACCGACGCCGCTGGAGGACCGACACCGCATGGCTGCCCCACAGAACTATCTCGCGGTCATCAAGGTCGTCGGGATCGGTGGTGGTGGCGTCAACGCCGTCAACCGGATGATCGAAGTCGGTCTCAAGGGCGTCGAGTTCATCGCCATCAACACCGACGCCCAGGCCCTGCTGATGAGTGACGCCGACGTCAAGCTCGACGTCGGCCGCGAGCTGACCCGGGGCCTCGGCGCCGGGGCCGACCCCGAGGTGGGCCGTCAGGCCGCCGAGGACCACCGCGAGGAGATCGAGGAGGTCCTCAAGGGGGCCGACATGGTCTTCGTCACGGCCGGCGAGGGCGGTGGCACCGGGACGGGTGGCGCGCCCGTCGTCGCGAACGTGGCCCGCTCGCTCGGGGCGCTCACCATCGGTGTGGTCACCCGGCCGTTCACCTTCGAGGGCCGCCGCCGGGCCACCCAGGCCGACACCGGAATCGACACCTTGCGCAACGAGGTCGACACCCTCATCGTCATCCCGAACGACCGCCTGCTGGCGATGACGGACCGTGACATCAGTGTGCTCGACGCCTTCCGCAGCGCCGACCAGGTGCTGCTGTCCGGTGTGCAGGGCATCACCGACCTCATCACCACCCCCGGCCTGATCAACCTCGACTTCGCCGACGTCAAGACGGTCATGTCGCACGCCGGCAGCGCCCTGATGGGCATCGGCCGCGCGCGTGGCGACGACCGCGCCACCGTCGCCGCCGAACAGGCCATCGCGTCGCCCCTGCTGGAGGCGAGCATGGACGGCGCCCAGGGCGTCCTGCTCAACATCTCCGGCGGGTCGGATCTCGGACTGTTCGAGATCAACGCCGCCGCCGAGCTGGTCGCGGACGCGGCGCATCCCGAGGCCAACATCATCTTCGGTGCCGTGATCGACGACGCGCTCGGCGACGAGGTGCGGGTGACGGTCATCGCCGCCGGCTTCGACACGGTGCAGGACCGGCGCACCCGGGGGCTCGCCCCGAGCCAGCGCCGGCCGGGAGCACCGCCGCCGGCGGCGGGGAGCGCTCCGGCAGCCGGCGCGGGCGGGGCTGGGGGACCGGCCCCGGCCGGCTCCGGCGCGCCGGCGTCGAACACGACGATCCTGCCGCCGCTGCCGACGATCCCGAGCACCCCCGCCCGGTCGGTGGCGCCCGCTCCGGCCCCCACGCCGGCGCCGCCTCCCGCCGCGCCGCCGCCCGTGCAGTCGGCGCCGGCCACACCGAGCTATCTGCAGTCGTCGCCGTCGCCGATCAGCTCGTCGAACGTCGGTCACTACCACCCGGACCCGCTGCCGGAGCCGGCCTCGACCCGTGATCCGCTCCGTGATCCGCTCGGCCCGGGCGAGTCGACGGTGATCCCCACGGTGGAGTCGCGGGTCGCCCCGCCGGTGCGTGAGCCGGTGGAGCCGTCCGGCGTCGACCAGGGCGGGTACGGCCAGCAGCACCGGCCCGAGCCGCCCCGGGCGACCGGTCCGCGCCCGACCTACCCGCCGCGGCGGCCGATCCGTCCGATCGCCGATGACGACGAACTGGATGTGCCGGACTTCCTCAAGTAGCCCAGGGCAGGCAGACTTCGGCCATGCCTGTTCTCCTCACCTCCCGGGCGGGCGGGGTCAGCGCCCCGCCGTTCGGCGGTCTCAACCTCGGCGATCATGTCGGTGACGCGGCGGCGTCCGTCGAGGAGAACCGCCGCCGGCTGGCCGCGCGTGTGGGGATGCCGGTGCGCTACATGCGCCAGGTGCATGGCCCGCGGGCCGTCGTCGCCCGCGAGCCGGGTCCCGCGCCCGAGGCGGACGCGATGGTCACCGACGTGCCCGGCCTGGCGCTCGCGGTGATGGTCGCCGACTGCGCCCCGGTGCTCTTCGAGGGCCCGGGAGCGGTGGGGGTCGCCCACGCCGGCCGGGTCGGTATGGCCGAAGGCGTGATCACCTCGACGCTCGCCGCCCTGGAGGGCCTCGGAGCCGCCCCGGAGCGGCTGGCGGTGACCATCGGTCCCTGCGTCTGCGCCGGGTGCTACGAGGTGCCGGAGCAGTTGCGCGGTGACGTCGAGCGCCAGGTGCCGGGCAGCGCGGCGACCAGCGCCCGGGGCACGGCCGCGATCGACCTGCGCGCCGGCATCCTGGGCCAGCTCAGGTCCGCCGGCGTGTCCACCATCACGGTGTCCCCTCGATGTCCGGCGGAGGACGCCGAACTCTTCTCCTACCGCCGGGACGGCCGTACCGGTCGCTTCGCCGGCGTCGCCTGGCTCGGGCCGGTCTCCCCGTGAGCGGGCGGTCGGACACCGACGCCAGTCCGGACACCGCGCGGCTGGCCGCCGGACTCGCCGCCGTCCGGGCTCGGATCGCCGTCGCGGCCCGGGATGCCGGACGTGATCCGGGCGAGCTGACCCTCATCGCGGTGAGCAAGACCTACCCCGGACAGGATGTTGTGACGCTGGCCTCACTGGGGGTGCGGAACTTCGCCGAGAACCGGGAGCAGGAGGCCGGTCCCAAGGTGAGTCTCGTCACGCGCCTGCTGGCGGGCAGGACAGGCGGGTCGCCCGGGCCGGACCAGACGGAGTCGGCGGGCGAACTCGCGGGTCCAGGCGTGGCCGGCGCGCCGGTCTGGCACTTCGTCGGCCAACTTCAGCGAAACAAGGCCCGTTCCGTCCTGCGTTGGGCGGACTGGGTTCATTCGGTGGACCGGCCGGGCCTTGTTGCTGCGCTTTCCCGGCTTGCGGTCGAGCGGGGCCGGCAGCTGTCGATCTGTCTACAGATCTCGTTGGATGTCCGGAGTCCTGGTGATGGGGCGGGGCTGGCCGGGGTTGCCGGTTCGGGCCGGGGAGGTGTCGATCCGGGCGACGTGGCGGCACTCGCGGAGCTTGTCGCGCAGGCGCCAGGGTTGGCACTGCGCGGGGTGATGGCGGTTGCTCCCCGTGGTGAGCCGCCACGACTCGCGTTCGCCGCGTTGCGGAACGTATCGGAAAGGCTGGTCACGGACCACCCTGAGGCCACCGTCATCAGTGCCGGCATGTCGGGGGACCTCGAGGCCGCGATAGCCGAGGGCGCGACACACCTTCGGATCGGGACCGCTTTGTTCGGTGAACGGCCTGGTGTCCCTTAGAGTCGCGCCCATGGGGCTCGGGCGCAGGGCGATGGTCTACCTCGGTCTGGCCGAGGAGGACGACGACTATCTCGACGACGACTACGACGACGACGGTCGTGCGGTCGGTCATGACGACCGGCGGGTGATGCACGATCCGGTCCCGATGGACCGCACGGTCCGTCGGATCGACGCGCGGGAGGAGCCAGTCGCCATGCCGCGACGTCCACCGGTCGAACCTCTGCGCCCCGCGGGGCCGATGCCGGTGCGCCGGGTCGGGCCCGTGGAGGAGCCGCACCCCTACCGGATCACGACGCTCCAGCCACGTAGCTACAATGAGGCGCGGCAGATCGGCGAGGAGTTCAGGGACGGCACCCCCGTTATCATGAACCTCACCGACATGGACGACGTTGACGCCAAGCGCCTGGTCGACTTCGCTGCCGGGCTGATCTTCGGCCTGCGCGGTGACATCGAGAAGGTGACCAACAAGGTCTTCCTTCTGTCGCCGCACAACGTCGAGGTCACCGAGACGGACAAGCGACGCATCCGCGAGGGTGGGTTCTACAACCAGTCATGACGGGGAGCGTGATCGTGTGATGCCTCCCCCTGGTCCCCAGGAGAGAGCACCATCGGCGCGCTAGGACAACTGCTCTCGTGGCTGCTGTTGGTCTTCCTCCTGCTCCTGATAGCCCGGTGGATCACAGATCTGGTGCTCCTGCTCGGCCGCTCGTTCCGTCCGTCCGGCCCACTGTTGGTGATCTTCGAGTCCGTGTACACGGTGACTGACCCCCCGTTGAAGTTCATCCGGCGTATCCTGCCCCCGTTGAGGGTGGGTAGCGTTCAGCTTGACCTCGGATATCTGGTGCTCTTCTTGGTGATCTTCGTGTTGCGAAGCTATGCCCAGAGGCTGTGACGGGGTTGTGTGCACACCGCGAACGCGGGCGCGGCAGACTGCCCGCAGACCGCCCTCTCTTCGGGGAGCGGCGATGCCGCACGAGGAGGCGACGTGGCTCTGACACCGCAGGACGTTCAGAACAAGGTCTTCAGTCCGACACGGTTCCGCACCGGCTACAACGAGGATGAGGTCGACACCTTCCTCGACGAGGTCGAGGCGGAGCTGACCCGGCTGCTCGACGAGAACAGCGACCTGCGCCGGCAGCTCGACGAGGCCCGCCGCTCCGGCGGTGGCGGCCCGGGCGTGCCCGCCCAGATCCTGGAGGAGAACCAGGGTCTGCGTCGTCAGGTCGAGGAGGCGCGCCGCCAGCTCGCCCAGATGCAGGCGCAGGCCGCCCAGGCTGCCCAGGCCGCCGCCCGTGAACGTGCCGCCGCGGCCCAGCAGCAACAGCAGCCCCCGCAGCCCCCCGTCGGCCAGCCGCAGGGTGGTGCCCCGACGACGGTGATCCCCGCCGTCGGCTCCGGTGGCGGCAACGTGCCCGCCCGCACCGGCCCCGGCCAGGCCAACGAGGCCGAGATCGAGCAGCGCGTCGCCCGCACGCTCGTCCTCGCGCAGCGCACCGCCGACGAGGCTCTGCGCGAGGCCCGCGCCGAGTCCGAGCGCGCCCGGCGTGAGGCCCGCTCCGACGCGGACCGCATCATCGGCGAGGCCCGCGCCCACGTCGCCGAGCAGCTCGGCGGTCTCGAGGAGGACAAGCGCCGCCTGGAGGGCCAGGTCGAGCAGCTTCGCGCCTTCGAGCGCGAGTACCGCACCCGCCTGCGCGCCTACCTCGAGATGCAGCTGCGTGACCTCGACGGCATGCCCACCCAGCCCGCCGTCGGTGCCGGCGGCCCGCCCCGCCCGGGCCTCAACCCCGGCGGCCAACCCCCGCAGCCGCCCGCCGTCGGCATGGGCCCGAACGGTGGCGGCCCGCAGAACCCTGCCATGCAGCCGACCTTCCCGCCCGGCCCGCCCCTGCCCGCCGGTGCGATCGCCCGCGACAATGGCCACGGCCGCCCCGACCTGGACGGTCCCCGGCGGGACACGCCCGGCATGCAGGACTTCTGATCACTGATCGGGCGATTCACATCCTGGCGGTCCGTGGCCCCGTCAGGGCGCAGTCCCGGCGGCTCCCGTGCTGACGCTCTGCGGCGCCCTGCTCGGGGTCGGCGCCGCCCTGGCTGTCATCGGCATCCTCGCAGGCAGTGGCTTCGTCTACGCCTCCCTCCTGGTGACGCTCCTCGTGGCCGCCCTCCTGCCCCTCGGCGCGCTGCGCGGGCTTTATGTCCGTTCCGTCCCGTCCAGGGTCGCGCGAAGCCTCGGCACCCGACGTGACCGGCGTCGCTGACTCCGACAGGAGGTGGTACGGGTACCGAGCGTCACGGCTACCCGGTACCCGTATGTATCCGCCACCCGCCACGCGCCTCCTCAGGCGGACTCGGGGGTGTGGCGGCTCAGCGTGAACACGAGGCCGACCTCCTCCGCGGTGGAGACCGCTCCGCCGGTGCCGGTGAGGGTGGGGGTTTCGGTGAGGGTGACGGCGAGGACCTCCTCGGCCACGGTGGCGCCGTGGGCACGCAGGGCGAGGGCGGTGTCCTCGCGGGTCGCTGACCAGCGGATCTCCACGCGGTCGGTGATCTCCAGGCCGGCGGCCTTGCGGGCGTCCTGCAGGACCCGGACGACGTCACGGGCGAGACCGGCACGCGCCAGCTCCGGGGTGATCTCCAGGTCGAGCGCCACGGACAGCCCGGACTCGGCGGTGACGGCCCAGCCCTGACGCGGCGTCTCGGTGATGAGCAGCTCGTCGCCGGACAGGTCGATGGCCTCGCCGTCGAGGGTGACGGTGAGACGGCCGTCGACGGGAGTGCCGGCGGTGGCGATGGCGGCGGCGACGGCCTTCGTCCGGTTGCCGAAGCGGCGGCCCAGGGCGCGGAAGTTCGGCTTCACGGTGATGTCGACGACGTCGGAGGTCGCCACTTCGACGGCGCTGACGTTGAGCTCCTCGGCGATCTGGTCGCGCAGCTCGATGGTCAGTGTGTCGAAGGCGGCGGCGCCGACGACCGCCCGCGGCAGCGGCTGGCGGGTGCGGACCCCGCTGGTCGCCCGTGCCGCACGGCCCAGCTCGACGATCCGGCGGACGAGGTCCATCTGCGCGGACAGTTCCGGCGAGCGCAGCTCGGCCGGCAGCTCCGGCCAGGCGGCGAGGTGCACCGAGTCCGGGGCGGCCGGCGAGGCGTCGGCGAACAGGCGCGACCAGAGCCAGTCCGTCAGGAACGGGGTGAACGGCGCCATCACCCGGGTCAGCGCGTCCAGGCAGCTGTGCAGGGTGGCCAGGGCGTCGGGGTCGCCGGCCCAGAAACGGCGCCGCGACCTGCGCACGTACCAGTTGGACAGGTCGTCGACGAACCGGGCGATCCGCCGCCCGGCGCGCAGCGAGTCGAACCCGGCCAGCGCTTCGTCCACCTCGGCGACCGTGTCCGCGAGCTCCGACAGCGCCCACCGATCCAGCACGTGCCGCTCCGCGGGCGACCTGGGCGCCGTCGCCGAGCCAGTGCCGCCGCCCGAGCTGCTGGCGTCCGTGACACCGTCGTCCGAGGCACTGCCGTCCGAGGCACTGACGCCGGTGACGGTGGCACCGCCGCTGCTGGCGGCGTCGGTACCGGTACCGGTGGGCTCGCCGTCGGTGCTGGGGCGCCAGCCGGCGGCGCCGGCGTAGAGGGCGAAGAAGGAGGCGGTGTTCCAGTAGGTGAGCAGGACGCGGCGGACGATGTCCTCGATCGCCTCGTGGCCGACCCGGCGGTCCGCCCAGGGCGAGCCACCGGCGAGCATGAGCCAGCGCACCGCGTCGGCGCCGTGCCGCTCGAACAGCTCGAACGGGTCGAGCACGTTGCCCACGTGCTTGCTCATCTTGCGGCCGTCCGCGTCGAGCAACAGGCCGAGGCAGAGCACCGTCTCGTACGAGGACCGGTCGAAGACCAGCGTGCCGATCGCCATCAGCGTGTAGAACCAGCCGCGGGTCTGGTCGATCGCCTCGCAGATGTACTGCGCGGGATACTGGCGGGCGAACTCCTCGGCGTTACGGTGTGGCGCGCCCCACTGGGCGAACGGCATCGCACCGCTGTCGTACCAGACGTCGATCACCTCGGGCACCCGGCGCGACGTGGCCGCGCAGGTCGGGCAGGGCAGGGTGACGTCGTCGACGAAGGGGCGGTGCGGGTCGAGGTCGTGCAGGTCGCGCCCGGTGAGCTCGGACAGTTCCGCGAGCGAGCTGACGCAGACGAGGTGCGTGGGGTCGTCCTCGCAGCGCCAGATCGGCAGTGGGGTGCCCCAGTACCGGTTACGGGACAGCGCCCAGTCGACGTTCCCGCGCAGCCACTCGCCGTAGCGGCCGTCCCTGATCCGCTCCGGATGCCAGTCGGTGCCGGCGTTCTGCTCGAGGAGCTGGTCGCGGATCGCCGTCGTCCGGATGTACCAGGACGGCAACGGGTAGTAGATCAGCGGTGTGTGGCAGCGCCAGCAGTGCGGGTAGCTGTGCGTGAACGTCAGGCCCCGCCACAGCCGCCCGCGCTCGCGCAGGTCGGCGGTGAGCGGGTCGTCGGCGTCCTTGAAGAACAGGCCGCCGACCAGCGGCGTCTCGGCGAGGAAGCGGCCGTCGCGCCCGACCGGGTTCACCACCGGCAGTCCGGCGGCGCGGCAGACCGCGAGGTCCTCGGCGCCGAACGCGGGAGACTGGTGCACCAGGCCGGTGCCGTCGGTGGTGGTCACGTAGTCGGCGAGCACGACCGAGTGCGGGGTCCCGGTGCCGGCGGCGAACAGCGCGGCGTCGAGCAGCTCGAACGGGCGGGTGTAGCGGGCGCCGGCGAGCGCGGACCCGCGGAATCGCTCGAGCACCTCGGCGTCCTCGCCGACCGCGGCCGCGACCAGCGGCTCGGCGACGACGAACAGCTCCCCGCCACCGGCGCGCACCAGCGCGTAGTCGACGTCCGGATGCGCGGCGACGGCGGTGTTGGACACGAGCGTCCACGGCGTCGTCGTCCACACCAGCAGCTCCGCGCCCCGCTCGGCGAGGCCGAGGCCGTCGGACACCAGCGGGAAGCGGACGTAGACCGACGGGTCGTCGACGTCGGCGTAGCCCTGGGAGACCTCGTGGTCGGACAGCGGCGTCTCGTCACGCGGGCAGTAGGGGGTGACGCGGAAGTCCTCGACCAGCAGGCCCTTGTCGAAGATCTGCCGCAGTGACCACCAGACGCTCTCGATGTAGCTGGTGTCCATCGTGCGGTAGGCGCTGTCGAGGTCGACCCAGTAGCCCATCCGCTCGGTCATCGCGGAGAAGTCGGCGACGTGGCGCAGCACCGACTCGCGGCAGCGGGCGTTGAACTCGGCGATGCCGTAGGCCTCGATGTCGTTCTTGCTGGTGAAGCCGAGTTCCTTCTCCACCGCGAGCTCGACGGGCAGGCCGTGGCAGTCCCAGCCGGCGCGGCGCGGGACGTGGAAGCCCTTCATCGTCCGGTAGCGGGGGAAGAGGTCCTTGAAGACGCGGGCCTCGACGTGGTGGGCGCCGGGCTTGCCGTTCGCGGTCGGCGGGCCCTCGTAGAAGACCCACAGCGGCCGGTCGGCCGAGGATTCCAGGGAGCGGTGGAAGACCTTGGTGTCGCGCCAGCGGGCCAGCGTCTCGCGCTCGAGGGCGGGCAGGTCCACCTGCGCGGGCAGGGGCGCGTAGGTCGGGGTGCGCGGGGCGGGGTTCATCGTGGCGGACCTGCGCCTTCCTCGGTCGGGGTCGTGCTCGCTCCGTCGGTGGCCAACGGAGGGACGACGCCACACCACCCCGCGGCGCTGTGCCTGCAGGACGACGGGTACCGCGGTACCACCCTCCTTGCACGCCCCGCGGGACGGCTCACCACCCCGCAGGCCGCGGGACGCGGAGCCAGACCGTGGGACGGCCTCTCCTGGCGCGCGCGACCACCGGATCTACTGGGGCGCCGGCGGCGGGCAGCCGCCGAGAACCCGTTCTGCCGGCAGCTCGGGGGTGATCTTCACGGCGCGCTGGCCGCCGGGCTTCCACCGCCCCCGGCTCGCTCGGGCTGCGCCCGCCGCTACTCGTCCCCGTCATCGCCGTGCCGCGTGCTCGCCCAGTGTACAAGCGCCGTCGCCCGGTGGACGCCGGGCCGAGCGCCGGCGCCGCGGGTCCGGGGTGGCCCGTAAAGTGGATCCGATGGGGGAGGAGACGACCATCGGGAGCAGCGTGTCCGAAGACCCGGCCGGCCCAGGCCCGGCTGGCCCAGACCCGGCTGGCCCAGGCCCGGGCGGCCCAGCGGCGGCGGTCGTTGCGTCCCGGCGGCGGCGTCCCGTCGTCGCGCTGGGCATCGTCGGCGCGGCGATCCTGGTGCTCGACATCGTGACGCAGCACATCG
>Ga0207711_10005672_pt1 | contig 10545 bp, 10 predicted proteins | sample KBSS34metaG_FD_184401 | JGI IMG/M metagenome (GOLD analysis project Ga0207711, IMG submission 184401) | Switchgrass rhizosphere microbial communities from Kellogg Biological Station, Michigan, USA - KBS S3-4 metaG (SPAdes) (version 2) | ecosystem: Host-associated > Plants > Roots > Rhizosphere...
TCTCTGGAGAGGTCTGGGTTGCGGCTACGGCTGAAGGCATCTTTACCTCTACAGATGGCGCAGCGACGTGGCAGGGGGGCCTGGTGCTCGGGTCGGCGGCGTATCACTCGGTCGCTGTATGGGATGGGCAGATACTTGCGGCGCGGCGAGAAGGCGTCGTGTATTCCAAGGACGGCGGCAGGTCGTGGGACCCGATGCGCCTGCCGTCGAAGGTGAAGGACATCCGCCGAGTGGCGTTTTCCAAGGGTGGAGTTCTCTGGGTGGGCGCGGGGGATGGTGTTTACCTTTCGCGTGACAAGGGCGAGACGTGGTTCTGGCTGGAGAAGGTGCCGGTTCGCGATGTGGGCGACCTGGCCTATGACGCTGAAGCCGGACGCATGCTGGTTACCTCGCGCAGCAGTCCTGTGCTTTACTCGATAGATCCGGAGACATTTGCATTTGGAGGCGTGGGGACGGGTTTTCGGCTGTTTATGGCGCGGTCCGCGGGTGGGGTTCGGGTTGCTGCTTCGCTGCAGGATGGCGTGCTGATGGAGCCTGCGGCGCAACAGATCGCTATCAAGCCTGTGCCGGCTGCTGTAGAGCATGCGGAACATGCTCCGATGCCCGGTCCGGTGGACCCAGCAGTGCATCCGGCGCTTCCGCAGCACTAAACCTGTATTAACCAGCCGGTGAAGCCTTTTCACGATTCCGGTATCATCTAAACAGGTGGACTGAAGATGCAGGCAGAGACAGGTAGCGCGCGGCACTCCTTTCGGACGCACGACAAGCGTCTGGAAATCATTGCGGAGAAGGTGTTTGCGGAGGAGCGGCTCAACTTCGACGACGGCGTCGCGCTCTACGGCAGCAGGGACGTACTGGCGGTAGGCTGGCTTGCCAACCACGTGCGGGAACGCCTGCATGGCGACGTGACGTACTTTAACGTCAATCGCCACATCAATCCGACCAACGTTTGCGTGGCCGCCTGCCGTCTGTGCGCCTTTGGCCGCAAGAAGGGCGATGCTGCCGGATACACCATGGCCCTCGAAGAGGCGTGGGAGACTGCTGCCTCCGGCTATTCGGAGGCGGTGACGGAGTTTCATATCGTTGGCGGGCTGCATCCGGACCTGCCGTTTGAGTACTTTCTCGATCTGGTGAAGGGCCTCAAAGAGCGCTTTCCAAAGGTGCACATCAAGGCTTTCACCATGGTGGAAGTGGCCTTTCTCGCGCGGCGGGCCAAGCTGACGATCGATCAGACCCTGGTGAAGATGAAGGAAGCTGGAGTTGACTCGATGCCGGGCGGCGGAGCGGAGATTTTTGCTTCGCGGGTGCGTTCGATCATCTGCGACCACAAGATTGACGGTTCGGAGTGGCTGAATACGGCGCGTCTCGCTCACAAGCATGGCTTCCGGTCGAATGCGACGATGTTGTACGGGCATATCGAGAACAACGAAGACCGCGTGGACCATATGGTGAAGCTGCGCGAAGTGCAGGACGAGACAGGCGGGTTCCAGACGTTTATTCCGCTGGCGTTTCATCCGGAGAATACGGCGCTGGATCACTTGCCTGTTACCACCGGGCTCACGGACATACGGCAGGTGGCGGTGGGGCGGCTGATGCTGGACAACTTTGCGCACATCAAGGCGTATTGGCAGATGCTGACGCCGAAGATTGCGCAGATTGCGCTGCGCTTTGGGGCTGATGACCTGGATGGCACGGTGATCGAGGAGAAGATTTATCACGATGCCGGGGCGACGACTCCGCAGGGGATGACGCGGAAGGAACTCTGCAGGTTGATTACCGAGGCGGGGCGCGTGCCGGTCGAGCGCGATACTCTGTATCACTCAGTGACGCGGACGGAAGATAGTTTTGTGGTCGCTGTCTAGAAGCTATCTCATCTATGGCTTTGTGGGGTGTAGAAGCGAAGGGTGACAAGCTCTAGTTAGAGATAGAAAGAGGGCGGCGTATGGAAGTTTTCGGGTTTGCTGCTCTCTTTGGGCTGATACTGGGGTTTATGTTTGGCGTGGGTTGCGCGGCTGCGGTCATCTACACCATTTATATGGGCGGATACCGGAAAGGCATGGAAGACTGCCTACGCGAAGAAAAGAGCCGCAGGTATCTGGAGAACTTTTCTAAGGTTCAATCGAAGTTAAGCAAACCGCCTAGTGTCTTCTAGGTGAGTCTCTGAGCGGTGTGACGGTTAAGCGAGCGCCAGCGGCACAGCTTCTTCCCAGCGGCCTTGTGCTTTCAAGATCAACTCGACCACTTCGCGGGCTGCGCCGCGGCCGCCGTTGCGCTGCGTGGTGTAGTGGCAGACGGCTTTCAGCTCGGGGACGCCGTCGGCTACGCTGACGGCTAGGCCTGAGCGCATCGCGAGAGGAATATCGGGGAGATCGTCGCCGAGGTAGGCTACTTCTTCTTCGGTGACTCCGGCCTTTTCCATGCATTCCTCGAATGCTTGCATCTTCTTTGCCTGCCCGAGGTAGACGAAGGTTACTTTGACTTCCTGGGCGCGTTTTGCGACTGCGGGAGAGCGGCGGCCGGTGATGAATCCGGTCTGGATGCCCATGGTGTGGGCGAGGGAGAGGCCCTGGCCGTCCTGCGCGTTGAAGATCTTCATCTCGGTGACGGAGGCGATGGTTTCGGCGCTTAGGTCTCCAGAGGTTGGGCCGATGAGGCAGACCCCACCATCGGTGAGGGTGCCGTCTACGTCCATGAGAAAGAGCTTGATGCGTTTAGCGCGGTCGAGGACTTCAGGGGGGACGTGGGAGGCGAAACCGTAGTCGGGCATATGGCAATGATAAAGCCGTTGCTAGTGATTCTGCTGCTCTGTAGCAAAGCGCGCTAATATCTGAGTGGAGATGCCGAGTCTTAGAGTACAGATAGTGCGTTATGTCGAGGCGTACCAGCCGGGGATCGTCGAATGTCAATTTAGCGATGCGGAAGGTAAGCTGCACTCCATCATCTGCAAGATGCCGTGTGTTACCGATGCAGATCTTTGGTGGGATTCTGAATATCCTCAGCCGGGTGATATGGAATGCGTGGTGCGCGGTCTGCCCGTTCAGGGAGCTGTTAGAGTCACGCTTTCGGAAGAGACGACGGATGGAAGATCAGAATTCATCGTGTGTGAAGCCGATCTTATCCTTTGAGTGTGATGAGCCTTGTTCAGTTAGAACGCCGGGATGCCGGTGATGTGTTGGCCGATGATGAGGGCGTGGATGTCGTGGGTGCCTTCGTAGGTGATGACGGATTCGAGGTTCATCATGTGGCGCATGATTGGGTAGTCTTCGGTGATGCCGTTGCCGCCGAGGATCTGGCGGGCCGAGCGGGCGCATTCGAGGGCCATCCAGACGTTGTTGCGCTTGGCAAGGGAGATGATCTCGTGGGTGAGTGTGCCGGTGTCTTTCATACGGCCTGCGTGGAGTGAGAGCAGTTGCGCTTTGCTGATTTCGGAGATCATCCAGACGAGCCGCTCCTGGATGAGCTGGTGGCTGGCGATGGGTTCGTTGCGGAACTGTTTGCGCATTTTGGCGTACTGGAGGGCGGTGTCGTAGCAGGCCATGGCTGCTCCGATGGCTCCCCAGCTGATGCCGTAGCGGGCCTGGTTGAGGCACATGAGGGGGCTTTTGAGGCCGCCGGAGCCCGGGAGCAGATTTGCGGCGGGGATACGGACATCCTGGAGTGATAGGCCTGAAGTGACAGAGGCGCGGAGCGACCACTTGCCGTGGACTTCATCGGCGCGGAAGCCGGGGCGGTCGGTTTCTACCAGAAATCCTCTGACTTTGCCGTCTTCGTCATCGACCTTGGCCCAGATGACGGCTACGTCGGCGATGTTGCCGGAGGTGATCCACATCTTTTCGCCGTTGAGGATATATTCATCGCCGACTTTGCGGGCACGGGTGGTCATGCCGCCGGGATTGCTGCCGAAGCCGGGCTCGGTGAGACCGAAGCAGCCTAATTTGCGGCCGGCAGCGAGTTCTGGGAGCCACTTCTGTTTTTGCTCTTCGCTGCCGAAGGTGTAGATGGGGTACATCACCAGAGCGGACTGGACGCTGACGAAGCTGCGGAAGCCAGAGTCGCCGCGTTCGAACTCCTGCATGACGAGGCCGTACTCGACATTGGACATGCCGGCGCAGCCGTAGCCGTGGAGGCTGGCGCCAAAGAAGCCCATTTCGCCCATTTGGGGGACGAGTTCGCGGGGGAAACGGCCTTCGCGGAAGCAGTCTTCGATGATGGGAATGAGGTTGTCTTCGACGAAGGCACGGGCGGTGTCGCGGACTAGGCGCTCGTCTTCATTGAGCAGGGAATCGAACTTGAGGAAGTCTACGTTCTGGAACTTGAAGCCCATTCTTGAACCCTTTCAAAACAATTGAGGGTAGCAGATGGCGGGTGGGGCGGGAAAGGTGGGCGGGTAGGTTTAGATTTCGTAAAACGACAGTTCGGGCATGGGGTAGTGTTTGCGATTGCGGGTCCAGAGTAGGGCCTGTGTCGCGACGGCAGAGGCTGCGATGAGAGCGTCTGGGAGTTCGAGAGCGTGACTCTTGGCGTGTTTCCGTAGAAATTCACCCGCTAGTTCACCGATTTCGTAGGTTGAATCGACGCATCTGAGGGACCGGAAGAGCTCCGCGGTGATTTGAAATTCATTTGGGCGAGATCCACGCCACAGTTCGGCCGCACTGACGGGTGTGTAAAGTGCAAAGTGTGCCGGGGTGAGCAGGTTCTGGAACTCGAGGAGGGTTTGGCGGTTTCGCCCACGCGATATCTCAATGAGGATGTCAGAATCGATCAGGACGATCATTCGGATAGCATCGCTCGCCTACGGTCGCCCCGGCGGAGGTCGCGGATATAGGCATCAATATCGTCGAACTCCGGACGTTCGGCTCGAATTCCAAAGAAGGCTTCAGCGGCTGACTGCCGTTTTTCAGTTTCATTTATGTACGTGGAGCGGGCGGCTGTACGGACGAGTTCGGAGATGGTGGTGCCTTCCTTCTTGGCACGTGCCTTGAGGGTTATCCAGAGATCGTCGTCGAGGTAGAGCTGCGTCCGGTGCATGATGTATAGCATACATTGCGACGAAAACTCAGGCGAGGAATTCCTTGATGAAGGGGTCGTTGCTGACGACCAGGTCTTGCGTGGTGCCGTCGAAGATCAGTTTTCCTTCGTGGAGGACGAGGAAGGTGGTGTTGGTGTTGATTTGGCCTTCGGGAAGGGGAACCATCTTGCTCTGGGCGCTGTCGTAGGTGTGGGTGGCCATGGTGAAAGCGTCCTGCAGCCGGTGCGTTACGAGCAGGGCTGGGGTCTTGTAGACGTCGCGCTCTTTGACGATGAGTTCGTTGATGGTGGTCGAGGTGACCGGGTCGAGGCCGCCGGTGGGACTGTCGTAGATCAAGAGGTCGGGTTGGTCGATGATGGCGCGGGCGATGGCGACGCGGCGGCGCATGCCTCCTGAAAGGCTCGACGGGAGCATGGAAAAGGTGTGATCGAGCTCGACGAAGCGTAGCGCCTCGTGGACGCGCTGATCGATCTCTTCGGCAGGCAGCAGGCGCTCCATGAGCTGGTAGCCGACGTTGTCGCGGACGGTGAGGGAGTCGAAGAGCGCGCCCTCCTGGAAGACCATGCCGGTGCGGGTGCGCAGCGCAAATAGCTGTTTCTCGGGGAGGTGTGAAATCTCCTGGCCGAAGAGATAGATGCTGCCGGCGTCAGGACAGAGGAGACCGTTGGTCAGCTTGAGCAGAACGCTTTTGCCTACGCCTGCCGGACCGAGCAGAATGCGGGTTTCTCCCGCGGCCACCTCAAAGCTGACATTCTCAAGCACTGGGGGGCCATCGAAGGCGATGGAGACATTTTCGAAGCGGACTACTGCGTCCTTTGCCAGGTTGGCAGTCTTGGTGAGGTCCAGCTTGGTGTATTCCTCCGTGTAATCGTCCATAGGCTAGATACCGGAGTAGAGCCAGAGCATGGCGCGGCTGAGAATGAAGTCCGAAAAGATAATGAGCACGGAAGATACAACAACGGCCTGGGTCGTTGCGCGTCCCACACCCTGAGTGCCGCCCGTGGTCTTCATGCCGAAGTAGCAGCCGACGGTGGAGATGATAAATCCGAAGAAGAGCGGCTTGGTGAGGCCCTGGGCGATATCTGCGTAGACCAGCGCGTGATAGGCGGAGGTAAAGTACTGCGTGCCGTTTTGCTTGCTGATAAGAACGGCAACGGCTGCGCCGCCCGCCGTGCCGACCGTGTCGGAGACGATGGTGAGCAGGAAGAGCATGATGACTGTCGAGAGGACGCGTGGGGTAACCAGCTTCTTCATGGGGTCGGTGCCGAGGGCGCGCATGGCGTCGATCTGTTCGGTGACGACCATGGAGCCAAGTTCGGAGGCCATGCCGCTGGCGTTGCGTCCGGAGACCATGAGGCCGGTGAGAACCGGGGCGAGTTCGCGAATCATGGAAAGGGAGACGAACTGGCCGGTGTAGGCCTGCGCTCCGAACTGGGCGAGCGAGGCGGCCGATTGCAGAGCCAGCACGGCACCGGTGAAGAAGCCGGTGAGCACGACGATGGGCAGTGAGCCGACCCCGATGAGGTCGGCCTGGGTCATGACATCGCCCCAGTAGTGGGGAGCGCGCCCAACGTTTGAGATGGTCTGCCAGCAGAACAGGGAGTAGTCCTGCAGGGAGAGCATGAGCTTCTTCGCGAGTTTGTCGAGATTCTCGATCGGTAAGGGCATAGGGTCGAAGAGTACGGATTTCGGGCAAACCAGAGACAATCGGCTGTGGTCAGGATAGCGTATCTCTGCGAGTTGGGTGGATTGCCTGTTCAGAGTTGCTCTGGGCTGGTTGACTTGAGCACTTTCGGGCTTGAGTATCGACCTCAGTTCAAGGTTGCGCGTCCAATTTGGATATGAGTGAGATGAGCGGGAGGCAGGATTGATTCTGCAATCGGCAAAGAAGTTGGCAAGCGAGTCGGGTGGCAAACAAAATGGACATCTGCTGCGCTGGCTGATGAGCTTTGGCGCAGTCGGCCTCTTTGGGGTGGCGCTGATTGATTCGTCGGTGATTCCGCTGCCGCTGCCGGGGAGCTCGGACCTGCTGCTGCTGCTGCTGACGTCACACCGCCACGCAACTTTGGCCTCAACGGCGTGGCTGGCTCTTGCGGCCTTTGCCGGGTCGATGGTGGGGGGCTTTCTGACCTGGAGTGTGGGGCGGAAGGGTGGCGAGGTGGCGCTGGAGAAATATGTCCCGAAGCAGATTTTGGGGCGGGTTACGGGTTGGGTGAAGAAGCATGGCGCCTGGTCAGTTGGGCTAGCTGCAGTCCTGCCTCCGCCGGTGCCACTTACACCGTTTGTGCTGGCTGCGGGAGCGCTGAAGGTGGGCCGTGGGTCGTTTCTGGCTTGGTATGGTGCGGCGCGAGTGATCCGCTATGGGTTTTTAGCATGGCTGGGGATGACTTATGGACGGCGGATCGTGAGGGTCTGGGAAAAGGACCTTGCCGGATGGGGTGCGGTCATCCTCTGGGTCTACGGGGGGCTGGTGGTTTTGGGGATTGCTTACGGAGTATGGAAGTTTCGCCGCAGCCGGACAAATGGGATGCGTGAAGCGGCTGCTGAGGTGGCGTGAACTCTCAGTTGCTGCCTGCCTCAGTGAGTTCCGGGGCGAATTTTGGCGGAAGGATGCCGAGCTCTTCATAGATGGGGCGCATGTGTTTTCGCAGCTCTGGGAGGCGTGACCAGAACCAGGCTCCTCCGAGAATGCAGGCGGCTCCGCTGACGATCACCGTTCCTGGGGCTCCGATGGCTTGCGCCAACGAGCCGGCGAGCAGGCTGCCAAAGGGAGCCATGCCGACGAAGGCAATGGTGTAGTAGCTCATGACGCGGCCGCGCTTATCCTCGGGCACGATGGTCTGGATGATGGTGTTGCTTGAGGTGAGGCCCTGCATCATGCCGAATCCAGTGACAGCCAGTACGGCCATCGAGAGCCACTGGTTATGGCTGAGGCCAAACGAGATCAATCCAACTCCGAAGACTGTGGCGGCGATGGGGATCATCTTGAGCAGGCCGCGGACGGATTTGCGCATGACCAGCGAGATGCCCGACACGAGCGAGCCGATGCCCATGGCGGCCATCAGGAAGCCCAGCGTATGCGGGCCGCCGTGCAGTACCTGTGCGGCAAAGATAGGCATGAGCACGATGAAGGGCATGCCCATGAGGCTGAACAGCGCGAAGAGAAGGAGGATGGTGCGGATGGGGACGAAGCTGCGGACGAAGTCCCAACCCTCTTTGAGCTGCTGCAGCATGGTGGTCTCTGCCTTGGCCAGCGAAGAGACCGCGGCTTTTGCTGCGGTTACATGCATCATGAGCAGGGAGACGATGACGGCGATGTAGCTGAGGCCGTCGATGAGGAAGCACCAGCCCTCGTTGGTGACGGCGATGAGCATTCCGGCGAGGGAGGGGCCGACGAGCCGGGCGAGATTGACCATGGAGGAGTTGATGGCGATGGCGTTGGAGAGGTCTTCGCGGCCCTCGACCATCTGGGTGAGGAAGGACTGACGGGCGGGCATGTCGAAGGCGTTGATGCAGCCCTGCAGGCCGCTGAGGATAAGCACTTCTGTCATGTTGATGCGGTGGGTGAGGGTCAGGGCGGCCAGCAACAGCGACTGCAGCATGGCGAGGGCCTGGGTGATGACCAGCACGGTCCGGCGGTTCCAGCGGTCGACCATGACTCCGGCGACGGGGGCGAGGAGAAATGTCGGGATCTGACCGGCGAAGCTGACGGTGCCGAGCAGGATGGCGGAGCCTGAGAGCTTATAGACGAGCCAGCTGGTGGCCACGCGAGTCATCCATGTGCCGATGAGGGAGATGCTTTGCCCTGCGAAGAAGAGGCGGAAGTTGCGGTGGCGCATGGCTCGCCAGGCGTGGGAGAGGCCCGGCGAGGAGGCTTGGGTGGAGTTGGTCACATTTCTTGGATGCTCTTTTGGGGCTGACGAAGCAGATTCCGTCTTGTGTGGCCTGATTTTGGCATCAGTCGATCGGTTGCGCACCTGCGAAGGGCCTAGGGCTAAAGCCCTTCTCATTCATTGCGGCTTTTTCGGGGACATGAATGCCCCGCTCCCTCGATGTTCGGTGAACGCTATGGTTTGAAGGCTGGGTCGGATTGGGCGTCTGGGCGGGGTTTCCAGTCCAGCGTGTAGTATTGGCCGCGGTCGCGGGCCCAGGGGTCGAAGGCGTTGACTACGTTGGATAACTCGGGGGCTAACTCGGGGATGTTGCGGATCAGGATTCGCTTGAGAGGACTTACCGGCTGGGTGTGGCCGTTGGGGGTGCCTAGTTCCATCTGGGCTGTGGGGCCGTTGTTGACGACCCAGTCGCGGCCCATGGTGGTGTAGAACTCGGGGCGGAAGCTGCTGGTGAAGAACCTGTCACTGAAGAGGCGGCGCGAGGCGTTGAGGATGAAGACTACGAACTGGGTTTCGCTGATGGCGAAGCCATGGGGGCGTGTGGACTCGGCGAGGTAGCCGACTACGGTGTCGACGTCTTCGATGTTATCGACGACGGAGCCGTTGGGGTGGCCGAGACAGTCGTTGATGGGGGATTTGTCATCGTTGACCTGAGCGTCGGTGATGACCTTGCTGGCATCGCAGGTGTGTGTGCCGTAGACCTGGCGGAGCTCGGTAACGATCTGCTGCTGGGCTGCGTAGGCCGGGGTGCCGGGAGCTAGGTGTTTGTCGATGAAGTCGTCGTAGCTGGTGAGCTGGCGGAGGCCGTACTGGCGGCGGAACTCGTTGAAGCGGGGGACGCCATGCTGGCGGTCGCGGATGATGTCGAGGGCGGCGAGGTCAATCTGTTTGGTAGGTGAGTCGAGGCGGGGCAGTGTGATGTTCTGCATGAACTGCGGGTGGTTGTGGAGGGTGAGCAGGCCGAGGCGCTGGCGGCCGAGGGAGAGTCCCCAGTTGGCCATGCCGCCGGTGCGCATGGCGTCGGTGGCGCGGCCCTCGAAGGTGCTGATGACGGGAACTTCGGCGGCGATCTGGTTGGCGCCTTTGCTGAGGTCACGGTAGTCGATGAGGTCGGGCACGAGGGGGTGGAGACGGTAGACAGAGACGAACTCTTCGGGGAAGTTGAAGGGTGAGCCGAAGTGGTTGACGCCGCCGTTGATGCTGTCGGGGTTATCGATCTTCCAGTTGCGAACCTGGCTACCGAGGCCGAAGATGCCGGGGCCGGAGGCGAAGACGGAGTACCACTGCGTTGCAGCGGTGGAGTTGCCGGAGCGGCCGAAGCCTTTGGCGACGATGTCGGAGAGGACTTTGCTGAGCTCTGGGTCGGCGGTGCCGAGGAGGCCGTTCCAGTTGGCGTTCATGCCCTTGTAGAGGGGTTCGCCGTAGAGCAGTTGCGGGGTCCACTCGATGGTGTGGATCTTGGCGATTTCGGCGGCGACGACGAGGCGAGCGGCGTTGAAGAGCTCGTCGTTGGTGATGGATTTGTAGGTGATGATGCGGTTTGGGTCAGAAGGGTTGCGGAGGCCGCTATCCGCGTCGGGGGTGCGCCAGGCCTGGTTGCGGAAGGCGACGACAAAGGAGTTG
>Ga0207711_10005674_pt1 | contig 10543 bp, 7 predicted proteins | sample KBSS34metaG_FD_184401 | JGI IMG/M metagenome (GOLD analysis project Ga0207711, IMG submission 184401) | Switchgrass rhizosphere microbial communities from Kellogg Biological Station, Michigan, USA - KBS S3-4 metaG (SPAdes) (version 2) | ecosystem: Host-associated > Plants > Roots > Rhizosphere >...
AAGATCTTTTGCAGATTGGGTAGTGCCCCGGTTTGAACGACTTTGCGTAGCCCAGGCGTTTACGCCTGGGAAAGAAAAGGATTAGTTTTCAAAAAAGCCCCATTAATGGGGGCTTCCAAGACGCTTGCCGTTTCCCACCCAGGCGTAAACGCCTGGGCTAGAGAAAACCTCACGAGGAAATTAGGCCATCACCAGGAATTTGATAGCCTAATTTGTAGGGGCGTCCCTCCGTGGGCGCCCGCTCTTCTCAAGTCGTAGGCAATAAAGCGGGCGCCCACGGAGGGACGCCCCTACAAATTGGGCCACCACCCGGGAATTCAATTGCTAGGCCGATTCACAGACATCGGAGTATGATCCGGGCCAATTGATCGTTGACGGTAGAATCAGTGGAGTTACAATCAGCGGCAGAAAAATGGGCCAGGTGAACCAGACCGCAACTCCCAGGTCGCAATGTCTAATGATTAAGCCCGGCCCGGGGGTGAGTTCGGGATGACAATACCCACTTCGCAAAACCTGACGCAGATGCTTTTGGCCTGGGGCGAAGGTGACGAAGCGGCCCGCGATGCTTTGATCCCGATGGTTCATGACCAGTTACAACGGATCGCCCGTCATCATCTGCGGCAAGAGCGCACGGGACACTCGCTGCAAACCAACGCGCTGATTAACGAAGCGTATCTGAAGTTGATCGAGCAGCAGACAGTTCCCTGGGAAAGCCGAAATCATTTCTTCGGCATCGCGGCGCGCCTCATGCGCCAAATCCTTGTGGATCACGCCCGCGCCCGCCAACGGCTCAAGCGAGGCGGCAATGCCCACCAGATTTCGCTCACCGCAGCGGAACATGAACAGGAACAGAGCGCCGATCTGCTCGCGCTCAATGACGCGCTGGAAACTCTATCTGAAGTTGATCCCCAACGAAGCCGGATTGTGGAGTTGCGATTTTTTGGCGGACTGACTATCGAAGAAACCGCGCAGGTGATGCAGGTTTCGACTCCGACGATTGAGCGCGGATGGCGCGCGGCCCGAGCCTGGCTACAAACAGAATTGGCCTTGCAATAAATCCCCGAAATGAACCCCGACCAATGGCGCAAAATCAGGGAGCTTTTTGATGCGGCTTTGGACCGCCCGGTCCATCAACGCGCGGAGTTCCTGGACTTCGCCTGCGCGGGCGATGAAGAGGTGCGACATCGCGTCGAGGCCATGCTGGCCGCAGATCAGCAGGACGACCTGCTGATCGATCGCCCGGCCTACAAGGCCGTCACTACCTTTCACCCCTCCACACTCGGTCAGGAAGAATCGCACAGTTTCAGCGGCGAGATGATTGGCGACTACCGCCTGATCAGTGAACTGGGTCGCGGCGGAATGGGGACAGTCTATCTGGCCTACGACACGCGTCTGGGTCGCCAGGCGGCGCTGAAACTCCTGCCGTCACGGTTCAATAGCCCTGAGCGGGTGCGGCGGCTGGAACGGGAAGCCCGGGCCGCCAGCGCGCTCAACCATCCGCACATCATTACGATTTACGATTTTGGGCAGGAGAATGGTCGCGACTTTATCGCGTCGGAATTTGTTGAAGGACGCCGACTGCGCGACTATGTCGGCACCTCTGAATTGACCCTCAACCAGATCGTGGAAGTGGCGATTCAGGTGGCCAGTGCCCTCGAAACTGCGCACGCGGCAGGCATCATTCATCGCGACATTAAGCCGGAAAATATCATGCTGCGGCCCGACGGTTACGCCAAGGTCCTGGACTTTGGGCTGGCAAAGTTAACCGAGACGGAATTTGGCAGCGATGACCCCGAAGCTATCGATGGTAGAAGCACACCGGCTTTTGAGACGCGGACCGGAATCCTTCTGGGAACGGTCAACTATATGTCGCCCGAACAGGTACGCGGCCAGAAGTTAGACGGGCGTTCCGATTTGTTCAGCCTGGGAGTCGTCCTTTACGAGCTCATCACCGGTCATCGTCCTTTTCACGGTGAGACTTCGCATCACACGATGGTCGCAATTACGGACTCGGAGCCGCGACCGCTCGCCTATCACGTCGGCGGCCTGCCGGCGCGTTTGCACGACATCATGGACCGCGTGCTGGCCAAGGATCGTGATCAGCGTCACCAAACCGCGCGCGCGTTGCTCGCCGATCTCGAAACACTGCAAGCCGAACTAACGCCCAATGCGCCGGTTGAGCGAGTGCCGGCCGAACGCGCGAAGGCGTACCAAATTGGCGAGCACACCACGCCTTTGATGCCCGAACATTCGTCAAATGCCACCGGCCGGAGTACGAAAGATACGGCCGAAGTCGCCGGCATGCTGTTCGCGCGTCTGATACGCAACAAAATCATTTGGATAGCGCTCGCCGTTCTGGTCGTGACCGGGGGGTACTTTTATTTTAGCCGCAGCTTCCGTTCGAGTCCTCCGGCGATCACTGATAAAGACACGATCCTGCTGGCCGACTTTATCAACTCCACCGGTGACACAGATTTTGACGGGACTCTGAAGCAGGGCCTGACAGTGCAACTGGCACAATCGCCTTACCTGAACATTTTTCCCGAAGAACGAGCCCGAGAAACGCTGCGACTGATGGAGCGTTCTCATGATGAAAAAATCACGCGCGAACTTGGGCGTGAGATCTGTCAACGTCGCGGAATAAAAGTGCTGATGGTCAGTACAATTGCCAGTCTCGGACGCAATTACGTAATCACGCTGGAAGCGGTAAACAGTCAGAGCGGCGAATCGGTCGCCCAGCAACAAACCGAGGCCGGGGGCAAAGAACAGGTACTCCAGGCGCTGGGACGAGCGGCTACCGAAATCCGAAAGAAGCTGGGCGAGTCTTTGGCCTCGATTCATAAATTCAATGTGCCGATTGAACAGGCGACGACGGCCTCGCTCGCAGCTTTCAAAGATTTTACTCTGGGGATTGAATTGAGACGGCAGGGTAAATATGCCGAATCGCTTCCGCCCTTCAAACGGGCCGCGGAACTCGACACCGAATTCGCTCTGGCGCACCTGCAACTCGGCACTTCATACCGCGACCTTCGCAATCTTGCCCTCGGCAACAAACATCTCGAGCGAGCGTATGAACTTCGTGACCGGGTCAGCGAGCGCGAGAAACTGGAAATCTCCGCGACCTACTTCCGGCACATCACCGGCGAACTCGACAAGCGCATCGCCATGACTTCGCTGATGACGCGGACCTATCCGCAGGATCCTTACGTCTATCATCTGCACGGAAACTCTCTGATGATTGCCGGAGAGTTTGAGCAGGCGGCCGAGGCTTACAGCACGGCGCTGCGACTTGACGCTGACTATTCCCTGCCCCGGGCGAATCTGGCCCTGGCTCTGATTGGGTTGAATCGCTTTGATGAGGCCCAGGAAATTATCAAGCAAGGTCTCGATCGGGGTCTGGATCCCAACAGCTTTAACAAACGTCTTTACCTGATTGCCTTTCTCAGAGGCGACACGCAATCGATGGAGCGTTATGCCGAGTGGTTCGTCGGCAAGCCCGACGAGTATCAGATGCGCGAGCTTCAGGGACGGTCATTTGCCTTTGCCGGGAAACGGCGTGAAGCGAGCAAGAGCTTTGCCCAGGCCGCGGCATTGGCGGAAGCGCGCGGACTGCCCGCTGAGAAGGCGAGGATCCTCTCGAACGACATAAACCTGAGCGCAACTTTCGGCTTGACCCAATTAGCTGATAAGCAGGCCAATGTCCTTTTGGGGATGCTGGAGAAAGACAACATAAGCTTTGAGGAATTGCAGTCTTCACTGATCGGGCAATTGGATTCGCAGCCGCTGGCCTGGACGTTGGCGTTATGCGGGGACGCAAATCGAGCACAATCTCTCTCTGAAGATTTTGCCCGCAAGTTCCCACAAGACACGATCTATAACTCTGTCTGGCTGCCGGTGGTTCGGGCAACGCTGGAGTTGAAGCGGGCCGAACCGACCGGACCGGACCGCGCTGTGCAATTGCTGCCGCCATCACACCAGTACGAACCAGCGCTTAACTTCAGGCCCACCTGGATCCGCGGACTGGCGTATGTGCAGTCGAAAAACGGCTCGCTCGCGGCCGCGGAGTTTCAGAGAATCATTGAGCACAGAGGTTGGGACGTGCTTTCGCCGATCTGGCCCATGGCGCATCTCGGCCTGGCCCGAGCTGCGGTTTTGCAGGGAGATGTTGCCAAGGCCCGCAGGGCTTATCAGGATTTCTTCGCGCTGTGGAAGGATGCCGACAGCGAACTGCCGGTTTTGATCGACGCCAGGAAAGAGTACGAGAAGTTAAGGTAATGGTGAGTATGGAATTGGCTTTTACGGTTTTGCCGGTGGACTGATCGAAGCATCAGGCGGGTTGACAGTAAACCGCGTGAACGCACTGTATTCGAAAGTTGTTCTTCCTCCCAGGAGCAGTTCAGGCTTTTTGCCGGCCCCGTTACGGCCGCGGTTATAGGTACTAATCACTATCCGTTTGGGCGTTAAGAATCCGAAGCGACTATCAGCATAGTCAAACTCATACCTCATGATGATGAGAGGACGGCTTAGCGAAGGATGTTCGAGCGTCATTTCTCTCACTTCCCGCCTTAGTTGTACCGTCTTAGCATCCAACCATAGCCGCCCATGGTAACGCGTCTCGGCCCCTTTCAATTCAGATGGTAATGATGAGAGTTTCATCGCGATGTCAGGATTGGGCGAGACCTGCTGATACTCAATCACCACCGCATCACGGCCGTTAACCTGTTCACGACCGGCGAACTTGAACTGAAAAGAGTCGCGGATGTTCCCAAGCAGCAGTAACCCCTGGTTAAGAGTCATCCCGTAAAAACTATAGTTAAGATCATACCTTCGGCTCTCGCGATTAATCCGCTCGAGTTCTTTCTTTACCGACTCGGCTTTCGCCGACTTGTTCAGGAGGTCCACTAATCTGGCTTCTCGCTTTTTGACCGCCACGCCGTCAACCGATTTCACGTCGCGGTACTCAACTATTTGAGTTGGATCCAGTTGTGATTGATAGATGATCAAATCCGAAGCAATGCGACGTTCTTCCTCGAGTTTTCCCTGGCTGTCATATTCTTCGATTCTTTGCTCCTCTTCAGCGATGAGGTCTTTAAACCCGGTTCTGTATTCGTCTAACCTGCTGCCGGCCCGCTGAATAAGATCTTTCAATTCCGCCGGCTCCCCCTTTGGCTGCGCAGTCTGCTGAGCAAGAGATTGTCCGGTGCTGATCAGAGAGAGAAAAGCGAGTAAGTAGACGATGTGCTTGAACATTTTATTGTAACAACCAAAGACTTGATCCACAGATTACACCGATTACAACAGATTCAAGACAAGGCAAGAAATAAAATCCGCTAATCTGATGTAATCTGTGGATAAGAAATTCACCGCTAAGGTAGATTCTCTGATCGCGTTAGAATAGCCAACGTCATAAATGATTGAACCGCGCGCCCTGCAACAACCGAGAGACCAAAGGTAAAAATTATCATGCGACATACCCGCAATTTATCCAGCCGCACTTTATTGTTCCCGCTAATATTTTTGGCGCTGACTTTCCTTATCACCAAAGACGCAAAGGCCCAGAACGATTGGACCGAACCTTTTCCGGCTTTCCGAATTGCCGGAAATCTTTACTATGTCGGCAGCAAGGGATTAGCGAACTACCTGATCACCACTCCCAATGGTCACATACTCATTAACAGCGACCTCGAAGCTAACGTGCCCTTGATCCGGGCCAGCATCGAATCGCTGGGATTTAAATTCACCGACGTCAAGATTCTTCTAATAAGTCACGCGCACTATGATCACGATGCCGGCAGCGACATGATCAAGAAACTCACTGGTGCGAAGTACATGGTGATGGACGCCGATGTCCCCGTGGTCGAATCCGGAGGGAAAAGCGATTTTCATTATGGCAACGATCCAGCACAACTCTACCCACCGACGAAAGTTGATCGAAGATTGCGGGATGGCGATCAAGTGAAACTCGGAGATGCGGTACTTACAGCTCACCTGACCCCTGGCCACACCAAAGGTTGCACGACGTGGACGATGAAAGTGAAAGATAGCGGGAAGACTCGGGACGTTGTGATCGTCGGCAGCCCGAACGTCAATCCGGGTTACAAACTGGTCGGGAACTCACTCTATCCCGGGATCGCCGAAGACTACGAACGAACCTTCCAGGTTCTGAAGTCATTGCCTTGTGACTATTTTCTTGGCGCTCATGGAAGTTACTTCGACCTGGAAACCAAATATCCCAAACTGAAGGCGGGTGACTCGACGGTTTTTATCGATCCAGTTGGATACCAGAATTATGTGGCTGATCGGGAGCAAGCGTTTCGCAAAGAATTAGCCAAGCAACCGGGCGGCTGAACTTATCCACAGATTACGCAGATTTCTTCTTCCCCTTGTCTGTGTAATCTGCGTAATCTGTGGATTAGACTTTCTACTCATTCCGTAACGCCGTCGTCGGATCCAATCCGGCGGCCCGCAGAGCTGGAAGCCACGAGGCCATGATTGCGATGAACAGAAAGAGCACCGACACCAGGACAAACGTAAAGGGATCTGTGGGTTTTACGTCAACCAGCATGCTGGTGAGAATGCGTGTGAGTGCAAACGCTGCGATCAGACCAAACACAATCCCGATCACGCTTAGGTAGACTCCTTTTCCTACCATTAGACGAAAGATACGCGCCGGCGCCGCGCCCAGGGCCATGCGCACTCCGATCTCTTGAGTTCGCTGCCGAACCGAAGTCGCCAGCACGCCATAGAGACCAACACCGGCCAGTAGTGCGGCGATCGTTGAGAACACTCCGATCAGCTTCAGCGAAAAGCGTGTCTGTGCTTGCGCCTCAATTACCCGTGAGTCCATCGGCTGCATTTCGTTGATCAATGTCTCCTTGCCCGACTTGCGCACTACCTCGCGGACCGCGCCGGCCAGCGCCGTCGGATCTCCGTCGGTCCGCAACGCCCACCAGGAAGCAGCCTGATTATTAACATACCCATCGGTGATGTAGAGCTGTTCCCGGCCCGGTTCGATCAGAGAGGAATTGCGCTGATGGCCCACCACGCCAACGATCTCGCCCCATTGAGCGTCCGGCGTGCGAACGCGAAAGAGGATGCGTTTGCCTACCGCTGATTCGTTTGGAAACGCCTTCGCGGCCAGTGCTTGATCAATTATCAGCATGTTGCGGTCAGGCGTGCTGTCGTCCTGCGTGAACGTACGTCCGGCGATAAGCTTGGTGCCCATCGCCTCGAAATAACCGGGTAGAACGATCTGAAGGTCGGCAGCTTGGAACTTGCTCGGGTCTCCCTGCGCTTCGGCCCCGCCCCAGCGCACGGGACTAAATCCGCCGGCGAGCGGCAACGGAAACGACGCGGTGACACTTCGCACGCCGGGAATCGCGCCCAGCTGTTCACGAAGCTGGCGTTTGAAGTTCGCAGCCTCCTCAGGCGTGTTGCCGATGTTGCCGAGGAGTTGAAAGGTGAGCAGCCCGCGCGGGTCAAAGCCGAGATCCACGCGCTGAATGGCCAGGAACGTGCGGAACATTAACCCTGAGCCAATCAGGAGTACGAAAGCCAGCGCAACTTCCACCACCACCACAGAGTTACGAAGTCCGGCAGAGCCGAGCGCGCCGCTGCGCCCGCTCGTTCGCAAGATGCTCATCAGGTTTGGTTTCGCAGTACGGATAGCCGGAATGACGCCAAAGAGCACTGCAGACATGAGCCCCGCTAATATCGAAAATCCCAATACCTGAAAATCAATCCGCACCGCATTCAGGCGAGGCAGATTCGCCGGCGCGATCGCCAGCAACTGGTGAATACCTAAGTACGCCAGCCCCAGACCGATGAGTGTCCCGAGAGCTGCTATCAGCAGCGCCTCGGCGAATGTCTGCCGCACCAACGCCCACCAGCCAGCGCCCAACGCGGCCCGAACTGCGAGCTCTCGTTCGCGCGATGCCGCTCTCACCAGCATCAGGTTCGCCACATTCGCACAGGCAATCAGTAGCAGAAAAATTACCGCACCCATGAGCGCGAGTAGCGCCGGTCGCACTTCATCGACCAGATGCTGCTTCATCGGCACCAGTTGGAAGTATTGACCCGCTGTCTTAGCGATCGCGTTCTCGTCGCGAATTTTTTGGGTGATGGTTTCCACTTCAGCCTGGCCCTGCCCGATCGAAACACCGGGCCTGAGCCGGCCAATAGCGCGCCACTGCACGTTGTTGCGGTTGGCAACGTCATAGGGAATACGAGCAGCAAACCAGAGACTCGGAAACTGTTCCAGATTCGCCTTCGGTGGAAACAACAATTCGAAACCCGGGGCGAGCACCCCAACAATGATTGGCGGTGGTCCGCCGGCTGCGGCAACCGGAAGAGGTTTGCCAACTATGGATCCGTCGCCGCCAAAACGCTTTTGGAAATATTCGTTGCTCAGAATAACCATATTCGGTAAGGGCGGTGGTCCGGCGTTGTTTGCGGGGGCATTGCCGGCCGCCGCCGGCGGAGGTGGCTGAGGTGTGCCATCAGAGTCCTGAAAATCGCGGCCCGCGACGATCCGTCCTCCCATCATCTGAAAGAAGTTAGTCGACACGGCGGCCGCCCGGATCCGCTCCGGCGTACCGTCCAGCCCGGGAAGGGTGAAGCGAAACGTATTGACGGCAGCGAAATCCTCGAAATTGTTTTTTGCGCCGTTACGCAGGTCGAGGAAATCGGCATTTGAAAGCGGAAAGTCTTTGACGTTTCGTTTCTGAAGATCGCCGCGGGCCAGCACCAGTCGCTCCGGATCTTTGTACGGAAGTTGTCGCAGGAGCACGCCGTTAGTGACACTAAAGATAGCCGTGCTGGCGCCGATAGCCAGGGCGATTGTGACCACCACCGTGATCGTGAACGTGGGACTCTTGCTCAGTGTGCGGAACGCGTATGAGAGATCGTTTAGCATGGCGGCAGTTTAGACACTCTTCTCGTTTTCAGCCAACGAAGAATTGTTAAGAATTATTAAGCTTGAGGGTTTGCCTCAAAACGCCCCCAGGGCACCTCTCATTCACACCGGGCTTTAGCCCGGTGATAAGCAGAGGAGGAGAACAATGAACCGTTTTAACGGTTTACTCTCCTTCTGAAACATTCAGGGCGATTGACTACGAACGACTTGCCCAAAACGACAGGGAGAAACCGTTGAAACGGTTCCTAAGATTCTCACGGTCTTTTCATCACCGGGCTTAAGCCCGGTGTGACTGAGTAAGAGACTTCTCAGACTTTTGACGCAAAGTATAAGCTGAGTTATCAGCTTTCATAGACCTTCATCTGTTCAAAGAGATGTACAATATCTTCAATTCATTTCTACCACGGAGCAGTTGATGATGAAGAGCTATCGTAAGGAAATGTGGTTCAACGTCTCGAGCCGGCGGGCGTTTATCAACATCACCCCACAGGTCACGGAGTGCCTCCGCGACAGCGGAATCGTGGAAGGGTTGGCGTTAATAAACGCCATGCACATAACCGCGTCGGTTTTCATCAATGACGATGAGAGCGGGCTGCACCAGGATTATGAAACATGGCTCGAGCAACTCGCACCCCATGAACCCGTTGGCCGCTATCACCACAATAACACTGGAGAAGATAACGCCGACGCTCACATCAAGAGACAGGTGATGGGCCGTGAAGTTGTCGTGGCAATCACTGAGGGGAAATTGGATTTCGGGCCCTGGGAGCAGATTTTTTATGGGGAGTTTGACGGTGGCCGCCGGAAGCGCGTGCTGGTGAAAATCATAGGCGAGTAATCGCGACGCGCGAGACGGGTAGTGGCGCAGTTTGATGTTCGACAAGCTTTAGCTTGTCGAGGCTCCGGCGACAAACTAAAGTTTGTCGGAAATTTTATTCCGAACTGCATCAGTACCCGGGAGCCGCGCAATTTCGAGATTGAACTCTACTGGGAGCGCCCACCGGCGCATTCTCTTCATGCACTAATCGCCGGTAAACCAAACGTGCCACCGACAACTTCCACAAAGGTCCTTTCTTCACGAAGGATGAAGCGCTCGCGTTGGGCCGTCGCAAAGTTCTCAACCGCTTGCGGATCTGTCCGCAGGCGCGCGCGATAAGTTTCATACGCCGCCAGACTGTCAAAGGAAATCAGTCCCCACGCCACGTCGTTTGTGCCCTCATGCGGCAGGAAGTAGCCGATCAGGTGGCCACCGCAACGCGGAATGATGCGGCCCCAATTCTCAGCGTATTGCTTGAACACGTCCCGCTGGAACGGATCAATCTGGTAACGAATAAAGCAGGTAATCATTGAGTCCTCCAAAGCAAGCAGTTTCCACCATGAGTGGTCACCTTAATTTCATCGTGAAGTTTTCTGTAGCCCAGGCGTTTACGCCTGGGTGAGAAACAGGAAGCACTATCAAAAGCCCCATTAATGGGGCTTTGAAACTAATCCCTCTTTTGTTCCCAGGCGTAAACGCCTGGGCTACGGAAAGGTCACTTCAAATTACTACCTCATCACGGTATCACTTGTCCCCGCAACAACACTTCGCTTACAATCGAAATATGAATGTCGAGGAACATCACGAGACTG
>Ga0207711_10005676_pt1 | contig 10542 bp, 8 predicted proteins | sample KBSS34metaG_FD_184401 | JGI IMG/M metagenome (GOLD analysis project Ga0207711, IMG submission 184401) | Switchgrass rhizosphere microbial communities from Kellogg Biological Station, Michigan, USA - KBS S3-4 metaG (SPAdes) (version 2) | ecosystem: Host-associated > Plants > Roots > Rhizosphere >...
GGCCAGATGATCGACCTGATCGGGGTGCACGACGACCTCGGCGCGGTGGCCCGCATGCAGCGGCTGAAGACCGGCGCCCTGATCGCCGCGGCCTTCGAGCTGCCGCTGATCGTCGCCCGGCCCAAGGAAGCCGAACGCCATGCGCTGCTGGCCTTCGCCCAGGACCTCGGCCTCGCCTACCAGATCGTCGACGACCTGCTGGACGCCGAAGGTGACGAGGCGACGCTGGGCAAGAAGGCCGGCAAGGACGCCGAGCGCGGCAAGACCAACTACGTCACCCTGCTCGGCGCGGAGGCGGCGCGGACTCGGCTTGAGCTGCTGGTGGAACAGACCAAGGCGCACCTGGAGCCTTTCGGCGCCGCCGCTGAATTCCTGCGGGACAGCGTCGATTTCGTGCTAGAGCGCCGCAGCTAGACCCTCGTTCCGCACAACTGGCAGTTGCGTTCATGCCCCCCATCACCCCCCTGCTCGATAAGGTCTCCTCGCCTGCGGACATGCGGGCCTTCTCGATCGTCGAGCTGCAACAGCTCGCCGACGAGCTGCGCGCCGAGACCATCGACGCGGTCTCGCAGACCGGCGGCCACCTGGGCGCGGGGTTGGGCGTGGTCGAACTGACGGTGGCCCTGCACCACGTCTACGACACGCCCCGGGACATCCTGATCTGGGACGTCGGCCACCAGGCCTATCCGCACAAGATCCTCACTGGCCGACGCGACCGCATCCGCACCCTGCGCCAGGGTGGCGGCCTGTCGGGCTTCACCAAGCGGTCGGAGAGCGAATACGACCCCTTCGGCGCGGCGCATGCGGCGACCTCGATCTCTGCCGCCCTCGGCTTCTGCGCGGCGCGCGACCAGGATGGCCGCGACAACAGCGTCGTGGCGGTGATCGGCGACGGCTCGATGAGCGCGGGCATGGCCTACGAGGCGATGAACAACGCCTGCGAGACCACCGGCCAGCTGACCGTCATCCTCAACGACAATGACATGTCGATCGCCCCGCCGGTCGGCGGGATGAGCGCCTACATGGCTCGGCTGGTCTCCGGCGGCGGCTACCAGTCGCTGCGCCGGGTCGGCCGCTCGGTCGCCAAGGCGCTGCCGCGCCCGCTGCAGGAGGCCGCCCGCAAGGCCGAGGAATACGCCCGCGGCATGGTCACCGGCGGCACCTTCTTCGAGGAGCTGGGCTTCTACTACGTCGGTCCGATCGACGGCCACGACATGGACGCCTTGGTGCACGTGCTGCACAACGCCCGCAACATCACCGACAAGCCGGTGCTGGTGCATGTCGTGACCCAGAAGGGCAAGGGCTACGCCCCGGCCGAGAGCGCCGCCGACAAGCACCACGCGGTGGCCAAGTTCGACGTGGTCACCGGCCAGCAGGCCAAGGCCCAGGCCCATGCGCCCAGCTACACCAGGGTGTTCGCCACCGAACTGATCAAACAGGCCGAGCGCGATCAAAAGATCGTCGCCATCACCGCGGCCATGCCCTCGGGCACCGGCCTCGACCTGTTCGGCCAGCGGTTCCCCGACCGCACCTTCGACGTCGGCATCGCCGAGCAGCATGCGGTGACCTTCGCCGCCGGTCTCGCCGCCGACGGGATGAAGCCTTTCGCGGCGATCTACTCGACCTTCCTGCAGCGCGGCTACGACCAGGTGGTGCACGACGTGGCGATCCAGCGCCTGCCGGTGCGTTTCGCCATGGACCGGGCGGGCCTGGTCGGCGCCGACGGCTCGACCCACGCCGGCAGCTTCGACATCGGCTTCATGGGCGCCTTGCCGGGCATGGTGCTGATGGGCCCCTCCGACGAGGCGGAGCTGGCGCGCACGGTGGCCACCGCCGCGGCCATCGACGACCGGCCAAGCGCCTTCCGCTATCCGCGCGGCGAGGGCGTCGGCGTCGAGATCCCCGAGCTGGCCGAACCCTTCGAGATCGGCAAGGGCCGGATCGTGCGCGAAGGGGCGACCGTCGCCATCCTCTCCTTCGGCACGCGCCTGGCGGAATCCTTGCGGGCCGCCGACCTGCTGGCTGCGCGCGGGTTTTCGACGACCGTCGCCGACGCCCGCTTCGCCAAGCCGCTCGACGTCGACCTGATCCTGCGCCTGGCCCGCGAGCACGAGGCGCTGGTCACCGTCGAGGAGGGCGCCATGGGCGGCTTCGGCAGCTTCGTGCTGCAGGCCCTGGCCGAGCACGGCGCGCTGGACCGCGGCCTGAAGGTCCGCGTGCTGACCCTGCCCGACATCTTCCAGGACCAGGACAAGCCCGACGCCATGTACGCCGAGGCCGGGCTGGACGCCGACGGCATCGTGCGGGCGGCGCTGGCGGCGCTGGGCGTCGACAACGTCGCCGCCAAGGGGCGCCGGGCCTGACGACAGCCTGAGCGTCGGGCGCCGCGCCGCTTCGAAAATATTGCAAGACGGTTAAATTGTCGCGGTATCGTCACGTGTAGGCCTTAGCCGCTCCTCCACCTGGAGGGGTGCTCATGTCAAAAATCCGCACGCTGGCGCTCGCCAGCGCGTCCGCCTGTCTGCTCGGCGTCCTGGCGTCGAACGCTGAAGCCCAGTCGCTGGTCTACAAGACGCCGAACCTGATCACCGCCCCGGGCGCGCAGTCGGTGACGCTCGGCGGCCAGACCTTCGTCAACCAGGGCCTGGTCGGCGTCGGCCGGCTGTCGGCCACTACGCGCGACTTCGCCGGCGAAACCCTCGGCTCCTTCTCGGCCATGTCGGTGGACGCGGCGAGCTGGCGGCGCAGCGCCGACGGCAGCTACTCCGGAAAGATCTGGACCCTGCCGGACCGCGGGCCCAACGACGTCGGTCCCTTCGTCGGCACCACCGACTACCGCAACCGCATCCACATCAGCGACATCAAGCTGACGCCCTACACCGGCACGGCCGACCTGCCGGCGGCCACCAGCTCGCAGAGCCAACTGAGCATCACCCCGGACGGCGGCTTCTTCCTGACCGATTCCACCGGCCTGAACTTCACCGGCAAGGACGCCGGCTCGAACGTCATCACTCGCAACGGCGCACTCTATCCGAGCCCCGCGACCGGCGAGGGCGCCGGGCGCATCAGCATGGATTCCGAGGGGGTCGCGCGGCTCGCCGACGGCTCCTTCTATGTGTCCGACGAATATGCCGCCGGCCTCTACTATTTCGACGCCCGCGGCCGGCAGATCGGCGCGATCCAGACCGTCAACGCGCTCTTGCCGCGCACCGCCGGCGCGGTGAACTTCAACGGCGCCACGGCCCCGACCACCGGCCGGCGCAACAACCAGGGCCTCGAAGCCGTCGCCGTCACCCCGGACGGCCAGCGGCTGGTGACGATCCTGCAGAGCGCGACGATCCAGGACACCGGCTCCGGGAACCAGGGCCGCAACAACACCCGCATCCTGGTCTATGACATCAGCCAGACCCGCACGCCGACGGCGCCGGTCGAGCACTATGTGCTGCAGCTGCCGGTTCTGAACACCGCCGGCGCCGGCGGAAACCCCAACGCCACGGCGGCGCAGTCGGAGATGCTGGCGCTCAACGGCGCCCAGTTCCTGGTGCTGTCGCGCGACGGCATTGGCCGTGGCGCTGACCCGAACGCGGCCAATACGCCGGTGTACAAGAGCGTGCTCCTGGTGGACACCTCGGGCGCCACCAACATCGCCGGCACGAGCTTCGAGACGGCCGCCAACGGCGCGGTCTCGCCGGGCGGGGTGCTGAACACCGCGATCAAGCCAGTCCAGCAGGTGCAGCTGGTCAACATGCTGAACCCGGTGCAGCTGGGCAAATTCGGCATGAACCTGAAGACCGCGCCCTCCGACCTGCTGTCGCTCTCGGAGAAGTGGGAGGCGATGGGCCTCTTGCCGGTGCTGGACGAGAAGGCGCCGCAGGACTTCTTCCTGCTGGTCGGCAACGACAACGACTTCATCACCGCCAACGGGCTGATCAACGGCCAGCCTTTCGACGCCTCGCTGACCGGGGCGCGGGGCTCGGGCAACAATGACAGCGTCATCCTGGTCTATCGCCTGACCCTGCCGACCTATGTCGATCCGCTGGCGTTGCAGGCGATGCACCTGGGCGCGCCGGTGGTGGCCGGCATGTCGCTGCAGCTGGCCAGCGATCTTGGCGGCGCGGCCAGCGTGGCCGGCTTCGGCGAGGCTTCCGCCGCGCGGCGCGCCACCCTGCTCGGCGTCCCCTACGCGCCCGGCCTGCGCCTCTGGGCCCAGGGCGGCTGGTCGCAGTCGGTGGTGGCCGGCGTGGCGGTGGACGATGCGAACGGCGATGGACCGCGTGTGGCGGTGGGCGCGGACTTCGCCACAGGGCCGGTGCGCCTGGGCGTGGCGGTCGCTTACGGCCGGTCGGACGTGGAGGAGGCGGGCTTCCGCGCCAAGTCCGACGCAGCCAGCTTCAGCCTCTACGGCGGCTACGCCGATCCGCGCGGCTTCTATGTCCAGGCGGCCGCCGGCGGGGCCAGCGACGTCAACTTCGACAAGCTCGCGCGGCCCGCGGCCTATGGGCTGACGGCGACCGGCACGGCCAAGGCCGACGTGCTCAACGCGCGGGTGGAAGCCGGCTGGACGCCGCAGGTCGGGCCGGTGCGGGTGGGGCCGTTCATCAGCCTGAGCACCTCGCGCGTGCTGATGAAGGCCTATTCCGAAAGCGGCGCCTCGCTGGGCGATGCGGCCTTCGCCGACCACGACGCCACCTGGGAGGAGGCCGGGGCCGGCCTCGAGGTGGCGGGCCGCTTCCGCGCCCTGACGCCGTCGCTGCGGGTGGCTTACGTCGGCCAGAAGGGCGACACCGATCCGCTGACCGTGCGCCTGATCTCCGCCCAGCACGCCATGGCCCAGCAGACCCTGGATCTCGGCGGACTGTCGCACGACCGGGTGGAGGCCGAATTCAGCCTGGCCGGCGAAGCGCGCGGGTTCGCCTGGCGCTTCGACCTGGCCGGCCGGTTCGCCGAACAGACCTCGGCCTCGGCGGCGGTGACGGTGGCGAAGGCCTTCTAGCGGCGCGCGGCGGCGGCGTCGCCGAGGGGAAGAGGGACCCACGGAATGCACGGAAAACACGGACGGGCTGGAGCGGCCCGCCCGTCGGATCAGCTAGATCGACCGGCGATGGGCCGGTCCTTCAACCAGCCTGATAGCCCCGAGTGCGCTCGCGGCTCGGCCCCGTCCGTGTGCGTGGTTCCTTCTCCCGCCGCAGCCCTCAGAACGGCGAGAACTTCTCGATCAGCGACTGGCCGGCCGGGGTCTTCTGCACCCGGCTGATGTCGCCGCGGCCGCCGTAGCTGATGCGGGCTTCGGCGATCTGGGTGTGCTTGATGGTGTTGGCCGCGGTGATGTCCTCGGGCCGGACGATGCCGGCCACGGTCAGCTGGCGCAGCTCGGTGTTGGTGCGCACCTCCTGGGTGCCCTGGATCATCAGGTTGCCGTTCGGCAGCACCGCGGTCACCACCGCGGCGATGGTCAGGCTGATCTTCTCCTCGCGGTTCACCGAGCCCGCGCCGGCGTTGGAGGTCTTGGTCGCGGTTCCCAGGGTGTTCGTCGGATCGTAGGCGCCGGGCAGGATGCGGCCCAGGCTCGATTCCAGGCCGAACAGGTGGGTCATGCTGCCGTTCATGCTGGAGTCGCGGCTGGACGAGGTGCTGTTGGTGGTCTTGGCCTTGTCGTCGATGTCGATGTTGACGGTCAGGATGTCGCCGACATGGGAGGCGCGCTGGTCGGCGAAGAAGGCCCGGGCGCCGACCCGCCACAGCGAGTTGGCGCTGGCCGCGCCGGCCTCGCGCGGGGCCAGGATGGTCTGTTCGCGCGGGACGAGGGCGGCGGGGTAGCCGACCGGCGCCAGCTCCGGGCCGCGGACGGCTTCGGCGACCGTGCTGCAGGCGCCGAGGGGGGCGAGCACCACCACGGCGGCGAAGAGGGAGCGCAGGGACGGAGACATGGATCGGGACATGCGGCGGGTTCCTCAGCGGAGCGCGTAACGGGCGGGGCCGGCGGCCTTCAGGCTGGCGGCGGCTGGGCCGACGACGGCCTGGCCTGGACCGGTCGCCACGGCCTGGATGATCTTTTTCGAGCTGATGTTCTGGACGTTGAGCGTCTCGCCGACGCCGGCGGGACCCATCGCCTTGCCTTCCAGCGACAGCGACACGCCGTCCGAGGCGAAGGTGACGATGATGGTCTCGCCGGCCTTGATCACCTGGGCGGCGCCCAGGTCGCGGGCGGTGACCGCCGCGCCGGCGCGCAACGGCCGCTTGGCCGCCAGGCCGATCGCCGCGTCGGCGTCGGCGGGGGCGCCGGCGGGCGCGGCGGCGGCCGTGGCCCAGACCAGGTCCTGCGGCTGGACGATCTCGCCGGTCTGCAGGTTGCGGGCGTAGGTCAGCACCTCGACGTTGCCGCGCGCCGCCCCGGCGCCGGCGTTGCGCGCACCGTTCGGCGCGGCGGACACCACGATGGTCTTCAGGCCCTCGGCGTTGGCCCAGGCGAGGCCGGCGCGTGCGGCGGCGAGCTGCACCGCCCGGGCGTTCAGCACCACCAGGGCGCCGGAGCGTGCGGCGACCGGCGTGCCGGCCGCGGCGCCCGCGCCGTCGAACAGGTCGCCCAGGGTGACCACGGCGTCGGCGCTGACCGTGTCCGGCCGCAGGCTGACCGCGGTGGCGGCGAGGGCCGGGCCGACCAGGGCGCCGGCGGCGGCGAGGGCGGCGAGCAGGAGGGCGGCGGCTTTCATCAGGATTTGATCTGGTTGGCCACGCCCAGCATGTTGTCGGCTGTGGAGATGACCTTGGAGTTCATCTCGTAGGCGCGCTGGGCGACGATCAGCGAGGTGATCTCGGTCACCGCGTCGACGTTCGAAGCCTCGGTGTAGCCCTGCAGCAGCTCGCCGACCCCCTGGACCCCGGGCGCGCCGTTGGTCGGCGCGCCGGAGGCGGCGGTCTCCTTGAACAGGTTGCTGCCCTGGGCCGACAGCCCGCCCTCGTTGACGAAGGTCGACAGTTCGAGCGTGCCGACCACGTTGGGTGTCGTCGTGCCCGGCTGGGTCACCTGCACCTGCCCGCCCTTGGAGATGGTGATCTGGGTGGCGTCGGACGGAATGGTGATGGCCGGCTGGATCTGGTAGCCGTCCTGGGTGACCAGCTGGCCCTGGTCGTTGACCGAAAAGTTGCCGGCGCGGGTGTAGCCGGTCTCGCCGGTCGGCAGCAGCACCTGGAAGTAGCCGCGCCCGTCGATCGCCAGGTCCAGGCTGTTGCCGGTCTGGGTCATCGAGCCCTGGGTGTTGATGCGGTAGACCGAGCCGGCCTTGACGCCGGCGCCCACCTGCACCCCAGTCGGCACGATGGTGCCCTGGTCGGAGGACTGGGCGCCGGCCTGCTCCATGGTCTGGTAGAGCAGGTCCTGGAACTCGGCGCGCTGCTTCTTGAAGCCCACCGTGTTCATGTTGGCGATGTTGTTCGAGATGACCTCGACGTTCATCTGCTGGGCGGCCATGCCGGTCGCAGCGGTGCGAAGCGCCTGCATCGTTCAGTTCTCCTACTGGACCCGGCCCATGCGCTGGACGGCGCTCTTCGAGAGCTCAGCGTTGGAATCCATGATCTTGGCCATCTGCTCGTAGGCCCGGCTGACGTCGATCATCTGGGTGATTTCCAGGATCGGCTTGACGTTGGAATCCTCCAGCATGCCCTGGCGGATGCGCACATCCTCGGCCTGGGTCGGCTGCTGGTTGGAGGTGTTGCGGTAGAGGTTGTCGCCGGCCTTTTCGAGCGTCGACAAGGTGGCGAACTTGACCACGCCGATCTTGCCGACCCGGGTGGTCCCCTGGGTGACCGTTCCGTCGGCGGCGACGCTGACCTGGCCCTGGTCGGGATCGAGGGTGATCTCGCCGCCGCCGTCGTCGGCGACCGGGAAGCCGCTTTCGCTGACCAGCTTGCCGGTCTCGTCCAGCCGGAAGCGGCCGTCGCGGGTGTAGCGGGGGCCGTCCGGTGAGGTCACCTGGAAGAAGCCCTGGCCCTCGATGCCGAGGTCGAGCGGGGCGTCGGTCCGGCGCAGCCCGCCCTGGCCGAAGTCGCGCGCCACCCCGTCCTCGCCGACGAACTTCACCGGCCGCGGGCCCTGCAGGGTGATGGCCGGCTCGGCCGGAGCGGTCTTCTGCAGCAGCGATTCGACCTTGAACCCGGTCGTGTCGACGTTGGCGATGTTGTTCGCCACGATGTCCAGTTGCCGGCGCAGCACCATCTGGCGCGACAATCCGACGTAGAGGGCGTTGTCCATTAATCCGGAGACCTTGGCCGCGACGTTTTCGCAAGGGTTCGCTGCAAGCTTTGGGCCAGAGCGAAAAGCCAAGGAAATCCAGTCACTAAAATAGTTAACGGGCGCCCCTCGGCGAATTCTGCCGGGCAGGTCTGACCGCGCGTTAAGGTCGGTTAAAAACCGGTTCTTAACCAAAGCGGCGCGATTGAGACGGGGGTAAGATTCTAAGGAATGCGCGCGTGGCCGAGGCCAAGGTCAAGGAAGCGCCGGCCGACGAGGCGGGGGCGGATGACGGCGAGGGCGGCGGCGGCAAGAAGAAGCCGCCGCTGAAGCTGATCATCATCGCCGTCGCCGCCGTGCTGGTGCTCGGCGGTGGCGGGACCGCGGCCTTCCTGCTGCTGAAGCCGAAACCCGACGCGGCCGCCGAGAAGGGCCACGAAAAGAAGAAGAAGCCGGCGAAGGAAGAGAAGAAGGGCGGCAAGGACGACAAGGCGGCCGCCCAGGTGCGCGAAGGCCCCGACGGGGTGCTGTTCTACACCCTGCCCGACATCGTCGTGAACATGCAGACCGCCGACGGCCGGCCGACCTTCCTGAAGCTGAAGCTGACCCTGGAGATGCCCGACCAGGACGCGGTGGACGCGCTGGAGCCGAACATGCCTAGGCTGCAGGACATGTTCCAGACCTTCCTGCGTGAGCTGCGGCCGGAAGACCTCTCGGGAAGCCAAGGCTCCTACCAGCTGCGCATGGAGATCCTGCGGCGGGTGAACCTGGTCATCGCGCCCGCCAAGGCGAACGCGGTGCTGATCGAGGAGATGCTGATCAACTAGCGCGCCCTTCCTCGACTGGGGCGCTGGTTCGCATTCCTCGCATGGCTGACGAAACCGGAGACAAGAAGGACGAGTGGGCCGCGGGCGGCGGGGGCGGCCCGGCGCCGACGTCGTCCGGCGACGGCATGGCGGCCGAGCGGATCCTCAACCAGGACGAAATCGACAGCCTGCTCGGCTTCGACTTTGCCGACGACGAGGCCGACGAGCGGACCGGCATCCGCGCGATCATCAACTCGGCGCTGGTGTCCTACGAGCGCCTGCCGATGCTGGAGATCGTCTTCGACCGCCTGGTGCGGCTGATGACGACCTCCTTGCGCAACTTCACTTCCGACAACGTCGAGGTCAGCCTCGACAACATCTCTTCGATCCGCTTCGGCGACTATCTGAACTCGATCCCGCTGCCGGCCATCCTGTCGGTGTTCCGCGCCGAGCAGCTGAACAATTTCGGCCTGATGACGGTCGATTCCAACCTGATCTACTCGATCGTCGACGTGCTGCTGGGCGGGCGGCGCGGCACCGCGGCGATGCGGATCGAGGGGCGGCCCTACACCACCATCGAGCGGATGCTGGTGCAGCGGATGGTCGAGGTGGTGCTGAACGACGCGAGGGAAGCCTTCGAGCCGCTGACGCCGGTGACCTTCACCCTCGACCGGCTGGAGACCAACCCGCGATTCGCCGCCATTGTACGGCCGGCCAACGCCGCCATCCTCGTCAAGCTGCGCATCGACATGGAAGACCGCGGCGGCAGAATCGAGCTCCTTCTGCCCTATGCGACGCTCGAGCCGATCCGCAAGATGCTGCTGCAGCAGTTCATGGGCGAGAAGTTCGGGCGCGACAACATCTGGGAAGGCCACCTTGCGACCGAGCTCTGGACCACGAACGTCGAGGTCCGCGCAGTGCTCGACGAACAGTTGCTCTCCCTCAAGGAGGTCCTGAACCTGAAGGTCGGGGACACCATGATGCTCAACGCCACGCCCGACAGCCTGATCGAGCTGAAGGCCGGCGCCATCCCGCTGACGCGCGGCCGCATGGGCCGGCGCAACGCCCACATCGCCGTGCGCGTCGAGGCGCCGCTCGCCCCCAATGCCCGGCAAGCCTTGCAGAGGTTCCCATGAGCTTGATCGGCCTGGCGATGAACCTGTTCCTGGCGGTGCTGCTGGCCGCGGCCCTGGTCATGGGCTGGCGGCTGAACCGCCGGCTGAAGGCGCTGCGCGACAGCCACGAGGGCTTCGCCGTCGCCGTGCGCGAGCTGAACATGGCCGCGGCCCGCGCCGAACAGGGGCTGGCGGATCTGCGCGCCGCCACCGACGAGGCGGTGGAGACGCTGGGGGACCGCATCGAGAAGGGCCGCGCCCTGGCCGCCAAGCTCGAGAAGCTGACCCTGGAGGCGCCCGCCGTCGCCCGCCGCCTGCCGGCCGAGGACGAGGACCAGGCCCAGGAGCGCCGGCTGGGCGCCCTGCTGGCCGCCGCCCGCGAATCCCGCGCCCG
>Ga0207711_10005677_pt1 | contig 10541 bp, 9 predicted proteins | sample KBSS34metaG_FD_184401 | JGI IMG/M metagenome (GOLD analysis project Ga0207711, IMG submission 184401) | Switchgrass rhizosphere microbial communities from Kellogg Biological Station, Michigan, USA - KBS S3-4 metaG (SPAdes) (version 2) | ecosystem: Host-associated > Plants > Roots > Rhizosphere >...
CCGTGTGCAGGGCCGCATTCGCCTCGGCGTCGTCGAGATATCCGGCCGTGACATTAGCGCCACGGATCTGGATGTGCCCCGCGTGCTCGGCGGGCAGCGACTGATCATCGTTCCCGGCAATGCGCAGTTCGCAGTGCGGTACCGCGTTGCCGACCGCAACCAGCGCCAGCGCCCGCCGGTCATCGGCGGGTACCAACGTGACGGGCTGGCCGGCATTGAGCGCGTGCCGGTCGAAATGGCTCGCATGATAGGCCGAGCCTAGAGGCGGGAAACTCACCGCCACGCAGGCCTCGGCCAGGCCATACACGGGGAACATGGCATTGCGGTTCAGGCCCGTGACCGCGCAACGATCCATGAACTGCTCGCAAAGGCCAAAGCTGATCGGCTCGGCGCCGTTGAACAGCACACGCACGCTTTTGAGGTTCAGTTGCTCGATCGAACGCTCGCCCAGGACCTTCAGGTAGTGGCGATAGCCAAAATTGGGCGAGCACAGCACGGTCGCCTGCAGCTCCGAGGCGAGCTCGAGCCACAGTGCCGGCCGGCGCACGAACAACTCGGTAGGCATCTGATGCATCTGTGCACGGTTGCCGAGCTGGAAGATGTGCATGCCGATCAGGCCCATGTCGTGCGTGAGCGGCATCCACGAGAGGCCCACGTCCTGCTCGTTGAAGTTGGCGGCGCGCGAGGCGCCATCCATGTTGGCGAGCAGATTGGCGTGCGTGAGCACGATCCCCTTGGGCGTGCTGGTCGAGCCGGAGGAGTACTGGATGAAGGCCGCATCTTGCGGGCGCACTGGATGCACGCGTCCGGCGCGCGAGGCATCGAGCAGATCATCCGTGAGCAGGCTCCGTTGCGCGAGAACCTCATAAGGCGCTCGCAGTTCGTGCTGGTCGGCGAAGTTGCGAATTCGCTCCAGGAGCCGGCGCTCGGTGTACAGGAAGGGCGCGCCGAGCTGCTCGGCAATGCGCAGGAGCTTGCGCCGGTGCTCATCGCTGATGCCGGGGGCTACCGGCACCGGGATGATGCCGCCGAGCATTCCGGCCCAGAAGGCGTCGATAAACGCCTCGTTGTTGGCCAGGAACAGCAGCAGCCGGTCACCGGGGCGGGCGCCGAGCTTTTGCAGGTGATGCAAAATGCCCAGCGCGCGCTCGTACAGCTCGGCATAGCGCACCACGCGCCGTTCGTTCTCGCCTTCGTAATAGGTGATCGAGCGTGGCGCTCCTCGGTTAGCTTGCAGCAGCTCGCTCAGCGTGGTGACGTTCATGCGGGCGGTTGACGCTGCCTGGCAAACCAAGGATTGTTACGCGGGTGAACGAGGTCATTCTAGCTTACTCACGGCTCGCCCGGCAGTTGCCCGAAGTTGAGCGCGCGCGCTGGCGCGCGCGCGTGCAGGCGGTGCGGACCCGGCCGCTGAGCCGCGAGGCGCACGCACAATCGCAATCCGTGCTGGGGGTAGCGCTTGCCTGTCACCTGCTAAGCAGCGCGAGCGGGCGCCGCGTTGCGCCCGAAGAGTTGCGCTACAGCATGAACGGCAAACCTGATTCTCCCGGACTCCCGCAGTTCAGCATCGCGCACGCCGGGGAGCTGGTGCTGTGCGCGCTGTCCATGCACGGAACCGTTGGCGTCGATCTCGAACCGCTCGTGTCCCCGCGCTCACTGCCGCGCTGGCTCGCCGTGTTCGATGCCAGAGAGCGCGCGGCGGCGCGCTCGGCGCGCGCCGCGCTTGGTATCTGGACCACCAAGGAAGCTGTGCTCAAGGCGGCCGATGGCACGCTCGCGGATCTCAGGCAGGTGCGGGTGCGCGGCCGCCGGGTCGAATTCCGTGGCCGGCGCTGGCACTGCCGCGCGCTGCACCTCGGCGCGCGCGTGATAGCGCGCCTGGTGACCGACGAGCCTGTCACGCGCCTGACGGTGCGAGCGCTGCCCATACACAGTGTGCTTCGGGCATGAACACTCCGCGCCCACCCGGTGATGGCGGTTTGCGCGGTGGCCTGTACGGCCAGGTGTCGATTTCGGAACAGCGCCTGAGCTTTGCGCGCCGCGCGTTGTACCGGGTGGCCGCGCCGCTCGCCGCAGGGCTGGTGCGGCTGTGGTGGTGGAGCTGCCGGGTCGTGGTGGTGGTGGGTGAGGAGCACCTCGATGAGGTGCTCGCGCGCTTCCCCTCGTTTCTGCCGGTGTACTGGCACCAGCATCACCTGTTCTGCGCGCGCTTCCTGCTCAGGCAGCCCAAGGAACGTTCGCTCAAGACCGGCTTTCTGATCAGTCCCTCGGCGGACGGTGAGCTGGGCGCCATGATCATGCGCCGGCTCGGCGGGCACGTGATCCGGGGCTCCTCCACGCGCACCGGCGCCATGGCGATGAAGGAGTACTTCCAGGCCCTGATGCGCGAGCAGGTCTCCCCAGTCCTCAATCCCGACGGTCCGCGCGGCCCGCGCTTCGTGTGCAAGCCCGGCGCGGTGATGCTCGCGCAGATGTCCGGCCGGCCGATGCTGCCCATGAGTTATGCCGCATCGCGCGCCTGGCTCATCCACTGGGACAAGTTCGTGCTGCCCTGGCCGGGCTCGCGGATTGCGATCGCCGTGGGGGCGCCCTTTAGCGTGCCGCGCGGCACGGACGCGGATGGCATCGAGCGCGTGCGCCAGGAGCTGGCCGCGGTGCTGCATTCGACATACAAGGCGGCGCGCCAGGCCCTGCAAGATTCCAAAAAGCGCGCCTGATCACAGTGTTGCGATACATAGTTGGCTTCTCCTTACAGCTGCAGTGTGGGAGAATCCAAGACTCATGAGCAAACTGCCGCCGCCCGCGCAAAGCGATTACACGGCCTCGGATGTGCTCGCTCCGCAGTTCTGGACCGGCCGTGCGGAACGTGCGCCTCCGGGCGTTGACGTGGCGTGCACCAAGATTGCGGTCGATTTTCAAAACCTGCAGCGTGCCACGGCCGATGAATCGATCCGGCGGAGCCTGACGATCCTGCGCGAGGCGACCTCGGCGGACGCGGCCTTCAGCGCGTTCTTCGATGCCACCGGATCGCATATCGAGTCCATAATGCTCGCCGGCGGCGCCTTTGCGCAGGTGCACCCGGAAGGCTTGCGCGGCGTCACCCTCAATCGCCTGCCGTACCTGGCCTCGCGCAGCGAGCACCTGCGCATGACCGAGTTTCGCGATACCGCGGCTCCGAAGCGCGAGCAGGCTCAGGATGCGGGTTTGCTGGCGGAACTCTCGATCGCCTCGGCACTGCTGGTGGCCTTTCGGATCCGCAACAAGCCTGCGGGGCTTCTGGGGCTGGTGTTCGGATTGCCGCGGCCGAATTTCGATGTCAATTTGCAGCTGCTCCTCAAGCTTTTGGGCAGCAGCCTGGCGGCGGGCCTGGAAAGGGTGCGGCTCAGCCTCTCGCTCGAGCGGCTCGAGGCGCGCACCGACCTCGGCGAGCTGGCCGCCAATGACGGGCTGTGGGACTTCGACGTCGAGGCCCAGGAGACCTACTTCTCGCCGCGCTGGCGCACGATGCTCGGCTACGACACCGTCGAACTGCAGCGCAACTTCGACTGGCGTACGCTCGTGCACGCCGAAGACTCGGTGCGCGTGCAAAACGCCATCCGCGATCACGTCGCCGGAAAGACCGCGATGTTCGAGAGCGTCCATCGCATGCAGCACCGGAGCGGCGAGTGGCGCTGGGTATCGAGCCGCGCCAAAGCCACGGTCGATCCGCACGGCCGCCTGCTGCGCCTGGTGGGCGTGGAACTCGATGTGACCGAGCGCAAGCTCTATGAGGAAGCGCTATTCCGGGAGAAGGAGAGCGCGCAGATCACGCTGCAGTCCATCGGCGATGGCGTGGTGACCACGAATGCGGCCTCGGTCATCGACTACATCAACCCGGTGGCCGAAGACCTGACCGGCTGGCGCCTGGAAGATGCCATGGGCAAGCCCGTCGAGGACATCTTCCGCGCCTTCCACGAGGAAACTTGCGAGCCGCTGGAGAACCCCCTGACCGTGGCGATCCGGCGGGCGCGCGCCATCAAGTCGGTGCGGCCGATGCTGCTGATCCGGCGCGATGGCAACGAGCTGTACGTCGACAGCACCGCCGCTCCGATCCGCGACGGGGCCGGGCGCACGGCCGGTGGCGTGCTGGTGTTCCACGACGTCAGCGAATCGCGCGAGCTCAACCGGCGCTTGAGCTACCACGCCAGCCACGACTTACTGACCGGCCTGGTCAACCGGCGCGAGTTCGAGAACCGCCTGGAGCGGGCGCTCAAGAGCGCCAAGGCCCGCGAGTCCTCCTACGCGCTGTGCTACCTGGACATCGATCAGTTCAAGATCGTGAACGACAGCTGCGGCCACAGCGCTGGCGATGCGCTGCTCGGACAGGTGGGGGCGCTGCTTAAGTCAAAGGTGCGCTGGCGCGACACGCTCTCGCGCCTGGGGGGCGATGAGTTCGGGATCCTGCTCGAGAGCTGCTCGCTCGATGAGGCCATGCGCATGGCCGAGACCTTGCGCGAGGCGGTGCGAAACTTCCGCTTCAACTGGGAAGAGCGTGTCTTCAGGCTCGGAGCCAGCATCGGCGTGGTGCCGCTGACCGCGGAGAGCGAGGATGTCGCCTCGATTATCTCGGCGGCCGACAGTGCCTGCCAGTCGGCCAAGGAGCAGGGACGCAACCGCGTGCACAGCTTTGCCGACAACGACATCGAGCTGATGCGGCGCCGGCGTGAGATGCAGTGGGCCGCGCGCATCAACGCGGCGCTCGAGGAAGGGCGCTTCGAGCTGTTCAGGATGACCATCCTGCCGCTGCAGAAGCCCGAGACCGGAGCTCACTACGAGCTGCTGCTGAGGATGCGCGATGAATCGGGGCGCATCATCTCGCCGGACAACTTCATCGTTGCCGCCGAGCGCTACGGCATCACGCCCAATATCGACCGCTGGGTGATCGAGAACGCGTTCCGCTGGCTGGTATCGGAGGCCGATGAGCGCGAGCGCCTCGCGCTGTGCTCGATCAACCTGTCGGGACAAAGCCTCGGCGATGACAAGTTCCTGCCCTTCGTGATCGAGCAGTTCCAGAAAAGCGGCCTGGATGCCAGCAAGATCTGCTTCGAGATCACCGAGACCGCGGCGGTCGCCAGCTTTTCTCAGGCCAACCGCTTCATCCAGGCGCTCAAGGAGCTCGGCTGCAAATTCGCGCTCGATGACTTCGGCACAGGATTGTCCTCCTTCGGCTACCTCAAGCACTTCCCGGTGGACTTCCTCAAGATCGACGGCAGCTTCGTGCGCGAGATCCTCCACGATCCGATCGATAGGGAGATGGTGCGTTCGATCAACGAGATCGGACACCTGACCGGCAAGCAGACCATCGCCGAGTTTGCCGAGAACGCCGAGATCATCCAGATGCTCACCAGCATCGGCATCGACTACGCCCAGGGCTACGGCATTTCGCAGCCGGCGCGCGTGCTCAAGGCAGCCACCGGCTGATCGGGCGCTGCACTGCGCCCCTCAGGCGTAGTCGGGGACCGGTCGGTTGATGGACTTGAGGTACGCGGCCATCGTCTCGATCACCACGCGCACCGGCGAGCGGGCGGCGATCCGCCGACGCCACTTAAGAAGCCGCGGATGATCGCCAGTCATGGGCACCGTGTGGCGGGCGGCGAAGAACTGCGCCATGTAGAAGGCGATATCGGCGTAGCCATAGTCGCCTGCCAGGTAGTCGCGCCCGGCGAGCTCAGCTTCCATCAGTCCGTAATAGTGCTCGATACCGGTTCGCGCCTGGATCCACTCGGGGGCGTCGGTGGGATCAGGATCGGCGCGCAATCCCATCAGCCGGATCACGTGCGGGAAGAACACCTCATCCGAGGAGTGCTCGAGCCGCCGAGCCAGCGCCCGCTCGGGCGGTGAGTGCGGCCACAGGGGTGGTGCGGGCTTGAGGTCCTCGAGGTATTCGAAAATCTGCGTCGAATCAAAAATCTCGACGCTCCCGTCGAGCAGGACCGGCACCTGGCGCTTGGGATTGACGCGCAGCACCTCGGGGTGCTTAGGGCTATAGCCCCGTTCACGATCGAAGGGCACCATTTCAAGTTCAAAGTCGAGACTCTTCTCGCGCAGCGCGATCTCGACCTTCGCGCCGAACATGCTTAAGGGTCCGGAATAGAGTTTCATGCGTCAGCAGCAATCCTACGACTTAGGAGCCAGGTGCGACGTGCGGGTGAGCATGAATACCTGCTCGGCAAGTGTGTCCAGGCCGCGCGCTCGGAAGCGCGGTTCCTCATCAAGGATGTCGCGGCTGGCGAGCGTTTGGATCGAAAACTCAGGTCCGTAGAGCGCGCGCACTTCGCTCTCCGAAACCGCAAAGGGCGGGCCGGACATGCGCTCCTGCGGATAATCCACCGTCATCAGCAGCATCTTGCAGTCCGCGGGCATGATGGCGGCAAGGTGGCGCGCGTAGCGGTGCCGTTCAACGCTTGGCAGGGCGATGAGTGCCGCGCGGTCGTAGATGGCCTGCGCGCCGCGCAGCGCCTTCGCACTTAAGTCGAAGAAATCGCCCACGTAGAGCTCATAGCCTGCCGCGCTCCAGAGCCAGAGGCTGCCCGCCCGCTCCTTGGTGGGCTCAAGCCCATGCTCGGCAAAGAAGGCCGCTATCGCCACATCAGAGAGCTCGATGCCAACCACGGTGTGCCCCTGACTCCGGAGCCAGACCATGTCTTCGCTCTTCCCGCACAACGGCACGAGGACCCGCAAAGCCGGCGAGAGGGCGAGCCGTGGCCAGAACTGAGCCAGCTGCGGATTCGCCTGCTTCTGGTGGAAGGCGATCTCGCCGCGCCGCCAGCGATCACTCCAGTAGTTGGGCTCCATGGCTAATCGGGAAGCTCGTAGGGCAAGGGCAGCATGCTGCAGGGCAGGGGCGGACTCACCCCGGTGGTTGGGGCCGACGGTGCAGGCACCGGGAGTGTCGTTACCGCGAGAAACTCGCAGCGTCCGCTGGGTTGCACCGTGGCATCGACGATCTGTGCCGCGCGTCCATCGCTCAAGGTCACACCCTGCCCGGGAATCAGTGCGGCGGGATGATCGGTCAGGAAGCGCTGCATGCGGCGCTTGATGCGCCCACGGTAGTGCGAGCGGGCGATGATTTCCTGTCCGGTGTAGCAGCCTTTGGTGAACGAGATGGCCTGCACGCAGTCCAGGTTCAGCATCTGCGCCACGAACATGCCGCTGGTGGCCGCGTACACCTGCGGGATCCCCAAAGAGATGTTGCGCGCGCGCGCGTCGGGGGCGAGCACGGATTCGGCTGCGGGAAGTCGCGCGCCGAGTTCTGCGAGCGCTGCGGCGCTGGACTCGTTGCTGATGACGACCTTGGCGCGCAGCACGTAACGGCGGAGCGCTGCGAGCGTGGATTCGGCCACATCAAGCGGCAATAGGCCGATGAGGTGATCGGGGGCGAGAGCGGCCAGGCGCAGCAACGCCAGCACCCGTCCTTGCGGATTGTGATAGCCGGCCAGCACGAAAGAGTGTTCATCGAGCAGGTTCATGTCATTAGACAGCTGTCCCTGCAGGAACTTGCTGGCATCACTCCCCTTAAAGCTCAACAGCCCGTAAGAAGAGGTCGGCGGATCTTGGCCAAGGCTCGTCATGCGCGCGGCGTGCACTGTAAGTTGCTGTTTCCCTGAGAATCCGGTGGTCGCACCCTGAGGATTCTGGCACACTCGTCCGCCATGCCGGTCGTTGCCGCTCCCAGCCCGAATCCGCCCGGGCCTGTCCCAAAAAAAACAGCCAGCGCGGGCGCTGCCAGCACACCTCCTCAGGCCGCCGCGGCCGAGTCAAAGCCTGCTGAACTCGGCGGCCCCAAGGGCGCCGATCCCACGCGCTTTGGCGATTGGGAGCGTGCCGGACGCTGCATCGATTTCTGATGCGTACCAAGGCTTAAGCGATGACCGAACGACCGTTGTCGCCGCACCTCTCGGTGTACCGCTTCCTGCACACGATGGCACTGTCCATCCTGCACCGGATCACCGGTGTGTGGATGGCCTTAGGCCTCATCACGCTGGTGTACTGGCTCGCCAGCGCCGCCGCCGGCGAGGACGCCTACGCGCGCGCCAGCGCGCGCCTCGGCGGCGGTTTCGCGCGCGTGCTGCTGCTCCTGTGGCTCGCGGCTTTCTGCTACCACTTCGTCAATGGCGTTCGTCACCTGTGCTGGGATGCGGGTTTTGGACTTGAAAAGCACCAGGCGCGTCGCACCGCGAAAGTGGTGATTGCGCTCGCTGTGCTTGCATTCCTCGTACTCGCCTACCGGCTGTGCTGCCCGTTTAGGGCATCGCCATGAGCCTGCGCTCGCCGCTTGGCAAAGTGCTCGGGCGCGGATCGGCGGGCGAAGGGGTGGGCCACTGGTGGGCGCAGCGCGCGTCGGCCTTGCTGCTGGTGCCGCTCTCGGTGTGGTTTCTGGTCGCGCTCCTTGAGCTGCCGCTCACTGACTATGCCGCGGTTTCGATCTGGATGGCGCGCGGGTGGAACCCGGTGTGGCTCGCGCTGCTCCTGCTCTCGCTGTGCTGGCACTCCAGGCTTGGGGTGCAGGTGGTGATCGAGGACTACGTGCACGGGCCATCGCTCAAGTTTGCCTCCCTGCTGGTCAACAGCGCCGCGCACCTGCTGGTGCTGGCGGTGGGCCTGTACGCCCTGCTGCGCCTGGCGATGCGGGGTGCGACGTGAAGGATTACGCGCTCACCGATCACATGCATGACGTGCTGGTGGTGGGCGCGGGCGGTGCGGGCTTGCGCGCCACCCTCGGCCTCGCCGAGGCGGGCCTGAGCACCGCGTGCATCACCAAAGTGTTCCCGACCCGCAGCCATACGGTCGCCGCGCAGGGTGGGATCTCGGCCGCGCTCGGCAATATGGGCGAGGACGACTGGCGCTGGCACATGTACGACACCGTCAAGGGCTCGGACTGGCTGGGGGATCAGGACGCCATTGAGTTCATGTGCAAGCAGGCCCCGGAGGCGATCATCGAGCTTGAGCACTACGGAGTGCCCTTCTCGCGCACCGAGTCCGGGCTGATCTACCAGCGGCCCTTCGGCGGCATGACCACGCATTACGGCAAGGGCATTGCGCAGCGCACCTGTGCGGCCGCCGACCGCACCGGGCATGCGATGCTGCACACCCTCTACCAGCAGTCGCTCCGTGCCGAGGCGCAGTTCTATATTGAGTACTTCGCGGTCGATCTGATCATGGAGGGAGGCGCCTGCCGCGGCGTGGTGGCGATCGAGCTGGCCACGGGCACCGTGCACCGCTTCCGCGCGCAGACCACGATCCTGGCCACCGGTGGCTATGGGCGCGCCTGGTTCTCCTGCACCTCGGCGCACACCTGCACCGGCGATGGCGGCGGCATGGTGTTGCGGGCGGGATTGCCGATGCAGGACATGGAATTCGTGCAGTTCCACCCCACCGGCATCTACGGTTCCGGGTGCCTGATCACCGAGGGCTCGCGCGGCGAGGGCGGCTACCTGACCAACGCCAGCGGCGAGCGCTTCATGGAGCGCTACGCCCCGAATGCCAAGGACCTGGCGTCGCGCGATGTGGTCAGCCGCGCCATGACCATCGAGATTCGTGAAGGGCGCGGTGTGGGCGCGCATCGCGACCATTTGCATCTGCATTTGGAACACTTGGGTCCCCAGGTGATTCAAGAGCGGTTGCCGGGCATCCAGGAAACCGCGCGCATCTTCGCCAACGTCGATGTGACCAAGGTGCCCATACCCGTGCTCCCGACCGTGCACTACAACATGGGCGGCGTGCCCTGCAACGTGCACGGCGAGGTGGTCACGCGCCGCGACGGTGCCGAGGCAGTGGTCCCCGGCCTCATGAGCGTCGGGGAGGCGGCCTGCGTCTCAGTGCACGGGGCCAATCGCCTGGGCTCGAACTCGCTACTTGACCTCGTGATCTTCGGGCGCGAGGCCGCGCGCCATTGCGCCGCAACGCTCAAGCCGGGTGCGGCGCAGAAGCCCTTGGCGCGGGAGGCCGGCGATGAGGCCATTGCGCGGCTTGACCGGCTGCGCCACGCGCACGGATCGCGGCCGACGGCCGAGATCCGCCTGGAAATGCAGCGCACCATGCAGGCGGATGCGGCGGTGTTTCGCACCGGAGAGTCCTTAGGGGCCGGTTGCAAGGCGCTCGCCGGCACCCTGGCATCGTTCCAGGATGTGGGAGTGAGCGATCGGGGCATGATCTGGAATACCGACCTGATCGAGACCCTGGAGCTGGAGAACCTGCTGCTGCAGGCGACTGCCACGATCCACTCGGCCGCCAACCGCGAAGAGAGTCGCGGGGCCCAGGCGCGCGAGGACTTCCCGAAGCGCGATGACGTCAACTGGCTCAAGCATTCGCTCTGCTGGGTGGAGGGGAGCGGTGCGATCCGCCTCGATTACCGCCCGGTGCAACTCGAGACCCTCACCGATGAGGTGGCCAGCGTGCCGCCGAAAGCCCGCTCCTATTGAAGGACTAAGCAACGACGATGGCCGACTTCAGACTCCCCCCGAACTCTCGCATCGATGCGGCGGCTGGCAAGACCTACCGGG
>Ga0207711_10005678_pt1 | contig 10541 bp, 8 predicted proteins | sample KBSS34metaG_FD_184401 | JGI IMG/M metagenome (GOLD analysis project Ga0207711, IMG submission 184401) | Switchgrass rhizosphere microbial communities from Kellogg Biological Station, Michigan, USA - KBS S3-4 metaG (SPAdes) (version 2) | ecosystem: Host-associated > Plants > Roots > Rhizosphere >...
TCCCGCGCACATCGGCTACGTCTTCACGCTGACGGTGAAACCTGGCCAGACGCTGTCGCTGATGACCTTTGTCGTCAAAGGGCTCAGCGAGGTCTACGATCCACGCGGCGGCTTTCCGATCCCGCTGCGCGATGCGCTGGTGACGCCGAAGTACTCGGCGCCTTACGCCGGGCCCGCGCCGCGAATTCCCGAGGCCGGCTCCGAGATCGCCCGCGTGACGGCCATCGCCCGGCGGCTGGTCGCGTCTCCGGACGTGCGCGGCCTGACGCCGTTGCAGCGCGCGCAGATCGTCAACTGGCGCGTTGCGAGCGGCGCCGCGGCGACGCCGTTTTCGGTGGTCGAGAAAACTGTTCCGCAAATCCAGGACGCGCTGACGCGCGGACAGACGACGTCGGAGGACGTCGTCCGTGAGTACCTCGCGCGGCTGTCCATGCTCGACCGGCACGGCCCGGCACTTCGATCGATGCTCGCGCTGAGCCCGTCCGCAATTGCGGATGCGCGCCGGCTCGACGCCGAGCGTGCCGCGTCAGGCGCGCGCAGTCCGATGCACGGCATCCCGGTGATCTTCAAGGACAACATCGACGTCCTCGGTCTGCCGACCACCGGAGGATCGAGGGCGCTGGTGGATCACCGGCCGCGCCTCGACTCCCGCGTCGCCGCCGGCATGCGCCGCGCCGGTGCGGTGCTCCTTGGCAAGGCCAACCTCGACGAGTTTCCGTTCGGCGACTTCGGCATCAGCACCGTCGGCGGGACCATCGGCAACGCCTTCGATCCGACGCTGAGCACCTCCGGATCCAGCGGCGGTACGGCGACGGCGGTCGCGACGAGCCTGGCGACGCTCGGATTCGGCACCGATACCTGCAATTCCCTCTCGAACCCGGCGTCGTTCGCGTCGCTGGCCACGATCCGCACCACACGTGGTCTGACGAGCCGCGCCGGCGTCATGCCGCTGAACACATTTCAGGACGCGGTCGGGCCGATCGCCAAGTCGATTCGCGAGCTCGCGCTGGTGCTCGACCAGGTGACCGGGCCGGATGCCGAGGACGAGGCGACGGCAGACGCGGCCCGTCACATCAGCGGGTCGTTCGCCGCCGGCCTCGATGCGGCCGCGCTCAAGGGCGCGCGGATCGGCGTCGTGCGTCAGTTGTTTGTCGGCGTCACCGGCGAGCGCGAGGCCGCCGCCACGATGGACACCGTCGTCAAGGAACTCGCCGCGGCCGGCGCGACGGTTGTCGACGTGAGCATCCCGGATCTCGATGCGCGCTATCTGCAGGCGCGCGGCAGCGCGCCGGGATCGTTGAAGGCGGGGTGGACCGCGTATCTGACGCGCGGCGCGAAGGAAGGGGAGCCGGTCCTCACGATCGACGGCCTGTTGTCATCCGGCAAACTGGCGCCGGTCAGCGCGAGACGGCTGCGCGACGCGCTGCAGCCGACGCCGTCCGGCGATGAGCTGCGCGCGGCCACGGCGAAGTTCTACGCCACGCGCGACGAATTCCGCGGGTTGTTTGTCGGCGCGATGGACCAGCAGCGGCTCGACGCGCTGCTGTATCCCGCGAATCTGGCGAGGCCCAATACACACGAGGGCGGGCTCGAGCGGTACGGCGAAGAGCCTGGCACCTGTCAGGAGAGCGCGATGACCGGGTTACCGCAGGTCACCGTGCCGGCCGGTTTCCTGAGCGGCCGGTATCCGTTCGGCGTCTCGTTCCTCGGCCGCCTCTGGGAAGACCGGCGAGTCCTCGCGCTGGCGTATGCGTACGAACAGGCGACGCACCACCGGCGGCCGCCGCCTTAGTGCGTCATGCCGTAGAACAGGTAGTTCACGCCGAGCTTGTACGCCTCGTTCGTGTCGTCCACCGGCCGCAGGCCGCGTCCCGACCATTCCCAGAACTGTGAAATGTCGGTGTTGTAGTTGACGATCATCAGGAGACGCTTGGACGGGTCGTTGTCTTCGTAGACGCCTTTGAAGACCGGGCGGCCGCTGTTGTACGCCTGCGGGAAGTTCTCGAGCGTCTCGATCTCGAAGAACGCGTGAAAGATCGGATGCGACATCTTCATGTCGAAGAACTGCACCCCGGGCAGGACGCGGTTCATATTGCGTTCGAACGGCTCCCAGCCGCCGGTCATGTCGCCGCGCCACCCGAGCTCCTTGAAGTCGTCGACGATGACGAAGCCGCCTTTGGCGAGATAGGCGCGCAACGCGGCGGCGCCGGCGTCGCTCAACGTCCACCATCCCACTTCGATGAGATAGATGAGCGGGTACTTGAACAGGTCCGGATCCTCGAGCGTCAGCACGTTGACCTGATCGGTGCGCGCGTTGAAGAAGCTGAGGTCGTCCATGATCCGCATCAGGTTCTCTTCGGCCAACGGATAGCCGTGCACCCATGACGGACGTCCGCCGGCCCAGTAGCCGCCGGTTGCGGTGTCGTACTTCACGCGGACGAACGTGAACTGCCCGTCGTACGGCACGTTGTGGATCGGCGGCACGCGCGGGTACTCGTCGAACCTGCCGAAGCCGTCGCCGAAGCGCCTCTGAGCCAGTGCCGCGGCCGCAAGGCCCAGCACGAGGGCCCCGGCGATCAGGAACCTGCGGCGCATGACTGCATCCTACGCCCGCGCCTGGCTGCTCGCCAGAGGCGGTTTCCTTATGCGACCCGGCTGGCGATCCTTTCGTCGCGTTCCGGCTGTCCTCACGTCTGTCGCCGATGGGACGAGCGGTCGTGACTGATGATCTGCACCGCCAGCATCGCGCCCGCCGCAGAGGCAATCACGAACAGGATCATCGCCAGACCCGGATAGCCGAGCAGACGGAACGTCGTCGGCACTTGCATGATGAGGGCCGCGGCGACGATGAGCGCGGCCATGATCAGGCCGAGCGCCACGCGGTTGGCGACCTTCTGCAGGCCGTCGATGATCGCGCCCTCGTCGATCAGTTCCATCTTCAGCTTGAGCTCGTTGCCCGCCAGCGCGTCCAGCACCTTGTTCACCCGGCCGGGCAGGCGCTCCGCGAACTGCTTGGCCTCGAGGACCGTCGACAGGACGCTGGACGGCGACACGCTGCGCAGCATCCGCTGGCGCATCAGGGCGATCGCCTGCTCTCGAATCGTCGCATTGACGTCGAGATTGGGCGCCAGCGAGCGGGCGACCGTGTCCAGGTTCAGCAGCGTCTTGCCCAGCAGCATGAGATCCGGAGGCGGCTTCAGTCCGTGCACGCTCGCGCGCCGGTTGACCTCGAGAAGCATGCGGCCGACCTGAAGATCGGCGAGCGGGGCGCCCTGAATCTGCGTCACCAGGGCGACGACGTCGCGCCGGAGTCCCGCCTCGTCGAAGGTCGCACGCCGCTGGCCGAGATCGATCAGTGCGTCTGCCGCCTCGTCGCCGCGGCCTTCGGACGCCGCCATGAGCAGCCCCAGGAGCCGGTCCTGCGTGCGAGCCGCGAGCCGGCCGACCATGCCGAGGTCCACCAGCGCCAGCTTCTCGTCGTCGGTCACGAATACGTTGCCGGGGTGCGGATCGGCGTGGAAGAAGCCGTCGACGACGATCTGATGAAGGTAGGCGCGCACCAGCTCGCGGCCGAGCCGCTGCGCATCGAGATCGACACGCACCACGGGGCTGATCTCTGTGACCTTGGTCCCGAGCACGAAGTCCATCGTCAGCACGCGAGACGTCGTGTAGTCGTCGACGGGTTGAGGGATGACGATCGCGGGAAAGGCCTTCAGATTGCCGCCGAGCATCTTGAGGTGCGCGGCCTCGTGCACGTAATCGAGCTCGTCGAGCAGCGATGCCTTGAACTCGGCGACCATTTCCGAGAAATCGTAGCGTTCGCCCGCGTCGACGTGGCGATCGACGAACGCTGCAATCTCGGCGAGCGCGATGAGATCGTCGAGAACCTGAGACTCGACACCGGGCCGCTGCACCTTCACGGCGACGAGCCGGCCGTCGCGCAGCGCGGCGGTGTGCACCTGACCGAGCGAGGCGGCCGCGATCGGGATTCGTTCGAACAGACCGTAGGCTTTGGAGATTCTGACGCCGAGCTCGGCTTGGACGATCCGCTCGACGTCGGCGTACGGAAAAGGTTCGACGTCGTCCTGTAGGCGGGAGAGCGCATCGATGTACGCCGGCGGCAGGAGGTCCGTGCGACCGGACAGCAACTGACCGAGCTTGATGAATGTTGGACCGAGCTTCTCCAGATCGGTCGCGAGTTGCACGGCGTCGTCGCCATCGCGATCGTCAGCGGCGGATCGATGTTTCAGCAGCAACGTCGCGACGGCGGCGTATCGGCTCAGTTTGGCGGGCAGTTGCACCAGGACCTCCGCGGAGATCCATAGCAACTCGCACGCCGTGGCGCTCAGGTCCGCCGAAGCTTCTCGACTTTTGAGTCGCGTTCGGATGTCAGATGCTCCCGTTCGCGACGGTACTGCTGAGCCAGCACCTCGCGTTCGGCCGGATCGAACGTCGCATTGAACTTGGATTGGTGCAGCACTTCCAGCTCGGCGATCTTCGACTCGTAGAAGTTCCGCGCCTCGGCGATCGCCGCCTTCTGCGCATCGGTGATTGGCGTGTTCGAGACGCCGGCGTCGGCGTCTTTCTTGGCAAGACGCTCCATGGCGAGCTCGAGCGACGACTTCAACGGTTTCTCGTCGGTCATTGTAGTTTTCCGTTTCTGACCCAGGTCCTGGCGCCGACCGTGACCGTCAGGTCGGTGAAAAAATTCCAGCGGACGTACGCCGGCCGGCCCGCCGGCGCGGCGACCGCGCCGCCGAGCTCCGTGTTGTCGCCCAGCGAAAGCCGGACAACGCCGGCGCCGTATCCATAGTACGGAATCCAGGGTGTCACGTCCGGAACGGCGAGCAGCGGGTTGAACCCCAGCCCGATCTCGCGAAACGCGCGGCCAGCGTCACCCGCCCGCTCCATCTCCGCTTCCACCGCCTCTTTTCCGCGCGCGGCCGTGATGTCGACGACGCGTCCCCTGGCAAAGCGCAGCCGCAAGCCCTCGACCGGCCGTCCGTCCCATTGTGACGGGGGAAAGGCGATGACGCCCTCCACCGAGTCCTCGAGCGGTGCGATCCGGACCACACCGGCCGGCAGCTCGATTTCGTGGTCCACGAGCACCTGTCCGCGCGCCGTGCGCGCCGCCGACGCGTCTCCGTCCTGAAGATTCGCCGGCCGATCGCCGGTCCGAAAACGGAGGTCGGTGCCGCCGGGTGAGGTGATGTGCACGTCGCCGGTCTTCAAGGCGTCGGCGAACGCCCGCTCGACGGCGGCGAGCGCTGCGTAGTCGGTCTGCAGCAGCGCGCGCTGGTAGTGCGCGTCCATGTCCGGCCGCGACGGCAGCGGCTGGCCGGCGATCGGGTAGGCGCTGCCGTTTTCGATCCAGTGGAAATGAATCGTCCGGCGCCCGCGCCGCGCCGTCAGGTCGTCGGTGAGCCAGTCCTGCATCGCGAGATACGCCGGATGCGACGTGTTCGCGCCCGGCATCATGATCGCCGCGTCGACGTCGCGGAACATCGCCTTGTACTGCGCCCGTGCCTCGGCCGCGCCCTTGCGCAGCACCGCCGCGTCGAAGGCGTCGGGGACCGGCTCGCGCAGCACTTCGACGACGCCGAGGTCGACGCCACCGGCGCGCATCACTTCATAGCGGATGTACGGCAGCAGATCGTCGAACACGCCCGGGTGCGCGATCGACATCACACGCTCGCCGGGTTTCAACGCCAGCTGCTGTACCAGCCGCTTCGCGATCGCCGGATAGTCGAACGTCAGGCGCGGCTGCGCGGCGAGCGCGGCGGCGAACACGAGCGTGACGATGACGAATGAAGGAACGCGTCGCATGCGGTCTCCTGCCCTGCATGCGATGGTAGCTGAAATGAGGTACGTTGGGGGGATGCCTCTCGTGACTCTGGACCGCGTGGCGATCGCATTCGGTCATCTGCCGCTGCTCGACGAAGTCGCGATGCAGATCGACGCCCGCGAGCGCGTGTCCGTCATCGGCCGCAACGGCACGGGCAAGTCGACGCTGCTGAAAATTCTGAGCGGCGAGATTCCTCCGGATTCGGGCACCGTGTGGCGCCAGCCGTCGATCCGGATCGCGCGGCTCGAGCAGGACGTCCCGCTCTCCGCGCACCGGTCGGTGTTCGACGTCGTCGCCGAAGGGCACACGCACCATCTCGAAGAGGATGAGGCCTGGCTGCGCGAGCACCACGTGGAGCTGATCCTGTCGCGGCTCGAACTGCCGGCCGACGCGATCGTCGACACGCTGTCGGGCGGATGGCGCCGACGCGTGCTGCTGGCCCGCGCGCTCGTCGGTCAGCCGGATCTGCTGCTGCTCGACGAGCCGACCAACCATCTCGACATCGAGGCGATCCAGTGGCTCGAGAGCTTTCTCGCCGAGTACGAAGGCGCCGTGATCTTCGTCACGCACGACCGCGCGTTCCTCCAGCGGCTGGCGACCCGGATCGTCGAGCTCGATCGCGGCAAGCTGACGTCATGGCCCGGCAACTACGACACCTACCTGCGGCGCAAGGAGGAGGCGCTCGCCAACGAGCAGGTGCTCGCCGACAAGTTCGACAAGAAGCTCGCCGAAGAAGAAGTGTGGGTGCGCCAGGGCATCAAGGCGCGGCGCACGAGAAACGAAGGGCGCGTGAAGGCGCTCGAGGCGATGCGCGCCGAGCGCGCCGCGCGGCGCGAGCAGATCGGCAACGTGCGCCTGCAGGTCGAGCAGGCGGAGCAGTCCGGCAAGCTCGTGTTCGAAGCGAAGGGAATCGCCAAGAGCTTTGCCGGGTCTCCCATCATCAGCGGGTTCTCGACGCGCGTCATCCGCGGCGATCGCATCGGCCTCATCGGCCCGAACGGCGCCGGCAAGACGACGCTGCTGCGGATGCTGCTCGGCGAGCTGAAGCCGGACGAAGGCGAGATCCGTCTCGGCGCGAACGTCCAGATTGCCTACTACGACCAGCAGCGCGAGCAGCTCGATCCCGAGCGCACCGTCTTCGATACCGTCGGCGAGGGGAACGACACCGTCACCTCGAACGGCCGCACGCGCCACGTCCACGCCTACCTGCGCGACTTTCTGTTTTCAGACGAGCGCGCGCGCTCGCCGGTGAAGGCGCTGTCGGGCGGCGAACGCAACCGTCTGCTGCTGGCGCGGCTGTTCACCCGGCCGGCGAACGTCCTGGTGCTCGACGAGCCGACCAACGATCTCGACCTCGAAACGCTGGAGCTGCTCGAAGAGCAGCTCGTGGAATGGCCGGGCACGCTGCTGCTGGTCAGCCACGACCGCGCTTTCCTCGACAACGTCGTCACCAGCACGTTCGTGTTCGAGGGCGACGGCCGCGTGCAGGAATACGTCGGCGGCTATGAAGATTGGGTAAGGCAGCGGCTGGCGGAGAAGAAGATCCGGCTGAAGCCGGAGACGACCGGCAAGACGGAGACGGTCCGGCTGAAGCCGGACACTACGGGAAAAACGCTGGGCGGCGCGGAGCCGGGCGGGAAGGCAACGCGCGCGAAGGCCGCGGCGAAGCCGAAGAAGTTGTCCTTCAAGGAGCAGCGCGAGCTGGACGAGCTGCCGGCCGTGATTGAGGTGCTCGAATCCGAACAGCGCGCGCTGGCGCAGCGGATTGCGGACCCGGAGTTTTACAAGGCCGGCGCCGAGACGATCAAGCAGTCGCTTGCGCGGGTCGACACGCTCCAGCGCGAGCTGACGGCGGTGTACGCGCGATGGGGGGAACTGGACTCGCGAAAGGGCTAAGGGTTGACGCGTAGGGCTGCGACGAAGACTGAGGGCTTAGGGCTGAGGGCTCAAGACAACGAGTGGCGGCTGAGAGTTGAGCCTTGAGAGTTACGTTAGTGTATTGCCCCGCTGTGCTGATCCGCGCACGCCTGGCAGACGCCTTCGTCGTGCATCCACTCAGGCGCGGTGTTGCGGGAGCAGTACTGGCACGGCCGAAAGCGTGAGAGGCGCGCCTCGCGCGCGCCCTTGATCAGCACCTGCAGCGCGTTGAACAGCGCCGTTTCCGGCAGCCGGCGCCATTTGAGCACGCCGACGCGACGGGGCCTGGCCGCGAAGGTGAACGGCGTCTCCCACACGCCGGCAAACTCCGAAACGATGACGCTGTTGTCGGTCAGCGACACGACGACGTCGGCCGGCTCGCCGGCGACGAACCGGACCGTACCGTCCGCCGCTTCCTGGCGATCGACCGGCGCGGACAGATTCGTGTCGAGAAATGCGATCAGCTGTTCGTAACGCTCCGGTGCATCCATACGTTGGGCGGGAGGCCTGGCGTCATCGACATGCCGGGTGCCGGCATTCGCAGCGCAGCTCCGTCGTCTGACCTTTCTCTTTGCAGTGCTCGCTGCAGTATTTCCCGTGAGGGCCGCCTTTCTCAACCTGACACTCACAAGCAGGGTGGGCGCACTTGGCGGTCTCGGCCATCGCAACCTCCTCCGGGTCATTTTACGCCCGCCACGGCCGGCTCCGGGCGGATTGAGCCGTACCGGCGGTCTCTGGCGCATTCGCCAGTGGAGGCCATCATGGATCACACGCGTGAGCACCGGAGCGTGCTCGCTTCAGCGGAAAAACGGCTGCTCGTCGCCATCGCCACCCGGTTGCCGCGCTGGCTGCACTCGGACCACCTGACGCTGCTCGGCTTGCTGTCGATGCCGGCGGCGGGGCTGGCGTTCTCCGCGATCGGCTCCTCGTCGTGGGCCGCGCCGGCGCTCGCCGCCGCGCTGACGGCCAACTGGTTCGGCGACAGCCTCGACGGTACGCTCGCGCGGGTGCGCGACCGCCAGCGTCCGCGCTACGGTTATTACGTCGATCACGTGATCGACCTGGCAGGGACGGCGGCGCTGTTGACCGGCATGGGCGCGTCCGGGCTGATGCAGCCGTCGATCGCCATCGCGGTGCTCGCCGCATATCTGCTCGTTTCCGCGGAAACCTACCTCGCGACCCACAGCGTCGGCATCTTCAGGTTGTCCTGTGGCGGCGTCGGACCAACGGAACTGCGAATCCTGATCGCAAGCGGCGGCTTCTACGTCGCGGCGCATCCCTGGGTCGACATCGCCGGCCGTCAGGTGCGACTGCTCGACGTCAGCGGTGTGATCGCCGCGGCCGGGCTCATCATCGTGTTCATGGCGTCGGCTATCCGGAACACGCGCGCGCTGTACCTGGCGGAGCCGCTGCCATGACGTCACGATGGACCCGTTTCCTGACGATCGGTCTCCTTGGCTTTCTCTTGCAGCTCGGCGCCCTGGCGACGTTGACCTCGGGTCTGCACTGGATGTGGCTGCCGTCGACGATCGTCGCCGTCGAGCTCGCGGTCATCCACAACTTCGTCTGGCACGCGCGGTGGACGTGGCGCGATCGTCCCGGAAACTGGCCGGCCCGCTTCGTCAGGTTTCAGCTCGCCAATGGCGCGGCGTCGATCGCGGGCAACGCCCTTCTGATGGTCCTGTTCGTCGGCCTCGCTGGATTGCCGGCCGTTCCCGCCAACATCCTCTCGGTCGCGGCGATGAGCGTCGTGAATTTCCTGGCCGCGGACCGTTGGGTCTTTCCACGGCGCCGTGACGGGGAAAAAACCGGAGAGATCTCAAAGAACGCAGGGTCAAGAATGTCTTTTCTCTGCGGTCTCCGCGTTCTCCGCGGTTTTTTCTTGCGTGGCAGCCAACGAGCCGCGATCGTCTGCGCGGTGTGTGTCCTGTCTGTGGGGAGCGCCAGGGCGCAGGCGCCGGACACGATCGAGGCGTGGAATCGCTACGTGACGGAAACCGAAGGCAGGCTCGAGCGCGCGCGAGCGGCGCGACGTCCGCGGCCGCCCGTTACCGACACCATCACCGCCAGCGGCGCGAGCCTCCGCGTGCCCGGCGGGACGATCAGCGACTGGCAAGGGTGTGTTTTCATTCGCGGCATCACGCTGGATCGGCTGCTGCACCTCCTGCAGCATCCGGGGACACCGCCGCCGCAGGAAGACGTCATCTCCGCGCGCGTGCTCGGACGCAGCGACGATTCGCTGCGCCTCGCGATCCGCCTCGCGCGCCGCGCCATCGTCACCGTGACCTACGACACCGAGCACGAGATGCGGTTTCACCGGTGGACGCCGCGCCTGGCGACTGCGCGCAGCGTCGCGACGCGGATCGAAGAGGTCGGCGGCAGCGACCACGGGTTCCTGTGGCGGCTGCATTCCTATTGGATCTACGAAGAGATCGACGGCGGCGTGCTCGTGGAGCTGCAGTCGCTGACGCTCAGCCGTGACGTCCCGTCGATCATCCGGCCGATTGCCACACCGCTCGTGAATCGAATCGCGCGCGAGTCGATGACCCGGACGCTCGAGGCGCTGCAGCGGTTCTTGTTGATTAACGTGCCGGTGACGTCTCCTGTCCTGCCGGCCCAAGCGCGTCCATCTGACGAACGACTTCCAGAGCCAGATGGTCGACGAGCAGACGATGCCTCGATGCGTAGATGAATGGCCCGTCCGACGCGTAGTACCACAGTTTGATTCCGACACTCCGTTCCGGCTGCTGCGGCCATCGCAGCGAGAAGCCGTGGCCGG
>Ga0207711_10005681_pt1 | contig 10538 bp, 8 predicted proteins | sample KBSS34metaG_FD_184401 | JGI IMG/M metagenome (GOLD analysis project Ga0207711, IMG submission 184401) | Switchgrass rhizosphere microbial communities from Kellogg Biological Station, Michigan, USA - KBS S3-4 metaG (SPAdes) (version 2) | ecosystem: Host-associated > Plants > Roots > Rhizosphere >...
CGGGCCGGCCTCGAGCATCAGGTTTATCTGGCCGGGCATGTCAACGATGTTCGTCCTTACTATCGCGCCGCCGACTTGCTGGCCATCTCGTCGTGGAGTGAAGGATCCCCCAATGCGCTACTCGAAGCCATGGCTGCGGGCGTTCCCGTGGTAAGTACGGAAGTGGGCGGCATTCCCGAAATTGTTTCTCACCGCCAGACGGCGTTTCTGGTTCCATCGCAAGATCCGGAGGCTTTGGCCGGCGGCATCGGGCTGATGCTTTCCGACCACGCCCTGGCCGGGAACATCGCCGGACGTGCCCGCGAGCTGATCCACACGCAGTACTCGCCGCTGTCCCGGACCCAATGCCTGGTCCGGTTATACGAGCGCCTTTGTCCCCAGCCAAAACCGATCCAGGATGCGGAATTGGGCGAGCCCCCTGATCGCCGTAGAGTGACCGCCGTAAAGTGACCGCCGCCAATGGATAGCCGGAAAATGAAAGCTGCAATCGAGAGCCTTAGATCTTGAGCGACAAAAACAGATTCATTCCGAACGGCTGGGGAGGCGCTGCCTCTCCACTGCAGTCGGTGACGTACGTCTTTCCCATCCTGGTGGGGATCACGGCCATCATCGTCGGCTTTGGGATTGGCGAAGGCCAGTGGCTGGTTGGGTCGCTGGCGCTGTTCATCCCGCTGGTACTGCTCTATCCCGTGCAGGTCGGATTGGGCATGTTCGCGGTTCTGATTCCGTTCGACACCATTGCGGTCCTGGGCCAAGCCGAAAAAGGAAGGACTCTGACCTGGTTTGCCGGTGCGGCTGCCATCGGCATTCTGTTCGGCGTAGGGCTGGTTTCCAAGCGTCTCAAGCCGCTCCCGGTTGCAGCCGTCTGGTGGATTGTGTTTACCGTCTGGTGCATCGTCACCATGGTGTGGGGACTGAATCTCAAGGCCTCGCTGGCGCAGGTGCCTTCCTCCCTGGCGCTGCTCGGCTTCTACCTCGCGGCCACCTCCATCCGCTACAAGAAGAATGAACTTCAGGCCATTACGTACCTGTCGATCCTGGGAGGGTGCGTGGCTGCGGCTTATTCGGCCTACCTGTTCAGCCAGGGCAATTATTACGAAATGGGAGAGACCCGGGCATCGCTCATCGTCAACGGCCGGGCCACCAATCCCGACGGGCTGGCGATGACCCTGCTCTTGCCCATCTCGTTTGCTTTTGCCTATTTCCTTTCTTCCAAGCGCATGTTGCGCAAAGCCATCATGCTGGGGGTCATCGCACTCACCTGCATGGGCCTGTTTCTGACCATGTCGCGGGGCGCGGTCCTGGGTCTGGTGACGGTGATCGGGGTTTATGTCTACCGCTTGAAGTTGGGCCGGAAGCTGGTGGCGCCGCTGATCCTGTTGAGCATCGTCCTGTGCTTCATGCCCTCGGTTTTCTTTGAACGCTTTGTCGAAGCCTCGCAAAGTGGCGGTTCCGGGCGCACCAACATCTGGAAGGTTGGACTGGTGGCTTTCAAGCACTACGGTTTCTTTGGGGCCGGGTTCAACAACTTTCCCTTTGCCTACACCAAGTATGTGAATGCGTCGCCCAAGTTCGAAGGCTTTGACCGCGATCCGCATAACGTCTATCTCGCGATTGCGGTCGAAGCCGGCATCATCGGCCTGTTCCTTTTCGGCGGCGCGGTGCGCAATCAATTCAAGACTGCGTCCCGGATTCGAAAGCGCGCTCCGGCCAAACATATGCTGGTCGCGACCGAGGCTGCAGCCTGTGGCCTGCTCGTTTACAGCATGTTCGGAAATATCCTGTGGGACAAATCGTTCTGGTTTGCCTGGGCCCTGCTGGCGGCGGCCGGAAGCGTGGCGGAAGAATCCCCCGAAACTGCTGTGGCGGAACCCTGAACCGGAATGTTCAGCGAGAAACCCGCACTCCAGTTCTGACGGGGAAGCCGGGAACCCAAGGATGATCGAAGACTATGGTGATTGCTGAAAAGCTGCTGTCGCTTGAAGTCGCCGAGGAGCGGCGGGAATGGGATGCACTGGTGAACGGGTCCGCCTGCGCGGACACCTATTACCGCTCCGGCTATGTCGCCTCGTACCAGGAGGAAGGTACCAGCATCCGCGGGCTGGTGCTGAGCGCAAAGTCCAGGCGATATCTGCTGCCCCTGGTCTTCCGGCCTCTGGCCGCGCTTCCGTTCGCGCCCGATGCCAGCGGCTTCGACGTGATCACTCCCTATGGTTACGGCGGAATCCTTCCCCTCGACCCCGGACTGATTTCCCGCGAGGATGGGGTGGAACTCGTGGCCAGCTTGCAGGCCTGGTGCCGGATCGAGGGCGTGGTGAGCTGCTTTATCCGGCTGCATTCGCTGGAGCACCAGCATCTCTGGTTTCAAGGTCTGAATCTCGACGGCGCCGAGCTGCAATACTCCGGTCCCACCAAGAGCGTAGAGTTGCTGGAATGGGACGAGCAGCAGGTCATCCCCACCGCGCTGCCCAAGGGTCGTCGCGAGAAAATGCGCTGGGCGCGGCGCAAACTCTCACTCGAGATTTGCACCTGCGATGAGCCCGCGAGCCCAGCCGCACTCGACCAGTTCATCGCAATCTACAAAGGCACGATGGATCGCAGGCAAGCCTCCGGGTTCTATTATTTTCCCGACCGGTATTATCGCGAACTGGCACGGGGCCTAGGCCGCGACATGGCCATCGTGGTGGCCCGGGCGCAGGAGCAGCCGGTGGCGGCTGCCTTGTTCTTTTCGGACGCGAAGTACGCCCACTTTCATCTCAGCGGATCCACCGACGAAGGCCGCAGGTTGCATGCCTCGGCCGTGGTGATTCTGAAAGGCGCGCAGTGGGCTCGCAGCCGGGGCTGCTCCCGCCTCCATCTGGGCGGAGGCGTGACTCCTAACGATTCACTCTTCGAGTTCAAAGACAGTTTCGGGGGCAAGACGTTTGAGTTTTACTCGCTGCGAGTCATCGGCGACCAGGCCCGTTACACCGACTTGCTGCGTCGTCGTCTCGATGCTGGAGGCGATCCGCTTCGTCCCAATTTCTTTCCCGAATACCGGGCATGACCCAGGTTCACATGCCATCCAGCACATGCGATTCAACCTCACTATGAGAATCAGGTTCACTCCTTCCCATTTTGGTATTTCGAGTTGCTAACTTGATTTTTATCAACAATATAGGTAAACCCCTCTGACCATTCAACCAGTTCCGAACCGACCATGCCCCGTGAAAAATCGGGATGTTGTATGACGCTTCCCTCCGGCGACGCTTTTTCTTGCAAGTCATTGCATACGATAGTATTCTGAGAGGGAACAAGCACGAACGGCTGCTGCACTCTCCCCCCTTTTTTGTAGCCCAGCGAAAGCACATCCCCCTTCACCCGTCTATGTGTCCTTTGGGACTCAGAGGGCGAAGCTGTAGCCACGCTGCCGAATAGTCGGCGCTCGCTGTTCCACGATTCTCCACGTCGTCACGATTCCACATTGAGGTCACCGTAGTGAAGGTCCTGATCTTTCATCAATACTTTGGAACCAGTGAGGACGCAGGTGCAGGAATCAGGACCTACGAAATAGGCCGGCGCATGGTGCGGCGGGGCGATTCTGTCACCATTATTACGGGCAACTCAATTTACTTCTCGGGGAAGAAAGCCGCGGGCAGCAAGTTTCCCTGGAGCCGGGAAAAGGTGGACGGCATTGACGTCATTCGGGTGCACATCCCGTTTGGCGGATCGCACAGCATATTGCCGCGCATCATCGGCTTTCTATGGTTCATCCCGGTGGGCCTGATGGCCGGACTCTTTACCGGCGCGCCGGAAATTGTAGTCGCTACCTCCACACCGTTGACCATCGGCATTCCCGGTTACCTGCTGAGCCGCTTGCGGCGGGTCCCTTTTGTTCTGGAATTGCGTGATTTGTGGCCTGACTGCGTGGTGGCCTGGGACCTGATCCAGAACAAATTCCTGATCGGAGCCGGATATTGGCTGGAGGCGTTCCTGTATCGCAAGGCGAAGAGGCTGCTCGCGGTCACCGACGGCATTCGTGACGAACTCATCAAAAAAGGTATCGACCCGGCAAGGATCAGCGTCATCACCAACGCCAGCGACATCGAACTGTTCCATCCCAGCGGTCTGCGTGCTGATCTCGAGGCCCTGGCGCAGGTGCCGCCTGATGCTTTCGTCTGCATTCACTCGGGATCGATGGGTTTCGCCAATGACGTTGACTTGCTGCTGGACTCGGCGGAAATTCTGCGCGACTGTCCCGCCATCCACTTCGTCATTCTGGGTGCCGGCCCGCAGAAGCAACGCCTGGTGGCGGAAGTCGCGCGCCGGGATTTGCGCACCGTCCACTTCCTCGACGCTGTACCCCGGCTGCAGGTGCCGCAATTTCTACGCAGCGTGCATCTGGGCATTGCGGCCTTCCGCCCCAGCCCTTTGACTTACATTTTCCTGCCCAACAAATTTTTCGACTACCTGGCCTGTGGGCTTCCCGTGCTGGTGAATTTCGATGGCGAGGCGCGGGCCCATCTGGAGAAGAACGACGCAGGCATCTGCGTCGAACCGGATAACGTTGCGGCTTGCGCGCAAGCCATCAAGGAGCTGGCATCGGCGCCCGAGCGCTGGCGCAGCATGTCGGCCAATGCGCGCCGGCTGTCGGAAACCCGCTTCAGCTGGGACCACAAAGCTGTCGATTTCAGGGATGCGATTGCTTCGGCTTTGAACAAGCAGTCTCAAGTCCTGCCTTCGATGGTGCAAACCCAGTGACGGTGAGTGCAATGTTGAAACGCGCCTTCGACTTCGTGGTCTCTCTGCTGGCGCTGATCGTGCTGTCCGTGCCGTTGTGCCTGGTGGCTGTCATCATCCGGCTGACTTCTGCCGGACCTGTGCTGTTTCGCCAGCCCCGTCTCGGACTGCGGGCGCGGCCGTTCACGCTGATGAAATTTCGCACCATGACAGCGCCCCGCGACGCCGACGGGAACCCCGTCACCGATCATGGCAGCCTGACTTCGGCCACGGACCATGAGCGCCAGACTGCCATCGGACGCTTCTTGCGCCGGACCAGCGTGGACGAGCTTCCGGAACTGATCAATGTGCTCAGGGGAGACATGAGTCTGGTCGGCCCCCGCCCGTTGCTGTTGCGCTACTGGGAACGCTACTCGCCAGAGCAACGACGTCGCAACGAAGTCAAGCCTGGCATCACGGGATGGGCGCAGGTAAACGGCCGCAACGCTTTGAGCTGGAAAGAGCGCTTTGAGCTGGACGTCTGGTACGTCGACCATCGCAGCTTCTGGCTGGATCTCAAGATAATCGCCATGACCGTCGGCACCATTCTGCAGCAGGACGGCATCAACCAGTCCAACCAAACCACCATGGAAGAATTTCGGGGCTGAAGAGTTCCGTGAGCAGGGTGCAGGTTTCCAGTCGATGAATGCATTGCAGCAAGGTAGGGGCGAGGTTCTCCAGTCCATCGGCGGGAATATGAGTAGGTTACCGGGGTCACGTCTGGCTGTAATGGCTGTTTCTGTTCTTTCGAAGGCCCGGATTAAGTTGAAATCTCCCGTTCGGGTGCATCGCCCTTCCGGCGGCGCACTCGAGTAAGGTCGCGATTATGTCTGCCACGGCTACTGAAATCAAACCGCTCGTGCAATCCTCGGTCAGCACCCATAATTTTATAAAGTACCGCACCGTGCTGATTGTCCTGTCCGAGATTGTGCTCATTGCGACCAGCTACTATCTCAGCTTCCTGTTGAGGCTGGACACGGTCCTGAGTGAGACCCAGCACGATCTCTTCTGGAAGACCCTTCCGCTGGTGATCGTGCTGAAGCTGGTGGTGTTCTATCGCCTGGGGCTTCTGCGCGGGTGGTGGCGCTACGTCGGCATGAACGATATGGCCAAGATTGGCATGGCGTCGTTCGTCAGCTCGACCCTGATCTTTCTGATCATCGAGACCATCATTCATCCCCACGGCTATCCCCGCTCCGTTATTCCCATCGACATGTTCCTGTGCATCATGCTAGTCGGGGGCAGCCGCTTTATGGTGCGCGCCTATACGGAGCGTGCCCACCGTTACGAATGGCAGAAGAAGACCCTCATTGTGGGCGCCGGCAATGCTGGGGCGGCGATCGCCAAGGAGCTGAGAATCAACTCCAGCTTGCAATACAGTCCCGTAGGTTTCGTGGACGATGATCCCGACAAACTCGGTGTCCAGATCAACGGTGTCAAGGTGCTGGGAAATGCGGATGCCCTGGCCCGCCTGATCGAAAAGCATGGAGTGGAATGCGTGCTCATCGCCATCCCCTCGGCGAAGGGCCCCCAGATCGAGCGCATCGTGGACAAGTGCCGCCAATGCAAAGTGAGCTTCACCATTTTGCCTCCGATCAGTGAACTCTTTAACCGGCAGGCTTCGGTCACCCAGGCGCGCAAGTTGCAGATTGAAGACCTGCTCAGCCGCCAGGTGGTTCGTCCCGACCTCGACCGGATTCGCACCCGCATCGAAGGTCGGACATTGCTGGTTACCGGCGCCGGAGGTTCCATCGGTTCTGAGCTGGTCAGGCAGGTGGCCTCGTTCAACCCGCACAAACTGATCCTGCTGGAGCGTTCGGAGAACGATCTGTTCCGCATCGCGCGGGAACTGTCCGGGACTTTCCCGAGTCTCGATTTCGTGCCGGTGGTCGGCGACGTTCTTGATGTCAAACTGCTTAAGGACGTGTTCGCTCTGCATCGGCCAAACTCGGTCTTCCACGCCGCTGCCTACAAACACGTTCCCATGATGGAGAGCAATTGCTTCCAGGCAGTCACCAACAATGTGTTCGGCACCTATAACGTAGCCCTGGTGGCTAAGCAATATGGCGCAGAAAATTTTGTCATGATCTCTTCCGACAAAGCCGTAAAGCCCACCAACATGATGGGCGTAACCAAGCGGCTGGCGGAAATGATTATTCTCGGACTCCACCATCAGAGCCGTACTCGTTTCATGGCGGTGCGTTTCGGCAATGTGTTGGGCAGCAACGGCAGCGTGATCCCTATCTTCGAAGAGCAGATTCGCAAAGGCGGCCCGGTGACAGTCACGCACCGCGACGTCACCCGTTACTTCATGACCATCCCCGAGGCGGTGCAGTTGGTGCTGCAGGCGTCGGTCATGGGCAAGGGCGGCGAAATCTTCGTTCTCGACATGGGTGAGCCGGTTAAGGTGGTGGACCTGGCCCGCCGCATGATCCGCCTGTCGGGATACGAGCCTGATCGGGACATCAAGATCGCGTTCACCGGGTTGCGGCCGGGCGAAAAACTGTTCGAAGAGCTCAGACTCGATGCCGAGGGCAGCAAGCCCACACTCCACGAAAAGATATGGATGCTGGAGGGTACACGAGTTGACTTTGAGGATGTGCGCAAGTGGCTGGAACATCTCTCGGCGCTGGTTGAAGGCAGAAATGTCCACGGTCTGATTTCCAAACTGGTTTCGATCGTGCCCGAGTACAGTCCCAGCGCGGAACTGAAGTCGCTCGCCGAAGTCGACCAGCACGATCTGGCGCTGGCCTACCGTTGGGAGCGCAAGCACCTGAATTCCTCGGTCGAAGGCGCAGCCTGACCTCCGTCATACTGGTAGATGAGTCGATTCAGCCAAAGATATTACCCGAGCATCGTTTGATCCTGGCCGGACCTTTCCGCACGAGGATCTGACCGATTCGTCAAGGAGAGACGAGAAGCACTATGAGCGTGAGCGTGGCCGATATTGCCATAGCGAAACCAGTGGTTGCAGGCGGACAGGCGGTACGCAAAACTCCGTTTGCTCCCTGGCCGTTCTTCGGCCCGGCTGAAATTGAAGCGGCCACCGCAGTGCTGCAGTCGGGCAAAGTGAATTACTGGACCGGCCAGGAAGGCCGGCTGTTTGAAAAGGAATTTGCTGCTGTATCAGGTTGTCAATATGCGGTCGCTCTGGCCAATGGCAGCCTGGCCCTGGAACTGGCGCTTTATGTGCTGGGCATTCAGCCCGGCGACGAAGTCATCGTTCCCAGCCGGACCTTTGTCGCTTCCGCCAGTTGCGTCACGGTGCGCGGGGCTACCCCGGTTTTCGCGGATGTCGATCGCAACAGTCAAAACATCACGGCGGAGAGTATTCGCCGAGTGCTCTCTGCCCGCACCAAAGCCATCATCGTCGTCCATCTGGCGGGCTGGCCCTGCGATATGGACCCCATTCTTGAACTGGCCCGGCAGCACGATTTGAAAGTCATCGAGGATTGCGCTCAGGCCCAGGGCGCGACTTACAAGGGCCGGCCCATCGGATCCATCGGCGATGTTGCCGCATTTTCCTTCTGCCAGGACAAAATCATGACCACCTGCGGCGAGGGTGGAATGCTGACTACCAACGATCGTCGCCTGTGGCAGATGGCCTGGAGCTTCAAAGATCACGGCAAGAATTACGACGCGATGGCTGGGGCTCAGCCCTCGGCCGCATTCCGCTGGGTGCATGACAGCATTGGCACCAACTGGCGGATGACGGAAATCCAGTCGGCAGTCGGGCGCGTGCTCCTTCGCCAGGTCCCCGAGATGATTGCCAAGCGGCGCCGTTTTGCCGCCCTGCTCTCCCGCCGCTTCTCGGAGATCGCCGCTCTGCGCGTGACCGTTCCGCCTCCAGACGTAAACCACGCTACCTACAAATATTATGCGTTTCTGAGGCCGGAGTACTTGCGCGAGGGCTGGAACCAGTTGCGAATTATTGAGGCCATCAACGCCGAGGGCATTCCGTGCTTTGCCGGAAGCTGCAGCGAAATTTACCTGGAAAAAGCATTTCAGGACTTGCGTCCCGCCACTCGCCTGAGCGCGGCCCGCGAACTGGGAGAGACCAGCCTGATGTTTATGGTTCATCCCACCCTCTCCGATCAGGACATGCAGGACACCGCTTCGGCCGTGGGAAAAGTGATGAGCGTTGCTGCCCAGTCCGCCACCCGCGACAATCGATAAGGACGTCTGACCCCACCCGTGTCCCACTCCCCGGCCAAATCACCCATGACCAGCGTCTACATGATGGACTTGTGGTGTCAGATTCCGTTTTATGACGCCTACCTGTGCAATGCGCTTGAGGCCGAGGGCATAGCCTGTGTCTTGGGCTCCACCAATTTCCACCTCGAGCCCGGGTACTTTCAGCAGCGCGGCGTGAAGAATGATCCGGGATTCGGCAGCTTTGCCTCAGGTTTGAACATCAGCAATCCCAGAGTGCGGCGCTCGCTGCGCTTCCTGGAGTTTGTGGCCAATATCAGCGCTTTGACTTTGCGCTTTCGGTTTGCCCGTCCCGATCTGATTCATGTCCAGTGGATTCCGCTGGTGGCGGAGGGCGTGCCCTTCGAGCTTTGGTTCCTCAAGCTGGCCCAGCGTCGTGGCGTCAAGATTGTGTACACCGTGCACAACCTTCTGCCCCATGACTCGGAGCCCGGCGTGCGCGAGACTTTCGCCCGCATCTACCGCATGATGGACGGCCTGATCTGCCACACTCGCGAGACCAAAGATCGCCTGATTGCGGAATTCGGGCTGGATGGGTCAAAGATCAGGATCATTCCGCACGGACCTTTGTTCTACGACTACACCCCCGTCGGCCAGCCCGAGGCCAAACGGCGGATCGGCCTGCAGCCAGAAAACTGCATAGTGCTGTACCAGGGTCTGGTGCGGCCCTACAAAGGCATTGATTTCCTGTTGGACGCGTGGAAGAAGGTGCAGGCCGAACAGCCGGACGCCCGGCTGGTCATCGCCGGCAGAGGCGAAGACCGCCACATGGAGTTCGTGAAGGCAAGGGTCGCAACCGACGGCGTTCAAGGTTCGGTTCAGCTTGACTTGCGCTACATCACTTCGCAAGAGCTTCCGATCTACTACCAGGCCGCTGATATCGCGATTTATCCGCATCGGGAAATCACTCAGAGCGGCGCGCTGATGACCGGCATCGCTTTCGGAAAGCCGATCGTGGCCACTTCGCTGCCGGGTTTCCGGGAAGCGCTCGAAGGTTACCACGGGGCGGTGTGCGTCGAATACGGAGACGTGGAGGGGCTGTCGCAGCTTCTGCTGACCCTGATTTCCGACCCGGCAAAACGAGAGGCTCTGGCCCAGCCCTCAGCTGGCGAAGATGCTCGTCTTTTCTGGAAGGACATCGCCCGTCGGACGCGGGAGTGCTATGACGAAGTTCTGCGCGGACCCGCCCCGGACCACGCCCCGGGCGAGGTTCAGAACGCGGCGGCCGAATTGGAGAAAGCGCCTGAAACCTCAAGCGCGTATGAGACCGCTTTAAGGGAGTAGCTTGAAATTTCATTTCACATATGCCGGGTTCCAGCAGAGTTGCAAGCATGCGTCTTGCTGGGTGCAGCCTTATCCCTTGTCCGTTCTCTCTCCCGACGTTCAGCCGTAGCCGCTCTGTTCCGGTACCTCTGGATATGCCGCATGCGGCCGGCCTCGCAAGAACGACATCAGTCGATCGGAACCCGAAGGGGATGGAGACACTTCATCCTCGGGCCTGAGCTGCGCTGTCACTGAATGGCCTTCGTGAATCGGTCTTCGTGAATTGCGGTACCTCGAGTGGCTTC
>Ga0207711_10005684_pt1 | contig 10535 bp, 7 predicted proteins | sample KBSS34metaG_FD_184401 | JGI IMG/M metagenome (GOLD analysis project Ga0207711, IMG submission 184401) | Switchgrass rhizosphere microbial communities from Kellogg Biological Station, Michigan, USA - KBS S3-4 metaG (SPAdes) (version 2) | ecosystem: Host-associated > Plants > Roots > Rhizosphere >...
GGCCATGGCACGCGCCTACATGCGATTGGTCCGCGCCAAGTCGGTCGCCGACCTGAAGCGTATGCGGTGGCAGGATTTGCGCGACGCGGAGCAGCGTTTTTTCGATTCCGCCTTCGGTGACTCGACATTCGGCCCCACTTGGGATGGTGTGGTTATCGCCGGGCCGCCGCTGCACACGATCCAATCCGGTGGCGCCATGCGGATTCCCGTGCTTCTCGGCACCAACCTCGACGAAGTCCGGTATTGGACCGAGATTGAGGAATTGCCACTGCAATCCAAGCCCCGGCCCACACTTACGAAACAGGTTGCAGCTTTTGCCGGTTCGCGCGCCGAAGACATCGTTAGTACTTACGCCCGCCTCAACCCGACTTTCGGCGATGCTGTGCTGCAGCTTGAGACCGATGCGCTGTGGCGAATGGCGGCGATTCGCATGGCCGAGGCGCTTTGCCAGCGCCAACCCGTATACATGTACTTGTTCAGCTACCAGTCGAGTTCGCCGAATGCCCACTATGGCGCCGCGCATGCAATGGAGTTGCCATTCGTATTCGGTAACATCGATGCTCTCGATGCCATTGCGTTCACGGGCAGAGCGCCGTATCGCCAAGCACTAATGGAGTACATGCAAGACGCCTGGATTCAGTTCGCACGCACAGGAAATCCCAGCGTAACCGGCACCACGCCGTGGCCGCAGTATGAACCCGCGCAGCGCGCAACGATGGAACTGGGACCGGTAATTCGGGTGCTCAGTGATCCATACCCGGAACAACGCAAGGCCTGGGCGGACGTTCCCTTCGATAACGTGAGGCCGGATGGGGACCAGGCGACCACATTGTTGTCGGAAAATGGGCCATTGGTTCACTGACGACCCGAGGCACAAATCCAGCGGAGCGGGCCCCCTAACGGACTGCTGACAGTCATCGGCGGGATTTCATTGACTATCGCGTTCTTGGCCGATTCGCGTGTTCAATATACGGGCACGGGAGAATAGAACATGGAACAAGCATTCGCGGAACAAGTCGCGCTAGTCACCGGCGCGGGCAGCGCGCACGGTATTGGTTTCGCTGTCGCGCGTCGCCTCCACATCGCGGGCGCGCGCGTGGCAATTACCTCCACGACCGGGCGCATTCACGAACGCGCACGAGAACTCGACGCTCGCGATGGGCAAATACTGGCATTTGATGAGGACCTTACAAGTGAGTCGGCAGTGCAGCGTTTGGTTGAATCCGTGCTACACCGGTACGGCCGAATCGATGTCTTAGTAAACAACGCGGGAATGACTCAAACGGGTCGGCCTCTGGAGAGTAGACCGCTGTTGCATACGACTTTCTCTGATTGGCAGCGCCAATTGGAAATCACCCTGAACACCGCGTTCTTGATGACCCGGGCGGTGCTGCCCGCCATGACTGCGCGCAAGTACGGGCGCATCGTGAACGTGTCATCGGTAACTGGCCCGTTAGTTAGCAATCGCGGATCAGCGCCCTATGGAGCTGCCAAGGCAGCGATGGACGGAATGATGCGTGCGGTCGCAATAGAAACTGCTGGTGCGGGCATCACAATAAATGCCGTCGCTCCAGGATGGATTGCGACCGCCTCCTCCACCGAGTCTGAACGCATTGCCGGGGTATACACGCCGGTTGGGAGGCCTGGTACCCCTGATGAGGTTTCCGCGGCAGTGTGCTTTTTAGCCTCGCGCGATGCTTCCTATATTACCGGACAGGCGCTGGTGGTCGACGGCGGGAATATTCTGCAGGAAAACAAAGCACCTTGATGATTCCACATTCTCGCCGCCGCGCGAATGCAGCCTCCCGACGGATCTTTATCGCCAGACTAGATCGACAGCTTCGGATCGCCCTCTAGTACGGTTTGCTTCAATATGGGGCGCTCCCTTGTGCTCCATCGCTCGGCCCGATGCGACACGCGGTAACGGAGCGGGCCGCCGTCGGGCGTCCCGGCCCGACTAATCGGGCGAGGTATGCACACGAACTCCGTGTTGATGTAGTCGGCGGCGGCAGTCACGACGGCATAGCCATGCCCGCCCCAGTCGACAAAATCGACATGAGGCGCGACATCCGGATTGCTGAGGGCTAGAGCGCGCTTCAGGTCGCCGGACTGAGCGTATTCCCAAGCTGATCTGACGCCGTGTTTGACGAGTAGATTAGCCGTCGTTTCGGGTGCGGCGCCTTGACGGTCGGCGACGAAAAGGGGGCGAAGCGGGTGGTTTTTCAAACCATGTTCCAAGGCCTCAGCCAGGCCCAGCGCCGAGATCGATCCGGTAATAAAGCTGATGCCTACAGGCTCAAAGCGCTCCGGTGGCAGAGCCTTGGCGGCATAGCCCGCCCAGAAGCTGTGACGATCGCCCGACACCACCACAAATCCGCTGACGCCCGCGTCCTTTACTGTGTCATAGATCTCCGCGCGTTCGCGGAAGGCCGCGCTGAAGTCTCCTCCGCCTAACGTCGCAAATCCCGCGCCGGGCCACGGCTTGGTCACTCCGGGCGGCAGATTCCTTGGATCCGTCCGCGCGTCCAGCGTGCCATTCGTCGCCCCCCAGATTTTCCACGTGGCCCTGGACGCTGTGATCTGCTGTTTCAGCCAGCTCTTCTGAACGCGGCCGAGAATGGTGATTGGTGGTTCGGTCCTTCGAAAATTTGGGATCTTCTTGGTGCCAAACGCAATGTCCGCGGGCGGATTTCCATCGTTGCAGGCGCTTCCCGCATCAAGGATCTCCAGCGCTTCCTGCGGAAAGAATTCCGGGTAGTCATCGTCATAAAAGCCATCGGCGCCCGAGCGACTGGTGGGATCCTCCATCGCAAAACTGTGAAAGTCAGTCAAAATCAGGTCGATATGGGGCCCGAAACGCATCGACCGGTATGTGGTCATGCTGCCCACTGCAATGCGGTTGTTAATCTCATCACCAAAGCCGTCTTTGTCGAGACCCGGAATGGGCGCAGTGGCCACTTTGGGCGGGTCGAACTTTTCAAGCCCGACACCACTCGCCTTTTTCACGCGCGCCGGAATGTACTCCCACCATGCCTGGTTGGCGGCTACGCGCAGTTGCTGAGCGGGCTCCGCCGCCCCGCCGTACTTGATGAAGCTCTGCCAGCCCTGCCACGAAAACTCATGATTGTCGCCGATGCATACGAAGGGAAAATGGGCGCGCGCATCCTGGATGTCAGGGTCGTTGATATGCCCGCGATAGACCGTTCGGTAGCCGTCCAAGGTGGTCGGCACGTGAAAATTGGATATTTTGCGCGCATTGGGAATACGGCCGATGTCGTAGACGGTGCGGTCGTAACGATGGGGCAACTCATCGGGGTACTCGACAACCTCATAAATAAAATCGCCCAGATGCAAGACGAAACCCAGCTTCTTATCCGGGGAAGCGTGCTCGTCCTCCCAGATCATGCGGCGATATGCATTTTGCGCGCCTTCATTCACGCTCTGGCAGGAGACAAAGGCAAAACGTACCGGCAGCCGGTCCGATTGCGCAGGCGCGGTAATCGTGCGACCGACACGACTGCCGTTGCCATCACGATCGGAAAAGCGATACCAATACTCCGTGCGCGGCTTAAGTCCCGCTATCAGCACCCGGCAAGTCCAGTCTGCCTCCACACCCACTGAAGTACGAACGGTCGACACAACGGAATGAAACTGGGGGTCGAGAGCAACCTCGACATATAGAGTCCGGCGTGCGGCGCCCCCATCATACGGACGGCGCGTCCACAGCAGGACGCTATGCTCGTCGGGATCTCCCGACGCCACACCTTGGGGGTATAGATCGCGGCGTTCGCGCCATTCCAGTCGTGTACCTGTCGGCGCCCCGCGAGCCCATCCGAGCGTGGCTCCAAGTGCGGCAGCGACTGATAGAAAGGTTCTTCTGTCCACTTTTGGTCCCCCAACAACCCCTCCTCGTCAGTTAGTAGCCTACCACTGGCGAACGAATTCGAGGCTGGACTGTCGATTGGCTAGGCAAATACTTTTGAGCGCTGGTGTAGGACAGCATTCGTGTCAGTCCACTTAAGATTCGTTCACGATCGCTGGGTTGATCCACGTAAACCCGGTTCCGTCGCCTTCCCAGCTGCACTTGCTTTACGTTCAAGAACGCCTCGTACAATTAACTACATGGATTATCGTAAGGAGCACCAATGAACAATCGCATCTCTTGGCTGATTGCGGCGGCGATGCTCGCCGCTTCGCACGGCACGTCCGCGCAAATGACGAGTAACACTGGGGGATCTACTGGCGATTGGGAGTTTCGCATCGGACCGGTATTTACGCAGTCCAAGGACATCAGTTTTGACGGCGGCACCACCGCTGATCTCAAGAGCGATACCGGCTTCAAGTTAGGGACGGGCTACTACATAACTGACCAGTTTGTCGTCGGTGGCAACTTCGCCTGGGGCCGGTCTGACTTCAATGGCACTGTACAGGGCAACAATGGCGCGGTTGCGTATGAGAACGGGCGTGTCGACCTAAGTAGCTTGATGTTCGACGCGACCTACCTGCTGGGACAGGGCGCTTTCAAGCCTTATGGAGTCGTCGGCCTGGGATGGAACTGGGCCAGCACCAACATCGCCTCGGGACCTCCCCAAACCGGATGCTGGTGGGATCCCTGGTGGGGCTACATCTGCAGCGGCTATCAGCCGACTAAAGGCTCAAACAGCTTCACCTATCAGGTGGGTGCAGGTGCGCAATTTAACTTCAACCGATCGTTCGCAGTTACTGCCGATTACCGCTACACAGTCGTTGACTTGGACCATGCCACAAGCAATCCGGGCATCGGCTCCATCCAGCTGATGTTCGTGTGGAGGGCTGGTCACTACTAACGACCACGAACGCAGCCGTTTTTTGGTGGCCAAGGGTGGAATTGAATCCCGGTGATAGCGCCTCCCTTGGGAGGCAGGTCTGCGGTCGGGCAACGTCACTGACCACACCACGCTGGACTTCGCTTGTCGATGAATGCGCCGATGCCCTCTTGCGCGTCGCGCTTCGATAGGTTGGTCACCATTACTTCGGCTGCATATGCATATGCCTCAGCGAGTGGAAGTTCCGCCTGACGATAGAATGCCTCCTTGCCGATTGCCAGTGTCAGCGGCGACTTACTCGCGATTTTATCGGCGAGCGCTGCGGTCCGAATTCCCAGTTCGGTCGCGGGGACCACTTCATTGATCAACCCGATTCGAATCGCGGTAAGTGCATCGATCAGGTCGCCCGTCAGCAGCATATGCATTGCGGCCTTGCGGCCCACATTGCGCGACAAGGCGACCATTGGCGTGGAGCAAAAGAGCCCGATGTTAACGCCTGGTGTCGCAAACCGAGCGTTGTCCGCGGCCACAGCGAGATCACAACTCGCGACCAGCTGGCAACCGGCTGCAGTCGCGACTCCATGTACCTGAGCAATGACGGGCTTAGGTAGACGAACCAAGGCCAGCATTACCTTGGCGCATTCGGAGAATAGCTGCGTCGCATACGCACTGCCAAATTTCTCAGCGCGCATTTCTTTCAGGTCATGTCCCGCGCAAAATGCCGGCCCCGAACCCGTTAACACTACAATGCGTATCGACTGATCTGTTGCAAGACGCCCCAACTCAGTCAACAAGGCGCGCAGCATGCCGATCGACAGGGCGTTTCGTGTCTCCGGGCGATTCATGGTCAAGGTCGAAACACTGCCCGCGTCGGACCGTAAAATAAATGAATTGTCTGTCATTGCCATTCCCTCTCGTCTTGAGCGCCGGTTTGGCTGGGCGCGGCGCCGAGTAAACAGTGTAGTCCGCGGTGTTTTCTCCCCCAGCCGACCTGAGAGTCTTCGGCTTACCTTTGGTGTCGGCCCCAGAGTTTGGTCCCGACAATTGGCGACATACTAGACACGCCTGCCACGTTTGGCCGCGGCGGACTAGAGTTGGCTAGTCCTTTGTGACTCTACAACATCGATGCGCAAATGCGTTACTATTTCCGTTGAAAACAGAGCTTCGGATCCGCGGTAGTGGTGACGCGAGATTACGCGAATAACAATAGACGCGTGACGAGGATTCCATGGAGCGAGCGACGCACGGCAAGTCGGCGCGCCGGATTTCGGCGACTGAGGCGGCCGGCTTAGTGAAATCTGGGGATTGGGTGGACTACGGCGAAGTACTTGCCCAACCTGACGTATTTGATCGTGCCCTGGCTGCACGCAAAGCCGAATTGCGCGACGTAAAAATCCGGGCCTGCATTAGCACTCGGCCCCGAACGGTGTTGGAGGTAGATCCGCAACGCGATCACTTTCAGTCTTATAGCTGGCACTTCAGCGCATATGACCGCAAGCAACACGACGCTGGCCTCTGCCACTACGTTCCCTGCAATCTGGGAGAAATACCGGATTATTACCGCCGATTTATACAACCCCCTGACATCGTCGTACTCAAGACCCGCGATATAGATGCGAACGGATTCTTCAATCTGAGCATCTCGAATCTTTGGCACCGGGCAATGGCCGCGCGCGCGAAGATAGTGATAGTGGAAATTAGCGAGGGCCTGCCGTACGTGTTTGGCGCTGAAAATGGCCTTCACGTCACAGAGATCGACTATGTCATTGAAGGCGATCCCGGCTCGCCCTCGGAACTGTTAAACCCACCACCTTGCGACGCCGATCGAACAGTCGCCCGGCTGATAGCAGCAGAAGTCGGCGACGGTGCCTGTGTACAAGTTGGTATCGGTGGAATGCCAAATGCCGTCTGTTCGCTACTGTTGGAAAGCGGGGTACGCGACCTCGGTATACATACCGAGATGCTGACGGCGACGGACTGGACCGCGAAGCTCGCAAACACGGGTTGATCCCAAGAAACTTCGCGTGATTATTCGGATTTTACCAAGTGTAATCGAGACGTCGATCAATCGGCGCCCAGAGTTCCCTCACCTACCAACTCCTAAAGCCCTTCAACTGGAGAAGACTTGCCATGCCCATTTCTCGCCGTGATGTACTTCTTCTGGGTTCGGCGGCCGGGATATCGTCGCTTGTCGCGCCTGTGTGTGCCGAAGACAAAATGGCGCCGGCGACTCCGAAGTGGACTCTCCCTGAAAGGAAGTCGTTCAAGGTTGTCGAGAACGAATGGATACCGATGCCGGACGAGGTTCGCCTGGCGGCGCGATTGTGGATACCCGAGGGCGCCATGACCAAGCCTGTCCCGGTGGTATTCGAATACCTTCCTTATCGACTCTGGGACGATATGCGCTGGCGCGATGACGCAACTGCCGAAAATCTTGCGCCGTATGGCATCGCCTTTGCGCGCGTCGATGTTCGCGGAACCGGGAATTCGGAAGGGGTCATGGTCGATGAGTACGATGTTCCGGAATTGAGCGATGGTGTCCAGATCATTGCCTGGCTGGCGAAGCGCCCGTGGTCAAATGGCTCGGTCGGCATGCGCGGGATTTCTTGGGCTGGCATCAATTCTCTGCAGATTGCTGCGATGGCCCCACCGGCTCTCAAGGCCATCATGCCGATGGGTTGCTGCGATAACCGCTACACGGACGATGCGCACTATCTGGGCGGCGCCTATGGAGAACAAAACCTTGGGTGGGGAACCAGCTTCAAAGGGGTCATGGCGGGCCCGCCCGACCCAGGTGTCATTGGAGCGAACTGGGAGCAGGTTTGGACTGAGCGCCTGCGTGCGACACCCGCGATTATCAAACGGTGGACTGAGCACCAGCGCTACGACGCCTATTGGAAGCGCGGATCGATTGCGGTCAACTACGCCAACATAAAATGCGCGGTTTACGTTGTAGATGGATGGGGCGATCCCTACTCAAACATCATTGGCCGATTGCTGGCCAATTTGAAAGTCCCTCGCAAGGGCTTGATCGGGCCGTGGGGCCACATCTACCCCAATCTTGCCAACCCGATCGGCTTGCAATGGCAGTACGAGGAAGTGCGCTGGTGGCAGCAATGGTTGATGGGTGTGGATACCGGCATCATGAAAGAGCCGATGCTGCGGGTGTACTCCATGCACAAGGCCGATTCGCAGGCATTCCCCGAGGAGGTTCCCGGAAAATGGATTGCCGAAAGTAGCTGGCCGTCGCCCCGCACCCAGCCCGTCGCGATGTACCTCAATGCCGGCGGGATTCTCTCGCGCGAAGCTGGCGATCGCACCAAGGTAAATTATGTCGGCGACAAAATTGTCGGCGTCACCAAGCCCCAATGGGTGTATGGACGGCCTACCGAGCTGGAGCAGACGCCGGACGATGAAAAATCCCTGGTATTCGATTCGGCGCCGTTGGAGCAGGACCTGGAAATTCTAGGCTATCCGACCGCGAAGATCCGGGTCAGCGCCGATGTGCCCGTGGCCCAGTGCGCGGTTCGCCTGACGGAGGTGACCCCCGATGGCAAGTCTTGGCTCGTCACCTATAACCTTCTCAACCTGACCCGCCGAGAGTCGCTGGAAGTTCCGACGGCGCTGACACCCGGCGAATTCTACGATGTCGAGATCGCACTCTATTTCATTGCGCACCGCTTCTCCAAAGGCAGTCGAGTTCGTGTGGCACTCTCCGCGGGCCTATGGCCGTTGGTATGGCCGGCGCCTAAGACCGCGACATTGAGCTTCATTTTGGGCACCTCGCACTTGGTGTTGCCGGTGCGCCCAACGCCCGAGACAGAGGCACCGTTCACGATTCCAGTCGTTCACGCCGGGCCGACTTCGAACCCCAGCAGCCAGGGAATGCCCCACCACGACCTGACCGGTCTCATCAGTTACCAGAGCAATGATCTGGACCAACCAATGCCGCGATTCGTGCCCGCGGTGGGAACCATCCTGCTGGACGGCGGCAACCACGTGCTGGAGATCACCCAGGGGCAACCCACGAGTTGCCTCATGCTCATGGACAGAATGTTAGGCTGGAAGAGAGACGACTGGGACTGCACGGTACGCTATGGCGTACAAATGACTTCCACAGCCGACGAATTTCATCTACGGGAATGGGTCATTGCCAAGAAGGGTGACCAGGAGATCTTCCGCCGGGAAACGCCCAGCGTGATCAAGCGCGACCTGCTCTGAACGGCGGGACTGTTCGTTCCTGGTGATGGGCTCCCCTTGAGGGCGGATTTGGAGCCTGAAAGTCAGCCTAATCGTGAACCTTAACGCTGGATTTGAGTGGTGGCCCCGGGGCGAGATTGAGCCATCGGCACCGGGCCAGTTCCGGCATTCGGCGCGGGAGAGTAACATCGGACACCCCTGCCAGCGCAATTACCGGCAAATGGCAGATGCGGACAAGCAGCAGGAGTTAGGCGATGAAATACATATTCGACCGAGAACTGCGGCGGGCGAGCAGAAGAATATATGGAATTCAACGACTCGTACTCGCCGCCTGCGTAGCGACCTTTGGCTGGCTTGCAGCCGCGCATGCAGACGCTGGTACGGAAGCATCGATGAAGATTCCCGCTGTAGCCGTGACGCCTCCGCCCCTTCCTACCGATCAGCAGTTAGCGGACGATAGTCTGAAAGAATTCATACTGCATCACGCAACAACGCACTACGTCGAATCCAACACGGCGGGTAACCTAGCGCGCTGGCGTGGAGGCAGGCAGAGCGTTTGCCCAACCACCTTGGGGCTCTCCTCGGAATATAACGCCTTCGTAACGGCGCGAATTCGCTCACTCGCAACGTACGTTGGCGCTCCTGTGCAGTCCAACCCGCAGTGCAAAAGCAACGTGCAGATCCTCTTCACGAACAAAACTCAGGAAGTAATGGACGGGGTCAGACAATGGGCGTCCGTTTACCTTCGTAACGGAAGTCCTGCAAGGATGACTGACCTGATAGCCTTCACAAGCGACCACGCGATTCAGGGTTGGTACCTGACTACAAACGACGGTGCCCGTGTGTTGAATACCGACGCCGAACTATTAGGGCTTGATGTTATGCCCATTTGGCCGCAGATCACCCAGCAATACAGCGCCTATGGGGACGTGGGGACACGTGTGGGGGGCGGGGGTAGCGGGAGTCAGATTGGTATCGGAATCGTCATCCTAGTAGTCGACACAACGAAGGTAGTGGGCTACCCCATCGGGGCACTTGCCGACTACGTGGCCATGTTGAGCCTGTCAGTGACGCAATCGCCTGAGCATTGCGATGCGCTGCCAAGCATTTTGGACCTGATGTCCCCAAGCTGCGGCGCACGTGAGAAGCCTTCAGCAATAACAGCCGGCGATTTGGCCTTCCTGAAGGCGCTTTATTATAAGAACACGGGTTTGGGCCCATCGCTTTCAAGAGCCGAGATCCACGACGGTATGATGCGCCAGTTCAACCGTCGTTAGAAACTACTGGCCAAGTGGAATTGAACCACCGACCGGCGGACTTTCATTTCCAATGCTTCGCGTGCCCAACTTCGCCCGCCGACATATTGCAGCACGTTGCAGCCGGCGACAGACCACGGTGGGTGATGCTGGGTTACGATAGGTGAGAGTGAGTTGGGCGCCAAAAGTGGACACCACTCGCGCCTCTCCCTACCCGGAACCTCCAAGGCTGAAATGAACATCGTGCGTGGGATTCTGGATCGGTTGGTTCTCC
>Ga0207711_10005686_pt1 | contig 10530 bp, 8 predicted proteins | sample KBSS34metaG_FD_184401 | JGI IMG/M metagenome (GOLD analysis project Ga0207711, IMG submission 184401) | Switchgrass rhizosphere microbial communities from Kellogg Biological Station, Michigan, USA - KBS S3-4 metaG (SPAdes) (version 2) | ecosystem: Host-associated > Plants > Roots > Rhizosphere >...
ATCGGGATAGGCAAATTCAGCATCGAATTTGCCATCTCTGATCTCATATTCCATAACTGCCCAGCGCATCTTTCGATCGCGGTTCTCCAACTTCCAAAGCTTCCACAGCAGATCAGTTAGTTCGGGATGGGATGGATAATTACGTACAACGTCGCCCTCGTCCCTGAAGACATTCACGCTCATCCAGCGATCGCCCACTTCGACGTAGAGGTAGATGCCATTCGGATCGCCTTCTAAGTCGTTTGCGACTTGCTCGCCGATCGAACTTAGCAATGGGCCCATTTTATCGAGTTTGTCTTCGGCCACCTCTGGGCCTGTTGCACATCAGGAACTATTTTATCAATGTAAATGAACCAATTTGGTTCAATACATGTGCTGGCCGCCATTCACCGACATCGTCGAGCCGGTGATGAATCCGGCATTCTCGTCGACCAGAAAGGCGACCGCGCGGGCGATTTCATCCGCCTTGCCGAGCCGTCCCACCGGGATCTTGGATATGATCTTGCCGAGCACGTCCTCCGGCACCGCGGCGACCATGTCCGTGTCGATATAGCCGGGGGCGATCGCATTGACGGTCACTCCAGCTCGCGCACCTTCCTGTGCTAGCGCCTTGGTGAAGCCGTGGATGCCCGACTTGGCCGCGGCATAATTGACCTGGCCGTATTGTCCCGCCTGGCCGTTGATTGATCCGATGTTGACGATGCGGCCGTACTTGCGACCGCTCATGCCTTCGAACACCGCCTTCGCCATGTTGAAGCAGCCGCCGAGGTTCGTGTCGATCACGTCCTGCCACTGCTGGTGACCCATCTTGCGGATGGTCGTGTCGCGGGTGATTCCAGCATTGTTGACCAGCACGTCGACAGGGCCGAGATCCTCCTCGACCTTGCGAACGCCTTCCTGGCAGGCCTCGAAGTCGGAAACGTCCCATTTGAACGCCGGAATGCCCGTGCGCTCGCTGAACTCGCGGGCACGTTCGTCATTGCCCGCATAATTGGCAGCGACCTTCATCCCCATCTCGCGGAGCGCGATGCTGATCGCCTCTCCAATACCGCGCGTTCCACCGGTGACGATCGCTACTCGGGCCATGCGACTCTCCTCTCGAGAGGGCGCTTATGACTGCTGCAGCCAGCCTGCAAGTTCGCGGGTGATCAGCCGTTCCAGCATGACGATGCTTTCCGCTGAATCATTGAGGCAATCGAGCAGCGCGAATTGGTCGCCGCCGGCATCGAGAAATGTGCGGCGGCCGCGGATGCCGAGCTCCTCCAATGTTTCGATGCAATCGGCTGAAAATCCGGGTGCAGCGACGGCGATTCGCTTGATCCCCTGCTGTGGATAAGCGGCCAGCGTGGCCTCGGTCGCGGGCTCGAGCCATTTGGCGCGGCCAAACTTTGACTGGAACGCAATGTCGACGTCGCGTCCGAGCGTTTCACCCAGGAGCCGAGCCGTTTTCTGGCAATGACAATGGTAGGGGTCGCCGCGTTCGAGGGTTCGGACGGGCATTCCGTGAAAGCTCAGAAGCAGGCGTTCCGGCTCGAAACCGAGTCTTTCGAGCTGCCGTCTTAGGTTGATGGCCAGCGCCTCGATATAGAGCGGGTCGTCGTAATAGGGCGGCAGGGTGCGCAGCGTCGGCTGCAACCGCATCCTTGCCAGCGCGCCGAAAACCGCGTCGTTCGCCGTCGCCGTCGTTGCCGCGCAATATTGCGGGTACAGCGGCGCAGCCAGGATTCGCGTGCACCCCTCGCGAATCATGGCGTCAAGCACAGTAGCAATCCCGGGACTGCCGTAGCGCATCGCATAATGGATGCTGACGCCGGGCAGGCGGGCACGAAGCGCTTCAGCCTGCCGGTGTGCGATGAGTCGAAGCGGCGATCCTTCGTTGGTCCAGATCTGGTTGTAGGCTTCTGCCGATTTCCTCGGCCTCGTCCTCAGCACCAGGCCGTGCAGGATGGGTTTCCAGGCAATCGGGTGAATCTCGATCACTCGCGGGTCGCTGAGGAATTCGGCAAGGTAGCGGCGAACCGCCCGAACCTCTGGCTCGTCAGGCGTTCCGAGATTGATCAGCAGCACGCCGATCGTGGCCGGAGGTACCGCCGGATGGTCGGCCGGAATCGTCACGCAGTCGCCATCGGATCGAACGGAAGCGATCGCATCCGCTTGCCCGATCCCGCGTGGATCGCATTTGCAACCGCGGGCGCTAACGGAAGTGTACCGAGCCCACTAATGCCTCCCGGCGCTTCGCTGCTCGGGATGATCTCGACGGCGATCTGGGGCGCATCGCCTATGCGCGGCAGTCCGAGGCCCCCCATTGGCCGGGCGCGCGGCATGCCGGCGACCCATTCGGACGATGGGATCGTTGCCTGCGCAAGTGCCCAGATCAGTCCGGCCTCGATCTGCTGCGCCGCGACCGAGCTGTTCACCACCCGTCCGCAATCGACCGCCGCTACCAGCCGATGAACCTGCACGCGCTGGTCGCTGCCGATGCTAGCAATCGCAACGAGGCCGATGTGCGATCCGAAAGCGGACGCGCCTGCAATCCCCATGGTGCTTCCCGGCCCTCCGCCATCCCAATTTGCAAGCCGTGCCGCGGCCTGGAGACAGCGTGCGAGGCGGCCGTTTTCACCCAGCATCGACATTCGAAATGCGAGCGCTTCTATCCCCGCTGCATGAGCGAGCTCGTCCATAAAGCTTTCCGTGAAGAAGGCGAACTCTCGCTGCGGTGATCCGCGCATGTAACCGGCCGCAAAGGGGAGGGTAGCATGCACCGAGTCAATGCGGACATGGGGGATGGAATAGGGTGGAGCGGAGCCGTCGAGCGCAGTTCGACCAAGCTTCTTTGGGACCTCCTTGCCGGCGAGCGGCGCAAGCGCCGCACCGAGACCGTCGCCCGTCGCGACCTTCATCGACCAGGCTGCTGTGATTCCGCCGGCGCCGGGCAGGGCTGCCATTCGAGCGAGCGCACCGGGCGCGACATGGTCGTGGTTTTGGCTTGCCGATTGGGAGATCACGACCTGCACGGGGCGGCCGACCGCATGCGAAAGTTCGATGGCGATGGGCGCCGCTTCGCTTTCCATGGCTCTTCCGGCGGGCTCTCCCGGCGGCATCGGATAAGCTGTCGCATCGATGCGATCGAATCCTGGCGCAAGCATTGGCGCCCAATATTCCGTTATGCCGCTGCTGACTCGGGCCGTCGCGGTAAGCGGCTCGAGACCGAGGTGCTGCGACGGTGCGACATAGTAAGTCGCAGCCAGAGGGCGGGAGCCGCGTACGGCTTCATCATAATTGCCACTGGTGAACCATTTCTTAGACGCAACATTTACGATAGCATCATCGAACAATGCGCGCATGTCCTGCGGCGAGCGCCCGCCTGAAAATCGGGGGCCGGATGACTTCAGCGCCCGCTCCGCCGCATACCAAGTGTCAGCGACGATCGCGATCCACTCGTTCCTCGCAGTCACGTGCCGAATGCCGGGAGCCTGGGCGATTGCTTCGCGCGAATAGCTGATCAGCCTCCCGCCTGGAGGCGCCATTCGCACCGACGCGAACAACATGCCGGGAAGTCTAACGTCCCCGGCGAAGCGCCAGCTTCCGTCCACCTTTGCCGGTCCGTCCAGACGCTGCAGCGGCTGACCAAAGAGCCGGCCCTTTGTCGATTGCCGCAGCGAGGGCTTGGAAGGGGGGCTGCGGTCGGCGGCTTCTTCGGCAAGCTCTCCGAAGGTGAAGGTCCTGACGCCGTTGATGACGAAACCATCGGCCGTGTCGCACTCGCCCGGATAGACGTTCCAACGATCAGCCGCGGCACCGACCAGCATGGTCCGTGCCGTCGCCGCAGCTTCTCTTAGCGGATTTTCGAATGCCCGTACGGAAGTCGAGTTTGCCGTAATCCGGATCCCGTCAGTCCAGCCCTCTTCCTTCGCCAACGGATTGGCATAGACCTTTGCGAGAGGCGCGGGCTCGACGGCGATTGTCTCCCACGCGGCTCCCAGTTCGTCGGCGACGATCTGGGGGAGCGCAGTCCAGACTCCCTGGCCCGTTTCAACTTGGGGCACGGCGACGGTAATGCGCCCATCGCGGGCAATCTTGATGAAACTGCCAAACGTCTGCTCACCCCGGCCGGCAGCAAGCTCGCTCCTCCAGTGGCGCGGCCAGAGCGCGAACCCAACGATGAGGCCGACGCCCGCACCGCCACCGATCAGCAAGGTGCGGCGGTCGACCTTCAATTCGCGTATTGGGCTTTGAGCGCCCGCCGATCGATTTTCCCCGTTCCAAGCCTCGGCAGCGGGTCGGACGAAAAGATGATCCGCTCGGGTATTTTGAACTTCGCCAGCTTTCCGTCGAGAAAGGCCCGAAGCTTCTCCTCATCCAGTCGTTCGCCGGCCTTCACGTGGATGACCGCGACGGGCACTTCACCGAGCCTTTCGTCCGGAGCTCCGAATACGGCGGCCTCCGCGACCGACTCGCAGGCATAACATTCCGCCTCGACTTCAGCCGCCGAGATATTCTCCCCGCCACGGATGATGATCTCTTTCTTGCGGTCGACGATGAACAAATATCCGTCTTCGTCGAGATAGCCGACGTCGCCCGTCCTTACGAAGCCGCCCGAGGTGATCGCCGCTTCGGTCGCCTCGGGGTTTCTCCAATAGCCTTTGATGTTGGCTGCAGTGCGAATGCCGATCTCGCCGACCTCTCCGGACGGCATCGGGCGGTCGCCCGCGCCGAGGATAGCGACCTCGACCAGCGGCTTTTGCGCTCGACCGGTCGAGGCCGGCTTCGCCGCATAACTGCTCCAGAAATTGGCGCACCCCGTCGCGTTTGTTTCGGTGAGGCCGTAGCCGAGCGCAGGATTGGCGTTGGGGAATTCGACTCTCAGGCGCTCGACATGGCTAATCGGGCGCGGAGCGCCGCCAGCGGTGATGTCTCTCAGTGACGACAGATCATATTTGTGCCGATCGGGGTGGTTCATGATCTCGAGGCTCATGGTCGGCACGCCGACGAAATATGACACCTTTTCCTTCTCGATCAGACGCAGCGCCTCGGTTGCATCCCACTTGGGCATGATCACCATGCACCGGCCGATGACAAAACTGTTGAGCATGACCGGCACTTCACCAGTGACGTGGAACAGAGGCACGCTGAGCAAGGTCCGGGCCGGCGTTGTCGGCGCATTACCGTCCTCGGTCAGCAAGCCGAGCAGGACGATGAGGCCCGTCGCATAGGCGTAGACGCCGGTCGTGACCGCCCGATGCGTCGAGAGGGCACCTTTGGACTCGCCGGTCGATCCTGAGGTGAAGAGGATCGTCGCGTCATCTTCGGGGGAGAGATCGGGCAATGCAGTGTCTTCATCAATCTCACCGACGAGCGGCGCCACGGACTGCTCAACCGGCGCATCGACGTTGATGCAAACCGTCTCGAAACTGTCGCAGCGCGCCGCCAGCCGCTTTGCGCGCGACGGATCGGCAATGATGAGCTTGGGCTCGGTAAGCCGAACCGCATATTCCATCTCGAACGGCTCCCACCAGCCATTCAGCAGGGTCGCAATCCCGCCGGCCTTGATGATCGCCATGTAAATGACGATCCAGGCCGGGCAGTTGCGCATCGCAAGTCCGATTCGGTCCCCCTTGGCAACGCCTCGGGCGACGAGCCCTCGCGTCAGCCAGTCGGAGATCCGGTCGAGATCGGAAAAAGTCAGCCGCTCGTCGCCGGCCACCACCGCCTCGTTTGCAGCGTTGAGCGCGCAAAACGTCTTGAAGAATGCGGGCAGGGTGGATGGTAAATTGGTGACGATTGGGCGTCCCTGCTCGTCCCGGCCGATGACCAATCGCCCGCCAGGGCCAATGACCTTTGCCAGTTCTTCGTCAAACCGGCGGTCCAGCTCGTTAGGCATCGACGTCCCGCGCTCCTTTGCCTTTGAGCTTGCCCGCCTTATGAGGCGCTGACAATCCATTCGGGGAAGCCATTGCAAACCGCTGTCGACAATTCCCGCTTCGTTGCGTTTCCGGACCTGGGCCTGTCGCCGGTTGCGCTCCACATCGGCCCGTTCGACCTCAGGTGGTACAGCCTCGCGTACCTGGCCGGCATTTTCGTCGGCTATTGGTATCTTTTGAAGCTGTTGAAGCAGCCTGGCGCTCCGTTCGCCCGCCGTCATGCCGACGATCTCGTGTTCTACGCGGCGCTTGGGATCATCCTCGGCGGGCGCCTCGGGTATGTGCTCTTCTACAACCTCGGCGAATATTTGCGGCACCCGATCGAGATCCTGAAGCTCTGGGACGGGGGAATGTCCTTCCACGGGGGAGTGATCGGCACCTCGCTCGGGATCTTCTATTTCGCCTACAAGCAGAAGCTGAACTGGCTGCGCATTCACGATTATGTCGCCTGCTGCGTGCCCTTTGGCCTGTTTTTCGGCCGCCTGGCGAACTTCATCAACCAGGAGCTGTGGGGCGCCCCCACGACGGTTCCCTGGGCGATCCGCTTCCAGGAGTTCAACCAATTCGGCCAGCGCGTCCTCGGGCCGCCGCGCCATCCGAGCCAAATCTACGAGGCGGTGCTCGAAGGAATCGTGCTGTTCGCCATCCTGGGTTGGATGTTCTGGAAGACCAAGGCCCGCTATGAGCCCGGCAAGCTCGTCGGCGCCTTCATCTTCTTCTATGGCTGCTTCCGGTTTGGCCTGGAGTTCATCCGGGAGCCCGACCAGCAACTGATCGCCTTTTCGCAGGCAACGCATCTGCACATGGGCCAGTGGCTTTCGTTGCCGATGATCCTTGGAGGGCTCTACCTGATGCTCACTGCATCAAGGCGGCGTGTCCGGGTAGAGGCGACCGCCGGAACCGCTTCGGTAGCGTGATAGAAAAGCGCCCGCATTGAGCTTTTTCAAATGCGAGCACTCTCCCTTGGACGAGCGCAGGGGGAGCGCAAGCGGGATCTCGCTATGACGCCGCTGGAGAGAGCCCTTCGGGATCGCATCAGGGCCGAGGGGCCGATCACGGTCGAAGCGTTCATGGAAGCGTGCAACAACTATTATTACGCGACCCGTGACCCGCTTGGAGCGGAGGGCGATTTCACAACGGCGCCCGAAATCAGCCAGATGTTTGGCGAGCTCGTGGGGGCGGCGCTCGCCGACTGCTGGAAGCGCGCGGGGTCGCCGGAAGATGCGATTTACGTGGAGCTTGGGCCCGGCAGGGGCACACTCGCGACCGACGCCCTTCGGGTTATGCGGTCCGCCGGCTTTCGCGGAGAAATTCATCTGGTCGAGACCAGCCCGGTACTGCGAGGTCTTCAGGAACAGGCGGTACCGGACGCCCATTGGCACGAGAGAATCGACGAACTTCCTGCAAGGCCGCTGCTGCTTGTCGCCAACGAATTTCTCGACGCACTTCCCGTAAGGCAGCACGTCGGCGGCATCGAGCGAAAGGTGGTGTTTGCGGGCAGCGGCCTCGCCTTCGACCGCGATGGTGAGATTGTCGAAACCTCGCCCCTTCGGGATGAGGCTGTCAGTGGCATTGCGACTTGCCTCGCGGCCAAGGGAGGGGTGGCCTTGTTTATCGACTATGGGCACGAACGCAGCGCCTCGGGCGATACGCTTCAGGCTGTGAAGCGCCACGGTTTTGCGCCGATATTGTCCACGCCGGGTGAGCAGGACCTCACATCCCACGTCGATTTCGAGGCTCTCGCAATGGCCGCGCGGGAGGCGGGGGCTAAGACGACTTCTGTCGTCCCGCAAGGTGAATGGCTCATTCGTCTCGGCATTGAAGCGCGGGCGCAGTCCCTTTTCCGCGCCAATCCCGATCGCGCCGAGAACATCCAGCAATCGCTCGATCGCCTGACGTCGCGCGACCAGATGGGAACATTGTTCAAGGTGATTGCCGTCCATTCACCCGACTGGCCTGCGCCGGCGGGGTTCGCATGAACATTCACTATCGCGATGCTGGACCGGATGACGCCGCCGCTCTGGATCGCCTTTTCGACAAGGTCTTTTGCGATACGTTCGCTCACCTTTATCGGCCGGAAGACTTGAATATTTTCTTGTCGAGTTTCGGCGTCGAGGATTGGGAAAGACAGCTCAAGGATCCCGCTTTCGCGTGCCGGATCGCAGAGGAGGATGGCGAAGCGGTCGGCTACCTCAAGCTTGGACCGTTGAAGCTTCCGGTAGAGCCGAAGGGCCCGGCGTTATTGCTCGACCAGCTGTACATCCTGGGCGGATATCATGGGATCGGAATCGCACACCGGTTGATGGACTGGGCGCTCGATGAAACCCGCAGGCGTGGGGCAACGAGGCTCTACCTCACCGTCTTCATCGACAATCACCGCGCACGTCGTTTCTACGATCGCTATGGATTCGAAGCGGTGGGTCGCTACGATTTCATGGTGGGCAATCAGGCGGACGAAGACATCATCATGCGGAAGGTCCTGTGAGCGACGTTGAAGTCATCCGGGCGGTAAGCCTTGGCCGGCTTCCGCATGGCTTCCTCGGTCGCAGGGGCGGCATCTCCGTTGGCGAATGCGCGGGCCTCAATGTCGGTTTCGGAAGCAATGACGATCGCGAGGCCATTGCCGGCAATCGCCGTCTCGCAATCGCGGCGCTTCTTCCCGAGGCCGAACTCGCGACCGTTCACCAGGTTCATTCCGCCGAGGTCGTCGTCGCCGATCAGGCATGGGAGCAGGCCGAACGCCCTCGGGTCGACGCAATGGTCACCGACCGGCCCAACCTTCTCCTCGGAATTCTCACGGCCGACTGCGCCCCGGTTCTTTTCTCTGACCACCATGCAGTGGTGGTCGGCGCGGCGCATGCCGGTTGGCGCGGCGCGCTCGCCGGAGTGACGGATGCGACCATCGAGGCAATGGAGCAACTCGGCTCGAAGCGCGAGAACATTCATGCCGCCGTCGGTCCGTGCATCGCCCAGCCGTCGTACGAGGTCGACGAAGATTTCCGTGCGCGTTTCGCCCACGCCGACGCGGACAACGAGCGTTTCTTCGTCACAGGCCCTTCTGGCAAGCCGCATTTCGACCTGGAAGCCTATGTCGTTCATCGCCTGATCGCAGCTGGCATAGATGAGATCGAAGCTCTCAATCTCGACACCTATGCCGCTCCCGATCGCTTCTTCAGTTATCGCCGCTCGAGGCATTGCGGCGAAGCCGATTACGGGCGTCAATTGAGCGCTATCGCCATCCCCGGCTGATACCCACAAGCCCAGCTTATCGAATCTGCCGTCGCACCTGATTGGCGCTGCGCCATGGTTGGCGCTAATGCCGCCGCCGAACCAGGAGAGCTGAATGCCTACCGAAGATGAATTGAGCGGCGCCATTTCCCATCAGCGATCGCCACGGCCCTCGCCAACCCAAATCGGCAACCGTAAACTCAGCGCCCAAACCTTGATGCTCGGCTACGGCTTCGATCCGGAGCTGAGCGAGGGGTCGTTGAAGCCGCCGATCTTCCTCACATCGACCTTCGTGTTCGAGAATGCCGCCGCCGGGAAGCGCTTCTTCGAAGGCGTAACGGGCAAGCGCCCGGGCGGCGCAGAAGGCCTCATTTATTCGCGCTTCAACGGTCCCAATCAGGAAATCCTCGAAGATCGCCTGGCGGTGTGGGAAGATGCCGACGACGCGCTCGCATTCTCCAGCGGCATGGCCGCAATCGCGACGCTGCTGATGACCTTCGTCCGGCCGGGCGACTGTGTCGTGCACTCGGGTCCGCTTTACGCCGCGACCGAGACATTGATCGCGAAAATCCTCGGCCAGTTCGGTGTGTCGTGGATCGATTTCCCCTCGGGCGCGACGCGCAAGGAGATCGATGCGGCCATCGCAAAGGGCAAGGAGAAGGGGCGAGTCTCGCTCGTCTACCTCGAAAGCCCGGCCAACCCGACCAACCAGTTGGTCGATGTCGAGGCAGTGCGCGCGGCGGTCGACGCGGCGTTCCCAGCCGACCAACGCCCTCCGATCGCGATCGACAACACCTTTCTTGGCCCGCTTTGGGCCAAACCCCTCGCGCAGGGCGCCGACCTCTCGGTCTACAGCCTCACCAAATATGTCGGTGGGCATAGCGACCTTGTCGCCGGGGCCGTCGTCGGGGACAAAGTGCTCATCAACCAAATCCGCAGTTTCCGGAACACGATCGGCACGATCTGCGACCCGAATACCGCCTGGATGCTGTTGCGCAGCCTCGAAACGCTCGAGATGCGGATGAGCCGGGCCGGCGAAAATGCCGCAAAGGTCTGCGACTTCCTGAAGAGCCATCCGAAGGTCGAGAAAATCGGCTACCTCGGCTTCCTCGAAGATGGATCGCGCCAGGCCGACATCTTCAAGCGCCATTGCAGCGGTGCGGGATCGACCTTCTCGCTTTATCTCAAGGGCGGCGAGAAAGAGGCGTTTGCCTTTCTGGACGCGCTGCAGATCGCCAATCTCGCGGTCAGCCTCGGCGGCACTGAAACGCTCGCAAGCGCGCCTGCGGCAATGACGCATCTTTCGGTACCCGACGATCGCAAGAAGCAGCTCGACATCACTCCCAATTTGGTGAGGATCTCGATCGGCTGCGAGAATGCG
>Ga0207711_10005689_pt1 | contig 10526 bp, 11 predicted proteins | sample KBSS34metaG_FD_184401 | JGI IMG/M metagenome (GOLD analysis project Ga0207711, IMG submission 184401) | Switchgrass rhizosphere microbial communities from Kellogg Biological Station, Michigan, USA - KBS S3-4 metaG (SPAdes) (version 2) | ecosystem: Host-associated > Plants > Roots > Rhizosphere...
TGAATGCCCAGCGCATCCAGTCCGGCCGGTCGAGATAGGTCCCGGGCGGCGTGAGGACGGTCCTGAAATAGAAACTGTGCGCGAAGCCCCACACGTCCAGCACGACCAGCGCCGCCATCATGCCGAGGAAAAACGTGCGCTCCGAGCGCAAGGACGTTTTCGTCTTGCGTGCCGCGACTGTCGCCATGTTGGGCCCCCCAGTTGCGGGATTGATAGCCCAGTGCGTTCGAATGGAAAATCGGCGATCAGTGCGCTTCGCGCGGGGTTTCCATGATCTCGGTGAGCACTCCGCCCATGTCCTTGGGATGGACGAAGAACACGAGCGTCCCATGCGCTCCGATGCGCGGCTCGCCGAGCACGCGCGCGCCCTTGGCTTCGAAGTCGGCCTTGGCGGCGTGGATGTCGGGTGTTTCGAAGCAGACATGATGTTGTCCGCCAAGCGGGTTCCTTTCGAGGAACTTCACGATCGGGCTATCCGGTCCGAGCGGCTCGATCAGCTCGATCTGCGAGTTGGGAGTGTCGACGAAGCACGCGCGGACGCCTTGCGCGGGAAGCTCGAACGGCTCCCCATGCGGCTCGGCGCCGAACAGGTTGCGATAAAGCGCGAGGCTGCCCTCGATCGACGGCGTCGCAACCCCGACGTGGTTGAGGCGGCCGAGTTTCATTGTTCGACTGTCACTTCCGTCTTGACCGAATTGGCGATGAAGCAGGCTTCGTGGGCGCGGTGGTGGAGGTCGGCAATGGCATCCTCGTCGGGTGGAACGCCGTGCCAGATAATGCGCGGATGGAGCGTGATGCGGGTTATTGCGATCCTGCCATCGGGTCCCTTCTCCAGCAGCCCTTCCGCCTCGTCGTGGTAGCTGTCTACGGTCCAGCCGTCGCGGCGCGCATAATCGACGAAGAACAGCATGTGGCACGACGACAGCGAAGCGATGAACGCTTCTTCCGGATCGACGCCGCCGGGATCCGACCAGGGCGCGGGGACGACGTGTGGGCTCGCGCTCGCGGGGAGCGTTACGCCGCCGTCGAACGTCCATTCGTGGGCGCGGCTGTACTGGCCCTTGGTGAAATCGCCGTCGCCGGTGCGGTGCCAGCGGATCGTTGCGGTGTAGGTGCTCATTTCACGTGGACCCATATCAGAAGAACGACGGTTCCGGCCCATGCCACGATTAAGAACATGAGTCCCGGCCGGGTGCGTGAAATTCTGGAGCATCCCGGCCGCGCCAATTGCCACGCCGCCAGGCAGATCCTGCTGCAGCCCACGCCGACGATCGCTGGGAAGAGAGCGTCGATCCGAAAAAATGCCTGGGCGATCAAGCTCGCGACCAGAACAAGCGAACCGGTGAGATAGATGGACTCAAACAGCCGTTGCTCAGACATCAGAGCGGGATATTGTCGTGCTTCTTCCACGGATTTTCGAGCTGCTTGTTGCGGAGCTTGCGGAGACCCATCGCCACGCGACGCCGGGTCGAGTGGGGCATGATCACTTCATCGATGAAGCCCTTGCTCGCGGCGACGAACGGATTGGCGAAGCGCTCTTCATATTCGCGGGTATGCTCGGCGATCTCGTCCGCGGTCTTGCCGCGGAAGATGATCTCGACCGCACCCTTGGCGCCCATCACGGCGATCTCAGCGGTCGGCCAGGCGTAATTCAAGTCGCCGCGCAGATGCTTGGACGCCATGACGTCGTAGGCGCCGCCATAGGCCTTGCGCGTGATCACGGTGATCTTGGGCACCGTCGCCTCGGCATAAGCGAACAGCAATTTCGCGCCGTGCTTGATGATGCCGTGATGCTCCTGGCCGACGCCGGGGAGGAAGCCGGGCACGTCGACGAAAGTCAGGATCGGGATGTCGAACGCGTCGCAGAAGCGGACGAAGCGAGCGCCCTTCTTCGACGAGTTGATGTCGAGGCAGCCGGCCAGCACCATCGGCTGATTCGCGACGACGCCGACGGTGCGGCCCTCGATGCGGATGAAACCGATGATGATGTTCGCGGCGTGCGCCGGCTGAAGCTCAAAGAAGTCGCCTTCGTCGGCGACCTTCCGGATCAGCTCATGCATGTCGTAGGGCGTCGCCGCGCTCGGCGGCACGAGCGTGTCGAGGCTGTCTTCGATGCGGTCGGCCGGGTCGTCGCATGGGCGCTCAGGCAGGTCGTGACGGTTCGACAGCGGCAGGAAATCGACGAACTCGCGGGTCGCGAGCAGGGCATCGATGTCATTCTCGAAGGCGACGTCCGCAACGCCCGACTTGGTCGTGTGGGTAACGGCGCCGCCGAGCTCTTCCTGGGTCACCACCTCATTGGTGACGGTCTTCACCACCTCGGGCCCGGTGACGAACATGTAAGAGCTGTCCTTCACCATGAAGATGAAGTCGGTCATCGCCGGTGAATAGACCGCGCCGCCCGCGCACGGGCCCATGATCAGGCTGACCTGTGGGATGACGCCGCTGGCGAGCACGTTGCGCTGGAACACCTCGGCATAGCCGGCGAGGCTAGCGACGCCTTCCTGGATGCGCGCGCCGCCGCTGTCATTGAGGCCGATCACCGGCGCGCCAACCTTCATCGCCATGTCCATGACCTTGCAGATCTTTTGCGCGTGGCGCTCGCTCAACGAGCCGCCGAAGACGGTGAAATCCTGCGCAAAAACATAGACCAGCCGGCCGTTGATCGTGCCCGAGCCGGTGACTACGCCGTCGCCCGGGATCTTTTGTTCCGCCATGCCGAAGTCGGTCGCGTTATGCTCGACGAACATGTCATATTCTTCGAAGCTGCCGGCATCGAGCAGGACTGAGAGCCGTTCGCGGGCGGTAAGCCGGCCCTTGGCGTGCTGCGCCGCAATGCGCTTTTCGCCCCCGCCGAGGCGCGCCAGCTCCCGCCGCCGTTCGAGCTCTTCGATCGTGGTTGCCATTTGGCAGATCGTCCCCATCTAAGTGAGGCCCCAGTCCTTCCACGAGCAGCTTGGCCGGTCAATTGGGCGACTGAACGAATGTTGCACCGCAACATCGCCAAATTCGCATTAACTTTGATCAGTGTTGCGGAACCGAAACTGCCGACAATCCGTTCAGTCGTTGGGCAAGACATATCACGGAGGAAGAACGGAAAAATGCTGACGCGCGTCGGAGTGCCTGTCGAGTTTGTAGCCGAACCATCGGCGCCGGGCTCCGCACCCACAACCTTGATCTGTTTTTCGCACCTGCGGTGGGATTTCGTATTCCAGCGGCCGCAGCACCTGATGAGCCGCTTCGCTCGGGACATGACCGTCATCTACTGGGAGGAGCCGATCGAGATCGGCCCGCACGAAACCGCCTACCTAGAGGTCCGCGAGGCCGAGAACTGCCCCAACGTCCGCATCGCTGCCCCACACCTGCCGGAAGGCATGCCCGGAGACGCCCGCGAAGCGGTGCTCGAACGGTTGCTTGAGGCGCATGTCGCGGCGATCCGCGGTCCGATTGTCGCTTGGTATTACACGCCGATGATGGTGACCTTCTCGCGTCATCTGGACGTGGATCTCACCGTTTATGATGCGATGGACGAGCTGTCGAAGTTCAAGTTCGCGCCCGTGCAACTGCTCGCTCTCGAGCAGGAACTGATCGACCGGGCTGACATCGTCTTCACTGGCGGCTCGAGCCTCTACGAAGCGAAGAAGGACCGCCACCACAATGTGCACTGCTTCCCCTCGTCGGTCGACCGCACGCATTTCATCAAGGCACGCGCCCGTCAGTTCGAGCCCGCGGACCAGGAAGACCTGCCGCGCCCGCGGCTCGGCTTCTACGGAGTGATCGACGAGCGGTTCGATACAGAGTTGCTGGACAAAGTGGCCGAGATGCGGCCCGACTGGTCGTTCGTGATGCTCGGCCCGGTGGTGAAAATCTCCGAGGACGAGCTGCCGAAGCGCCCCAATATCCACTACCTCGGCGGCAAGGGCTACAATCAACTGCCGGCCTACCTTTCGGGCTGGGACGTCGCGCTGATGCCATTCGCGATGAACGAATCGACGCAGTTCATCTCCCCGACCAAAACCCCCGAATATCTTGCGGGAGGCAAGCCGGTCGTGTCGACGCCGATCCGCGACGTCGTGCGCCACTACGGCCAGCTCGAGGGCGTCCAGATCGCGGGCGATGCCGAAAGCTTCATTGCGGCGTGCGAGAAGGCGCTCGACCTTTCCCGCGATCCTGAAAGCGGCTGGCTCGCCGAAGCGGACCTGATGCTGTCGGCGACCAGCTGGGACACGACACAGGGGCGCATGGCGGGCCTTATCGGCGAATTACTCGGTACGAGGAGGCCGGTGAGTTCGCCGCTGCTCGTGGCGGCGGAATGACCGCCGAGCCTGGGTTGGCCCCGCGTGACGGCCGCTATGATTATCTGATCGTCGGGGCCGGCTTCGCCGGCTCCATCCTTGCCGAGCGCCTGGCCAGCCAACACGGTGCGCGCGTGCTTCTGATCGACCGCCGCAATCACATCGGCGGCAATGCCTATGACGAGAAAAACGAAGCCGGGATCCTCTACCACAAATACGGTCCGCACATCTTCCACACGAACAGCGAGCAGGTCGTCGAATATTTGTCGCAGTTCACCGAGTGGCGGCCGTACGAACATCGCGTGCTGGCGCAGGCTCGTGGGCAGCTGGTGCCGATCCCGATCAATCGCACGACCTTGAACGCACTATTCGGCCTCGACCTCAATACCGACGAGGAAGCGGCGGACTATCTCGCCTCGCGGGCCGAGCCGGTCGACGAGATCCGCACGTCAGAGGACGTGGTCGTCAACGCTGTGGGCCGCGAGCTCTATGAGCTCTTCTTCCGGGGTTACACGCGCAAGCAATGGGGACTCGATCCGTCCGAGTTGGACAAGTCGGTCACCGCGCGCATCCCGACCCGCACCAACGCCGACGACCGTTATTTCACCGACACGTTCCAGGCGATGCCGAGGGACGGCTACACCGCCATGTTCCAGCGCATGCTCGACGATCCGCTGATCGAGATTCGCACGGGCGTCGATTTTCGCGAGGTCCGCGATGAGGTCGACGCGAGCCACATCATCTACACCGGTCCGATCGACGAATATTTCGATTTTCGCTTCGGCAGGCTGCCGTATCGAAGCCTAAAGTTCGACCACAAGACGCTGGAGCAGGATCGCTACCAGCCGGTCGGCACAGTCAATTATCCCTCGCCAGACGTGCCCTACACCCGGATCAGCGAGTACAAGCATCTGACCGGCCAGAAGGCGCCCAATACGACGATTACCTACGAATATCCGTCGGCCGAGGGCGACCCATATTATCCGATCCCGCGCGCCGAGAACCAGGAACTGTTCAAGCGCTACGAGACGCTCGCCGATGAGACCGAGGGTGTGACCTTCGTCGGTCGGCTCGCGACGTACCGCTATTACAACATGGACCAGATCGTCGGCCAGGCGCTGGCGACGTTCCGCCGGATGGACGAGCAACGGGAACCCTCTAAAGCGGCTGCCGTTGCCGCTGAGTGACTCCTACTGAAGCAGCGGCTACCGGTTCCGCTCCTGTGGCGGACACCTATCTCAATCCAGTCTTCGACGCCGACTTTCCCGATCCAGCGGTAATCCGCGCGCCGGACGGCCATTATTACGCCTATGCGACACAGACGCAGCGCGATGGCGAATGGATCAATATTCAGGTCGCCCGTTCAGCCGACCTCGTTCATTGGAAGTTTCTCGGCGATGCGATGCCGCAGAAGCCGGGCTGGGCGCGCGAGACGCAGGACCTTTGGGCGCCCTTCGTCGTCCAGGATGATAACCGCTACCTGATGTATTATTCGGCCACGCACGACGCGTGCCACGATCCCGAACGCGGGCATTGCCTGGCGGTGGCGACTTCGGCTTCACCGTCCGGACCATTTGTGGACATGGGCGTGCCGCTGCTCCTCGGGATCGGGTTCGAATATATCGACCCGATGGTGTTTCGTGATCCCGCGAGCGGCAAATGGCTGCTCTATTGGGGCTCCGGCTTCCTTCCGATCAAGGTCCAGGAATTGGCCGAGGACAGGATGTCATTCGCTCCCGGGACGCAGCCTACCGACCTCATCTGGCCCAACCCCGTGAAAGGCGCGTTCCCGCGGCTGGTCGAAGCCGCATGGGTGATCCGCCACGACGATTTCTACTATCTCTTCTACTCCGGCGACAATTGCTGCGGGCCGGACGCCGAATATGGGGTGATGGTGGCGCGTTCACGCTCACCTACCGGGCCGTTCGAAACGCTCGAGGAGGCGCGCGGCGTGCCGTACAGTTTGATGCTGTTCAAGAGCGAGCGCTGGCTCGCGCCGGGACACAATTGCATCGTCACCGACCAGGCCGGCGACACCTGGATGCTATATCACGCGATCGACGTAAACCGTCCCAGGCAGCGACAGGAGGACGAGATCAACAGCCGTCGGATCATGCTGATCGACAAGATCCAGTGGCGCGACGGCTGGCCTTTCGTCGGCACCCCGTCAGACGAGCCGCAGGCCGCGCCGGTTGTTTGACCGTTCCGGCATCAAGATCGCCCGCTGCCGCTGAAGTTCGTCGTAGAGCGGTTCGTAAATGTGGCGCGAACCGTCCGATGTGATCGTTGACAGAAGGCCCGTCTCGGCGTGGCGCGAATTGTCCCACCCCGGGTACGAGGTGATCGGGTAAAGGCAAATTCCCTCGACGCGCGTCCCCCGGCTCTGCGCCTCCCGCACTTCGTCACAAACATAGTGCAGCCATGCCGGGCGGCCCGAACCTTCCGCCCCCGTTTCGGCGATGAAGATCGGTTTGCCGTAGCGGTTGGCGAACTCAACCATCATGTCGGCGAGCGGGCGATATTCATGATGACCCATGGGGATGGTCGGCCCTTTGTAATACCATTGATTGTGCGGGTAGAAATTGAGCCCGATCACATCCGCGAATGACGGATCACCGCCAAGCTGGGGCTCGGCCAGCCCCAGGATCCAGTCATAGGCTTCGTACATGCCTTGCAGGTTCTTCTCAGCCGCACGTACCGTACCCCGGCGGCGATCGTGCGGGGCGATGTGGATCAAGGGCTCCGCCCAGACGATCGTCGATTCCGGCCAGCGCTCCTTGATCGCGCGCGCTGCCGAAATCGCGGCCCGGACCAACTGGCGCTTGAACCAGCCGGTCTCATCCGGGCCAACGCGCGGGAAATAGCCGTCGTCCACCGCCCAGGAAAGGAAGTTGATCTCATTGAGGGGGCAGACAATCGGTGGGCGAGCGCTGACCGACTGCTGGACCTCGAGCGCCGCGAGCGCAAACTCCGTGAACCGGTCGGGAAAGTCCTCGCGGGCCTGATCTACATGGTCGGGCGAGCCGTAATGGAACAGGTCCCAGATGATTTGGAGGCCGGTCCGTTCGGCGGCTTCAAGCGCCGGTAGCCAGCTCGACCAATCATATTGGCCCGGGGATTTCTCGATCAAATGCCAGCGCAAACCGTCACGCAGCGTGCCGAAGCCAAGCTGCCGGCACAGCCGATAGTCGTTCAGCACGTGCTTGTCGTGACCTGTCGCCCGGATCAAGTCGAGCCGAACCCCGTCCTGCCGCCGATGCGACGAGCATTCGAACCCAGCCTGAAAGAAGCTGGCGAACGTCTTGCGGGATTGACTGTTCATGGAGGCCATCAATGCTCGATGATCGATTTGGAGCCGTATTGATCGCAGCTATAGCACAGCCTGTCCTGTCCGGTCCGGTCGCTCAAGGACAAATGCGGCATCTGAAAGCCCCGCGGTGTAGGCGCTACTTTGGCGCTTAGGCCTTGCTCGCCTGGTACCGCTCCAGCTCGTCGCCGATCAGTCGAACGACATGGATGACATTGGTTGAACCCGCGGTTCCGAACGGGATTCCTGCCATCAGGATCACCCGGTCGCCGCCTTTCGCGATGCGATGCCGGAGCGCCATGCGCTTCGCCTTCTCGACCATCTCTTCGAAGCTCGACACGTCGCGGGTGTGGACGGCATGAACGCCCCACAGCAGCCCCATCCGGCGCGCCGTGTGTAGCGAAGCGCTCATTGCCAGCAGCGGAACCGGCGGTCGTTCGCGGGCGATACGCCGCGCCGTCGAACCTGAGCTCGTGTAACAGACCATCGCGGTGGCCGAGATGGTGCTGGCGATCTGTCGCGCCGATCCGGCCAGAGCATCCGCGGTCGTTGGCTCGAGGCGGGTCTGGGTGAAATGGATGCGCGCCTGGTAGGAGGCATCGCGCTCGACGCTCGTGGCGATGCGGTCCATCATGGCTACGGCTTCGGCGGGATAATCGCCGGCAGCGCTTTCCGCCGACAACATCACCGCGTCGGCGCCATCGTAGATCGCAGTCGCGACATCGCTCACCTCGGCTCGAGTCGGGGTCGGTGAGGTGATCATCGATTCGAGCATCTGCGTCGCAACGATCACCGGCTTGCCGAACTCGCGCGCGCAGGCGACGATCGTCTTTTGCAGCGGCGGCACCTGCTCGGGTGGAAGCTCAACCCCGAGGTCGCCGCGTGCGACCATCACGGCGTCCGACAGCGCGATGATGTCATTGAGCCGCTCGATCGCGGCCGGCTTCTCGATCTTGGCGAGAAGCGCGGCGCGATCACCGATCAGCGAACGCGCTTCGGCGACGTCCTCGGGGCGTTGAACGAAGGACAGCGCGATCCAGTCGGCACGCTGGTCGAGGGCGAAAGCGAGGTCCGAGCGGTCCTTCTCCGTGAGCGATGGAATCGGGACCAGCACGTCGGGGACGTTAACGCCCTTGTTGTCGGACACGGCGCCGCCGACGACGACTTCGCTAACGATTCGCTCGCCGTCGGCATCGAGCACTTTCAAGCGAATCTTGCCATCGTCGATCAGGATGTGGGCGCCGGATTTCACCGCCTCGAATAGCTCGGGATGCGGCAATTGCACCCGGCTAGCGGTGCCCATCGCGGGCTCCTGGTCGAAGACGAACTTGTGGCCCTTCTGGAGAAAGGCTTCGCCGTCCTTGAAGTGGCCGACGCGCAACTTCGGTCCCTGGAGATCGAACAGGATCGTGGTGGGCCGGTGAAATTCCTTCTCGAGCGCGCGGATGGCGCTCACCAGGCGCGCTTTCTGCTTCTGGTCGCCATGGCTCATGTTGATACGAAAGGCGTCCGCCCCGGCGAGCATCAGCTTGCGGATCGTGCGCCGGTCGCTCGACGCCGGGCCCAGCGTCGCCAGGATCTTCACCTTGCGCGAGCGGGGCGCGAGAGTTTCGGTCACCTGAACTCCTCGAAGCGTGGCAAGGCCGTGCCATAGCCGCTTGATATGACCGTTCAACCCGCTAGAGCCGCGACTTCACACATCTTGCATCGGAGTCTTGAGAGCATGGCGGAAGGTACCGTCGCGGCCGACCAGCTGCGGCTGTTCATCGAGCGGATTGAGCGGCTCGAGGAGGAAAAGAAGGGGATCGCGGACGATATTCGCGATGTTTACGCCGAGGCCAAGGCCAACGGCTACGACAGCAAGATCATGCGGATGATCGTGCGGCTGCGGAAGATGGAGACGCATACCCGGCAGGAGCAGGACGCCTTGCTGGACACCTATCGCCAGGCGCTGGGGCTGGCGTAAGAGGGCGCGATGGCGGGCCATAGCAAATATAAGAACATCATGTACCGCAAGGGGGCGCAGGATAAGAAGCGCTCGGCCTTGTTCTCCAAGCTCAGCCGAGAAATCACGGTCGCGGCGAAGATGGGCTTGCCTGACCCGGAGGCCAATGCACGGCTTCGTGCTGCCGTGATCGCCGCGCGAGCGCAGTCGATGCCCAAGGACAATATCCAGCGCTCGATCGACAAGGCGTCTGGCTCAGATGCCGAGAATTACGAGGAGATCCGCTATGAGGGCTTCGGGCCCGGCGGCGTCGCGTTGATCGTCGAAGCACTGACCGACAACCGCAATCGAACTGCGACCAACATGCGCACCATCTTTTCCAAGAACGGTGGGAACCTTGGCGCCAGCGGTAGCGTCAGCCACGGCTTCGAGCGGCTCGGCCTGGTCGAATATCCGGCAAGCGCAGGCGATTCTGACAAGGTGCTCGAGGCGGCGATCGAGGCGGGTGCGGAAGATGTCGAGAGCGACGATGACGGTCATCGCATCTGGACCAGCGTCGAGACCCTGCACGAGGTCGCGAAGGCGCTCGAGCCGATGCTCGGCGAAGGCGAAGGTGCGAAGCTCGCGTGGAAGCCTGCGACCGAGGTCGAAGTTCGCGGCGACGAGGCCCAGCAGCTTCTAAGGCTGATGGACGCCCTCGAAGAGGATGACGATGTCCAGACCGTCTGGGGCAACGAGCGGGTCCCGGATGAGGAGCTGGCCAACCTCGCGTGAGGATCCTCGGCCTTGATCCGGGCCTCGGCACCACCGGTTGGGGGTTGATCGAAGCCGAAGGCAATCGCCTCGCTCATCTCGCCAACGGTCAATTGAAGACCGACACGGCCGCTACGTTGCCATCAAGGCTCGCGACGCTTGCGGCGCAACTCGAGGCGATGCTTGCCGAACAACGCCCAGACGCGGCGGCGGTCGAGGAAGTGTT
>Ga0207711_10005697_pt1 | contig 10521 bp, 13 predicted proteins | sample KBSS34metaG_FD_184401 | JGI IMG/M metagenome (GOLD analysis project Ga0207711, IMG submission 184401) | Switchgrass rhizosphere microbial communities from Kellogg Biological Station, Michigan, USA - KBS S3-4 metaG (SPAdes) (version 2) | ecosystem: Host-associated > Plants > Roots > Rhizosphere...
CGCAAGTGAGCATGATCAGGTTTTATATCGGATTAGAAGATGCGGACGTACTAATAGATGACTTGGGGCAGAGTTTGCAGCACGTATAACCATTCTGACTTCAAGGTTTTACTCCGATCATGAACACAATCGAGCATCTCCGCGGACTCTACCGTTACAACGACTGGGCAAATCGGCGGATCATCGTTGCGCTTAAGGAGAACGATGTCGAAAAGGCCCGGCGGATACTCGCCCATCTGCTGATAACGGAAAAAGAATATTACGAACGGCTTTACGGAAAAGACTCAACTGGCGTTGATTTCTGGCCCGATCTGACGCTCGAAGAATGCAGCGAACTGGCAAAGGAGTCGGCCGAGAGGTTCGAAAAACTGCTCAGGCGATTCGAAGAGGAAGGCCTCGACCTATATACTCGTTACAAGACGAGCCAGGGTGTAAGACAGGAGAATGATTACCGCGAGATGCTGACGCACGTGGTCATCCATTCATCGATCCATCGCGGAAACATAATGACCCAGATCCGCGCGGCTGGTTTTCACCCGCCAAAGATCGATTACATAATTTATTTGAGAGAGACGAAGTACATTTGACCGATACCCAGCCGGAACAATTCACTTTTGATTTTTTTAAGGAACAGCCCCAGATAGTAGCTGAATCTTCGGACGAATTGAAGATAAAACTAGGGGCGTTTGCCGGGCCGCTCGACCTGCTTCTTTATTTGATCAAGCAGGAACAGGCAAATATTTTCGACATACCCGTAGCCAGGATCACGGACGAATATCTGAAATATGTTCGTCTGATGAAAAGTCTCGATATTGCCGTGGCGGCCGATTTTCTCGTAATGGCGGCAACGCTCATCGAGATCAAATCGAAAATGCTCCTTCCGCGTGATCCGTTTGCGGCCCCGGAAGAAGAATTCGAAGACCCGCGCCAAGAGCTTGTCGATCGCCTGCTTGAATACGAGAAGTATAAATCGGCCGCACAGATGCTCTACGAGAGAACGACCATAGAGCAAGCCGTTTTCCCCCGTGGCCGGATCGAGTCCGACGAAAACAACGCGGAGGTTGACGCGTCGGTCTTCGATATTCTGACTGTTTTTCAGAAGATCCTTGCCCGCCATCGCGACGAGGTCCAAATGGAGATCCAACGTGAAGAGGTCTCGCTTGCGGACATGATCAAGGCCCTCAAAAAACGGATCTTTGACGAGCTTGAACTGAGCGTAACAGCATTTTTCGAGGAAATGCACTCAAAGCGCGAGCTAGTTACAGCATTTATTGCAGTGCTTGAGATCGTTCGAACCGAAGGAATCCGCCTGATACAGAAAAAAACATTTGGCGATATAGTTTTGAAGAAAGTTTAGATGGACGCAGTAGAACAAAAACAAACACGGACACCCGCAGAGCTGATGGCTATCGTCGAGGCCTTGATATTCGTCTCGGAAGAGCCCATAACGGTCAAGACTCTGGCTGATGTTCTTGAAGAAAACAAAGAATCGATCCAGGCGGCGATCGAAGAATTGAAAAAGGAATACGAAGACCGTGATGGCGGTCTACAGCTGCGCGAGATCGCGGGCGGCTGGCAGATATCGACCCGCACCGAATACCACGAAGAGGTTCGTAAATATTTGAAAACGCGGCCCTCCGCAAAGCTTTCACTGGCGTCGCTTGAGACTCTTGCCGTCATAGCCTACAAACAGCCGGTTACTGTACCAGAGATCTTAGAGATCCGCGGCGTGCAGTCGGCATCCGCTATTAAAACTTTGCTCGACAAGCGACTCATCGTTGCCAAGGGCCGAAAAGAAACGGTCGGCCGTCCGATGATGTACGGAACATCGAAGGATTTCCTTATACAATTTGGGCTTAAAGATCTGTCCGAACTACCCAGCATCGAGGACTTCGAGGATATTGCGGGTAGTCTCCAATGAGCGAGCGATTGCAAAAAATAATCGCCCAAGCAGGCATTGCTTCGCGGCGGGCGGCTGAGGAGCTAATAAAGAACGGAGAGGTCACCGTCAATGGCGAGACTGTAACCGAGCTGGGCACCAAAGCCGATCCGGAAAAAGACCACATCAAAGTCCGTGGCAAGCTTATAAATACCGCCGTCAAGAATCGGACAAACGCCTATATTCTCCTTAACAAACCTAAAGGATATCTCTCATCCGCAGCCGATCCCGAAAGACGAAAATTGGTTGTTGACCTTGTAAAAGGCCATGGAAGACTGCATCCAGTTGGACGCCTGGATTACAACAGCGAGGGCCTGATAATTCTCACCAATGACGGGGATTTCACGAATTTCGTAGCGTCGTCAAAAAAGATCCCGAAAGTTTATGAGGTAAAGGTAAAAGGTATTCCTACGGACGTCGCGATCCGAAAACTTGCCCGCGGCGTTCGGCTCGAAGATGGCTTTCGAACCGCCCCTGCCGAAATCAAGACGCTAAAGCCGACTGACAAAAACGGTTGGTATGAAGTAACACTCTACGAAGGCCACAATCAACAGATTCGCAAGATGTTCGACGCCGTTGGCCACTCGGTCGTCAAACTTCGCCGAACAAAGATAGGCCATCTGACAGATGACGGCTTAAGCGTTGGAGCAAATCGCAAACTATCGCCACAGGAACTCGAGCAGTTTACAAATCCGTCTAAGGTTAGGATGCCAAAGCCCGCGCGTGCGCGTCGCCCTAAAACTTCGCAGCGCACCGCGTTTTCAAAATCCTCAAAATAGCGATCGCCTACATCGGATACGATTCCTGATGCAGTGCCCCTTGCCACTTGCCGTTTCGTTTTACGTAAACAGACGATGCAAGCAATTTATCGGGCACCTTCTGACCTCCGCATGATGCGTCCTGGGTTGCGTTGTAGGTTACGAATGCCGTAGTAGCGTTCAGCATCGTCACTTTGAAATTGTTGATCGAATAGTTCTTCAACTCGCAAGGTTTCGTGCTGATAGCGGCAATCGCCTCTTTACGAGTCATGATCCCGTTCGGATCGATCTGCGTCGCGTCGCTCGAATAGAAGCCCTCGAAAAACTTACCATCGCCGCGTCCAAACGCATCCCACGCCTGCCTTTCCATTTTTTCAAGCTGATCGGCAACTGTTTTGGGGGCCTTGCTCTGCGCGGATGAGATCGCCGCAAGCGCAGCGCTGATAACTATAGCGAAAAGAATTCGTTTCATTGACTTCTCCTATAAGGTGCTTTGTGAAGTGATAGTTCAGGGCGATGATAGGTGCGTTCGGTGGTTCGTGTCAATTTCGGAGCAGAGCTCGGTGCTCGACCATCAGACACAGGTCTTGTACGACTCTAATGCCGGCATTCGCAAGCGTTTCAGCAACATCATCATTTCGGATGCCAAGCTGAAACCACACGGCTTTGGGTTTCTTTTGTAGTATTTCCTCGGTGTGTTTAGGAATGTCTTCTGGACGGCGGAATACGTTTACCAGGTCGATGTCACCTTCAATATCGTTCAAGTTGCGATAGACCGGCAACCCGAGAATTTCAGTAATGTCAGGATAGTAGACGGGCACGGGAATGATCACATAACCGGCATTCTGCATGTACTTCGGAACGTAGAAAGCAGGATGCGAGGAACGCGACTGCGGCTTGATCCCGAGGACTGCGATCCGCTTTGTGTTACGAAGCAACTCATCGATTTGCATGTCAGTGACTAGGAGATTTTCTTTCCAATCCATCGCTTCGAGTTTACCGACCAGATCACGAAAGATTCAACTTCCTAGACACAAAGCCTTGCCCAAAACCGATGATTATGTCAGTATAATTATTTGTTATACACCTATAATTATGAACTTTGAGCTTTCAGAAGAGCAGCAGCAGATCAAATACAGCGTCCGCGAATTTGCCGAGAGCGAGATCCGGCCGTACGCCCTCGAATGGGACGAAACGCAGCATTTTTTCGACGAGCTGCGGCCTAAGCTCGCCGAGCTCGGACTGCTTGGTGTTTTGTTTCCGGAGCAATACGGCGGAGCCGGGATGGGATATGTCGAATACGCAACGATCATCGAAGAACTTGGGCGAGTGTGCGGCGCCGTTGGCCTCTCCGTCGCCGCGCACAATTCTCTCTGTTCGAACCATATCTATACATTCGGCAGCGAAGAGCAAAAACAAAAGTATCTGTTGCCTTTGGCACAGGGTGAAAGCTGGGGTGCTTGGGGATTGACCGAGTCTCAGGCCGGTTCGGACGCTTCAGGAACGCGGACAATGGCCGCGCGGAGCAACGGCGGGTGGAAAGTAAATGGCTCAAAGAATTTCATTACCCATGCGATCGCGTGCAACACGTTAGTTGCGGTGGCAGTGACCGACAAGTCGAAAGGCAGCAAAGGGATCTCGGCATTTATCTTCGATAAATCGATGGAAGGCTTTCGCTCCGATAAGAAGGAGAACAAAGTCGGAATGCGCGCGTCGGAAACTGCTTCGGTCGTTTTCGAAGACTGCTATGTTCCCGACGAAAACCGCCTTGGCAATGAAGGCGAAGGCTTTCTGCAGGCGATGCAGGTACTCGACGGCGGACGGATCTCGATCGCTGCGCTTTCGGTTGGTATTGCGCAGGGAGCATATGAAGCGGCGGTAAAATACGCGAAGGAAAGACAGCAGTTCGGAAAACCGATCTCAGAGTTCCAGGCAATTCAGTTCAAGCTTGCTGATATGGCGACTCAGATCGAAGCGGCAAGGCTGTTAACGCTTCAGGCTGCCGCCCTTAAGGACCAGGGAAAGAAAACTACCAATCAATCGGCAATGGCAAAGCTTTTTGCGTCAGAAACTGCCGTTCGCGTTTCGGAAGAGTCCGTCCAGATCCACGGCGGTTATGGCTATACCAAGGATTACCCAGCTGAAAAATACTGGCGGGACTCGAAACTCTGTACGATCGGCGAAGGGACCTCTGAAATTCAACGTGTCGTAATTGCCAAGCAGCTTTTGAAGGCTTAAATTCGTCCTACTATCAATAGACGCTCACGGATGTTTTATGAAACGCCGCATGTTTCATGTTGCATCCGTGCAATCCCTGTGTTATAAGTGAGAGTCGGACTTAAACCTAATTCAAAGTAAGGAGACAAATTATGGGTACTACCGCGACAAGCACAAACAATATCGCCTCTGCTCTCATCGCCGAATTTGAAAACGAAGCCAAAACGACCCGCTCCGTTCTTGAGCGAGTTCCCGCGGATAAGTTTGATTGGAAACCCCATGAAAAATCGATGCCGATGGGACGACTCGCAACGCACGTCGCCGAAATGCACGGTTGGACCAATCCGACGGTTGAGCAGCCTGAGCTCGATTTTGCAAAAATGGACTACAAGCCGTTTGAACCTAAAACGACGGCCGATCTTGTCGAACATTTTGAGACGGTTTACGCAGGTGCGATCGAATCGCTGAAAAATGCCCCGGACGAGATCTGGAACGAGCCTTGGTCGCTCAGAAACGGCGAGGCGATCTATTTTACGATGCCCAAGATCGCCGTAATGCGATCAATGGTGCTGAATCATATCGTCCATCATCGAGGACAGCTTTCGGTGTATCTCCGTCTAAACGATATTCCGGTTCCCGCGATGTACGGGCCGTCGGCCGACGAAGGCCAGATGTGATCAAGAGAGGTATACCATGGCAATACGCGATGCATTTATAAAAGAGGTGCAGCAGGAATCGGTTGCGACGAGGAAGATGCTCGAGCGAATCCCTCCGGACACGTTTGACTGGAAACCTCATGAAAAATCGATGTCAATGCAGCGTCTGTCGGTGCTTGTCGCCGACATGTTCGGCTGGCTCGAGTTTATGATCGATCAGGACGAGCTCGATTTTGCGAAAGGCTATACGCAGCCTCAGCCAAAGACGACACAGGAACTGGTGGATTTTTTTGACGAGAAACTTGCGGCAGGCCTGACTAGCCTGAAGAATGCTGATGACAAGGTGTTTTCAGAGAATTGGACTCTTCGGAACGGCGACGCGGTCTATATGACAACATCGAAGTTGGACGTTGTCCGACAAACGATAAATCACATGATCCATCATCGGGGACAGTTATCGGTATTTCTTCGACTAAAGGACATTGCGGTACCGTCGATTTACGGGCCAACGGCTGACGAAGGCCAGATGTGAGCGGAATATTTTGGATTCTCTTGAGAAGTAGCGGATGCCCTCGGCACTCGCTATTTTTTTTGCATTTAGCCTGAAAAATGAGAGAATTGCGGCTTATGAAAAGCCCACTTTTGATAGTAGTAGTCGTCTGCTTGGTGGCGTTTCAGGCGTACGCACAGAAAAATGAGCCTACCTTTGGCCAATATCCGGCTACTGTCGAAAAGGCACGTGTGAAAAGCATCGACTTTAAGCGTAATCCGGACGCTCGCACATTTCGAACCCGTTTGAGCGAAGCTCTCGCAAGTGGGGTGAATTTCGCCGGCCACTACGTCGTCGCAGGCTGGGGCTGCGGAACCGGATGTATAAGCGGAGCGATCATTGACGCCCGAACGGGGAATGTATCTTGGCCGATTGAGTTCAGCGACATCGGTGTTTGGTACGGCAGCGAGAACTACGCAGAAGAACCCGTTGCATATAAAAAGAACAGCCGCCTGCTTGTTATTTTCGGCATTCCGGGATCCAAAGAAGGTCAGCCGGATCAACCGTCCGGCAAATATTATTACGAATGGGCAAATAACCGCCTGCGGCTTGTTAAATTCGTTCCGGTGAAAATGGGCGAATGAGTATTTCTGATCTCATCGAAAAGATCTTGAACGGCGAGCCGCGTTTCGTTGCCCGAGCGATCACCAAGATCGAGAACGGCTCGGACGACGCGGTCGAGCTGATGAAGTCGATCTATGCGAATACGGGCCGGGCTGAGATCATCGGTATCACCGGTTCTCCCGGTGCGGGCAAATCTTCCCTCGTTGATAAGCTCTCGCTGTATTTCAAAGACAAGGGCCATAAGATTGGAATTGTGTGCATCGATCCGTCGAGTCCGTTTTCGGGCGGAGCGATTCTCGGCGACCGCATCCGAATGGCAGAGCTCGGAACGAACAAGAACGTTTTTATCCGGTCGATGGCGACGCGAGGAAATCTCGGTGGGCTTTCGCGTGCCACGGTCGATGCCGTCGCAATATTGGACGCGGCGGGTTTTGATAAGGTCATTATTGAGACGGTTGGCGTCGGCCAGGACGAAGTTGAGATCGTAAAAACCGCAGATGTTTCTGTGGTCGTTCTGGTTCCGGGAATGGGCGACGACATTCAGGCGATAAAGGCCGGCATCATGGAGATCGGCGACGTGTTCGCCATCAATAAAGCTGACCGCGAAGGCGTTCTCAGAACGCAAAAGGAATTGGAGGCTTTGCTGAGCCTAGCTCATCGTCCCGACATGTGGAATCCACCGATCGTGAAGACCATCGCGACCGAAAATAAAGGCATCGAGGACCTTGTCACCGCCATCAAATCATATAGCGAGTTTCACAAGCAGGCGGGCGAAGCGAGCCTTGTCAGGAAAAAGGCCATCGCCCGCTGGCGTTTGTTGGAACTGCTCCAGGAACGGTTGTTAAACGATCTGCTAAAGCGGAACGGGACCGGAGAGATGCTTGACAAACTAGCGACAGAAATCGCTGAGAAAAAGAGCGATCCTTATTCTGCGGTGGAGGCGATATTGCGACGGTAGAAGACGTTAAAAGAACATTTTTATTTGATACGGATCTGTACCGCTCCTCGGCGTCCCCAAGACGAGGGAACACGTAAATCATATCGACTCAGCAACTTACAACTTTTCACAAATTACAGAGGACAAGGGGACAAAGGGGACGGGAGCTAGCCAGGACGCCGATCCATACGCATATGAAGATCAATCACTTGGGCATCGCCACAAAAGGAATCGAAGAATCCTTAAAATTCTGGAGCGATGCTCTTGGCCTCGAGAACGTCCATACCGAGGTGGTCGAGGACCAGAAGGTAAGGGTTGCGATGCTGCCCCTAGGCGAGAGCCGTATCGAGCTGCTCGAACCGACGAGCGAGGATTCGCCCATCTCGAGGTTCCTTGAAAAGCGGGGCGGCGGGATTCATCACATCGCTGTCGAGGTCGACGATATCAGAGCCTCACTTGCGAAACTAAAAGCCCAAGGGATGCGTTTAATTGATGAAGATCCCCGGATCGGTGCGGAAAACTGCCTTGTCGCCTTTGTCCATCCGGCGTCCGCCAACGGCGTCCTGCTCGAACTGGTTCAAACCAGGCACTGACCATCTGTTCAACTCGCGGTTTTATAGCTAGTTTGATATTATGGCGGTTTGCGTGTGTCGCATCGGTTTTTATCTGAGAACATATATTGCAAGTTGAGGAATTTAGAAATTGAGTAATTTAACGAAAGGATTAATTTTGGTCGTCGCTATCATAGCGGTCGGCGCAGGGCTCGCGATCTGGAAAAAGAAGTTAGGACACTCTGGCGAATCGTTCAATAGCATCAGCCGCGAGGAAATTGAGCTTCTGGTTGGCGATATGGCCAAGCAGAATCCGATGATGATCAAGCAGATCGCCCAGCGGCCGGAAATGAAGAAGAAGCAGCTTGATAATCTCAAGCAGATCCTGGCATTTGCAAGCGAAGCCCAGCGTGAAGGCCTTGCGAATGACCCGACGAATCGGCAGACCTTGAACGATATTAAAGCGGAGATCATCGCCGTCAGCTACGATCGCGAGATCAACAAAGACAAGGGGCCGATGCCGCCGTTCGGATTTATTACGGACGATCAGGTGAAGGCGTACTTTGGCGAGGATCCGCAGGCGGCCGGTCAAAATACTCCTGCCGATGCGAATGCGAACCAGGCTCAGGCTAAGCCGGCCGCTCCGGCGGCCCCCGCGCTCTCTCAGGCGGAGAAGGAAAAGCGTGAAGCTGAGTTTCAGAAATTCCTGGATGCACGCATTGAAATGGCAAAAGCTGAAAATCCGGAGTTGGCAGATCGTCAGATCACTGACGATGAAAAGCAGCAGCTCAAAGATGACTACGCGAAGGTCCATATTTATCTGCAGGAGTATGAGGACAAGGTAAAAAGCGGCGCCCTCGACGCGACGTTCCAGCAGAAGGCCGACCTGCAGGTAAAGCTGCAGCAGGCCGCATTCTTGACCCAGATCTATTCCAAAAAACATGCTGCTGAAATGGACGTAACTGATGACGATGTTAATCAGTACATTGCGGCCCATCCGGAACTTAACGCCGATAAGAAAGCCAAGGCGCAGGACGTTCTTAACCGAGCCAAAAATGGCGAGGACTTTGCCGCACTTGCGAACCAGTATAGTGAAGATCCGGGCAACAAGAGCGACAAGGGCGAAGGCAAAGGCGGTGAATACAAAGACGTGAAAAAAGGCGACATGGTCGCACCGTTCGAACAGGCGGCCCTCGCGCTCGAGCCCGGACAGATCACTCCCGAACTGGTTGAAAGCGATTACGGTTATCACATAATCAAGCTTGAGAAAAAGACGGATACTAAAGATGCGAGTGGAAATCCTACGCAGACTTATGACGTCCGCCACATCTTGATATCGACAACCTACACTGACCCGAACAACCCGACGGCGAGGCCGCAGCCTCTTAAGCAGTACATCAAACAAAAGCTCTCGACCGACAAACAGAAGAAGCTGGTTGATGAACTCGTTGCGAGGAACAACGTTTCGGTGCCTGACGACTACACGCTGCCGGAAGTAACGGACGATCAGATCAAAGACGCCATGAAGAATCAGGGCGGCCCAATGATGGCGCCGCCGGCATCGGCTCCTTCGGGAGACGATACGAAACCGTCTGGTTCTGACAAGAAACCGGCGGCGACGAAGAAAGGAAAATAATATTGACGGATCGCGACCGGTTTGACCGTTCACGATCCGCCGTTGGACACTCAAAATGCAATTCGGTGATTACCGTGTCGAGGTTATACCCGACACGGAATTCAGATTAGACGGAGGGGCGATGTTCGGAGTCGTCCCTCGCGTTCTTTGGGAGCGTGTTTGCCCGCCCGATGATCTGAATCGCGTCCGGCTGAACATGAATTGCGTTTTCATAGAAACTCCTGCCGAACGCATACTGATCGAAACGGGCATTGGCGAGAAATGGTCCGAAAAGGAAACGAGGATGTACGGGATCTTTCGAGAAAAGCCTTTTGCCCAGTCGCTCTTTGAAATCACCGGCTGCCGGCCCGACGACATCACCATTGTCGTCAACACGCATTTGCATTTTGACCATGCCGGCGGGAATACAATTGGAACGAGGGACGCCAGCCTTGAGCCGTCGTGTGCGACGACACTAGTCCCTCAGTTTCCGAATGCAAGATATTTTGTTTCCCGCTCAGAGTTTGATCATGCGGGCAGGCCACATGAACGAGATAGGGCGAGCTATCTGCCCGAAAATTGGGAACCTGTCGTATCAGCCGGTCAAATAGAGCTGAAACCCGGCAATTACGCAGTTGTCGACGGCCTCAGCATGGAAAAGGTCGTCGGCCATTCAAAAACAATGCAAACCTGGCGGTTGGATCGTGGCGGACAGACTCTTTATGGATTCGCCG
>Ga0207711_10005705_pt1 | contig 10506 bp, 9 predicted proteins | sample KBSS34metaG_FD_184401 | JGI IMG/M metagenome (GOLD analysis project Ga0207711, IMG submission 184401) | Switchgrass rhizosphere microbial communities from Kellogg Biological Station, Michigan, USA - KBS S3-4 metaG (SPAdes) (version 2) | ecosystem: Host-associated > Plants > Roots > Rhizosphere >...
ATTTGGCATATTCTTTACCGTGTAACGTGAGGTTTGCGCGGATGTTGCACAGACAAGCTATTCGTTGCCACCATTCACTAAAACTCGAATGGTGAAAGCTCATTGCTTCGCTGACGATTCCCACTAATCGCCCGCCATCTTTCAATCGCCGCAAGGCGCTGGCTACGTGTCGCGCTCCGTAGATCGAATTCGTTTTCGTGACTCTGCCCCCCGTAGAGCTGAACGGCGGATTCATCAGGATGGCGGTTGGTTTAATTTCGCACGGTAAAAGGTCGTCGATGAATTCCGCATCGAGCGGCAAAGGATCGAAGTTAAAGACACAGCGAAGCAATGAATTTCGGCGCGAGCTTGTTTCATTACAGATGACTCGGGCGCCTACGGCGCGAGGCCAAATCGCGAGGCTCCCGGTTCCGGCTGAAGGCTCTAAGACAATGTCGCCCGGCTTAGGATTAAGTAATCGGGCGACAAAGTAAGCGAGCGTTGGCGGGGTTGAGAATTGCTGTAGCTCGGTCTGCTCTAACGTGCGATCCGTTTGGGTAGGTAGTCGCTGTAATAGAGGACGCAAGACAGAAGCAAGCGCCTCGCAGACATCCATCTGCATGAGCTCTCGCGCGTGTTTCTCCAACAGAAAGTTGTTGACGGCAATTTCGAGGGCATCGTAGGCATCGCGCGAGGTATACCTGCCCTGCGCTCTCGTACCACCAAAGATGCGATCCGCGGTTCTCATTAGCTTCGGATTATCGAACGGCTCGCCGTCCTCGATTCGTTCCTCCAGCTCGACTACAAGCTCGTGAATGCTGCAATAGAGCGCATTTGTCCTGGCTGTGCATACGGCAATAGTGTTATCTGGCATTTGGCTTTTCTCCGTGAGGGGGCAAAAGTCATGCTGTGAGTAACGCGGGGCTTTGGTGGGTCCCGCGCTGCTCTTTTTGGTTTCTCCGTTTCAGTACTGCTGGGTAGTAGGCTGACGAGGTGGTCTTGCGACTCCTTTTCCAACCAACCCCCGCCGAACCGGACGTGAGACTTTCACCTCATCCGGCTCTCCAGTAAACTCATTTCGAGGTTGTGGTAGTGGTCGTCCAGTGTGGATGGACCAGTGACACTCGTGACACAGGACCAAAGTTTTCCTGCGGCGATAAATCATGATTTTCGCCCAATCAGGAAGTTCCTTTTTGCCTTTGCGCTTTAAGTCTGCAAGCTTGCGCACGTGATGTACTTCCACCTGCTCATCGGCTCCACAGACTTCGCACATTTCTGCGAGCAACCGTTTCAGAATTTCGGTACGTCGCGGTCGGCGAATCGGAACTTGGTCTTTGAGAATTGCCTTTTGTTGTCGCCTAAGCGGTAGTCCACCGAATCGTGCTATTAGTGGTTCTTTACCTTCACGCGGATAAGTGGCCATCACACAACGACGGGGACCGTGAGGAGTCATCACCTTACTTCGGTGTTTCCGCCACACTTTGCCGACGCTGATTTTGTGCTTGTTGGCCAGGGTTCGCAGAAGCGAACTCTCCATGACCCATCGCACTCTTGCCAGCACTCCCACGTTTTGAGCAAGAACGTAATAGTTGACTAGTCCGGCGTAGTGCCATTGGTACTGTTTGACGATATCGAAATCGGTGTCAGCGGCCAGTTCCGGTCGATGCATCGGTTTGCTTCGTCTCATGTACTGTGAGCACGCCGCATTCACAACTTCACGAGGGACTCGTAAGGCCAATACGCCATTCACGCTGCGGACTTTTTGGGAGTCGCGCCACGAATCACAGTGTTGGCTTTGGAGTTCGTAGCCAAGGAACCGTGCAGCTTTGGTGACTGCGTGGGTAATCAGAGTCTTTTCTTCGGAAAGTTCCAGCTTGAGTGTTTCTCGCAGGAAGAGCCTCAGTCTGTCTCTGATTTCTTCGGCTTCGTTTTTGGGTCCGGCGAAACTCAGAAGGAAGTCGTCGGCGTAACGTACATAGTTCAGTCGCCGAAAGTTAGGATCGTTTGGGTCGCACGAAGGGATTTGTCGTCTGACCTTATCCCAATAACGTGCTGTCTCAAGTCTTCCTCTCTTGCGGTGTAGATGAACCTTGCATGTTGCCTGGTTCCATTCCGGGTTTCGTCGTCGCTGCTCACCTCGTGTGTAGGCCGTTAGTAAGGTGTGCTCGACAAACTTATCCAGTCGGTCAAGATAGATATTGGCGAGAAGTGGACTAACAATGCCTCCCTGCGGTGTCCCGCTATAAGAAGGCAAGTAGTGCCACAACTGACAGTATCCAGCTGTGAGTAACTGCTCAATGAGTCGCAGAAAACGGTTATCGTGAATGCGCTCACTAAGGATGGACAACAGGACCTGATGGTCGATGTTGTCAAAGCATCCTTTAATGTCGCCCTCAATGAACCATTTCGTCCCTTTGCCATTACGAACTACATCTTGCAGCGCTGTATGACAACCACGCTGCGGACGGAATCCGTGGCTGTGGCGAGAAAACTGCGGGTCGTAATACGCCTCTAACAAAGCGCGTATCACTTCCTGTAGTAGTTTGTCGGACCACGTTGGGATGCCCAGCGGCCTTGTCTTTCCGTTCTTCTTTGGTATTTCTACCCGACGAACGGGCGTCCATCGATAGCGCTCCTGTCTTAAGAGCTCGATGATGTTCGCGATTTTGGTCATGGACATTGCGTCTGCGGTTTCTTGAGTGACCCCTCTAGTCATGGCTCCTGCGTTGCTGTAAATGCGTGCATAAGCCATGAGGTAGAGTTGCGGGTTAAAAAGCTGCCGGTAGACCTTTCTTAAAGGCAGTCCTCGTATGCCGCGATTTCGAATGACATTCAAAACTGTTTCGGCGTTTTGCATTGCGCATACCTCCTAGTTTTGTTTATCGAGTTACCTGTTTCCCTTCGCCATGTGAACGGCTTTCCCGTCCTCGAACTACTATGGAAACTCCGTGACCATAGGACTCGCGTCCCTTAGGCCATCCCGTGCTTTAGTAACGCGGTACGTATTAGCGTGACTTAGGCAATCCACTCATTTCTTGTTCGAACTCACTGTCCGCTGGTCCAGTCTGTGGAGACACCGGAAACCGACCGAGATTTTCCAGTGCAGTCTGGCATCGCTATTAGCCACCGTAGCGATGGGCCTGCTTAAGGACCCCCCGAAATTAGATTTCAAGCAATTCAGCCTTTGCCATATCACGCGGGTCTTGCAGGTCAGCGTTGAAGTGGCTTCTCTCACTTTCTGCTTTCCCAATATGCTCTGTTGACTTGACCTCTTTTGAGGGCAAGCTGATTGGGTGACCCATGGACATTCTCCAAGTCCATCCCGCCTACGGCGGGGATACCGTGCTACCTGTCACGGCGCAACGATCGGAAGCAAGATCGTCGTGGCGCTGCGGTCTGCTTCCGTGATGATCCAAATCCGCTCGCCTTTCGTCGTCTCGTAACGACTTAGCAACCGGAAGCCCTGCTCGAGTGAGAGCTCGTTTTCTTTCACGTCGTCGTCTGACAGCTCTCCCCAATCGCCTGACAGGTGACGCCGCAAAAACTCTGCTGCAGTTTGTCCGGCGAGCTCGAGCGCTTCTTCGGCTCCGGGTGTGATCACGGTTTGGCCCAGCGCAAAACGCGCCACGCCGGCTTCTGGTTGTGTGTTGGTGTGAGGTTGCATTGATCTTTCTCCTTATGTCTGGGTTTGTTGATGCCGGAGCCAGGTGAGCGCATTCGCGCTCGCCTGGCCCATCTTGTTTTAGCGTCTCTTGTTTGCGGTCTCGTGGGCAGTTAGTTGTCCCGCTCGCAGAATCTGATCGGCAGCGTGGAAGATCTTTTGCGCGCTCTTCTCGGGTATGCCCCCGCCGTTGTAGCCAACCATCGGATATAGCCAGTTCTGGATATACCCTCTGCAGTAGGCGGCGCCTTCGAGGTTCAGGGCTTCGCAGCAAAGGAGGGCGACTGCTTCGGCTTCTACTTCGCGGAGGTTCTTCGCCGTTCGTTCCGTGTCGGCAAAGTCGGATTCCGTGGTATGGCCCAATACGACATGGGCAGCTTCATGGAAGAGCGTCTTGTGCGGCAGTTGCGCCAGAGGATTGATTGCGATCTGACGCAGCTTTGCGTATCCCTGGCAGTTACCATCCGTATGCGTGAAGCTGATCCGCTCAACGTTCAGTGCAATCAGCGCTTGCTCCGCGTTCCACTCAGGCGGCAAGCATGGCGAAATGAATTCGTCGCCCGCGGTCTGCGAAAGAACAAACCAGTGCGGCTTGTACATGAAGGTAGTGAAGGCGCGGTCGTGGTTCTCAGTTTCGCTCTCTTGTGATTCTTCATCGCGAACCTTGCGAGTAACCGGCATGCACAGGCTCAAGGCGCGTTCGCCACGTTTGACGCTGCGTCCCAGCGCCTGCCATCCGGGAAAGGTATTGAGTGGTCCAGGTTCGAGCCCGCGCAATTGGCATTGCACAAGAGCAAGAATTTGATTTCCGATGCTGTAGCGATGGAACGCGCTGTAAGCTTCCATGATCAGGCCTGGCTGGTTGACGGCTTCGACTAACAACGATGCCCACTTGGGAACGTCAGCCGCTGGTTTAGAGTGAGGTTTCATGTATCGAGCCCCTTTCGGTTTATGGATTAAAAACACAGGGTTCCCCCCGTATGGACGTTGGGCCACGAGGGGCGCCCGAACGCACACCCGAAGGGGCGGAGCGCCAGCGGAGCACCCGAAGCGAAGCGAGGGTTGTGCGGACGGGCTCTCGTGGCACAATCGGCCATACGGGGGGAACTAAATAAAAATTTGTCTCGGCTGGAATGGAGCGCAGCGGAATGAAGCCGAGTCCGAATGAAAATGGTGTGGGGTATGAAGTCTGATTCAGATCAGTTTATCGCCGGGACAATTAGTTGGATCCAGGCGACTGCCAACCAAATAGCGTTCGATAAGGGCCCCCGAGAGAGGACGCGCGAGTGCGCGTTACGCGCGGATCTCAGACCTCATCAATCAGGGCTTTTGTCTTTCTTTTACCTAAATCACCTCGTCTTTCAGGATGATTGGCAAACTGGATCCGCCATTGTCCACAAGAGCGTCCGGGGGCAGCACGCGCGCAGCACGCTCAACCTGCTAACGTTGGCGACTGCACAGTCCTATATATATATATATATAGCCCGTATATTTATGGGTAGGCCGAAGGATGGGCGTAAGCGATATATTCGTAACTGACGCCACAGCCGCAGGAACTTAAACGGATCACCATGACCTCATGACAGCCGATGAAAAGGACCGGCATCAACAACAACACCGGACTCGCAGGTGCGCCGGGTGGACCAATGCCTTTACCACCAGATCCGCTGCGTATCAATTAGCAACCTCGACTCCGTAACCAGCAACCTCCGGGAACGCCATTCGACCGCTCGGTGGCGTGGTATGAAACTCTCGGCCAGACTGACGGTTCTTCCCCTTTTCGGAACCCTGAAGCGCTTGAACAGTCTCCGGTTAGCCACAGGACTCCACAAACTCTATGCATTCACCCAAGTGATATGGAATAGCCTCGAGGCCCTGGACCCAGTAATAAACCCGACCGAAGTACGCAGCATGGACCCACCTCTCCCACGCTCTCGGACTGTATCGACTCTCTTCAAGCGCCGCCTGATAAAGCGCCAGCCACAATACATAAATCCCCTTCTTCGCATACTCCCCCGTCCGGTAAACGATCTGCTCCATCGTCAGGGCGCTGATTTGCACTTCAATCGCAAACGGAATCTCGCCCATTAGGCCACTCACATCCGGCCGCACCGTCCCATGCATCTTTCGATCTCTATGTCCCGAAAACGCCTGTGCCGGCGCAGCCCTTCGTAAATCGTCAGCTTGCACTCGCGGTGTCGCTCGGTCTCACCCTTACCGTACTCACAGGTAACTGGAGGCTTGTGCGCAAAATGATGGACCTTCATGGTCCCCTTCTTGAGAATCGTGTCTGCAACGCAAAGCGGACAGGAAAATGGACCATCGCTCTTCTGCTGGTCCCACGCCGCGACCTTTTGGCTATCCCTTTGTCGAATCCCACACAACATCTCTGTTTCCTCAATTTTCTCCACTGAGGGCGGAGGTGGACCGTGGCCTTCCTGGCGTCGGTCTGTGGCTGAGGGATTCACAGGAATCACAGGATGTGTCGTTCACACGGAGTTAGGGGTTATTGAATAGGGGCTTGCAGTTTGGTGTTCACTGAGCATTGTCGTGAGGACTCTCAGTTACTCCGCTTTTCCGCACTCGATGTGTGTGAAGGTTCTCCTGGTCCAACCCCGCAATACTGTAATTCGTTGCGAAGTTGACAGTATTTAGGTTGATCTCAAATTTTCCTTAGAGAGTTCTCAAAGTGAGGAAGTGTGGTTCGCTCATCGACATCTTCGGGCGTTGAGGTTTCTACTTTGCGCGTTTGTAACGGAAGGATTGGAGGTTCGAGTCCTATCTGGGGAGAAGATTGGAGGAGAGGCCATCCGCATGGATGGCCTCAAATCTTGCGCGTCCACTTTCACCAGGCATTTTGACTTTTTCGTTACAAACTAAAATAATCTCCGCTCAGTAAAAGGCTGATCCCCGAGCCTCTGCGTCCTCGCACACTCGCCAAACCAGTCTTTTACACGCTTTTGCGCGGTCAGGTTTTTCGTTCGCCTACATCCTCAATCTAAAGGAGATCTCAGACAGTGCCACGTGCTACCTTTCGCAAGTTCTCATTTCTGGCCTTGCTTTTGAATGTTTCGCTGTCTCTTACTGCGCCGGTTTTCGCAGCGCAGAGCAATAGTTCGGCTCCTAATCCGATCAATACAGTCTGGCAAAGTCCGGTGTTTCCGTTTTCAACCTCATCTGGGACTGCATATTCGCGAGTGTTCTTCTTGTTTGAAAAGGACGGCAAAGTGACTGAGTGTGCTGTTTCGACGTTGCCATCACAACTGAACAGCACCCCGAACTTCTTTAACCCCATGTATAACCCCGTTCCTTGGACCTATCAGGAAGGCGGAACTCCCTACTCTGATAACAGTCCTTTTCGACTACGCCTAACGATGACGCCGGGCTTTATAGGTAGTGTACAAGCCGTTGGAAGCTATCGCAGAAACGGAAACACCCTCCAAATCGAATTCGATGCCTGGTCGGGTACGGCGGAGCTGGCAGGAGATGAAATTGCCCTTACCCGCATCAATAAGAGCTCCGGTAAAAAAGAAGCGTGGAAACTTGAGAAAATCCCAAATGGTTCCTTGCCTCGGCAGAATGTTGGAACTGGGATTACCGTTGAACCGCGCATTCTCCTACCCTCGAATGCAAGTGACTGGACGTTCACCTTAAGAGTTCATCGAATGGTCGGAGTCATAGGTCTCGTTCGTGAGGAGTCCCATCAGTTTGACTGGTTATTAAAACTGAGTCGGGACGGCGAAGAGTTGAAGGGCATCATCGCCAGCGGGAAAGGGGAACATGGAGAATCTGTGTGCGCGGAAGCCACGGTGATTGGTCGCGTCAAGAATGACGTTGTAACCTTCGTCGTTACCTATGAAGGCACATGCTGCCATTTAGCACAAATGAAATTCACTGGCAGACTGAGTGATGATGGCAAGACCATGACTGGAAACCTTGAGCCCGTCGATCTCCCGAAGACAGCAGATTGTAGCTTGGTCTACGCCACAGTCACAGCTTCTCGACATTAACGAGATGTATACGACGCACTGACTTGGGTGATCTCGTCTACATGGCTTGCCTAGCGGAATTCATTTGGCTCGTACATTAGGGACTCTTCTGCCCACTATTGAAGGAAACCAGGCATTTCTGCCGGCGGTCTCAATAGAAAGTTGCTAAGATTTTCCAGTGTGGAGAGCAAACATCCTTAATCCAGAGGCCGCTATCTCGCGAGGGTGTCCTTAGTTTTTAATTGTTGACGAGACAACTTCGTTTCACAGCGTTTCCGATTTCCATCCGTGGATATTGACTTCGCCGTCCGGTAGTTTTATGGTTCCGCTGCTCAAAACTTGCCGCTACTTCACGCAGAAACAGTCTCCACGAAATAGCTAGATTTGTAGCGAGGTTTGCCATGACTAATATGTTAGCAGGTGGTTGTAGCGCAGGGTCAGTTGTCACCTCAAATACGCTTATCTGTGAAGTAAGCAGACTTGTCGAATGTGACTCAGCATCGAGCGACCCCTGCCGCGTTATGGACCTAATGTCCGTATGCGAGTTGTTCGTGCTTTACGATACGGTCTACACACTGCCGGGCAAGCTCAGCGAAGATGCCGGAAGTTTATCTCTTAGGTCTCGCCTACTGGCTGAAGGCGCTCTAAAAGAACTTGACACTTCACTATTTCACGATCGGATTGCGAAGGCGATTGTCGGGGGTCTAGCTCCAGAGTTAAATAGCGTTGGTTACCCGGAGTTACCGCGGCCCGCCGATTACTTCAGGTCTTCGACAAGAGCAATTGAAAAGTTCCTATTAGTCGAGGGCCGTGGACCTGACCATGAGTTTCAACCTCGGCTAGACGATATCTGGGACAGCGGTTTTGCATATACACGCCAGATCGAAGATGCAGAATCTTTTGAGGAGATGGGACGCCTCTTCATTAGATTAATTGAAGCTCCTATAACTGGTGCGTATGAGTCCTGCACTTCGATTCTCCGAGATATGTATTATATTTGCGCAAGTGAGCAGGTCGGTTTGCCTTACTGGCCACAGTTCGATCGGCTTGAATTTGCTCGAAAATTCCCCAACTACTGGGATAGTTTTTCACTTCGTGAACACGTCTACAGTCAATTAGCAATTGCCTTGGCGACTACAGTCTCGGATGTATATGAGGACTCGTGTAATGAAGTGGCTTACATTCCACCTTTTTCGGCATTAGTTCTCGACAAATGTTCTAGCCCGCACACGTTCGCCGATGCACTGCTCGAAGTACGAGGAGACTATTCGAAGCTTCGCTATCAATTGGCAGATCTCGAGATTTCTCGCATGAACTCCACTTCACTGATCGAGAGACGCAGGCTCCGGCGCCAACAGAAAGATTTGTTTGAACTCGCTGCTCAAAGTTTCGATAAACCGGCAACCGTCTCGCTCGAAGCTATAATTCGTTATATTCCGGATGTTGTAGAAGCGGCTGTGTCACCACTTAATCCAACTAAATACAATGCGGACTTATTGTTGAAGCCCCTTAGCTGGATCACGACGTGGTGGAAACAACGACCAATATCAATGGTCTTTCGAGCCGCAAATCGGATCGCAGAAATCGAACGCTACGAAAACCTTCTACTAAAAATGTTTGGAGTTCATCTCCCGGCTAAAACGGACTGGAAATTGTATTTCGGTGACCACCTAAAAGATGTTACTTAACCTCGGACTAACTGTCGATTCTTCACGATTACAGTCGAAATCGGATCCCGTTGCATCTTGCTGCCTATTGAATGGATGCCAATATTCGCATCTCGGAGTGAGTGGCAGATTTAGGGTGCTTCTCGCAACTGTTGGAAGAAACTGGGGACTTTCTCTGGTCGTGGTCAATAAAAAGTTGCGAAGATTGTCCAGTGTGGGGAGAAATATTCATACACATAGTTCGGCATCTGGTAAGCATCGCACTGTCTGGCCCAATGAATTCGAGAGACTCCGCAATCGCCGCCCGTTATAGGAACCCGGATAATGACCCAAGAGGGCCATACGTTCTTGCAGATGTAACGTCACCATTTGATCGGCCAAGACTGCAATATGAATGGCATGGTCGTTTGCCACCACAAGGTCGATCATGGCGCTATACAAAAGAACGTGCAGCGGCCTTAGAGGCCGATGGGCGCATTGTTTTCTCATCACGTGGCAGGCCGCGACTCAAGCGTTATTTGAGCGAGGCTGTATCGAGGAGAAACGTCGAAGCTGACGCGAAAGCATCATCTCGGCTTGAGGTTATAGTTCGAACAGCAATGAAGGCGATTGCATCCGAGATCGCCAAGAATCCACGATGCCTCCAAGACGTTGAGTGGAGAGACTTAGAGCGGGTCATGCGAGAGGTATTTGAACAGCTTGGATTCGCAACCGAATTAACTCGGTCAGGAAAAGATGGAGGCTTTGATCTCCGACTCGAAAGTAAGGAGCGTGGTGAAACGAATATTTTCTTAGTTGAAGTAAAGCACTGGCTCGCAAGCGGGAAAAAGCCGGGAAGAAAAGTCTTATCGGCCTTGGTTGATGTGGTAGCCAGAGCAGGTGGCAAAACCAAGGGAATGCTTATCTCTTCGTCGGGCTTTGCCGACAATGTCCTGAGTGGACGAACTGAGGTAGAGCAACACACCGTCAGGATTGCCGGCCAGAACAAAATTGTCTCTCTGTGCCAGAACTATCTTGAGAGTGTCGAGGGAATTTGGCTCCCGACCACTGAGCTATCTGAAATGCTTCTTGAAGGATCGAGCTAGCCATATCGAAAACTGAGCATTTCTGCCGTGGGCGTCAAGAAAAAGTTGAGCGCGGTAGGACTGCCAGTTGCCCGACAGCCCCCGCACAGATCCCGGCGTGCGGTTTTCCCGCACCGGGCTCTTCG
>Ga0207711_10005709_pt1 | contig 10501 bp, 10 predicted proteins | sample KBSS34metaG_FD_184401 | JGI IMG/M metagenome (GOLD analysis project Ga0207711, IMG submission 184401) | Switchgrass rhizosphere microbial communities from Kellogg Biological Station, Michigan, USA - KBS S3-4 metaG (SPAdes) (version 2) | ecosystem: Host-associated > Plants > Roots > Rhizosphere...
TCCCAGCCAGTGGCATCCGCCTGCTTGCGGAAATGCGTGCTGCGCTGGTACGGACGCGCGAGATACGTTGGATCTTCGATCAGCGTGGTTACGATCAAGTATTGAACGCCATCGGCCTCTTTGACCAGATCGTAGTGTTCGGTGATCACAGCGTTCGCACTATACGGCACACCATTACGTTGCAGATAGGCCGGCTTCGCCTTGCTGATGACGACGTTGAGATCGCCTCCACGGGCCGGCTCTCCTGCTTGCGGAGGGCGTCCGCCCGCGAATTCCCAGTTGGCCTTGGCGGCGCCTTGCAATGTCCCTTCTTCGCTCGTGGGAACGGCGCCGAAGTGGAACAAACGTGTCTGCGTGCCGGTATCCGCTTCCACCTTCAGCGTAGTGTCGTCTTGCCAGGTGATGTGCAGCCGCCCGGTCATGCGCGTGATGCCGCCAGCTCCGTAAGGCAGGCACTGGTTCCCGGCGGCTTCGTCCTTGGCAGGGTCCCAGGCGAGGGCGATCTTGCGGCCCTCGGCAGTGACGGGAACGTTGGGGAAATCGCCGGGCGCTGGCGTCATCATGCGATAGCGCCAGTCTTCCGTAATCAGCGCCACCCAGTATCCTGTGAGATCGACGGGAGCGACATCTTTCGCATTGCGCGGAGGTCCCCCGCCGCCGCGTCCCTGTGCCACGGCTCGATCCGGAGCCGCCAGCATCAACACCGCCGCCATCGCAACTACCGGCGCTGTGCGCCTGAATATTTCGAGCTTCATCGTTTCCGTCCTAATTTTTCTGCGTGAGGCTCTTGTAGACGGCCTCGATGAACTGGTCAGTGGTCCAGATACCACTGGTCGCGCCGTAGATGCCATCGTAATCCAGGGTCAGCTTGGCCGCTTTGATTTGGTCGAGGGTTAAACCGCGCTTGATGGCATCCTGAATACGGTCGCGAATGATGGTCGTCATGTCGCGGTAGTAAGCGACGTCGGCCGAGTCAGTCACTCTGCCGTGACCCGGGACGATGTACGTGCCGCCTTCCAGCCGGAACTCCGGCACCGCGATTTCGAGAATCCGGTTCAGCGCGTCGATCAAGCCGTTGATAGTGCCGCCGTGAGCCAGATCGACGATGGGGTAACGTCCCGGGGTGAAAATATCGCCCGTCGCCAGCACGTCCGAACCGCGGAAGAACACCATGCTGTCGCCGTCGGTGTGCGCCGCCGGCATAAAGAAAATCTGCACACCCTCGCCGTTGAAAAAGTGGCTCAGGTTCATGTATTCGGTGTGATAGGTGTCGGTTGGCTGCGCCGCAAACGGGAGAGGTGGTTTCATCGCGGACATGGCATTCAGCACATTCTCGTGCGCGTAGATCTGCGAGCCTTCGTTCAACTCGCGCGAGACGTTTCCGCCGGTAAAGGTCCTTCCGGAAAGCGCCAGCTTCTCATTGCCGCCGATGTGATCCGGATGTACATGCGTGTTAATGATGAAGCGAATCGGATGCGGCGGCGCGACGTTGACGCCGCTCAGCCCCTTGGTCGCCACGGTCCCGGCCAGTTGATTGACGGCCGCGATCACCTTATCGCTCATGTTTGCGAGCCCTGTGTCCACCATCAGAATCCCATCGGGACCCACTGACAACGTGATGTTGCCGCCGGCGCCCGACAGCATATAAACATTACCGCGCACTGGAAAGACTTTTAGCTGCGGATTCTGATTCTGAGCAAAGCTTAGACTGGCCCAGCCGATCGCTCCGGCGACGGCCACGGCCGTGAACATGAGAGTCTTTCTCAAGCGCCTCCTCCCACCTGCGGCGGACGTTTTCCGATCACGCCCTTCATTTTCTTGCGATATTCCGGATACATGGTTTCGGCGCCGCCGCGCGTCGCGTCAAACGGCACTCCGTAGCGTTCGCCGAACTCGGTCAGAAATGTGTTCTTCCCGGGCAGGATGGTCGGTACCGTTCCCTTGCCGCGTTCGATCTCGCGCACTACTTCGCAGGGATACGGCGGGATCTGCTGATGCAAATCGAGTTCGTAATCGGTCGTGCGTACAAATGGTTCGGTGAGATATACCGGGTCCGTCACGATGGTCATCACCGTCAGCCAGTTTCCGTGGCGAATCCAGTGCTCGGTGAGGCTGGCTTTCTCGCTGCGCGCCATGCCATTGCGCCGCATATAGCCTTCTTTTAAGTGCGTGACCGTGGTGGTCAGTACGTCGCCATCCCACTTGGCGGTGGTGAAACCGGCCCAAGTATAGGGAGCTTCCGCGGGAGGATGTGGACGTCCGTCAAGATAAATCGCACGATCGACAGAGCGCAGCCATTCGGCGTGAAACGCCGTGATCTCGCGCGTGACCGGGTCCACTTCCTTGGAGATGCGCAAATTCGAGGGCCCGCGCCAGATGTAGTCGGCCGAATGTGGACGGCACTGCCACTCAGGCAGCGTCATCATCGAAGCGCTCCAGGTATCGGCGCGCATGCGCCCCGCCGCGTTGATCGGCAGCCCCAGGTAATCGCCGAGCTCAGGACCCGGCACGCGCTCCATCTGATCTTCGTAAAACCGGGGCGCCCACTCGCCCGAAAAATCGACCTGCGCCATCGCCGGGACGCCCATTAGCGCTAACCCTAGCACCGCGAAACCCGCACACTTGGATCGAGTCACATTCACCTCCAGACAAACATAGCACTATTAGTGATATTTCAGAAAGCAGCCGCGTGTCAACTACCATTCAGACCCGTGAGATCGTTTTTCAGCATACTAAGATATCCTGACATGAGGAGTGGGATTGTGATTTCCTTGAAACGAGCGATGATCCTGGGGCCTCTGTTCGCCCTGTGGGCCTGCGCCCCTGTCTTCGCGCAGAAAGACATTGCCGGCGAGTGGGACAACCGCTTCGACGAAGATTTTCTGGAGCGCATCCCCGGTCCCGACATCGGCGATTACCTGGGCATCCCGCTCAATGACGCCGCGCGGCGGCACGCCGATAGCTGGGACGCTTCGCTGCTGACGCTGCCGGAACATCAGTGCAAACCGCACCCGTCCGACTACGGAATCCGCGGCCCCGCACAGATGCGCGTGTGGAAGGAAATGGATAGCGTCGCGCAAACGCTGATCGCGTATCACACGCACATCTTCTGGCAAGCTCCCGAACGCGTCATCTGGATGGACGGCCGCGCGCATCCGCCGGACTACGTGCCGCACACCTGGCAGGGATTCTCCACTGGCAAGTGGGAGGGCGATGTGCTCACCATCACCACCACGCATCTTAAGACCGGCTGGATCCGCCGCAACGGAATTCCGCGCAGCGAAAACGCCGTCATCACCGAACACTGGGTGCGCCACGGAAAATACCTGACCGTCGCAACCATCGTCAACGACCCGGTGTATCTGACCGAACCCTTCATCCGCACCACCGATTTCGTCGCCAACCCGGATCAGCAGATTCCGGCGTATCCCTGCGAATCCGTAGTTGAAATCGACAGGCCGCAGGGCACCGTTCCACATCACCTGCCCGGAACCAACCCATTTCTCGCGGAATTCGCACAGCGCTTTGGAGTTCCCGTGGAAGCCACGCGCGGCGGAGCAGAAACCATGTATCCGGAATATCGCATGAAGATGAAGAATTTCCCCAAGACCACCAAGGCGGCGCAATGATCAGCCGCAAATTTTTGACGTCGGTCGCGGTGGCCGCCTTTCTCAGCGTTGCCCCCGCGCAGCAGAACCCGCCCGCCGAATTGCACACGCTGCACGTGCAAGGTAACGTCTATATGATCGTCGGCGCCGGCGGCAATGTGACCGTGCAGACCGGGGCCGACGGAATTTTGCTGGTGGATTCCGGCCTCCCGGGCAACACCGATAAGTTGATCGCGGAGGTTCGCAAACTCTCGAAGGGCCCCATCCGTTATCTGATCAACACCCACGTTCATCCGGATCACGTCGGCGGTAATGAGAAAATCTTCCTGGCCGGCAGCACCATCACCGGCGGCAACGTGACCGGAGACATCCAGGATGCCGGTGTGGGCGCCACCATCATCGCGCACGAAGCGGTTCTCAATCGTATAAGCGCGGCTACCGGCAACCAAGTCATGCCTGCCAAGGCGTGGCCCAGCGACACCTACTTCACCAGGGAAAAGAAACTATTCTTCAACGGAGAAGCCGTGCTGCTCTCCCACATTCCCGCGGCCCACACCGACGGCGACACCATGGTGTACTTCCGCCGCTCCGACGTCATCAGCGCCGGCGATTTGTACGTCACCACCAGCTATCCCATCGTCGATATACAACGCGGCGGCAACATTCAGGGCATCCTCGAAGCCCTGAACCGCATGATCGACATCAGCGTCCCCGCCGACAAACAGGAAGGCGGCACGTACATTATTCCCGGACACGGCCGCGTCGCGGATCAAGCGGATCTGGTCGAATACCGCGACATGACCACCATCATTCGCGACCGCATCGCCGACGGCGTCAAGAAAGGTCTCTCACTCGAACAGGTGAAGGCCGCGCAACCTACGCTCGACTACGACGGTGTCTACAACAAGCCCGGCGGCTTCTGGACCGCCGACCAGTTCATCGAAGCTGTCTACAAAAGCCTGAGCGCGAAAAAGTAGGAACGTTACCATGAATCACAAATTTGGAATTGCCGCAGTCCTGTTGGCTTCCTTCGCGCCGGCGCAACCGCCCGCTGGCCCACCGCCGCGCGTCTCCGCCAAGGACGCCGCCCCCGAAGACATCACTGGCTACTGGGTTTCGGTCGTGACTGAAGACTGGCGCTGGCGCATGCAGACGCCGGCCAAGGGCGACATCACCAGCGTTCCCTTGAATCCCGTAGGCCGCAAGACCGCTGAAGCGTGGGACCCGGCGAAAGACGAAGCCGCCGGCGAGCAGTGCAAAGCCTACGGTGCCCCCGGCGTGATGCGCTTGCCGACTCGCCTGCACATTACCTGGCAAGATGACAGCACCTTGAAAGTGGAGACCGATGAAGGCACGCAGACGCGCCTGTTTCACTTTACCGGCAAGCAGGCGCCAGGACAGGCCGCAAGCTGGCAAGGTTTTTCCACAGCGGAATGGGATGTGAGCCGTCCCACCTTCTTGGGCTTCGCGCCGCCGCCCCCACCCGCTGGAGGAAAACTCCCCGGTTCGTTGAAGGTGACCACCACCAACCTGCGACCCGGCTATCTTCGCAAGAACGGCATCCCCTACGGCGCCGGCGCCACACTCACTGAGTATTTCACGCGCACTAACGAAGCCAACGGCGATTCCTGGCTGCTGCTGACCAGCATCGTAGAAGATCCGCAGTACCTGGCCAGCGATTTCCTGACCAGCGATCACTATAAACGCGAAGCCGACGGCTCCAAGTGGAATCCGACTCCCTGCCAGGCGAGGTAAATATGAAAACCATCGATCACAACACCATCACCGAAGTAGCCGTGGAGCAGATGGCGTCGACGCCCGACCCGCGTTTGAAAGAAATCATGGCGTCACTGACGCGTCACCTGCACGCCTTCGCGCGCGAAGTGGATCTGAAGCCCGAGGAATGGCTCGAAGGAATCAAGTTCCTCACCGCCGTGGGCCAGAAGTGTACCGCGCACCGCCAGGAGTTCATCCTGCTCTCCGACACGCTCGGCATGAGCAGCCTGGTGAACGCGCTGCATGACCGGCGCGGAGTGGAATCCAGCACCAAATCCAGCCTGCTAGGACCGTTCTATCGCCAGGACCTGCCGGCTCGCAAGCTTGGTGAATCGATCGCAGGCAAATCCAACGCCCCTGAAGTCACGCTCTATGGACGGGTCAGCGATGCAACGGGAGGCGGTATTCCCAACGCGTCCGTCGAAATCTGGCAACCCGACGAAGAAGGCTACTACGATTTGCAGAAGCAGGATCCTTCCGAGATGGACCTGCGCGGAAAGTTTCACACCGACGCCGAAGGCCGCTATCACATGCGCACCATCGTCCCTTGCGGCTACATGATCCCGATGGATGGTCCGGTAGGCGATATGATCCGCGCGCAGAAACGCCACGGATACCGTCCAGCGCACATTCACTTCCTGGTTTCCGCGCCGGGATACCGCGAAGTGGTGACAGCGCTCTATGTGGCAGGCGATGAACATCTGGACACCGATACCGTATTCGGACCCGATGCGTCGCTAGTAGTGACGGTCGAGCAAAACGATCCCCGTTCGCCCATCCCGAATCTGCCCAGCCTGCATTTCGACTTTCAATTGGCCGCCGCGAAAGAGGACGGCTTGGGACGTGTTGGGGCAGATCCCTCACAGATCATCAGCGAGCCGCAAAGCGTCAGCCGTTAACACTGACGTCAGCCGGATCATCCGCCACTGTCGCGGAAAACGGCAGTTGAATCAGGAAGCACGCGCCTTCTTTTTGGTCCGGGTCCGCCCACAGCTTGCCGCCGTGATCTAAAACAGTCTGGTGCGAAAAAGCCAGTCCCAGGCCTACTCCATTCTTTTTCCCAGCGGTCACGAACGGTTCAAATAGCCGCGCGCGAATCTGCGGCAGGATGCCAGGGCCGGAATCCTGTACTCGAACCACCACAGACGATCGTTCCGTCTTCGCGGAGATCAGCAGCCGCCCTCCCTTCGGCATCATGCCCAGAGCATTATCGATCAGGTTCATGAACACGCGCTCGATGCGCGCGCGCTCCAGCGGCAGCTCGATGTTTTCCGGCACGTCCATCTCGATCACCACTGACTGCGCCTCGGCCGTCGACCAAAACACTTCGCAAGCGGCCGAAACGATGTCTTTTAGCCGGCACAGTTCGACGCTTGTGCTGCGCCCGCGCCCGGCGTCCACCAACTCTTGCAGCAGTTGCTGCATCCGTCGCGACGAGCGATAGATGTTGCCCGCGAGCCGCTGCACCTGTCCCGTTGAAAGCTCGCCGTCAATCAGCATCTCCGCGCCGCCATAGATTGCCGCCAGCGGATTCCGCAAGTCGTGCACGATGGACGTTGAGAGCCGGCCGATAGTCGCGATGCGCTCCTGCCGTATCAATTCCTGCCGCCCGCCCTGGATCGAGGCGCACATGGCGTTGAACGCCGCGGCCAGCCTCCCCAGTTCGTCGCGCGTGCCGCCATCCGGATCTTCCACCGGTACGCGATAGTCGTAGTTGCCGTGCGCCACCTCGTCGGCCCCGCGGTCCAATTCCCTTACCGGCTTCAAGATGCGCCGGGCTAGGCTGTAGGTGAGCCACAATCCAACCAGTACCGCGATCAGCCACACCAGCACAATATTGCGCCGGAGCGCGTTAATACGCTGCCGCGCGCCTTCCGACGACCGCAAAATCCGCAGCTCGCCAATCGGCTTCCCGGCCACATCCAGCAACGGCGTTCCCAACATCGTGTAGGGAGCGCCGCCGGCCTCGATTGACTCCACACCTCCGGCTTTTAAAGACGCTGCCTGCACACTCGCGCTGGCTCCCGGTTCTAGTGTCGAAGCCACTACCTTGCCGCCCGAAAGAAAACAGAAGTCACTGCCACCGGTGGATTCCTTCAGGCCCAGCGCCACTTCCGGATCCACTCTGTAACCGGCCACCAGGACGTTCAGCAATCCCATGCCCCGCCCGGCCTGCACATACACCGGCGTAACAGCAATCTGATAAAGGTGCCCCCCCGCCGTCATGAATCCAGAGGTCTGTTTAGGAAAACTCGCGCCCGCATCGCGCACTACCGGTAGATCCTGTGTCAGCGCATTATCCGCATCGCCGCCCAAAGAAGCCAGAACCTTGCCCTGAGGATCAGCCACCAAAAAAATAGCATCTTGATTCGAGATTTGCTTCCACAACTCACCGGCAGAATCACGGATGGTGGCTTGGTCTCCAGTACTGAACGCCGCACGGACGTCCGACATACGGCTGATTACCAGGCTGACCGCGGCCAGCGTATCCGCACGGGAGCGCCACAACGAATCATAGGCGCGGAAGCTCGCCTGCACTTCTTCGTTGAGGCTAGCCGACATTGCGCGCGTGGCGTTATCCTGCACGATCCAGCCCATCACCGCGAACAGCAGCGTTAAGGCGATGGACGTCGACAGCAGGATTTTCCAAAGCAACGACAACCGTGAAAACGACGCCAACATCACTTTTTCCCCGGATAAGTCGCCTGATCCCCCGAGTCCGGCGGATACTCGTGGCCATACTTATTCTTGTGCGGAATTGACAAATACCCGCCTTCGGAAATCATCAGGCCCGCCAGGCTGGCTCCGTCCGGCCCCACAGTGACTTTTCGTTTCAATCCCTCCAGCGTAGCTTCGCTGGCCCGCTCGTGAAACACCGTGAGATCGTAGTCTCCCGGCGGTACGTTTGCAATCTCGTACCCGCCGTCGCGTTTGGTGGTGGCAAAGTACGGGCTGCTGATCACTACGATCACGGCGCTCATCGACGCGTGAATGTTGCAGAACACCCGCACCACGCCCTCGCGCGCGAAACGCAAGGAACGCGTGGTGCCCGGCGGATATAGCCCAATATCGAACACCTGGCCGCTATAACTCGAAAAAGCGTTGTGAAAGATCGGATCGGCGTTGGGAAAATCCACCACTGATCCCGCAGCCACCGCCAGTACGTGCGGCGAAAATGTTTTATCCTTCTGCAGCATCACCGCATGCTTATCGCCAGCCGGAGGCGCCGTGCCGCCGAGCGGCTTGAGCGCGATCACTACACCCGAATAATCCTTGCGGTTGCGCACCGCGGGATCGCGCGAATCGCGCAATTCCACGCGGCCCGACACCGTTGCGGCGCCGAGCGTCAACGGCGCCATGCTAAAACAGATAAGCCAGCGCAAGGTCATAGTGATTTACCAGCCGGAAAAGCCCCCCCACATAAGTGGTTCGCGCCTGGTTGGCCTCCAGACCTAGCAACACATTCGGACCCAAGCGATATTGGGCATTTCCAGCGTATACAAAATTACGCGTGATTTGCCCGGCCAGCAGATCCGCAGCCGGATTGCTCTCCTGCCCGCTATAGACATTCAAGGTCAGGCGCTTGGTGGCGAAGTAGGAAAGCTGCCCCCAGCCTCCGGTGGTGGGCACCGCGATGAACTGGTCACTCTTAGCCAGCGTGAATCCCTGCCGCAAGCCACCCACTCCGGCAGCATTCCTGCCGGTGAAAAATGCGCCGGTAAGTCGAAGTTTCGCCAGTGGCTGCAGCATCCAGTCAATCGTGAAGAGCCGGGAGGGTACCGATATGCCCGCCACATGCGTCTCGCTCACATGGAATCCCGGAGCGATTTCCACGCGCGCACCCGACCCGAGGTTGCGCCAAAACTCGAAGCGGCCTTGGACACCGGGACTTGCCGTCGAGAGCGTCGCCTGATACGGCGGAGTCGCGCTCGCCACCGGCTCGCTAGTCTGGTAGACGCTGGCCTGAGCCTTCAGACCCGCGTTGTCGCCCATCGCGAACCGCTGTTCGAAGCGCACCTGCGGGCTCCACAACCACAAGTTGCCGGCGGAGGTGAGCGGCGAAAAAGCCACCTGCGCCAGCGAATCCGGATCGCGCGGCGCAATCAACGGTTTATCCTGGCCTACCATCAGAGTGCTGTTTTTCCAATCCACTTCGAGGCTGGCGACGCGCATCCGCACCAAGTGGTTTAGAGAGCTCGCCGTACCGCCCCACAAATCCAGATCGATCGATCCCCGCACCTGCCCACCCAGAACACGTGGGCCTTGAAAGCGCAGTCCAATGATGCTCTGGCTCAAGCTGGCCCCGCCGCCGGACACATTATTCGACTGCGCAGCCGTCAGCGGGTTCTGCGCGCCCCCGCTCGCGCCGCTGTTCAGAAAGGAGTTGAACAACACCATGCCTGTGAGCGTGACCGGCATACGCTGCGCGGCCTCGACTTTGGTTTGCGCGAGCTCCGCTGTCCGCTGCTCCTGTACCGCCACGCGCTCTTCGATGGGCGCCGGTGACACATTTACCGGCGCTTCAGCCACCGCAGAGCCGGGCGCGGGTGCCCGCACACCAGCGATTTCGGCGCGCAGCGCGTGCACCTCGTCAGCGAGGTTTCGATTTTCACGCTCCAGTTGATCCAGGCGTAGCATGATCCGCTGGAACTCAGTCAGCTCCTGAGCACGCAGAAGGATCGGACAAAGCAGCACAATCACAAACCAGCGTTTAGGAAGCATAAATCAATTGCTCCAGTCTGTTGCGAACTTCGGTGGGTGAGAACGGCTTTTGAAAGTAGGCATTGGCGCCTAAAGCCTTGAGGCGCGACGGCGTCCCCGGATCGCTGTCGCCGCTGATCACCAGGATCGGCAGCGCGCCCCGCCCCGGCCGCGAACGCAGGGTTTCGATCAGCTCGAAGCCGTCCATTTGCGGAAGATGCAGATCCGTGATCACCGCGCAGATGTCGCCGGCCGCATGGTCCTGGCCGAGGCAGTGCAGCGCCTCCTCCGCGGTGCGCACGATGCGCAGCCCGACGCCCGGCATCCTGTCCAGTGCGACTTCGAGTGCGTCGAGACCGAGATCCGTATCCTCGACGATAAGAACCGTGCGTGCCATCGGCGCCTATGGCAGGAAG
>Ga0207711_10005710_pt1 | contig 10499 bp, 12 predicted proteins | sample KBSS34metaG_FD_184401 | JGI IMG/M metagenome (GOLD analysis project Ga0207711, IMG submission 184401) | Switchgrass rhizosphere microbial communities from Kellogg Biological Station, Michigan, USA - KBS S3-4 metaG (SPAdes) (version 2) | ecosystem: Host-associated > Plants > Roots > Rhizosphere...
GCCGCTGGTCCGAGCGGATGAAGCTGCGCGCGGGTGATCGCGCACTGTTCTTCACGACCATGATTTTGACGGTGATCAGCAATCTCACGATTGCAATCGCGGTCGGCACTGGCGCCGGCTTGGCAATCCGTTTGTTGCGCAAAGATGTCGAGCCAACGGAGTGGACCCCTGCCGATCGCTCAAAGCTCTAGCTAATGTCCGCTTTCCACCCAAGAACGGACGTCACAAGGATGCGTCGGGCGACTTCATTTGGCACACTCCCACTCGCGCACGGATAGACGTCGCGCGCCCGATCTACGTGGAGTCCCTTATTTGTTAGTCGCGGGAATCCGCGGCACTCTGACCCGACGGCAAGCGCCGCCGACCATAGCCTGGAGCGACGGATACAGCGGCTCCGCGTGCAAGTTATCACGAAGGCCGCGAGCAGACGAGAGGTTCGACGGTCATTGCGCAGGAAGAAAATCGGGGCGAACGGGAGGTACCCAAGATGGTTTGGCATGCGCTCGCACTTTCCATTGTCGGATTACCGGTCGCGGTGCTCGCTGCTCAGTCGGATATGGGCCCGCCTCGCTGGGCGGCGAACATCGTGCGCAAGCAGCAGGTCATCATGCACGGCATTCCAGCGCCCTATGCTGCGGCGCACGACCCGCTCCCTACCACGAGCGCTAAGCTGCGGCGTGGACGATTCCTATTCGATGCGCACTGTACTGCCTGCCATGGATGGACCGGCCAGGGTTCGGGACCCGAAGCCTTCGGCCTTGTTCCAGCGCCGGCCGACCTCGAATGGCTCGCGCAGACTCCTAAGAATCGGTCGGAACCATACATGTACTGGACCGTCGCCGAAGGCGGACGCCAGTTCGAATCCGATATGCCCGCCTTTAAGGACCGGATGTCGAAGCAAGACATCTGGGCGGTGATCGCCTACGTTAGGGCTGGCCTTCCGCGCACCTCGCCTTAATGTTCGCTTCCATTGGCAACCTTAGGGCTGGGCACAGGACCAACTTGCCTTCAAGGACTCCAGCTTCGAGCCGCCTGTGGGCATCAGCCACCTCTTCGAAGGAAATACGTTTGGCTACTTTTGGCCTGATCTGACGCTTCTTAAGCAAATCGAATAGGTAATGCGCGCGCTTCCTGCATCGGGAATTACGTAAATTCCCTGATTTCTCCGTGCGCGCCTGTACTGTTCAGGAGACTCGAATGCAGCACGCCGCTGTCAGGATCCTCAATCGTCACCGCGCCATGGCGATATCGACAGTCCGTCCGGACGGTTGGCCGCAAACGACGATCGTGGGGTACGTGAATCAGGGCTTCGATATTTTCTTCCTGATTTTCCGGTCGGGCCAGAAGTTCGCCAACATCCAGCATGACGACCGGATTGCGGTCGCGGTAGGCGCCGAACCAACGGAGCTGCGAAACCTCCAAGCGGTCTATGCTGGCGGCCATGCCCAGGAAGTCACGGATCCGGCGGAACGCGAAGAGGTATGGCGCCTGCTCATGGAGCGCAGTTCAAATCTCGCGGGGTTCAAAATGCCGGAGGCCCAGGGAGCGGCCTTCATGAAGTTCACGTGCAGATATGTGTCCGTCCTCGATTTCAGCCAAGGCATCGGTCACACGGAACAGTTCACGGTCGATGAGTCCGGCGCCGTCATTGAAGGTGGGCCTGACAATGACGGTTGGGCTTTGTCGGCTGCTGGACGGACTGAAGTCTGAGGAACGCTTTCCTGGTCGTAATCACGCTTAGAAACGCAGGGAGAAGGGACCGTGAAAGGCTATTGCGAGAATATCGAGAAGCGGACGATCGAGAACGGGTATTTTCGCCGAGTGCTCTATACGGGCCGGAATCTCCAGCTAGTCCTCATGACGCTTCAGCCCGGCGAGGAGATCGGCGAGGAGGTTCACACCGATCGCGATCAGTTCTTTCGGTTCGAGCGAGGGGAGGGTGCGGTCGACATCGACGGTGTGGAAAATAACGTTGGTTCGGAATTTGCAGTGATCGTGCCGGCCGGCGCTCGTCACAACGTGCGCAACACGGGGGGCGTCCCGCTTCAGCTGTACACCATTTACGGACCGCCCGAACATATCGATGGGCTGGTCGAGGGGACACGCGCCGAAGCCATGTCGATGCACGAGGAATGGGACGGCAAGACGACCGAGTAATCTTGCGTCGGACGCTATCTGGTCCAATCAACGCAACGTTCGTTTTCCGCTCGGCCGCGTCTGCGGCACGGCCACTATCGTACTGCTGTTAGGCTCGCCGCACGGTCTGTGAGCCGGAGTGCAGGTGATGCCCGACAGTGATGCAACGAAGGCGCGGTTGATCAAATGCTTGCCGAGTTGGAGGCGCGCGAGCACCGAATAGGGCACGATCTCGATGAGCCGCTCGCTCCCGATTCCGCGGAGCGAGCGATCGAGATGGGATGATGCCTCGCTCGAGGGACAGGCAACGCTGGTTGCGCGGGAGATTGCCTCGGTGAAGCGCGCCCTGGCCCGGATAGAGGATGGCACCTATGGCGAATGCGTTCGCTGCGGCGAGGACATCGCCAGGGCCCGCCTGGAGGCGAGACCGGAAGCAGCGCTTCTGCATCAATTGCGCGTGCGACGCGGAGTAGCGGCCCGACTAGCAACTGCGCAGCGGCTCCAGCTGGGCTAACCGGCTCCGGTCTTTCACGTATGGCGGCGCGGCGCGCCTCAGCCCATCCCCAATGCTCATCCTCGGCGGAGAAAATGATGAGCAAGCTCTTCAAAATCGCGTCCACTGCCGCATCGGCAGCGGGTTTGGTGACCTATGCGCGCTACCGGCGTGAGATGCGCGACATCCGCGCGGCCGTGGAAAGCGGAAGCACGATCGCTGAGACGAGCGCTGGGCCGGTTGAGTATGCCGAAGCCGGCAACGGCGAGCCGGCGCTCATGATCCACGGCGCCGGGGGCGGTTATGACCAGGGGCTGCTGCTCGGTCGCGACATGGGTAAGGGTTATCGCATCATTGCGCCATCGCGGTTCGGCTACCTGAAGACGCTCGTGCCTGACGATTTCTCACCCGCGGCGCAGGCCGATGCGCATGCCGCATTGCTCGATTTCCTCGGAATCGAAAAGAGCATCGTCGTCGCCGCCTCGGCGGGAGCCCCCAGCGGCATTGAACTCGCGCTGCGGCATCCCGAACGGGTCTCCGCGCTCATCCTTCTGGTTCCGCGGACATATCATCCGACGCAGTCGATCGGGGCCGATGATAGCGTTCCCAGCCAGGCCGTCCTCCGGCTAGTCGAAGCGTCCGCTGACTTCCTTTTCTGGCTCGCGATGCGCGTCAGCCGGAGCTCGGTCGTCCGGTTCCTCGGGGTTCCGCCCGAAGTTGAGGCGAACGCATCGCAGGAGGAGCGCGCCCGAGTAACAGAGATCATGGACAGCATCCTGCCGCTCTCGCCCCGGGTCCGCGGCATTGAAGTCGATAGCCGCACACAAATGGTACCGTGGCCCCTCGAGCGGCTTGCAGTACCCTCGCTAATCATCTCGGCCGAGGACGACCTCTACAGGACGCTTCCGGGCGCGCGCTTCACCGCCGAGCGGATCAAGGGTGCCGAACTTAGGGTGCTGGCAAGCGGCGGGCACCTGATGGTTGGCCAGAGCCGACGAGTGCGCAACTGGATCCAGGAGTTCCTGCGCTCGCTTCGGCCAGCTGGTCGGAACGAGAATGCCGCTCCTCACGCGCACCGGACGAAAGAACGCGTGCCGGCTTAGCATCGTTGGTCAAAGTGAAGACCTTCCGAATGGGGGTGGGGACCCTGGGATATCTCCGGAAGGCTGAGAATCTTGATAGAGCCGGCTGCCGCTCGGTCTATCGGCAGCTCAACTTGCCGTCTGGGTCGCAGGCAGAAATCCCCAGTCGTCATCGCGCGCGGGGGTCATCTCCGAGCCGCCCGGACCGACAGTTAGCAGATCGGCATGCCCGAAGCCCTTCGAGTAATCGAGGACTGTGACAATGCTGCAATAGGCACGCATCACCGCGGAATGCCTAGGATCCGGCCGCGCAAACTTCGCAAGCGCGGGGTGACGCTGCAGAATGAGGTCGATAGCACGTTCCCGCTGTTTCAGATCGCGGACCTCGGAAGCATTGGCCGCAATTGAAAGCGCCTTGATTTGGGCCGGGTCGTCAAAGTCGCGCCCGACCACGATTGATACGCGGCTGTCGCGCTCAATATTGGCGTATTTCTGGCTTGCGCGGGAGACGATGAAGTAGAGCAAAAGGCCATCGTTCGCGTAACTGACCATCGTCGCTTGGGGCCAGCCGTCCGGCCGAAGCGTCGCGATCGCCATCAGGCGATAGCGATCGAGGATGTCGACGGCCTTTTGTTCCATGCGCACGTGATAGCAGCGCTCGCGAAGCGTAGTCCTTACGCAATGTCCCGGAGCGTCGGCTTGCTGCCTCTTGCCAAACTAACTTATGATAAGATTGTACCGGCTGCACGACTCGACCCGTACTATCTACCGGAGAAGCTCGTTGGAGGAGTTCATCGCCCGCGAGAACATTCGGCGCTTCGAGGCGCAGCTGGATTCTTGCAACGACCCCGAGCAGTGGAAGGTGCTTCAGCAGCTCCTCGAGATCGAGCGCCAACGGCTCACCCATGCGAAGCCTTCCAAGCCTGCGCAACTCCCGGCGAAGCTGACTTCGGCTCCGACTAAGGAAAACTCCTGATTTCGACTTGAGCACTGCTCTGGGAAGCTTTCCCGACAAACAAATGGTCGAGGAGAGAGCAATGAGCACCCAGCAGCAGCTGATGATGGGCGCGCCGACCTTGGTACAAACCACGGATGCGGCGCATTCGTCGACCTTCAAGAGCATCCTCGTCCATATCCAGGACGATGGCAGCGTCGATCAGCGCATCGAGTCGGCCCTTTCGCTTGCTCGTCCAACGTCAGCCCACCTGAGCTTCGTTCACGTGACGCCGATCCAGGCTTATGTCGCGTTCGACAGCTTTGGCGGTGGCTTCGTCATGAAGGGCGCCATGGAGGCACTGGACGAACGTGAAGCCAAGCTGCGCTCGCGGATCGAAACGAAGCTGAGCGCCGAAGACGTCAGCTGGGACTACGAGCAGATTACGGGGGATATCACTGGCCAGATCGTCGGCCGTGCCGCGTTCGCGGACTTGCTCGTCACCGCGCGAGACCTCCATCGCGACGAACTCGGCGGTGCCGCCGTCCAGCTCCTAGGTGACTTTCTATACCGATGCCGCTCTCCGGTGTTCCTTGCAGGCGATGACGCGGTTTCGGTCGATCCAACGGGCGTCGCAGTAATTGCCTGGGACGGGAGCTGCGAGGCGGCCAACGCCATTCGCTCGTGCATTGGGATGCTGAAGCTCTCCGAGAAGGTGAAGGTCGTGCAGGTCGCCGAAGACAAGGACCAGAGATTCCCCGGCACGAAGATGCTGGAATATCTCTCGCGCCATGGAATTCATGCCGAGCTGTCAGTCCAGGAACCACCCACCGGCTATTCGGACCCGAAGACAGTTGCGGCGGCACTCGTCTCCTACGCCCGGCGCTGCAACGCTGCATACATGGTCATGGGCGGATACAGCCACAGCCGGCTCGGCGAATATGTCTTCGGTGGAGTCACAAGGACTTTGCTGAAGGACTGCCCCATCGCGCTCGTGATCGCCCACTAGGCGCTGGTTTGATCACTCGCCCTGCGCCGCGAAAGCGATCCGCAGAGCCTCGGACAGGCTTCGCACTCCGAGCCTGCTCATCAGATTCGCGCGATGGATTTCCACCGTCCGCGGACTGATACCCAGATCGTACGCGATGGTCTTGTTCGGCAGCCCTTGGGCGAGGCCCTCAAGTACATCGCGCTCGCGCGGCGTGAGCGCCTGCAGGCGCACTTCGGCGTCCCTCTTGCGATCGTAGGCGGCATCCTTCCGCGAGATTCGACGGAAACCCTCTTCGAGCGACGAAAGAAGCATGCCCTTTTCGAACGGCTTTTCAATGAAATCGACGGCGCCGGCTTTCATCGCCTTTACCGCGAGAGCGACGTCGCCGTGGCCGGTCATGATGATAACGGGAAGGCTTACACCTCGTTCCTGCAAAGCCTGCTGCACTTCCAGGCCGTCCATTGCGGGCATGCGAATATCGAGGAGGATGCAGCCTTCGTCGAGAGCGCTGATCGTCTTGAGAAGCTCGGTTCCTGAATCGTACGTCTGCACTCTGTGCCCTGAAGTCTTCAGCATGAAGCCGACCGACCGGCGGATCGCCGCGTCGTCGTCGACCAGGTGCACCAATCGCTGCTCGGATTCGCTCATGCGCCGACCTCGGCCTTCGGCAAGGTTAGACGGAAGGTCGTGCCGCCCTCCGGCCCCGCCTCGAACCAGATGCGGCCGCCGTGCGCCTCCACGATTGTGCGGCAGATCGAAAGGCCGATTCCCATGCCCGTCTGCTTAGACGTCACGAAAGGCTCGAAGAGCTGCGGTGCGATCTTTTCGCTAATACCCGTCCCGGTGTCTTCGACGCTGATTGTGACAAAGCCCTCCGGCTCCGGCTCGCTGCTTATGGTGAGCGACCGCACCGGACAATCGAGCATCGCGTCGATGGCGTTGCGGACGAGGTTGAAGAGCACCTGTTGGATCTGGATCCGGTCGACGAACACGTGGTTGCACCTCGGATCAATGTGTACCTGCACGTCGATGCCGTGCTCGCGGGAACCGACCAGAGCTAGCGCATTGGCTTCCGTAATTAGCTTGGACAGGGTCTCGATCCGATGCTCAGTGTCCCCGTGACTGAGGAACTCGCGCATACGCCTCACGATCTGGCCTGCACGCATTGCCTGATCGGCTGTGTCCCGAAGAGCTTCGCGAGCGAGTGAAAGGCGAGCGGGATCGGGCTCTCCTTCGAGCAACTCGGCGGCCCCCTCGCAATAGCTCGTAATCGCCGTTAGCGGCTGGTTGAGTTCATGCGCGAGCGAGGACGCCAGAGTCCCCATTTCGCTCAGGCGTCCGACGTGCGCCAGCTCGGCCTGTAAGTCGCGGAGCCGCATGTCGGCCTGTCGGCGTTCCGTCAGGTCGTGGATGAATCCCGTGAAGATCCGCCTGCCGTCGACCCAGGCTTCGCCGACCGACAGCTCGATCGGGAAGGTGTTGCCGTCGCGGTGCCGCGCCGTCGTTACCCGGCCGATCCCGATGATCTTGCGGACACCCGTATCGCGGTACTTCTTCAAATAGCCGTCGTGTTGCTCCCGGTCGGGGGAAGGCATTAACATCGACACGTTCTCGCCGATCACCTCTCCTTCGGCATAGCCGAACATCTTTTCCGCGGCGGCGCTGAAAGAGAGGATGAGTCCCATCTCGTCGATCAGGACCATCGCGTCCGGCACGGTCGCAAGTATCGAGCGAAGATGCTCCTCGCGGCCGGCGATCCTGGACTCCATGCGATCGACGGACTTGTCCATTCGCCGACTATAACAACTGTTCGGTGAGCGGTCGAAACGTCAGCGGACGCTGGCAATCTTGAAAGGGAGCACGGTTCCGTCGGGCTCGATCACAGACACACGCGCGCCCAGCCGGAGCGGCTCCAAATCAAGGCAGAGCGTGCGATCCCTCCCGTGGCACCGAATCGACCAATGGTTGTTGGCCTTGACGATCGATCCTCTTTCGTCCGGTTCGGTCGACCAATGACGGCGGACTGTGGCTCTCAATGGATTTAGCTCGAATGCGGTCCGGTCAACCACGTCGGCATCGTCCAACGGCAGACGCAGGAGATACGCGCGGCTGACGGAGCCTGCGGGAAACTCCCCGGTGCTTCCAAGCTCCAGGCGGATGTTCTTCCAGTTGCTCATGGTCTTGACCATGGCCCCGGCAAAGCCACGGCAAAATAGGGAATTATACCCATCTTTTCGCTAACCTGGAGCAGCCCGCCGCCTATCTCGAGCCGAAGACCGGGCGCTTTCCTGACTGCTCCGTTTCGGGCTTCGACAGCCAGTTCCAGACGATCGCGAAGATCAAGCCCAGCATTGCGCCGATCGCGAATGTTAGCCCGACGAGCGTCAATGCCGTCGGCAGAACGAACGGCGCGAGCGCGTAGTCTAACTGCAGGAAGTGCAGTTTGAGGATCAGATCGAGTATCGGCTTGGCGACGCCGAACGCCACCAGTGTGACCCACATGAGGTGCCAAACGCCGAAGACTGCGCCGACAGAAAAGGCGGCTTTCGCAGGACTAACATACCGCATTGCGGATCTCCTTCCGCGAAAACAATCGCTCGCGGCCAGCCCAGCTGCACTCCGTAATGTTCCGGAGGCTCTAAGGACTCTTCCGTAAGGACCTCATCGCGCGCACCTGAGAAGGTGAGCCCTGTGGAGTTTGGAGCTCGAACATGATCCAGCGTGCACGACCTGGGGAAGTGCCCTTCGAAGAACTGTCAGGCGACGCCGCCCGAACCGAATCCCTTCGACGAGCAATGCCCATGGGAGACTCCTCCGGGCAGCCCCGATGCGCAGCCGCCGCAATGCCCTCCCGAGTGCCGGCCGAGGCGCCATGGATGAAGTGCGGTCTCGTTGCGTTTCTGGCGCGTGCGCTCCTGCCAGTGTCTGCCTCGGCCCAGCAAGTGGATATAAGCTCAGGCTCGGTCGTCGAAACCGTCACCAAACTGAAGGCCGGTGAATATGTCTGGGCGCCCGAGGTTGCGCCGCAGGGGCCGATGCTGCTCATCGTCAACCTGAAGAGCCAGCGCGGCGTCCTCTACCGCAACGGCGTGCCGATCGGAGCGACGACCGTATCGACCGGCCGTCCGGGCCGCGACACGCCAACTGGGGTGTTCACGATCCTCCAGAAAAAAATCGAACATTATTCATCGAAATACGACAGTGCTCCGATGCCGTACATGGAGCGGCTTACCTGGTACGGGGTCGCGCTGCACGCCGGTCATCTGCCAGGCTACCCCGCGTCGCACGGCTGCATCCGCATGCCGAAGGGGTTCGCGAAGTTGCTCTACGGCGTCACCAGTCTCGGCATGACGGTCGTCATCGCCAACGTTCCTGCCAGCCCCCGCGTCGCTCCATCTCCGCGGATAATCGCTGGCTCGTCCGACGACGGCGACGCCGGCGGCCCAGCTGTGGTCTGGAACCCTGAAAAATCACCAACTGGGCCGGTTTCGGTCGTTGTCAGCGTAAGTGACCGGCGCGCGCTCGTGCTGCGAAATGGAGTTGTGATCGGCTCGGCGCCGGTGACCGTCAGCGGCCCTGTGGCCAGCACGTGGGCCTACGCGCTGCGGAGCATCGAGAAAGATGGTCAGCATTGGGTCCGCGTGCAATTGTCGAAAACCCCGTCCAGCAATCAGCGCGTACCCGGTAGTGAGTGGCAGAGGTTCACCGCCCCCGACGCGTTCAAGAAGGCTGTCACCGGCATCGTCGAGCCCGGCATGACCGTCGTCGTCACGCCTGATTCGCTACGGTCGGCCGCCGCGCCGGCGAAGATCCTGGAATCCCCGAGCTAGGATCGGCCCCGTAACAATACGTACTGCAAATCACGCTCGTTACTGCTGTTTGGGCGGGATGGATGCGAAAGATCGAACTTATTTCCTCAGACGTGTCCTGCAGGAACAGGAAGCGGCGTTGAATGCAGCCTGTGCCGAGGCGCGCGAGCGGCACGAGCAGCTGGCCGCCGCGTATCTGTCCCGTTGCCGACTTGATGCGCCTGAGTCCGACTCGTCAGACGAGGTGGCTGCGGCGCTGGCCCTGCATTCGCACCAGATGGCCGGCTGAAGCCGCGCGCCTCTGCGCACCTACGCACCTGACTTGGCCTCACTATTCTTGGACCCAGATCCGCATTGGTTCTCAGCGACAAACCACGTGCACGGCGCTTGGCCCCGCGCCTCACCCGGGTGCTTTTCCTCTCGGTTTTGATGCACCCTCTTGCCCTGTGCCGTGCGAGGGGAGGGTTCACTGACGCGTATTGATGCACCTAGACGGCTCCAATACCTGCCGAGGGGCTGAAGCTCGTAACGTCCGGAATGGGTGGAAAGCGGACACTAATGCGCCCCCGCCGCTGCCGCGGGCCGTCACTCGCCCAGCCTTAAGGATTTGGTCCCTCGATTTGGAGTTCTGTTGTGCCCTGTCCTCTCGCCCAGGCAATGGCGTCTGTCTCAGCTTCCTGAACAGTGGCGAAGTCACCAGGACTGGCACCGAGCACGGTCCTTCTGCCCGCACCAAGTGACCCGGTCCAAGCTATGCGACCGTCCGCTAGCCGGTCGATGTAAATGCGATCGGATGTATCTGGCGCCCGATCGCCCGGCTTGAGTTTCTTAATATACAAGCGGCTCCCCCATGCTGTGCTCGAAACATAGCATAGGGGGCCGAGCTAAGCGGGTGATTAACTCGCTTTCGATGTCTCAACCGGTCGGTCTCGTTTTGGTGGAAAGCGGACATTATCTCGCCTCGGACTTCGTCAGCCGAGACGAGCGTTCAACTGCGCAAGTCGTTTCTTCAGCACGGCAATATTTTTCGGGGTCGTAGCCTGCAGCTCCCGCA
>Ga0207711_10005716_pt1 | contig 10493 bp, 11 predicted proteins | sample KBSS34metaG_FD_184401 | JGI IMG/M metagenome (GOLD analysis project Ga0207711, IMG submission 184401) | Switchgrass rhizosphere microbial communities from Kellogg Biological Station, Michigan, USA - KBS S3-4 metaG (SPAdes) (version 2) | ecosystem: Host-associated > Plants > Roots > Rhizosphere...
TCGGGATCCCGCTTGAGACGGTCATGTCGAGGCTGGCGCGGGCCCGCGAGCGGCTCGCGGGCGTGTTGGCCACCAGCGGCTGAGTGGAGGGCACCGTGGAATGCGGTGAGGTCGAGAGTCGGCTCGGCGCGTACCTGGACGGTGAACTGGATCCGGCGGTCTCGACGTCCGTACGGGAACACGCGGACATGTGCGCCGCCTGTCGCCAGCGACTGGCGAACCTGGAATCCATCGGCCGGATGGTCCGTCGTGCGCCCTATTACCCGGCACCTGATGCCTTGCGGGCGCGGGTCATGCGGCCTCGAACGCATGCAACGGCAACGTCGCGCCTGCTCGGGTGGGCAGCGGCTGCCGTCATGGTCGTGTCATTGACCGGCTCGATCGTGTTCGTCAGGTCGTCGACCCGGGCGGCGCGGACGGGTGACGCCGTCGACGCCGTCGCCCAGGAGGTCGTCAGCAGTCATGTGCGAGCGTTGATGGGCTCGCATCTCTTTGATGTCCGGTCCACCGATCAGCACACGGTGAAACCCTGGTTTCTCGGCAAATTGGACTTCTCGCCACCGGTGACTGATCTCTCCCACGCCGGGTTCCCGCTCACTGGAGGACGGCTGGACTACGTGGCGGGCCGGCCCGTCGCCGCGCTCGTGTACACCCGCGGACAACACACGATCAATGTGTTCGTGTGGCCGGAGGCGTCAGAGGCCGCCCGCTCGTCGGACGCGCGGGCCATGCGCGGATTCCACGTCCGGCACTGGACGCACGGAGGGATGTCCTACTGGGCGGTGTCGGACGTCAACGACGCGGACCTCGACCAGTTCGTCCGACTCCTGCAGCAATAACTGCGGGCGATCAGATCATCGCGACCCTCCGGCGGCGCGGTCATTCCACAGTCGCCGATCGCTGGTCTTCGAGACGCACACTTCAATCTTCAGCAAAATAGATATTCCCTCCAAGCCCGCGAGCCTGGACGACACGCTGGAATAAACGCGCCACGCTTCGAATCTCATCCAGTAGGCACACATGACCAGGCTCTGGAGGAGACGATGAACGTTCAAACGTGCGCGTGCGGGTTCACTGGACGCCCGTGTGCGTTCGCGCACAAGCAGGTGATCGTCCTCCCCTCATTGAGCGGCGGTTAAAGGAGAGAGCATGAGCGAGACACGCTACATACACTTGCAACGGATGCTCGAGGCTCGACGTCGCGAGCTTCAACGCGATCTCGGCGTCAAGCTTCGAGACGTCCGTGAGAACAGCAGGTCCGACGGAGAAACGCGCGGAGGAGTGGACACCGCCGAAACGTCGGATGTCCATTTGCGGCACGACATCGACATCGCACTGCTCGAAATGAAGGCCGAAGCGCTCCGCTACGTGAATGACGCACTCGACAGGCTTGCCAACGGCACGTACGGGCTCTGTGCGGAATGCGGCGCAGAGATCTCGCACCATCGCCTGACGGCCCTTCCGTTCGCGTTGCGGTGTCGCACGTGCGAGGGCGAGCGGGAGATCGGTCAGCGCTCGCGGCGACTCGCAGAGAGACGGGCCGGATCTGCCCCTCGTTGTGGGGCGGGGGTTCGACACTTGTAGGTGGGCGGAGCAAATGGCTCGTCGGATGCTCGATTCCCGCACTCAAAAGCGCCCAGCGCGGCGGCCACAGCATTCATCGGCTGCGGTCCGCCGCGATCGGCAGTTGACGCTTCGAGTTCGATCAAGAGCCCCGCGTACGGCTCGCGACTACGCTCATCGTCGGCGCTTCGGCTCGCTTCATGGCTCACTTCCTGTACAGACCCTGCTGGCGTTCGGGCCAGCCCAAACCATTACCTGTCGTCGTCGTCCTGTCGTTGGCGGCGTATCAGAACGTGGTCCAGGACGAAATCAGCGACCTCGCGACCGAGCCGATGACCGCTCGTCAGGTCGTTGCGAAAATGCGCGCCCGAGAAAATGCGGCTTTGCGTCGCTTCCTCCGCAGCTGCTGAGAAGCTGACGAACGCGCGCTCGACGCCAGGGAGCACTTCAGACGTCACGTTGAAGTCCAGACGGTCTCGCTGAAGGACCGCCACCAGCACCTCGGCGCCGGCGGCGCTGATCACGGCGTGAGCGCCTGGATACGAGGGATCCGGCGCCGTATTGCCGACCTCAGGCAACCAGTTCGCATCGGGCGTCGTTTCAGGGTTGTCGTCCGTCCCGGCGCCGCGAATCGCCGTCACCGGGCGCCAACGGTTGTAGGTGTACTTGGCGTCGTAGAAGGCGATGACGCTGTCGGCGACGCTGAGGTTCAACAGCGCAAACAGCCGGGCCGTCTGCGCCGTCGTCAGGCGACGATCGAGCGAGGCCGTTTGCGCGATTTCGTTCCAATAGTTTTGGATGGCGCCATTCCAAAAACGCCCCGTCAAGGCTTCATCGGGCGTGGCCGCTGTACTGCCGGCGACGCCGAGCGACTGCACCTCGTTTACGTCGTCACTGTATCGATCGCTGGTCAATGCCGGCGGAACGCCTGGACGAAATTGATTGGCCCGCTTCAGTGCGAAGGGGGTCACATTCGGCCAGTGGGTGAACTGCGGCTGCTTCGGAAAGTTCGGGGGCGTCGACTGATAGTCTCCCGGTGCCGTGCCGAACACATAGGGCACTGCCGGCTGGTGGGCACCATCGTTATTCCGCAGCGCCAGGAGCGCTTCCGCCACTGCCTGTCCGATACGAATGCCTTCGGTCTTGCCGACGCCCTCCGGCACGAGTGTCAGCGATTGCCGAAACTCCGCGTCGAGCGTGCTCGCGAACGCCGGGTACAAGGCGACCAGCACATCGTGAGCAGCGGCATCCGCCGCCGCGGGTTGCGAAGCCCGTCGTGACACTCCGGCGAACCTGACGGCATAGGGCGTGTGGGTCTGGTCGATGGCGTTGACGGCGTCGTAGATCGCCGCGTGCAGGATGGCGAAGCTCCGAGTCGGATGGATTGTGGCCGGCTGGGCGCCGGGCGTCCGAACAATCGCCAACAGGTTCCGATTCCACTGCACAACCGGATCAATCGATTGAACCGCGAGGGCAGGGGCACCTCTCAATTGGGCGGTTAATGCGGCGCCCGCGAGCGCACACACGGTCACGAATGTGCCTACGGTCATGGTTTCTCCTTCTTTGGTTTGTGGTCATTGCGGTTGAATAGGGCACCCACGAGGAAACGCCCAACAGGGCATCCAGACTCAACGGGCCCCGCCGAAGCTCGTACGTCATGGCATCAGGCGCCCTCCACAAATTGCGGCGACCTCAATCGACCCCGAGTCGAAGTGCCCTGCCGACGCGGTCCGGCGAACAGCGCGAAACGCACGTCCGTTTCCTTTCTGACTCAGTGAGCGTCATCGATACAGACCACAGAGGATCGGAAAATATTCCGGAGCAGGATGCTCACCTCGGCCCGGCGTAAACGTCCTGTGACCTCGGCTTCTGCGGCGAGCGGTTGTCCCACTTGAATCTTCGCCAAGACTCACGTGCGACGGACGCCGTCGAGCGTCATTTCCGGCACGCGGTCTCGGAATGTGTCGCGCACCACCATGGCGAACGGAATCAGCAGGGTCTCGACAACGTGTTGATTGCGGGAACGTCAGCCCGCGGCGCGGGTGGCGACGTATCTCGACGCTCTCGACTGGGCGGACTGCTTAACGATTACGAACGGGCCGGATGACCATCGAGGCGCCTGGGACGTGGAACACGACGCGCTATCCGCGGAAACCAGCAAAGCCAATGTGTTCAAGAGGAACCGAGTTCTTCCTGGCACATGTTTCCGGAGTTCCTGCCGGACGGTCATCATTTCTGACAATCGATTGCCCGACACCTGCGGCTGAACCTGGTTCACCACCGTTCTGCGTCTTCTGTCAGCGCCGCTAGACGCGTCCGACAGAAATCACGCGTTTGATCCTATGAGGATGGACTCTCTTGTGACTGGCAACGCCCCACACGGATCGAGGATGGCCCTCCGCAGTTTGTTGGTAGCACTCTCGTGTGTCGCGACGGCTGCGACCGTTGCCGGCAGCGTCCACGCTCAGCAGGCGCGGGCAGCCGGCCCTGCGTCCGCAAAGCAGGCCGCCGCGGGCGTGCCGGGCGCTGATCAGCCGGGAGGTTTCGTCATCGGCCCTGAGGACGTGCTGTCGATCGTCTTCTCAACGTCGCGAACATCGACAACGTGACCGAGGCCCACATCCACCTTGGCCCGAGCGGCGGGATCGGACCCATCGTGGTCGGGCTCTATCCTACGGACGGACCGCCCGCGGCCCCGGGTGCGGGGAGATTCGATGGGGTGCTGGCGACCGGCTCTTTCACAGCCGCCAACCTCGTTGGTCCGCTCACGGGGCAGCCCTTAAGCGCGCTGATCGCGGAAATGACGGCAGGGAACACCTACGTCAACGTCCACACGGACGACGGCACACAGCCGACAAATACCGGGCCAGGGGACTTTCCGGATGGCGAGATCCGCAACCAGATTCGCCATCCGGGACCTTCGAGGCCCTGACGCAGCAGCTCGGCGTCCGGGCCGCAAAAGGGTGGCGTGTCCGGCGCTGTATCCGACCGCCTGTCCCTGACAACCGAAAGGATGACTCTACGCGACGTGAACCTTTCTACTTCCCGTTCGGCGGCGCTGGTTTTCGTGGCGGCCGCTCATGCGGAACTTTGTCGCGCTCGACCAGCCGGCCCCCCTTGACGTCCACTCGATAGGCGACGTTTGGAGCGAAACGAAAGTGAGCGGGCGCGTGGAGGACGCGCAAGCGCGAGAGGTCGCCATGGTTGCGTCGAGCGCCCTCGAGCGTCTCGCGTTCGCGCTCGTCACGCCCCTCCAGACCAAACAATCCCGTTCCCTCGCCGACGAACACGTGGCCGTGGACAATGCGCCCGTCATGCGGATCGTAGATGACGCAGACGTGTGACGGCGGTGCCGTCTTCTTTTGCGTTGATTGGAATTCCATGACTCCCTCCATCATCACCAGAAGTTGAGAAACAGCCGCCCCCTCACCCACGCGTCCCAACAGGCAAGTTGGACGCGCACGCTGGTCACGCCGGTGCGAAACACGGCCTGGCGATAACTTGGCGCGCCGAACGTGCCGTCCTCAAGAAACGTCTCGGTTCCGCTGTCACTGACCATCTTGATGATGCCGAAGTAACCGAACGGGGCCTCGCCCTCGACAGCAAACGCGGTGATCGCCACCTCGGCGAACGTGTCGCGGTTGTCCACCTTGACGGTCATTTCCCAGGTCTCGACCGAGTTCTCGGCGTACGCCCACCATCCATAGGCCTCCTGTCCGACCATGGCCACCTCCCTTCGCGGCGACAGTACACTCCGACAACGGATTTTGGTAGCCTGCAGTGTGCGACAGACCGTCGAGCTGCCTCAACCAATCACGACCACGGTTCCACCGGCACCGGCGATGAAACGCCGCAGGTTGAGGTTGACGTCGCTGCCTCAAGTCGTCTTAGCCACTCCCCGACATTGCTCGCGAATGGAGGGCGGGCGGGTCATTCCCCGGTCGGACACCTGAATTGAGGGCCGAGATACTGCGACAGCCTGCCGCTCTGGATGGCCTGCACCAGATCGGTGACTGCGTCGCGATGCGCCTGCTGCAGGGCAGCCAGGTCAGCCAGGAGCTGCGCCGAAGGAGTTCCCAACCGTGACAGATATTCTTCACCACCTGGGAACACAGTCCAGTCGTTCCCGGGAAAGGCGATACCGGCCCGGGCGGTCGTCGGTTCCGCATTCTGCTTGAGCGGAAAGTAGACCGCGCCCGGCGTCGTGCTGGCCGCGGCCGACAGGCCCGCAATGAATCGATTCTTCGACGCCGCGGGCTTCAGGAACAACATCGAGTTGTTCAGTGGTGAACCCTGAAAAGCGACCTGGGTGAAGCCCGCGAATTGACCACTGAAGAGTGCGGCGTCAATGGTGCCGAGGTGTTCGAAGAACGCCTTGGCGTCCACGCTGTCCAACGCGCTCGGAAACGTCACGACCGCGTAATCGAGCGCAAACGCATAAGCCTTGAAGTTGTCAGGGCTGAAATGCGCGGTCCCTTCCTGGTTCAGGACGTAGCCCAGGGCGTTGTCGAGCACATCGACATCCGACGCGCTCACCGGATCGAACCCGGAATCCCGAATGGTGAACACGAAGGCGGGATGCGTCGTCCCCTCGAACCCCCCGGCGGCGACGCCGACATCCGTGTTGCCGCCGTTGACGGTGCTGATGGCGCCATCAGCGGTGAGCACGTCGATCGTGCGCCGGACGAACCCGCAGTCGTCCAGCAGCCGATTGCTCCACAGCTCGAGGTTCTCGTACCCTGCGCTCTCGATCACGGCCAGCGTCGGTTCGCCGACCACGTCTCCACCGGGAATCGGCTCGACGGACATGAACGTGGTGGCAACGACGGCTCGCGCAGCCAGCGTCGCGACGAGCAGCGCAAGAGCGGCGACACGAGCGACGGCGTGTCGACTCTTTCTCGAGTGTTTCAGCATGTTGACCCCCGCTGAGACTCCACGCAAAGGAGATGCGGCGGAGTGCGCGCCAATGATACGGCAAGCCGGTTCCAACTCGCGAACATGCGGCTCACCAACCTTCGCTCACGCTTGCCAACCCAGGGTGAGCTACGGTTGGCAGGCCACGCAAGGTTGTCTGCGGCAGTCTTGCCGGAAGCGGACCTCACACTCGACTTTCCATCAGCATTCCGAGCCGGCGACGGTCGTCGCGCGTAGGATGAAATAGTCAGCAGATTCACGCGCGGCCCACGGATGGCGATACCGCATGGCCGAGCCTGCTCATGACCTCGTCCTGTCCGACATGAGATCGCGCGTCCTGGCTCGGCGAATTCCACCGAGCTGTATAGTCGTCTTTGCGGGGTCGACATCGTAAAGCGCTGAAGGCAAATCACCGGGCGCGCCACATGAGCAAGTAGGGAGCCGATGCGCAACATTTTCGAATCCACCGACGCATTTGAGGCCTGGATGCGAAAGCGGACTGACGTTTCCAACCGGCTGCTCAAAAAGAAGCACAGCCAGATGGCCGATGGTCCGTTCCCGTTTCTTCGGTCGACGTTCTACCGGTGGGCCGAGCGGTGGCCGAAGGTTTGCCCGGAGCTCGCGGAGCGCGCCGAGGACGTGCTGCTGGCGGTGGGCGATCTGCACGTGGCGAACTTCGGCGTCTGGTCCGATTCGCGAAAACGCCAGGTCTGGGGGGTCAACGACTTCGACGAGGCGTGCGAACTGGCTTTCACGAGCGATCTCGTGCGGCTCGCGACAAGTGCCCTCCTCGCCGCAGCCGAGGCGAAGATCGACGTCGGGGCGAATCAGGTGTGCGATCCGCTGCTCGCCGGGTACCGCGTGGGCCTCCGTGCCGGTCAGCCAATCCTGGTCACCGGGCGTCATCCCGCGCTGGTCACGTTGACAAGACGGACCCGGGAAGATCCGAAGGCGTTCTGGAAAAAGAAGCTCGACCCCAAAAACAACCCCACGGTCGACGCACGAGAGCTGCCTCGGGGGCTCGAGCACATGTTCCGCGCCTCGTTTCGACCAGGCGCGAACCTGACGTTCCTCGAGCAGCGATCACCGGGCGGGCTCGGCAGCCTGGGCCGGCGGCGCTTCACCGCCGTGGAGACGAGGAAGGGCGTCCACGATGCGCGCGAGGCCAAAGCGCTCGTGCCGTCCGCGCTGTATTGGTGGACGGAACAGGACGACATGCCCTCGGAGACGGCGACGCTGTTGCAGCATGCGATCCGCATTCCGGATCCGTACTTCCAGGTGCACGACCACTGGTTGATCCGCCAACTCGCGCCAGACATCGCAAAGATTGAGATGCCACATCCGAAAGACAAGCGGCTCGGGCTGGCACCGCACTTGCTCCGGCTGATGGGTCGAGAGACGGCGAACATTCATCTCGGCAGCCCCACCAATCAGGACCTCGCGGAACGGCTCGGCGACCTGGATCAGAACCTCCGCGGCTGGTTTCCGGCGGCGACCGATCGAATGGTCGCCAGCGTTCGCCGGGACCACGCGAAGTGGGCCGAACGACACCACGACTGATTGCCGCGGTGGGCGACGACGTTTAAGTCGTCTCCACCAGAACGGCGTTTGCAGGTACGAATGTCTCCACGCGCGGTGCGCGCGTGACGCGCCAACACTCAAGCGGCTCGGCGCAGATGTTCGAGTTCGTGCAGAAGTGTGCCGATGAGGTTCCAACTGGCGAGCGTTAGGGTCACCACCTTTTCCAGGAAATGACAAGGTCCATGGGGATGTGGCGCAGCCAATCGGCTATTCGCCAAACTAACTGACACTAACCTATGACAGGCGCTCAGTTTCAGAGGCCTGTGCCAGGGCTGTATCCCGCGCGGCCGATGATGACTCGCGGGTTGACGCCTTGAGCCACCAGCAGCGTCGCGCATGAATGACGCAGGTCGTGGAGGCCGATGTCGGGTAACTCTGCGGCCTTCAGCAGTGCCTTGAACTGCCGCGTGATGTTTCTCGGATCCAGCGGCGTGCCGACGACGCTCGCGAAAATGAAGCTTTGGTCTTGCCAACGCCCGCTGCCCTGCTTGCTGAACGAAAGCAGCTCGGATCGGCCATGAGCGCGCCGCCATAAACGTCCGAATCGGACGCGGACCGCGACGACGTGCCATTCGATCTCCCCCGAACCGTTGAGCCGCTCGACGAACCTGCAGCGTGCCGGCGTCAACATCAATGACTGACGCGCGTAAGCTGACAACAGATGATGACAGTTCGCGTCCCGATGCTGATGGCTGTGCGCAGGTAGTGAGAGCCGAAACGAGCGCCGACTGATCGCTGGACCAACTAGTCGTTTCAAACTGTTGGGCTGGCCGAGCGGCGCCGTGCGCAAGTCCGACTCACACTCGTGTTGTTTCCTTCGTCGGCCAACCCCTTTTCACGCTAATCTCCGCCACACGATCGACCTCGCGGCGCGGCAGATGGTGCGGGGCGTGTTCACCTGCCACGTACGCCAGCCAGCCGAGGCGACGCGGCATCCTGCTGGAGATTCGACGGCCTGTCGTGCGGATGGCAGAGGGGAATCCGATGTGGGGCGACACACGGATCCAAGTCCGGTCGATCCAGGAGGAGTGCTCGATCGAATCATTCTCTTCCTCTTCGGCGAGCGGCACATCCGGCACGTGATCACGGAGTTCGTCGAGCACTATCACCGTGCGGTGCCGCGGCTTGGCGGGCTGCTCAATTTCCACGAGCAGGCAGCGTGATCGTCGCGTCGGCCGGGAACTGGAACCTTACGGCGTGTAGGCAACCGCGCGACACTCGAAGGAGGCAAACTGAATGAAACGCTACCTGCTGTTTGCCGCGCTCGCCTGCCTGCTGTTCGCGGGCCCGCTGACCGCTGTCAAGCCGCCGCCCAACATTGTGCTCATCGTCACCGATGACGAAGACGTCGTTGGGTTCCAGGATGCGCTGGACCACGGTCTGCTGCCCGATATCAAGACCCGGATGGTGGATGTGGGATGGACGGCTGCGAACGCGTTCACGCCGGAGTCGGAATGCTGTCCAGCCCGCGCGATGTTGCTCAAGGGCCAGTATCCGCAGAACACGCACGTCGTCAGCAACCACGCGGCGAACGGGATTCAGCAATTTGTCGAGGCGACGAGCCTGCCCGTCTGGCTGCAATCCGCCGGATACAAGACCATGCTCGCGGGCAAATACATGAACGAGTATGGCATCCTCGGCCCGGCGGAGCCGGCCTCCAATCCACGGAGCGCGAAGCACGTCCCGCTGGGGTGGACAATCTGGCAAGGGCTGGACGACAACACCACCTACACCAGCTACGCGCACACGTGGACCATCAGCGCGATCGGCGCCGCGCCGACCTTTCAAACCGATACCGCCTATCAGACCGATATCGTCTCGATCCGGTTCTATCTCGGCGTGCAGTGGCTCATTCAACAGGGTGGACCGTGGTATGCGGAGATGACACCGGTCACGCCCCACTTCCACCTTGTCTCGGCCGGTTCGCGGCCAACCCCGATCATCAGCTGTCCCGGCGACTCGGCTCGGTTCGGTCTCGTTGGCACGTCGCCTGCCCGATATGCCAACACGTCGAATCTTCCGCTGCCGATGAGTCCAGCCTTCAACGCGGGGAAAGCGGGCAAGCCGGAGCCGATTGCCTCTGTGCCGCCGATGACGCAAGCGGATATCGACTGCGCGCGGGGGACCTACAACCGCCGGATTGAGCAGATGCGGGCCGTCAACGATGCCGTCCACGCGCTATACACGCTGCTTGATTCCAGCGGGCAGACTGCGAAGACCATTGTTTGCCTCACCTCAGACAACGGCCATCTGCTGGGCGAGTATGGCTTGGTCGAGAAGGTCTGGGCCTACGAGCGTAGCCTGCGGGTGCCGTTGGTCTGCGCTGGGCCGGGGGTGGCGCACCGGTCATCGGACACGCTGGTCACGCTCGCTGACTTGACGCCAACGTTTGTCGATCTGGCCGGGGCCACGACGACTGCGCCGCTGGACGGGCG
>Ga0207711_10005717_pt1 | contig 10492 bp, 12 predicted proteins | sample KBSS34metaG_FD_184401 | JGI IMG/M metagenome (GOLD analysis project Ga0207711, IMG submission 184401) | Switchgrass rhizosphere microbial communities from Kellogg Biological Station, Michigan, USA - KBS S3-4 metaG (SPAdes) (version 2) | ecosystem: Host-associated > Plants > Roots > Rhizosphere...
CTGTATCCTGACGTGATCGACCTTAAGCCGGCCGCGGTGGCCTTGCTCGCGGGCACGAATGATATTGCTCGCAACACCGGACCCGCCACCGCGGAAATGATCGAACAGAACATCATGGCCATCGCCGAGCTAGCGCACCTTCACGGCATTAAAGTCATTCTGTGCTCGATTCTGCCCGTCAGCGATTATCCATTTCTGCGGCAGCAAAACGAGCCTCCACCTGCAGCCCCCGTTCCGGGTCCCGGGGGCCTGCCTCGAATCAAAATGACCGACGGGCGTCCACCAGCAGATATCCTGAGGCTGAACACCTGGATCAAGGACTACGCTGCACGCGTCAACGCGATTTACGTGGATTACTTCACCCCGATGGTGGACGAAAAGGGTTGGCTCAAGGACGCCTACTCGGGCGATGGCCTGCACCCTAATGCTGAAGGATACAAAGTGATGGCGCCGATCGTGGCTTCTGCAATTGAGAGGGCGTTGCCGTGATGCGTTTGAGAATCGCGGCCGCCATTCTCGTACTCGAGTGTTTCGTCGCCAGCGCGGTCGCTCAGAATAAGGAACATTGGGTGACTACCTGGGCGACAGCGCAACAATTGGCTCCTCAGCCACCGTTGCCTGGGCCAGGACCGAACGTACCGGCGACGCTCAAGAACCAGACGGTGCGCATGGTCGCGCGAAGCAGCGTCGGTGGGCGGCGCGTTCGCATACAGGTTTCCAATGCCTTCGGGAGCAAGCCCTTGGTGATTAGCAACGCCCACATAGCCCTGCGAGACAAAGGCGCCGCAATTGTCCGTATGTCCGACCGAGCACTCGCCTTCGGAGGCAGGCCCACGATGACCGTTCCCCCCGGAGCGTTGATCGTGAGCGATCCGGTGGATTTGGCGGTTCCGAAGCTGACGGATCTTGCGATTTCCCTCTATCTACCTGAGGACACCGGTACTCCGTCGATTCACCCCATCGGTCTCCATACCAATTACATCGCGGACGGCGAGGGTACGGCCAAGACCTCGCTCGACACTTCAATGACCACCACCGCGTATCTTTGGCTCTCCAGCATCGACGTGCTCGCGCCGGCGAACGCGGGCGCAATTGTCGCCTTTGGCGATTCGATTACGGACGGATTCTCGACTACCATTGACAAAGACCAAGCGTGGCCAGCTTTGCTTGCGAAGAGATTCGCGGCAGCCAAGTCCACCGAGATGTTGGGTGTGCTCAACCTAGGTATCGCGGGGAACCGCGTGCTGCGGGACGGAGCTGGCGTAAGTGCCTTGGCCCGCTTCGATCGCGATGTGCTGAGCCGCACCGGCGTTCGCTGGATGACTTTGCTCGAAGGCATCAATGACATTACATTCTCGGCTTTGCCGGTCTTTTCTACAGAGGTAGTGACGGCGGAGGACCTGATCGGCGGCTATCGACAGATCATCGAACGGGCTCATATGCATGGCATCAAGGTGGCCGGTGCCACCATCATGCCCGTGGGAGGCGTCTCGACTTATCGCGAGTCCGGCGAAGCTGTGCGTCAGGCGGTAAACCAGTGGATTCGGGGCAGCGGCGCCTTTGACGCAGTGATCGATTTCGATGCCCTGATGAGAGATCCCGCGGATCCCAAGAGACTTCGCCCGGAATTCGATCCGGGTGATCACGTGCATCCCGACGATAAAGGAAATGAAAGAATGGCGCAGGCGATTGATCTTGCCATTTTCGTCAAGTAGCAGAGGAGACGCCGAATGAGAACCCAGGTTCTTCTATCGATGATTCTCGCAGCCAGCCTGCCACAGGCCGTCTTGGCGCAAAACCTTCGGCCCTCTTCCTTTAGAGCGGGAGCCGCCAAGGTCGACGTAACACCGTCCGAGAAGGAGCTTCCCAAAAACTGGCACGGCATCCTCGACCGCCTGTACTCGAGGGCGATCGTTCTCGACAACGGCTCTTCGCGGGCTGCCTTGATCACGGTAGACGACGGGGCTGTTTCCGATGCCACGTGGCGAACCGTCACCGAGCGAGTGGAAAAGGAATTGCGCATTCCTGCATCGAACGTCTTATTGACCGCCACCCACACTCATAGCGCCCTTCGTCAGCGAGGGTCAGATTATCCGCAAAAAATATTTGAGTCCGTGAAGCTCGCGCAGCAGAACCTGGCACCTGCGCGCGTAGGCTACGACACAGGAGTCTCCTACATTAACGTCAACCGCAACATGATCGACCCGAAGACCCGGCGCTGGTGGGAAGAACCCAACTACGATGGGCCGTCCGATAAGACCGTGGCTGTAGTCAAAATCGAAAGCATGAGCGGACAGCCCATCGCGGTCTACTACAACTACGCCGTGCACCCCGTACTCGTGGGCCAATTGGACATGATCAGCGCTGATATTCCGGGAGCGGTCTCGCGGTACATCGAAGATTCGCTGGACGACAAAATCATAGCGCTATGGTCAAGTGGAGCTTCGGGCGACCAGAATCCGATCTATTACCAGCAAACTTATGATTTGCGCGAGATCCGGATCCAGGACTACGCCAAACGAGGGATCGATATCAGCAATTCCATGCCGCCTGGCGGCGAGGGCCTGAACCGGAACGATGCAACCGTCGCCAAGCTCATGAACCAGCAAAAGCAGATGGTAGTATCCACGGGGCAATTTCTGGGCGAAGAGGTACTCCACGTGATGCGGGGCATGGACCGCACCGAGTCCGCCATACAGATTTTTGGAAGCCAGAAAACGGTTCAGTGTCCGGGCCGCGAACGGACGAATACGGGACGCGCGGGTGATCCGGGAACATACAAAGACGCTGACCCGGTAGAGATTCACTTAAGCCTGCTGAGAGTAGGCGACATCGCCATCGGCGCAGTGAATGCCGAAGTTTTCAACCTGATCGCGCAGCGTCTTAAACGGGAGTCTCCCTTAAAGGCAACCATGCTGGCGACACTCACCAATGGCATGGCCTCTTCAGGTTATATTCCAGATGATGCAGCATTCGGGATGAACACCTTTGAAGTGCTTTCTTCGCGCCTGCAGCCCGGCTGCGCGGAGTCTGCCATCGTAAACGGAATCTTGGACACGATCGAAGGCTCTCGTAAACCGCAATGATTTGTGTTCGTGTTTTCGAGGACGGGTCTAGAACGAGTGACTATGCTAACAGCGGCATATTGAAACATTCGTCGTGCTGATAACAGCCGCAAGAATGCGACTGCGGGGCAGCGAATCAAGGAGTGGTTTGCATACGAAGTTTTGGAAGTTGCTGAACCTGAGTACATCGTTCGCTTGCGGTCACCCCATTTAGAGCCTTTCGGACATCAGATGGGGACTCGCAATCGAGAACGTAATACCGGATTGGTGTCGGCATCTCGTCCAAGTAACCCGTTTCGGCGCACGAAAACGGTTAGCGCCTGGATGACGGCGCATACGGAAATTGGCCTCGGTTCCGGCCAGCAGTCCTTAGGCTTGATCGGAAGTGCTCCGGCGCCACAGAGTTCCGGTACGGCGGAGCATTTGACTGCTAGGGCAAGCCTGCGGGCTTCGGAACTTCTCCGGTATATTTGAGAACACGGAGCCCGGAAGTGCCGTCGGACACATAGAGCAATCCGGTCGGCCCCAGAATGATGTCGTACGTGTCGCACCCCGCGTATTCCGGCCTGCTGGGATCGATTTGATAAATGAAGTGGCCCGTCTCGACCGGGTGTAGCGGGTCCTGGATGTTGATGGCCCGCGCGCACATGCCGTACCAAGCGAGGAAGAGCACGCCATCGCGGACGTTGCCGATGTGCGTCGAGGGGCCACGCCTCGGAAACCGCGCCGGAGTCGCGCTCCTTCCAGGATTGGCCGCATCGCAGGCCGTATTCTCAGGATAGAGGAAATGCGAAAGGATCTTCGGCTTCCTGGGATCAGCGACGTCCACCATGCGCAGGTGACCATAGGGACAACTGAAGTACTCGTCGGTGAGCCAGAGCAGGTCCGGCCGGCCGGGGACGAGTTTGGCGGAGTGGGCGTTGCCGTATGCCGTATTATCGAGCGGAAACTTCTTCATGGAATCCGGCATGGTCGGGTCGTCAAAGCCCGGCACCAGATAATCGAACCGGGAAAGGAGTTTAGGGCTCTTGATGTCGGAGACGTCCAGGGTGACCAATCCGGCTTGGCGGTACGAGAGATAGGCTATGTTCCCGTAAACCGTCGCATAGTGCATGGCCACGTGCTTGGTCAGCTTTCCTGTCTTGGGGTCCTTCCGAATCGGGGCGCTAAAGTTCCGTTGTTGCACCCAGTCTCTTTGGGCATCTTCTTCCGGCGTCTTCTGTCCGGGGATATGCCAGGTCGCTGCTTCGACCGGGTGACGCGGATCGCGCGCGTCGAGGATGACCAGAATCATCCCGACGTACCCTTTGTATTCCGTCCCGAGGAAGAGATAGCGATTGTCGTTGTTGTTCAGAAATCCCGGCTGGCCCTGGTTCCGGAAGTTGAAGTGGTGTGTTCCATCCGAATCTAGGTATTCTCCGTCCACGGGATCGGAGACAGGGGCTTGCCAGCGGGAGAGGAACACAGGCTTAGCGGGGTTGGAAACGTCGTAAAAACTGACGCCGTGGTAATTGGCCTGATAATCGGAGCCGATGCCGCGCCGGCGCTCCTCATTGACCGCAAGGATCTTCCCGGGCCCTTCTGCCACGTAATGCGTGTGCGTGTTCCAACCGGGATCCCAGCAAGCGGGTCGCTTCTTTCCAGCCAGCACTTCCTGGTCCTTGAAAGTATCGCAGGGGACCCTTACCGGGAGGTTGGCCAGCTCCTTGGATTTCCAGACTGGATGCGAGGCGGGGGGCTCGGGCGACGCCACGGGGTCAAAGACGTATACCGTGGCGAGACGCTGGGGCTTATTTGGATCCTTCAGGCTGATCGTCATGAAGCACTGCGCCGCCTCCGGTCGTGGATCGAGCGGTGCAGGATCGTAACATCCCGAATAGAAATACTCTCCGTCCGGGTTCGGCCAAGGGCTCATTTTCGAAAAGGGTCCGATATCCGCCTGCCCCTTGTTCTGCGAGGCCCCCACCAGTTCCATATTCCAGGCGTCCGGATGGGCAGCGTTCTGCGCCACAGCCGCCACTGTGAATGTGAGTTGACTGCACAGGAGAGCGGACCGAAACAAGACCGTCATCGATTTCCTACCACCGGTGCTCATGCCTTTGCCTCCAGAACAGAAGAGTGTATCCACAAATAGCGCGTCGCCGTCAGAGCATGGCTCGCGCCCTCGACGACAAACTCGAGTGCCTTGACGCCAACCCTGAATACAATCTGGACCTGAATTAGTGGGAAGTATATCACCGTTGGCCTTCCCGCCAATCCGTGCCCAACTCCTGGACGACGGGGCATCCGGACACTACTTTTCCAAATTTCGGGTTTGGCATCGAGTCGAAGGACGGCCAAGAAGGCGAATGAGGGGTGGGAGCAAACGACTGAAGCACCAGGTATTCTGGGCCCGGAGGAATTTGAACGGCTGGCAGCCGCGGTTAAAGAACCGTTCAGAACGATGGTGATGGTTGCCGGTTGTCTGGGACTACGGGTCAGTGAAATCGTCGGACTTCAGTGGGGAGATTTCGACTTTGAGAATCATACTGTTTTAGTTCAACGTGGCGTCGTTCACGGTTACGTAGGAGACGTCAAGACGGAATATTCCAAGGACCATCTACCGCTCGACCCTCTATTAGTTGATCTCCTCGGGCAACATCGGGAGCGATGTTATCCGACTGCGGAGGGATGGCTCTTTGCGAATCCTGCAACCGGTAAGCCGTATCACCAGGAGCAGATTCAGAAGAACCATCTTACGAAAGCAGCGACCGAAGCGAAGATCAAAGGGGGAGTCGGTTGGCATACGTTCAGGCACAGCTATCGTTCCTGGATGGATGATACCGGAGCTCCGCTTACTGTCCAGGTCGTACAGATGGTTTTGAAAGAGCCGGAACCTGTCCTTGAAAAGCAGGATTTGGCTATTGGGGCTTAATGGGGGTTGAGTCTGTTATCACGATTCCCAGTAAGCTGTTTTGTTTTGTTGGTTGCGGGGGAAGGATTTGAACCTTCGACCTTTGGGTTATGAGCCCAACGAGCTACCAGACTGCTCCACCCCGCAGATCTATGGTAAGCGAACGGTTGGGGCAGCGTCAAATTTTCAGCGAAGATTTTAGAGCGCGTGGACTTAAGCCGTCCGCCGGGACTCGCTGCTGGCGACCGCTCCAAAGCGGCGGTCGCGGCGATGGAATTCGGCCACCGCCTCGGCCAAATCGTCCGGACCGAATTCCGGCCACATGCGCTGCGTGAAGACGATTTCGGCGTAGGCCGATTCCCATAGCAGAAAATCACTCAAGCGCTGTTCCCCGCTGGTGCGAATCAGCAAATCTACATCCGGTCCCAGGAGTTTAGACCACTCTTCCGGGCCTTTGCCGCTCACTTGCGACGCAGCTTCTTGAATCGCCCGGCGCGCGGAATAATCGATGGCCAAACGCAGCCGAAGCTTGGTTCCGGCGGCAGTTTTGTGCTCGGCTTCCTCAATCATGCGCACTACACTCGAGGGCAGGCGATCGCGACGGCCAATGGCTTCGAGACGCACCCCGTTGGCGATGCAACGCGCGGTCTCCTGCGTGAGATAATGCCCCAGCAGCCGCATCAGCGCCGACACCTCTCGCGGTGGACGCCGCCAGTTATCGGCCGAGAATGCATACAACGTCAGTACCTTAATGCCCAACCCCGGCGCCGCCTCGACCGCACGGCGCACAGCTTCGACGCCGACGCGGTGCCCAGCCACGCGAGGCAGTCCCCGTGCGTTGGCCCAGCGGCCGTTCCCGTCCATGATGATGGCCACATGCATCGCTGCTTTATCTCCCCATGGCTTGAATCAGGGCTTCCATATGGTCCAGGTATTTCTCAAAAGCCTTGCGGCCCGCGGGAGCGAGCGTATATTCGGTACGCGGCATGCGGCCCTCGAAGCTCTTGCTGCACACGATGTACTTGGCTTCTTCGAGTTTGCGCGCATGGACACTTAAGTTTCCGTCGGTGGTTTTCAGCAGTTTCTTTAGGTCGTTGAACGTAAGCGAGGAGTTCGCCGCCAGCGCGCTGACGATGCCCAACCGGATGTGCTCGTGGATCAAGCGGTCGAAATCCGGAATCGCTGGACCCGCGGTTTCGCGACGCACTACGGCCGGCCGCGCCACACGAGACACCGTCACTGCGTGATTCTTACCCGCCATATTTCCTCGCAATCATCGCTCCGAAAACAATGTGCAGCCCGCCGAATCCCAGGCCCAGCCATAAATTACTCAACGCCGCAGGTGACACCAAAGCCGCCGCTCCCAGCGCCAGAAACCCGCCTCCCATGATGGGCACGACGCGTACTGAAAATGCGCCGCCCGTGATCACTCCGGTTCCATACAGCAGCAGCCATGTGCCCGGTATCAGATGCATCAACCCTGCACGCCAGAGGGCGAAGGTCAGGACCGCTCCCGCAAACATCGGCGGCACAAAACTAAAAACGAATTTACGCGCCGGAGCCGACCACATTTCAAGGCCCGCCGCGCGTGCCTTCTGCTGCATGGCGATCACACCGATGGCAATCGCCACTGCTCCCTCCATCAGCCAGGTCGCGAGCCAGCGGTCAGGCGAGATCTGCCATCCCGCCACCACCGCGGCCGCCACCGCCGTGATGCCCATGGTGACGCCGCCCCAGCCCGGTACCGCCGTGAACGATCCGGCGCGCTCCATGGTCTCGCGTATATAGCGCAGGTTGTCGATGGCGTGCGAATGCATCGCGAGCGGTTCCGCGGCGCGTATAGGTCGAACCTCAGCCATGGCTCTATCCTAAGCGCTCTCTCCAGTCATTGTCAAGTACTTTGCTACGCAAAGAAAGACGCTTTGTTACCATGGTCGATTACCGATGCAAGCCCCCATGCAAGCATTGCTCGAATCCTTGCCGGCAGGTCACGCGGATGAGGCCCTGGCCCGCGCGCTCAATTCCGAACGCCTGCCCGCGCACATCGCCATCATTATGGATGGCAATGGACGCTGGGCCCGCCGCCGCGGTCAACTGCGCGTGGCCGGACACAAAGCCGGCATGCGGCCGGTGCGCACGGTAATCGAGACCTGTTCGCAGATGGGCATCCAGGCGCTCACACTCTATGCATTTTCGATTGAGAACTGGAAGCGCCCGCATACCGAAGTCGAAATGTTGTGGCGCTTGCTGCGTACGTATTTACGCCTCGAACTGCCCGAGATGATGCGCCAGCAGATTCGTATGAATGCCATCGGCCGCCTGGACGCCCTGCCCCCACAAGTACACTCGGAGCTGCTCGAAGTGCTCGCAGAGACCTCCGGGAATCGCGGCCTGCAAGTGAATCTGGCCATCAACTACGGAGGGCGCGCCGAACTGGTGGATGCCGTAAAAGCTCTCGTTGAAAAAGCCCGCCGCGGCGAAGTCACCGCCGAGTCGATCGACGAAGCCGCCATCTCCGCCAACCTCTACACCGCCGGCATCCCCGATCCCGACCTTCTCATCCGCACCTCCGGCGAAATGCGCGTCAGCAATTTCCTGCTATGGCAGATCGCCTACGCCGAGCTGTACGTCACCGAAACCCTGTGGCCTGACTTCACGCGCGCCGATCTGCTGCGCGCGATCCTCGATTACCAGAAGCGCGACCGCCGTTTCGGCGGCTTGGGCGGCCCGCTTGCCGTAGGCCTTGAGCCCCGTTACCGAGAAGCTCTGGGCGCTCCCGTCCGATGACGCGTATCATTACCGCGCTGCTCCTGATCCCCTTCATCGCGTGGGTGACGCTCGCCTCGCCGCAGTGGGTTTTTCTAGCGGTGCTCGCGATCACAGGACTGCTGGCCTACTCGGAATTCGACCACATCGCGGCCGCCCAAGGAATCGCGCGCGCCGGCTTGCCGGGCATGGCCGCGGGCTTGGTGCTCCTCTTGTTGCCAAACCCCGGGTTCGTCGTAGTGTTGATCGCCATGCTAGGGATGACGCTCGCCCTACGCGTCAACAACCTCGCGGCGGCAATGCCGGCAGCCGGAGCATTCACCCTCGGCATCCTCTATATCTTCGGAGCCTGGCATTGTGCGGCCGACTTGCGAGCCGTAAACCCGCACTGGCTCCTGTTCGCAATGCTCCTGAGCTGGGCCGGAGACATCGCCGCGCTTTACATCGGCCGGCCTTTCGGAAAACACAAAATGGCGCCGCGCATAAGCCCCGCGAAATCCTGGGAAGGCGCCGCTGGCTCGGTCGCCGGAGGCATGCTGGTAGGCGGAATCTACGCCCACTATCTGATCCCCCAAGCCCCGCTCGTCCAAGCCCTGGCACTAGCCGCCGCCGGTAACATCGCCGGCCAGCTTGGCGACTTATGTGAATCCGCCCTAAAACGCGGCGCCGGAGTGAAAGACAGTGGAACGCTCCTGCCTGGCCATGGCGGCTGGCTCGACCGTATCGATTCCAGCCTCTTCAGCGTGCCAATCGTGTACGCCTTGCTAAAACTCTTCTGAAACCGGTCAGGCAGATATGTGCGGTTGAAACCCGGCCTTCTCAATCGCCTCCAGCGCCGCCGCCCGCTGCTTGGCATCGCCATCCACCACTGCGGAGCCCAAACCAATTTCTCGCACCTGCAGGCCTTCAACTTGTTCGAGAGCCATCCGCACCCGCCTCACACACGCCGAAGAGTGCATGCCCTCGATGGATATGTTCATAATTCATGTTAATCACCGCCGTGATAGGGCGCCATTGTTGGAGGGTTGCATTAGAGTGGGGGTGATGAAAGTCTTTTCGGTGAAACTTGGCCTCGCTGGATTGTTGTGTTTTGGATCGGCTGGCGTATGGACGGAGACTGTGGTTCGTTCTCAGAAACGAAGCGATCCGCCAGGATGGATCATTGATCGTGCATTACCGCTGGGTCCGCAGCGTTTAGCCTGGTTCGAAATCGGGCTTGTGCTTGTCGCAGTGGTGCTCGGGATCATCAAAATAGCTAGACGACTGGTGGCTCGTTGGACTCAACAGGGAGAAACCCGCGAAGAGGCCTTAGCCAATATCCAGGAAGCCGCAGAACTCTATGTCGAGGACTGCATCGACGCGGGAGATCCCGTGCCGGCCGAAACCGGGCACGAGTTTATCGAATTGACCCTAGGCAGGTAAGGTGGCAAAGCTGCCAACCGCCATTTCGGGCGGCCAGTTGCGGCGGGCCTCGAGCGGGTCGGTTTTGTAATGACCCGCCAGCGCGGTAGTCATATGATTATGCACCGCTCGAATCCCAAGGCTCGGGTCGTTGTACCCAACCATCGTAGCCTGAAGCCGGGCACCCTCCATCACATCCTGAATGAGGCTGGACTTTCGATTGACCAACTCCTCCGGCTACTCTAATCCGGCAACCGAGGCGATATCTCTTATGCTTTCGTCCCAACTTCGCTATAATGAGGATGTCCGCATTTAGACTTTGGTGATCCGTCAGGAGGTCCCAGTGAAGCGCACTGGCTCGGATGAT
>Ga0207711_10005718_pt1 | contig 10492 bp, 9 predicted proteins | sample KBSS34metaG_FD_184401 | JGI IMG/M metagenome (GOLD analysis project Ga0207711, IMG submission 184401) | Switchgrass rhizosphere microbial communities from Kellogg Biological Station, Michigan, USA - KBS S3-4 metaG (SPAdes) (version 2) | ecosystem: Host-associated > Plants > Roots > Rhizosphere >...
CGGTGAGAAGCAAGCCACCGGAATCAGCATCTTATCGCTGCTCCTCGGGGCCGCGGCGTTGGCTGCGGGTGCCGGCGAGGCGGGAATGGGCATCATGATGGCCGGCCAGCGCGCCGCTTTGGGCGAAATGCTGGCGTTCACCCGGGCCCAGGAGGCAACCGCCGACGCGTCCGGCGCGCGTTTCCTGTCGAAGGCCGGGATCAGCGGCAAAGGCATGCTCGACTTCTTCAACAAGCTGCAGAACGAGGAATACCGGCTCGCCATTTATTCGACCGACAGCTTCGATCGCGATCACCCGTTGTCGTCCGAACGCATTCAGGCGCTCCAGCAGAAACTGAAGGCCGATCCCGCCTGGAACAAGCCGATCGACCCGCAGCTCGAGGCGCGCTTCGAGCGCGTCAAGGCGAAGCTCATGGGATACGTCGACCCCAAACATGCGGTGATCAAATATCCCGAAAGCGATCAGAGCATCCCGGCGCATTATGCCCGGGCCTATGCGTACCACTTGGGCGGCTACCCCCAGAAGGCAGAGTCGGAGGCCAACGCGCTGCTCGCGATCGACCCGCACGACCCCTTCTTTCTGGAGCTGAAGGGCCAGGTCCTGCTCGAGGGCGGCAAGCCCAAGGAAGCGCTCGTACCGCTGCGCGAGGCCGTCAAAGGGCACGACTACCCGATGATTTCGGCGATGCTCGGCCACGCGCTGGTCGCGACCGAGGACCCCAAGAATTTCGCCGAAGCCAAGCAGGTGCTCAAGACAGCCGTCAGCCGCGACAATGAGAATCCGTTCGCTTGGTATCAGTTGGGGATTATCTACGACCGCGAAGGCGATGTCGCCCGAGCGGCATTGTCGACCGCGGAACGGAGCAATCTCGAGGGTGACCCGAAGCTGGCTCTGTCGAGCGCGCAGACCGCAATGAAAGGCATTCCGACCGGAACGCCGGACTGGCTTCGCGCGCAGGATATCGCCATGGTGTCGCGTACCGAGCTTGCCAAGAAAGATAAAAGATACCGCAAGGACGAAAACAAGCCGTGACCAACGAAAACAGATCGCCGTGGGTGGCGGCGGTCGCGGGTGGCGTCATCGGGTCCGTACTCACGGCCGCGCTGTTGCTATTCGCGGCCCCGCAGTTCTTCAGCAGCCGGATCGTCCGTCAGGGCATGCTGGCCGATCCGCAGATTCTCTCGGATACCGCCGACGCCTTGCGCGACGCGCAATATACGCCGGTGCTCAATGCCAATCGCGCGGCGATCGAAACGCCGTTCGGAAGCTCGTGGAAAGGCTCGGCCAAGCCCGACGTCACGATCGTCGAATTCTTCGACTACGCCTGCCCCTATTGCAAGGCGAGCAATCCGGTCGTCGATCGCCTGCTTGGCGAGGACAAGGGGCTTCGGGTCGTTTATCGCGAACTGCCGATCCTCGGGCCGGAGAGCGTCACCGCCGCGCGCCTGTCGCTCGAGGCATCGAAGGCGGGTCGCTTCGCCAGATTCCACGATACCTTGTGGGAAGCCGGGCGCCCGGCACCCGACACCATCGCCGCTGCGTCGCAGGCGGCCGCGATCCCGCTCCAACCGACCAATGACCCGCTGATCGAGGCTGAACTCAGGCGCAACTTCCAGCTTGCCGGACAGCTTGGCGCAACCGGTACACCGCTGTTTGTGATTGGCGATCGGGTGATGAATTCCGCCGTCGGTTACGAGATCCTCAAGAAAGCGATCGCCGACGCCCGCGCCAGGAGCTGATGCCCTAACCAGCAAGGAAGGCGAAAAATATCGCGGTCGCTCCGACCATGACCGCAGTTGCCACCCAGCCCCACACCGTCGATTGGCGCGAAAGGGTCAACTTGCCCATCGCCCGGGGATTGCGGACGATCAGCATCATGATCGCCATCAGCGGCGCGGCCAGTACGCCGTTGATCACCGCGGCCCAGTACAAGGCGCGCACGGGGTTGATCCCGATGGCCTGGAGCGATGCGCCGGCAATCGTCGTTGCGACAATCGTGCCATAGAATAATTTGGCGCGGCTCGGCTTCGCATCCAGGCTCGCCGGCTTGGACAGCATCTCCGATACGGCATAGGCCGCCGAACCGGCGAGCACCGGGACGGCCAGCAGCCCAGTGCCGATGACGCCCAGCGCAAACAGCAGGAATGCGAAGCGCCCGGCAATGGGTTGCAATGCTTCCGCCGCCTGCGCCGAAGTTTCGATGGTCGTGACGCCGTGAACATGGAGCGTCGAAGCGGTGGCATAGACGATCGCCAGTGAAACCAGCGTGCTGAAGGCCATGCCGGTCAGCGTATCGAACTGGATGCGCTTCATCTCGGGTCCCGAGGTCTTGGGTGCGACGCACAGCGGCTTTGAATGATGCCGATGTTCCTCTTCAATTTCCTGCGCGGCCTGCCAGAAAAATAAATAGGGGCTGATGGTCGTACCGAGGATTGCCACGAATGCGGTCGCGTAGGCGGGCGTCAATTGGATGTCCGGAACGACCAGCGCCTTGAGCGCTTCGCCCCATGGAACATGCACGGCAAACAGCACGGCAACGTAGGTAAATAGTGACAGAGTGGCGAACTTGAGCGCGGCGGAATAGCGCCGGTAATTGAGGAATATCTCAAGCAGCAGGCAGATTGCGCCGAACAGGACGGTGTAGAAAACCGCATTGCCCCCGATCAGGAGCTGCAGCGCCGCCCCCATCGCGCTCAAATCGGCGCCGAGGTTAATGACGTTGGCAACGAGCAACAGGCCGACGGCAATCCACAGCACCGGCTTGGGATAGTGCCGGCGCAGGTTGGCCGCGATTCCCCGCCCGGTGACCCGGCCGATTTCGGCAGCCACGCTCTGGATCACGAACAGCAATGGGAGACTGAGGACGAAGGTCCAGGACAAGGCATAGCCGAACTGGGCGCCGACCTGGCTGTGGGTACCAATGCCGCTTGGATCGTCGTCGGCAGCGCCAGTGACGAGCCCCGGTCCAAGCCGCGACAGGAGTGAGCTAGGCTTGCGCGACCCGGTCATCCGGCTTCCCCTTGAACCCCTGGGCGACAACGTACCATTCGGACGAATCCTTTCGGCTCGCCGGCGGTTTGGCGTGCTTCACGGCCGTGAAATGGCGCTTGAGCTCGGCAACCAGGCTGGAGTCCGCCCCGCCCGCGAGAACCTTCGCGACAAAGGCGCCCCCCGGCCGCAGGATTTCGATGGCGAACTCGAGCCCCGCTTCGACCAGGGCCATGGTCCGCAAATGATCGGTCTGGGGGTGGCCGACGGTATTCGCCGCCATGTCCGAAAGGACGAGGTCGGCAGGACCGCCGAGCGAGCCGCGCAGCTTCGCTGGCGCGTTCTCGTCCATGAAATCCATCTCGAGGATGGTCACTCCCTCGATCGGGTCGGTCGGTAGCAGATCGATACCGACAATTGCCGATCGCGGGACCTTGCGCCGGACGACCTGGCTCCATCCGCCCGGGGCGATGCCGAGATCGACAACCGCGTGGACGCCGTTGAGGAAGCCGAACCGCTCGTCGAGTTCGATCAGCTTGTACGCGGCGCGACTGCGGTAGTTCTCGGCCTTGGCCCGCTTGACATAGGGATCGTTCAACTGGCGTTCGAGCCAGCGTGTCGACGAGACTTTCCGGCCTTTGGCGGTCTTGAGCCGCTTCACAGTTGATGGCCGTCGCGGGCCATCAATGAACGCAGGATCCCCTCACGAATGCCGCGATCCGCAACACCGAGATTTTTCGCCGGCCAGATCTCGATGATTGCTTCGAGGATCGCGCAGCCGGCGACAACCAGGTCAGCGCGTTCACTGCCAATGCACGGCAGGCGTGACCGCTCGTCATAATCCATGCCGGCGATCATCGCGCTGATCTTCCGCATCGCCTCGACCGGCATATGCAACCCATCGACGGCGCGGCGGTCGTAGGCCGGTAACGCGAGATGGACGCTGGCAAGCGTCGTCACGGTCCCGCTGGTGCCGAGCAGGCGGATGTCGTTGCGCTTCTTTGGCAGCATTTCGGCAAAGCGCGAAAATGCGTGGCGCGCCCGCTCGCGCATGCGCTTGTACGCTGCCAGCCGATCAGGGCCCTCGAGCGCCTCTTTGCCCTCACTCTCGGTCAGCGAGACCACGCCCCACGGCGCGCTCCACCAGCTGTGGATGCGTGGCACCCCGTCGGCCTGCTCAACCAGCACGACCTCGGTCGAACCCCCGCCGATGTCGAAGATCAGCGCCGGGCCGTCGCCGGGCTCGAGCAGCTTGTGACAGCCGAGGACCGCAAGCCGCGCTTCCTCCTGGGGTGGGATGATGTCGAGCACGATGCCGGTTTCGTCGCGCACCCGGTCGGCGAAATGCTGGCCATTGTCGGCACGCCGGCAGGCCTCGGTTGCGACCGAGCGTGACAGCGACACATTGCGTCGCCGCAATTTGTCCGCGCAAATTCCGAGTGCCGCGACGGCCCGGTCCATCGCCTCGTCCGACAACTTATTGGTCTGCCCGAGGCCCTCACCGAGGCGGACGATCCGGGAGAAGGCGTCGATAACCGTGAACCCGCCGTCATGCGGCCGCGCGATCAACAACCGGCAATTGTTAGTGCCGAGGTCGATCGCGCCATAAGTACGTCGATGAGGGTCCCGCCGGAGAGGGAAGTTTGCTCCCGATGGCCCGCCCTGCCCGCGAGTCTCATTCAGCAGAGCCGGCGCACTGGCGACGCTCTGCGTCATCGGATACGCCCGTTTCTATGCTTCACCGCCAAAAGAGCGGCTGACTTGAACCGGTTTTAATCACATTTGAGGGGTTTAGGGCAAGCCTTTGAGCTACCGGCGTTGACAGCAACAGGGGTGGTTTCTATCTCGCCGCATCCCAAGCTGCCCCGTCGTCTAATGGTAAGACTACGGACTCTGACTCCGTCAATCGAGGTTCGAATCCTCGCGGGGCATCCACTCATGCCGAGTGATCTGGGCCACCCGACAGCGTCTTTGCGACGGCCGTCCGCCAGCCTTTGATCAGGGTTTCGCGGCGCTCAGCCGGCATTCCCGGCTGGAACGCGTCACGCTGCTTCCAGATCGCCGTCAACGCTTCAAGGTCGGCCCAGACCCCAGTCGCCAGGCCTGCGAAAAAAGCCGCACCGAGCGCCGTCGTCTCGAGGTTTCGCGGCCTCTCGACCGGCACCAGCAGAATGTCGGCGAGGAACTGGCAAAGCCAGGCGTTGGCCGCCATGCCGCCATCGATCCTAAGCTCCCTGGTCCGCACTGCGCCGTCACGCGCCATTGCCTCGCTGAGATCGAGCGTTTGGTAGGCAACTGCCTCCAGGGCGGCGCGAGCCAAATGCGCTCCGGTCGCATCCAGGGTCAGGCCGAAAATGGCGCCGCGTGCCTGCGGATCCCAGTGAGGCGCGCCAAGGCCGACAAACGCCGGCACCATAAAGATGCCATGGCTGTCTGCCACCCGTGTGGCCAGGCTGTCGGTCTCCGACGCGTGGGTAATCACCCCCAGGCCGTCGCGGAGCCATTTGATCGCGGCGCCGGCGACAAAAATCGAGCCTTCGAGCGCGTAGGTCATCCTGCCGTCGAGCCGGTAGGCGGGCGTGGTCAGCAGGCGCTGGCTCGACGTCACGGCCTCCTCGCCGGTGTTGACCAGCATGAAGCAGCCTGTGCCGTAGGTGGCCTTGGCCATGCCTGGACCGAAGCAGGCCTGCCCAAATAAGGCCGCCTGCTGGTCGCCGGCCATGCCAGCGATCGGGATCTGTGCCGCCAAGAGGCCGGGCGCGGTGAGGCCGAAGATGTGACTGTTGTCGTGCACCTCGGGCAACAGCGCCTCGGGCACGCCGAACAGCCGGCACAGTTCGGCATCCCAGCCTTGCTGACGGATGTCATAAAGAGCGGTCCGCGAAGCGTTCGTCGCGTCGGTGGCGTGCACGGCACCTCCGGTCAGCCGCCACAGCAGGAAGCAGTCGATCGTCCCGCACGCCAGTTCGCCGCGCTCGGCTCGCGACCGCGCACCTGCGACATTATCGAGGATCCACGCAATCTTGGTCGCGGAGAAATAGGGATCGAGCAGCAGACCCGTCCGCTCCTGCACCATCGGTTCTAGTCCGTCCGCTTTGAGCCCGGCGCATGCGTCCCCGGTCCGCCGGTCCTGCCAGACGATCGCACGGTGGATCGGCTCGCCGGTTTGCCGATCCCACACGACGATGGTCTCGCGCTGGTTGGTGATGCCGATTGCGGCGATGCGACCGACATCGACGGCGGTCACGACATCGCGGACGACCGCTAACGCATCGCGCCAGATGTCCTCGGGATCATGCTCGACCCAGCCCCGTTCGGGATAATGCTGCGCCAGCTCGCGCTGGGCGATCGCCACTGGATTAGCTTCGGCGTCGAACAGGATCGCCCGGGTCGAGGTTGTCCCCTGGTCGATCGCCAAGACATGATCCGGTTGCCCCACACGCCGAGCATAAGCGGGTGCTGGACGACCCGAAAGGGCTTCTCACGAGGAAGCCGCGTACCTATCCGGGTCGCGATGGGCGCGAGTTTCAACGTTGATGCGGCCGTGACCGGCGAGGGCTTTCGCCTTGCCGTCTCATCGGTGGATGCTTCGCACAGCTATTCGATAGCGTCCGGGACACAGCAGGACTTCGCTGCCTTCTACCGCGACCTGTCACGCAACTTCGGGACCCGCGCCCCCCATGTCTTCGACGGCGACCAACATCCCGAGCCCGGCATCCACTGGCGCCCGCTGCTGACCGAGAATGTGCATCCGCAAATCCTCGCCGGCTACGGCGATCCCGCGGTGTTGAAGGCCGACGATGGCTGGTGGCTGGTCGCAACCTCCAACGACGCGCCGGACGCTTTCCCGATCCTCCATTCGACCGACCTCACTCATTGGGAACCGCGCGGCTTTGTCTTCCCCGAGGGCCACGAGCCCTCGTGGGCCGCGAAGGGACGTACCGTCGCCGATTTCTGGGCACCGGAGATCGCCCGCGTGGGCGAAGAATATTGGTTGTGCTTCACTGCCCGCCAGACCTCGAACGCACTTGTGATCGGGCTGGCGCGGGCGTCGGCGCCAGAAGGCCCGTGGATCGACAATGGCGAGCCGTTGATCACCGGAAGTCCGATCGACACCACCGGTCTGGGCTTCGATCCCAAGCAGCCGCAGATGAGCGGCGGCGTGATCGACAGCCACATCTTCGTCGATCCGGACGGCGCCAGCTACATGTTCTGGAAAGACGACCGCAACAGCATCTGGCCGCGACCGCTGGCAATGCTGCTCCGCGCGCACCCCGAGCTGATCGACTTACTGTTCGAGAGCGAGCAGGATCGTCGGACCGCGGCCTTCGCCGCGGCCATCGTGCCGTGGGCCAACCAACAACGACCGATGGTCCGCTTCTTCCTGATGCATCCGCTGATCGAGGCGGCGCTCGCCAACTGGCGCCGCGTGCGAACGGCGTTATCCGACTATGGCCTCGCCGGAGCCATCCTCGATGCAATGACCACACCATTGCGCGGCCAGCGCCTCGCCGCAGACGGCCGCTCGCTCATGGGCGACGACGTGATCGTCCTGGCCAACGATCTCGATTGGGAGGGCCATTTGATCGAAGGCCCGTTCGTGACCCGGCAGAACGGGCGATACTGGCTATTCTACGCCGGCAACGATTTCGCAACGCCGGCCTACGGCATCGGCGTTGCGGTCGCCGACCATCCACTCGGGCCCTACACCAAGCAGGGCGATCCGCTGCTGAGATCAACGAACGCGTGGACCGCGCCAGGTCACGCCTCGGTCGCGCCGGGGCCCGATGGACGACCGCAATTGTTCTTCCACGCCTTCCATCCTGGCAGCGGCGGTTACAACGCGTTTCGGGCCTTGCTGACGGTCGGGCTCCAGTTCCACGACAACCGTGTCGAGGTGACCGAACTGTCGTGATATGATCGGCGCATGAAGGTCATTGGCAGCTTCGTCAGCCCGTACGTCCGCAAGGTGCTGGCGTGCATGAACCTCAAGGGCCTCGATTACGAGGTCGACCCGATCACGCCGTTCTTTGGGAATGAGGAATATGAGCGTGTGAGCCCGCTCCGGCGGATTCCGGTGCTGATCGACGGCGATTTCTCGATCTGCGACTCCTCGGTGGTCTGCGCCTATCTCGACGAGGCGTATCCCGAGCGGCCGCTACTTCCAGCCAGTCCGAAGGACCGAGCGCGGGCGCGCTGGCTCGAGGAATATGCCGACACGCGCCTCGGTGACATCTTCATCTGGAGCCTGTTCTATCAAAAGGTCGTGCGGCGCCTCGTGTGGGGCGAGCAGACCGACGAGGAGCGGGTCGCCAAAACCCTGGCCGAGGACGTTCCGCAGGCGCTCGACTATCTCGAGACGCAATTGCCGGCGCAAGGCTTCTTGTTCGGCGAGATTGGCCTCGCCGACATTTCCATCGCGAGCTTCTTTCGCAACGGCGCCTACGCCGGCTTCGAGATCGATGCCGCTCGCTGGCCGCGCACCGCCGCGTTCGTCGGTCGCACGCTCGGCCATCCGTGCATCGCGGCGCTCCTGCCGTTCGAGGACGTCCAGCGCAGCGCCGAAATCAAGCAGCGGCGGCAAGCCTTACTCGACGCCGGCGCGCCGCTGACATCCGAGACCTTGGGCCTGCGCGAGCCGCGCAAGGGGATGATGCGCCTTTAGCTGGCGAGCCGATGGTGCGCCGAAATCCAGTGTTCGAGGCGGGTGCGGAACGACGCCTTCGACGGGATGAAGCCGGGTTCCGGCACGACGCCCTCGTCGCGCGCATCGTACAGCGTCAAATTGTGCGGCAGTTTCGGGCGATGGGATTCGCGGCCGCGGAGCATGTCTTCGGCCATTGCCAGCGAGCGATGCACGTCCTCGGCGGTAAACGGCTTCATCAGGCAACCGATCGCCAGGTCGGGCATCGGAAAACTCGGCGCCTTGCCGCTGACGAACAGGCACAAAGCACCGAATTCGTTGAGCCGCGCGGCGACCGAAAAGCCGGTCGAGCCGTGCGCCAGGTGGAGGTCGAGCAGGACGAGATGGGGATCGTGCATTTGCGCCGCGGCGATGGCGCTGTCGGCGTCGTCGGCGATGGCTACGACGCGGTATCGCGGATTATCCTCGACGAGATATTTGAGTGTCGCCGCCAATTGTGAATCGTCTTCGACGATCAGGATCCTGAGCACCGCTACGCCTCCCCTCTTTCCCGGAAGAAATTCCTCCAGAAAAATCCGTGAGTTGATGCTCGCGCGGAATGCGTCCGCTGCGAATCCCCAGTGAACGAAGTTAACGCCAGAGCGACTCCGCGCCGCGCCGAAGCGATGGAGCAAACCCAAAAGGCGCCCCGAGCGGGGTGCCGGGACGCCTTCTGGGCAATTGCTAAAGGACCGACGAAGCGCGGTAGAAAATGTGCGCGCCGATTTTCTGATCGACGTTGAGGCGGCGACCCCACGACGGCGCGACGTAGTTGGCGTGATACCACAAGACGTCGGTCGACAGGCTCGGCACGACATTGGCCATGGCGAGGCGCGTGATCCCCTGGGCCCGCGCCCAGGCGGTCGACGCCGTCTTGACCGCCGGGAATGTCCCATGACGGACGAAGGAGAATTGCGCCGGCTGCTTGACCACCGCGCACCAGCTCGCCGGATATTGGCCCGACGCGGCGCGGTTCATGATCACCCGGGCGACCGCAAGCTGGCCTTCGACCGACTCGCCACGCGCCTCGAAATAAACCGCAGTGGCGATGCAATTGGCTTCTTCGCTCAGCGGCGCGCCAGTCGAATAGCGGTCGGCGAGCGCGTACAGCGGCCAGCCGCCCTTGTAGAGCCAGGCAGCCTCACGGTCGATCGACCGGGCGAGACTGGCGCTGACCGACGCCGCCGGCAAGGCTGCGGCAATCGAGCTCGTCGCCGCGGTCGAAACCGCGCCCAGCGGCCGAGCGCTGGAATTGGTGTCGAGCGATTTGACCGCCGCCGACACGTTGAGGGCCGAGAAATCCTGCGCGCGCGCCTCGGCCGAGCCGAACGCGAGCATCAACACTCCCACGGCCGCGGACGCGCCGCGACCCCCGATAAGTCCAACCAATTCACTTTCCCTCTAGTGGCGGGCGATCCTCCGGCACCGCTCGGCGCGTATTCGCCAATCTGCGGAGGATCGTCCGTCTTGCCCTGGAGCCCGGCGCCTTGGCCTTGGGCTCGCTCGCTCTCAAAGTCGTGAGAACCAGATATGGGATGGATTAAACGAGTCCTAGTCATTCATCGGTGAACCGTGCGGGCAAAGGGATGGAATCCGGAACGCTTTCAATTCATTCAGTTTTCCAGGATTTTGGCGCAATTTTGGCTCGCTTCATCGGCCCTTTGCCTCGACTCGTCGCCTTAGCTACGAATCGTGCCAGCAGGAGCGTCCCAATATGGCCCACTGGCTGATGAAGTCCGAACCCGAATCCTATGGCTGGGACGACCTGGCCAGGGACGGCGCGACCGAATGGGACGGCGTCCGCAACCCGACGGCGCGGA
>Ga0207711_10005724_pt1 | contig 10487 bp, 11 predicted proteins | sample KBSS34metaG_FD_184401 | JGI IMG/M metagenome (GOLD analysis project Ga0207711, IMG submission 184401) | Switchgrass rhizosphere microbial communities from Kellogg Biological Station, Michigan, USA - KBS S3-4 metaG (SPAdes) (version 2) | ecosystem: Host-associated > Plants > Roots > Rhizosphere...
CGGCTACGCCGAAAAAGATCATGACCGGCCAGTAAGCTGTGATCGGGCTGCCGACAGTCGGCTCTGTTGTAGTCGTAACCGCCTGAAGAAGCATCATTCTGTCGAGATTCCAGCGGGAAAGAACCTGAGACGTTGATAACGGGAAAATAGTAAGCGCCGCGTAAATCGTTGTCAACGAGACTTTCTATTCACATGAATGTAACTTGATAGCAAGGTGAAGTTAAGACACCGGACATATCCTACGCCGTTCGCGTGGTTCACCTCTTAAACGAAAGACAAGAAACAATTCAAGGAACAAGCCCATGAAGCTTTGCTTAGTTGCTCTAATTCTACTTTGCGCCGTTACAACCGTCCGCGCCCAGGAAATGGGGACAAAAACTCCGGCCGATACGCCGGAAACAACCGTGAGCGAACGCGTGCGGGTTCTCGAGGCAGAGCTCGAACGCCAAAACACGAAGCTCGATCAACTGCAAAAAACCATTTCCGAGCAACAGGCCGCGATCCAGGCTTTGCTCGAGAAATTGTCTTTAGAAAAATTGCCTTTAAAAGCGCCTCCTCCTGAAACTCCCGCTCCGGCCACCGTCGCAGAAACACAAGCGCCCAGTGTCGAACAACGCCTCACCAAACTCGAAGGCCAAACTTTAAAGATCGGCCCGGTTCGTTTCAGCGGCGACTTCCGCCTCCGTTTTGACGGCACCTTCCGCTCCGCCACCGAACCGCCCGATCCGCCAGTCGACCACGTTCAAAACGCGCGCGCGCGTTACCGCCTGCGCCTGAACTTCGACACGGACATTCACCCGAACCTGAGTTTCCACGGCCAGCTCGCCACCGGTCCCGCAAACAACCCGCTTTCTACCAACCAGGACTTTACGTCCATCACGTTGCGCGCGCCCTTTATGTTGAGCGAAGCGTGGATCGAGTATCGCCCGACGAAGTCGATCCAGCTCCAGGGCGGCCGCGTGCAAAGCATCTTTGCCGACAATTCCCGTTTTCTGTTCGACGACGACGTTCGCTTCAACGGCTTCAACGAACGCTACACCGCATCGCTGAAACCTAACGGCGCACACGTAAGCAGTGTTGAGTTTCGCGCCGGGCAATACATCCTCTCGACACCGAACGTCGCCGTAATCCAGCCGAACAGTCCACTCGCACGAGCGGGTGAAGTCGTCGGCACCGCGGGGCGATCGGCGACTCTCTTTCACCAGGGCTTTTTGGTGAACCAGAAGTTCGGCGAGAAATGGACCAGTCAGGCCGGCGCCGATATCCAGATTTATAACCACCCGAACCAGATCCAGTTAGCTTCAACAAACGACGGCCTCGTGCTGTTGCTGCAACCGGGACTCGGCCTCGCGCTTTCGGGTCCATTGGCCGGAACCGGCAACGCGACGACCACTCCAGGCGGCGTGATCTACACCGCGCCCGGATTTCAGGTGCTGCGACTCACCTATCGTCTCAGTCACGCAGGCTTCACGCGCGGCGATCACTCGTTTCCGATCACGTTCAACCTGCAAGCTGCGCGTAACGTCGCTACCGGCCTGAACGAACGCGACGCAATGCTCGCGGCGCTGCAGGTCGGCCGCATTACGAAGCGCGGCGACACGGCGTTTCTTTACGTGTTTGCGATCAAAGGCGCGAACTCGATGATCTCGCAAGTGACAGACGATGACCTCGGCACGAACACCGGCGTCAACATTCGCACGAACCATTTCCGTTTCGAGTACGGGCTCTCGCGCAAGGTAACGTTTCAGAGCCTGTTCTTCGTGCAGCAGTCATTGCGTCGCAGCGGACAGTTTCCAAACTTCTTCGTACCGCTCGGAGACTTCGCGCCGACGACTTACCGCGTGCAGCAGCAGCTAGTATTTAATTTCTGAGGAACCGGTTAGAGGATGCGTTTGGCGAGACCTTTGATGCCGTTTTCTTTTTCCGGTTTGATGATGTGGGTGATGTTGCAATGACCACGCGGCTCGCTGCCGCTCGGATAAGTCATCCGTGATTTCACGGGACACGACGGCGTCGCGAGTAAACCGCTGGCGGGATCGATCACCACTGTGACGGTCGGAACTGCGGGAGTCGATTCGCCGGCAGGAGCAGCAGCGGTTTCAGTAACTGCTTCAGTCGCCGGCGCTGAGTCGTTCTCACTTCGATTGCGAACGGTGTGTGTCGCTTCCTGGCGACTTCTTCTTCAACGTGCGTCGTATCGGTTGCCTGCTGACGCTGGCGCACGAGTTTTTGCGTCGTCAGAGCGAAGACGACACCAAACACCACCAACGCAAGCGCAACATACCAGTGCCAACCTGCGCCTCGGCGTCTCTGAACAACTACATCTTCAACGGAACTTGTTTGCGCGCGCTGTGCTCGCGGCCGGGGAGGCGGGGGCGGAGAAACGCGCTGCTTATGACGTGAGATCAACTGCTCGTAAGCTTCGTTGATCTCTTTCAACTTCTCCTGCGCTTTTTCCTGTAGACGCGGATCGTGCAGAAAGCGATCGGGATGCCAAACCTTGGCCAGGTCCCGATGTGCTGCTTTCAATTCACGATCTGAAACGCCGGGTTTTACTCCCAGCACGTCGTAGGCCCAGCCAGGTTCTGTGCTCAATTATTTCCTCTTAAGACAAGATCTCCGCCAACCTTTTAACTCCGCCCATCAGGTCATGCGCGCTCGGCACGGGCACGCCCATGTACTGCATCACAGCTACCACGATGAACCCGAGCACGATGCTCGTGACTATCGTTTTCACCAGCGCAGCCCCAAGCTGAGTCAAAAACGTCGACGCAGATCGAACAAATCGTTTAATTCTTCTCATTGTGATCTCCCCAGACTGCTAATCGTTTCGGTCGAAACCAACTTTCTGAGGACCTTCCGGGGCCGTCGGGGAAGAGAACGAGGGCAAAACTCGGCGACTATTATGGCACTGGTCACGCGTGCTGGCAACAGCGTTTTTCAAGTTTTATCTGCTGAAATAACAGGGGTTTTAGGCAGGTGGATGGTAAACGTACTTCCTTTCCCGAGTTCAGACTCGACCGTTACCTCACCGCCGTGCAGAAGCGCGAGGTGCTTGACGATAGCGAGACCCAAACCAGTGCCGCCCAGCTCGCGGGAACGCGCCCGATCGACGCGGTAAAAACGCTCGAACAGACGTTCCAGATGCTGCGCCGGAATGCCGTCGCCATCGTCAGTCACGAGGATGCGGTCGCGTGTTCCCGGTTCATGGCTGATCGAGACCGTGCCGTTTTGAGGGCTGAACTTGATGCCGTTATCGATGAGGTTGGTGAGCATCTGTTCCAGCCGGCGAGAATCAGCCTGGACCATCACGCCGGGCGCGACATTATTTTCGAGCGTCACCCCGCGCGCCTCCGCCTGGGCCGCAAGTGAAGCGCACACGTCGTCAACGACCGCATGCAGCTCAACCGGCTTTGCTCGCAGTTGCACGTTGCCGCCTTCGATCGCCGTCAGCTCGAGAATGTCGTCGATGAGGCCGTGCATGCGTGAGGCGTTTTTACGAATGATGGAAAGAAAGCGCTGGCAGCTTTCCGGATCTTCCTTCGCGCCGGTTTCGAGTGTCTCGACAAACGCGAGGATCGACGTGAGCGGCGTGCGCAGCTCGTGCGAGACATTGGAGAGAAATTCCTGGCGCACGAGCTCGAGGCGTTCGGTGCGAGTGATGTCGAAAAAGACGCCGAGTGCACCCTCCGCGCCATTACCGTTGACGTTACCGATCGGCACGACGCGTAGATCGAACACCTGCCGGTCCGGTCCATGCGTTTCCACTTTTACGCCCGTGACTTCGTTGCCTTTCAGGCCATCGAGAAACGCGCTGTAGATCGCCGGATTGCGTGTCAGCTCAGTGAGACGTTGTGATTTGAGTCTAGTGGTGGAGGCGCTGAAGAGTTTGTGCGCGGCCGGGTTCGAGGCGACGACGCGCATGTCTTTGTCGACGACGAGGAGACCCTCGCGCATGCCGCTGAGTGTTGCTTCGAAGAGTGTGCCCACAGCCAGGAGTTCATCCGCCTTATTCCCCTCCCTTTGTTCTTGCGGTTGGTCGTTGTCGCGAGTCGAAAGAAACACCCAAACGCCCACGGCTAACAACAAGAAGACAAAAATTAGACGGACGTAAACGGACGAGATGACAAGAGAGAGAGCTGTGAGGACTATACACGATGAAATCAGGACTGTTTGCCGCCTGAACACAAGATCACCTGCAACCGACGAACCGATAACCCACTCCGACTACAGTCTCGATGCAATCGCCACACTTGTCGAGCTTCTGTCGCAGGCGGCGAATATGCACGTCGAGCGTGCGCGCATCGCCATAGTAACTGTAACCCCAGACACTATCCAGCAACTGTTGCCGCGTCACCACACGATCCGCGCTCCGCGCGAGGACTGACAACAATGTGAACTCTTTGTTCGTCAGTTTCACTTTCGCGCCGTCGCAGAGCACGCGGATGTCGTCGAAGTCGATCGTCAGATGATCGTCTTCGTAAGTTTTGCCCAGCGTTTCGTCGGCGCGCCGCATCACCGCGCGCACGCGAGCGAGCAGCTCACGCACCGAGAAAGGCTTCGTAATGTAGTCGTCGGCGCCGAGATCGAGACCCGTCACGCGATCTGATTCCGACGTCTTCGCCGTCAACATGATGATCGGCGTGCGACGCGTCGCGGGCTCGCGCCGCAGGCGGCGGCACAGCTCGATCCCGCTCATCCCGGGCAACATCAGGTCGAGAATAATCAGCCGTGGCGAATCCCGCTCGTTCAACGCCGCGGCGAGGCCGGCTTCTCCGGTCGGCGCGGTAACAGCCGGGAGCCCTTCGCGTTCGAAGTTGTACTTCAAACTCTCGGAGATGTCGGCGTCATCCTCGATGATCAGGATTGGGCGGGTCATGATTAGTTGCTGTGTTTGATAAACGCCGCTTCCGCCATGTAGACGGTCAGTTCGCAAATGTCGGTGACGTAATCGCCGATGCGCTCGAGGTGCTTGGCCACAAACAGCAGTCGCGCGTCGCGCGTCGCGGTCGCGGGTTCGGTCACCATCAACTCGATCAACCGATGAAACGTGTGATTGTAGAGATCGTTGATTTCAGTGTCGCTCTCGATGACCTGGCGCGCCGTAACCGCGTCGTTGGAAGTGAACGCATCGAGCGCCGCGCGCAACATCTTCAACGCGTGTTCTGCCATGCGGCTCAGGTCGAGCACTGATTTGAGCTCCGGCTCGTTGTTCAAATCGATAGCCGTGCGCGCGATGTTACAGGCGTGATCGGCGATGCGTTCGAGCACCGGAGCCATCTTTGCGACCGAGATGACAAAACGCAGGTCGCGCGCGGCCGGCTGGCGCAAGGCCATGATGTCGATGCATTGGCGATCGATCTCCACTTCCAGGTGGTCGACTTGATCGTCGTGATCGAGCACTTCGCGCGCGACTTCGCTGTCGCGTTCGGTAAGCGCGTACATCGCGCGTTCGAGAGCCTGCTCCGCTTCGCCGCCGAGCAGCAACACGCGGTCGCGCAACGAGCTCAATTCGTCGTCGAGATGACGATGTAGATCCATAGACTTGCTAATTATCCAAACCTTCCCGTGATGTAATCTTCAGTCAACTTTTCATTCGGCGCCGTGAACATCTTCTCAGTCGAATTGACTTCGATCAACTTGCCCAGCAGGAAGAACGCAGTCGTGTCGGAAACACGCGCTGCCTGTTGCATGTTGTGGGTGACGATCACGATCGTGTACTGCTTCTTCAAGTCGAAGATCAACTCTTCGATCTTTGACGTCGCGATGGGATCGAGCGCGGAGGCCGGTTCGTCCATCAACAGCACTTCCGGACGGATCGCGAGCGCGCGCGCGATGCACAGCCGCTGTTGTTGTCCGCCAGAAAGACTCAGCGCCGAGGTCTTGAGACGGTCTTTTACTTCGCTCCACAGCGCGGCGTCTTTCAGCGCCTGTTCCACGCGGCCGGCGAGCTCCGAGCTGCTGCTGGTGACACGGTTGATTCGCAAGCCGTAAGCGACGTTGTCGAAGATCGACTTCGGAAACGGGTTCGACTTTTGAAACACCATTCCGACGCGCCGGCGCAGCTCGACGACGTCCGTGCCGGGCGCGTAAATGTCGTGGTCGTCAATCAAGACCTGGCCGGCGACGCGTGTGCCGGGAATCACGTCGTTCATGCGATTGAGCGTGCGCAGGAAAGTCGACTTGCCGCAACCGGACGGGCCGATGAAGGCCATCACGATGCGTTCCGGAATCTCAATGGAGATGTTGTGCAGCGCCTGCACTCGTCCGTAGAAAAAGTTGAGATCGCGCACCGCAACTTTCTTCGCCGTGCCCGCCTCATCAGCTCCACGCAGGGGACGCCGATCCCGTATTTGAATTTTCGGTGGTTCGGTTTGCACCGGCATAACGCCTAAAACTTCTTCCTGGTCAAAATACGCACGACAATATTTATGCTTAGCACCAACGTCATCAGCACGAGCGTCGCGGCCCACGCTTGCGCGTGCCACTCGTCATACGGCGAGATCGCGTAGTTGTAGATCTGCACCGTGAGCGACGCGATCGGTTCGTTCAGCGACGAGGGAAAAAACCGGCTGCCGAACGCGGTGAACAACAGCGGCGCGGTTTCACCCGAGACGCGCGCGATCGCGAGCATCGCTCCGGTCGCGATCCCCGGCGCGGCCGCTGGAATCACCACGCCCAACGTCACGCGCCATTGCGGCGCCCCCAAAGCGAGCGCGCCTTCGCGCAAACTGTGCGGCACGAGTTTCAACATCTCTTCCGTCGTGCGCGCCACGATCGGCACCATGATCAGCGCGAGCGCAACTCCGCCCGCGAGCGCCGAGAAGTGCTTCATCGGCAGCACGAGAATCGCGTAGACGAAAACACCGGTCACGATCGACGGAATACCCGTCAACGTGTCGACGATGAATCGCACCGCGCCGCCAAAGCGTCCGCGGCCGATTTCAGAGAGATAAACTCCGACGCAGATCCCGAGCGGCAACCCGATACCCGAAGCAAGCAGCAGCAGCACGAGCGAACCAATGATCGCATTCCCGATACCGCCGCCTTCGCCAACCGGCCGCGGGCTGTCAGTCAAAAATTGAAAATTGAGCGAGCCGATTCCCTGCCACGCGATGTGCGACAGGATGATCAACAACGCGCCGACCGCGAGCAGCGTGCACAACGCAGTCATCGCAGTCATGAATGCGCTGTTCGCGCGGCGTATGTAGTCGCTGTTGTTCATCAGGCCGCCCTGCCGACTCCGCCCGTTTTTCGCGTCACGTTCCAGACCAGCACGCGCGCGATGCCGTTGACGATGAAAGTGACGAGAAACAAGATCAGTCCGAGCTCGACGAGCGCGCTCAAATAGAGATCGCCGGTCGCCTCGGTAAACTCGTTCGCGATCGCGGACGCGATCGTGTACGACGGATCAAACAGCGAGGGGCTGATTTGCGCCCGGTTGCCGATCACCATCGTCACCGCCATCGTCTCGCCGAGTGCGCGACCGAGCCCGAGAATGACGGCGCCCGCGATGCCCGGGGCGCCGTTTACCAACACCACACGAATCATCTCCCACTTGGTAGCGCCCAGCGCCAGCGCGGCTTCACGCTGCGAACCCGGTACGGCCGCGAGCACGTCGCGCACCACCGCCGAGATAATTGGCGTGACCATGATGGCCAGAATGATTCCTCCTGTGAGCAAGCCAATACCAGTGATCTGTCCTTTGAAGAGCGGCAACCATCCGAAAGCGCTCGCGAGTGCCGGATCGATGTAATTTCTGAGAAACGGAGCCAGCACAAAGATTCCCCACAGGCCGTACACCACTGAAGGAATCGCCGCGAGCAGCTCAACCAAAAACCCGACCGGTCGCGAGATGTAATGCGGCGCCTGCTCGACCAGGAAGATCGCAATACCCAATGAAAACGGAACGCTGATCAAGAGCGCGATCAGCGACGAAGCCACGGTGCCGTAAATAAACGGCAACGCGCCAAAATCACCCTTGACCGGATCCCATCGCTGGCTGGTCAAAAACCCAAAGCCAAACTGGCGAATCGAAGCCATCGAATCAGCGGTCAGCGCCGCGACCATCGCGACGACGATTCCGACCATCAACAGCGCGACGCCGAGCATGAGCACACGAAAGACTGCGTCGCCCGTGTTTCCCGTCGGCGAAAGCGCGCGCCGCCAGGTCGAACCCTGTCCAACAAAAGCCAGTCCCTCGTTTTCGCGAACCGCGCTCATCTCATCAACTCTGCCGCAGCGGTGTTCCTCCGGCGGTAATCGAATTGATCTTCGCTTCCGCGCGTTTCACGATGTCGGCGGGCAACGGCGCGTACAGCAATTCTTTCGCGAAGGCTTCGCCGTCGTGTAGTCCCCACCAGAGAAAATCAACGAGCGCCTTGCCCTTCGCCTGATCTTTCTGATCTTTGTAGACGAGAATGTAGGTGTAACTCGCTATCGGATAAGCCTGAGCGCCGGTTGCATTCGTGATCGACACGCGCAGGTCGTCCGGCATACTGGCTGCCGAAGCTGCGGCCGCTGCGATTACCGAATCGATCGAAGGCTCGATGAAACTACCGGCGGAGTTCTTGATGTGGGCCACGGGCAGTTTGTTCTGCACCGCGTAGGCGAGCTCGACGTAGCCGATCGTGTTGGGCGTGTTTTTGACCTGGCCGGTGACGCCTTCATTACCTTTGCCGCCGAGACCGACCGGCCAACTCGGCGACGTGCCCGTTCCCACCTTCTCCTTCCACTCGGCACTGACTTTCGATAGATAGTCAGTGAACACCGCCGACGTTCCGCTGCCATCCGAACGATGGACCACCGTGATATTGCCTCCCGCTAACGTGACGCCCGGATTGTCGGCGGCGATTCTCGCGTCGTTCCACTTCGTCACTTTTCCGAGAAAGATGTCGGCGACGACGTCGGGTGAAAAACGCAGCGCCTGACTTACGCCGCTGAGGTTGTAAGTAATCACGACCGCGCCCAGCACTGTCGGCACGTGGAGTATCTCGCCCGGCGCCGCTTTGAGATCTTCATCCTTCATCGGCGAGTCTGAGGCGCCGAAGTCTACGGTCTGTTCCTTGATCTGCTTGATGCCGCCGCCCGAGCCGATCGACTGGTAATCGATCTTTACGTTCGTATGCAGCTTGCCGTATTCACTGAGCCATTTTTGATAAAGCGGGTTTGGGAAAGTCGCGCCTGCGCCTTGCAGACTGACGTTGCCGCCCGCGGCTGGGCCACCACCCGGATTACAAGCCACTGACGCGACGAGAATCGCGAAGGCGCAAACGGATGCAAGCAGTCGCAGGCTGACGTGGGAAACAGACATTTAGAATCTCCTGTGCTGGTCGGGCTGATTTCCAGAGCGATTTGCAAAAGCCAATGTAGGCAGCCGGTGTTACATCGGACTGAACTGCGTCTGAACTCTCAGTTAACAGCAGCGGCAGGGCCAACGGTTTTTACCGGGTTTTGGCGGTCAACAAGCGATAACCGACGTTGACCATCGTCTCGATGTGCAGCCCGAAGTCCGAGAGCTTCGCCCGCAAACGATAGATGTAAACGTGGAGGCTCTCGGAGTTCAGCGGCTTGTTGCTGCCCCAGACCGAGGTCCAAAGATCCTCGGCCGTGACGATGCGGTCGGGAGTGCGCGTCAGTCGCGAGAAGATCAAAAACTCCGTGCGCGGCAGCTTGATCGCATGGCCGCCGCACGCGGCGTAGTAGTTCTTGTGCTCCACCCGCAGGAAGCCGTCGTCGTAAACATCATCGGCGACGACTCCCGGATTCTGCTGCTCGATCAACGACATTTCTTGCAGTGACATATTCACCTACCGCGTTAGAAGTTGTAGCGAAGCGCAAACTGAATCTGGCGATTCGTTCCGAGACCTACCGTGCGCTCGACTGTTTGCCGCAACAGACCGAAGGTGCCGCCCGCGAACGATGGAGTGAACCCGCTGCCCGGTTGCAATCCGCTCGCGAGAACACCGGCGGAAGTGATCGTCGGCAATGCGTTGTTCAGCGTGGTGGACGGAAGAGCGAAGTTTGTCTTGTTGAAGATGTTGAAGATTTCCGTGCGAAACTCGATGTTCGAAGATTCAGTCAGACGAAATCGTTTGTTGAGCACGAGATCGAATTGCGTAAAGCCAGGTCCACGCAAAGCGTTTCGCGGCAAGTCGCCGAAAGCGCCGGGCAACGGAGCCGAGAACGCGGCCGGGTTGATCAAGCTGCGATCGTTGTTGAGATAAGGATCGACGCCCGGGATCAGGTTCGGCCGCCGCACGTTGCGCGAGGCGCCGCCGCCCGGAGTGTTGACCACGCCGATGAAACCCAGCGGAAGCGGGTTCGCGGCGTTGATGGTTCCGGGAAGCTGGGCCACGAAACCGTTCGCCACGGTCGTCGCGACACCGTTGATCGTCACCGGACAAGTCGCCTGCACGCATTGAATGACCACGTCAGGACGCGTGATGCCGACCTCGATCGGAAGACCACTGCGCGCGTTTACGATA
>Ga0207711_10005727_pt1 | contig 10484 bp, 8 predicted proteins | sample KBSS34metaG_FD_184401 | JGI IMG/M metagenome (GOLD analysis project Ga0207711, IMG submission 184401) | Switchgrass rhizosphere microbial communities from Kellogg Biological Station, Michigan, USA - KBS S3-4 metaG (SPAdes) (version 2) | ecosystem: Host-associated > Plants > Roots > Rhizosphere >...
AAGGCGTTCTTCTTCGTGAATGTGGAGTTGCTGCATGCATTGACCAGCACTCTGGTCTCACGAACGGTGTATACGCAACAGGCTCGGCAGGGATTGTTCCGCTATGCCACGGGCGCAAGGAACACTCCGGCGGGCGCGGCCGGCGCGTCGGTGGATGCAAACGGAAACCCGATTGTACCGATCAGCACCTACGACATCGTCGCGAACGATCCGTTCCATAAGGGGCTGGATCCAGCGATGAAGAGCTTCCTTGGCCTGGCTCCGCTGCCGAACACATTCCAGTCAGGCGACGGTCTGAACACTGCGGGATACAACTGGGTGGCCCCTGCGACGGACAAGCAGGTGGATGTGACGTTCAAGATCGACTACCGGTTCAATGAGAAGAACTCAATGTATTTTCGCTGGGTTTCGGGTCATCAGAACACGTTTGCCGATTCGACGAACTCCGGCCTGCAGACGTTCCCTGGACTTCCGGCGGTGGTCAATACCTACAGGACGCCACGGAACTTCGCGTTCAATTACCGGTGGGCCCCCACGCCGACGCTGGTCAACGAGTTTGTTGTCGGTATGAACCGCTTCGGATACAAGTTTGAGAACCCGGCGGTTGCCTCGGCCCAGAAGACGCCGTTTAATCCTAATAATTCCATTACTGCGCCACTGAACTCCTATCTTGGCAACAATCGTTTCCTGACGACGATTCAGCTGGTGGACAACGTTACGATGGTGCGCGGTGCGCATGTCTTCAAGACGGGCATCAACTTCCGCTACGGACGCGAGATCGATCAGCGCGGCTCGATCGGCTCATTGAATGCGATTCCGCAGGTTACGTTCTCGACGAGCTCGAACCCGGTGAACACGGCTCAGTATAAGACGCCTTCGACGGGCATTAATACCAGCAACGATCAGCCAAATCTCTACAGCGCGATCAACGACCTGTTGGGGCGTGTGGGATCGCTGCAGGCGGGGTATGTGGCGCAGCCCGACTTGGCGGCGTTCAAGCCGGCTGGAACGGTGAACAATATGGATCACCGCTGGCCGGAGTATGACTTCTACGTGCAGGACACATGGAAGGCGCTGCCAAATCTGGTACTGGACTTCGGACTGCGATTGGATGCGCGGCAGGCTCCGAATCTGCACAGCTTCCCCGGACTTGTTCCGAATCAGTCGGTGAACTACGGAACGCCGCTGACCAAGACTCTGCAGTTCGTGCATGGGCCGTTCATGGATAACCGCTGGACGAACTTCGGTCCTTCGATAGGTTTCGCATGGGATCCGCTGAAGGACGGCAAGACTTCCATCCGCGGCAACTTCCGCATGGCGTTTGATCGCATTAATTCGTTCTCGTTCTCGTCGTCGGTCTTCCAGGGCATGCCGGGACTGACGTATCAGGTTACAAACTCGACGATCGGGCAGGACAACTTCACAACCGGAACGGCTGGCATGCGTGCGGCGAACTGGGCTCCTCCGGCTCCGACGGCTACTCCGCTCGCCCTGACGACTCCTCCGGCCTACAGCTTGAATACGCTGACGGTTTCGGATCCGAGCATGCAGACCCCCACAGTTTCGATGTGGGGCCTGAGCATCCAGCGGGAGCTGATCAAGAACACGGTGTTCACGATGACCTACATCGGCAACCACGGGACCCACCTGTATGGAGGCTACGATAGCAACCAGGCTGAGATCTTCTCGAACAACTTCCTTACAGCCTTCCAGCAGGTTCAGGCGGGCCAGGACAGCCCGTTGATGACCCAGATCATCTCTTCGGATACACGTCGGCAGACGGGCGAGAGCGGAACGAAATTCATCCAACGCAACTACGCGTCGAACCTGAGCACCAATAACGTCGCCGGACTGGCCACTTCGCTGGCGACGAGACTGCAGAATGCGACGACGGCTAATCCAAACGGGGTGCCGCTGGTGGTTTCTTCGGGCCTGCCGGCGAGCTTCTTCAAGCCGTACTCGCAGTACCTGGGCGGTATGTACGTCCTGCAGTCGCGAGACTACTCGAACTACAACGGCCTGCAGATGCAGATGGAAAAGCGGTTTTCTCAGGGCTTCCTGGTAACGGTGAATTACACGTATTCGAAGTCGCTGGATACGCGCTCCTACGATCCGGCGTTCACGCTGGTCGCGACGGGAAGTTCGCAGTCAGCTGCGGGCACGCCGTTCGACTACCGCAAGCCGAGCCTGAACTATGCGGCGGCGGACTTCGACAACACGCACGTGGTGAATGGCTACTATGTGCTGGACATGCCGTTCGGACATGGACGTAAGTTCGGCTCGCAGTGGAATCGTGGTCTGGACTGGATTGCCGGTGGCTGGCAGATATCGGGTGACGGATACTGGCAGTCGGGTCGTCCCCTGACGATCTTTGCCGGATCGAATACGTATGGAAGCTCCGTACAGACGCCCGCGTCGTGCGATCACTGCGACGCGCACATGGGCAAGGTTCACACAGAGATCGTCGGCGGCGTTCAGCAGACGTTCTTCCTTACACCCGAGCAGCGTGCGAAGTTCTACATCCCGGCGGCCGGGCAGTTCGGCAATACGGGACGCAACTGGCTGCGCCAGAATGCGACCTGGAGCATGGATGCCAACCTTTCCAAGTCGTTCCGAACGTGGAAGGAGCAGTATCTGCAGCTTCGGTTCGAGGTACAGAACGTGATGAACACGAGGTCGTATGACACGATGGGGTCGCAGTTGATCACGTCGACGGTCTTCGCGCGCTTGAATGCAGCAACGGACGGCGTAACGAACAGCTCGCCTCGACGGGCGCAGCTGGCCGCGAAGTACGTCTTCTAAGTGTGCAGAGAGAGACAAAGGGCGCGCGGTCAGTCCGCGCGCCCTTTTCTTTTGCAGAGTAATAATTTGTTCCTATTTGGTTGCGAATTACGCGCGCTCGACGATGACCGCAGTTCCGTACGCGAGAACTTCGGTGACGCCCTGCATCAGCTCATTGGCGTCATAGCGCGCGGAGATGATGGCGTTAGCGCCATGTTCGGCGGCGTGTTGCATCATCATGGCGAAGGCATCCTGGCGGGTCTTTTCGCAGAGTTGCGAAAGGATAGTGATGTTGCCGCCGATGACCGTCTGGAGGCCGGCACCGATAGTGCCGAAGATCGAGCGCGAGCGGACAACGATCCCGCGCACGACACCCAGATTACGAACCACCCGATAGCCCGGCAGTTCAAGCGCGGTGGTGACCATGGTGGCATCGAAGATGGTTGGGGCTGGCGGATACGAGGACATATCGATCTTTACTCCGTTGTGCCAGAATTTGTGTTCGTCTGCGGGCAGAGCGATTCTATGCCTTGTTGCGGAGCCGGTCGAGGAGATTTGTAACTGCGCCGGTGTCGATGGTGTGCGCCGCAAGATCTACGCCAGCACGAATTGTCGGAGCGAGATCGGCTGCGACGAGGACAGCTGCAGCGTTAAGCAAAACGATGTCGCGCCGAGGCCCGGGCGCTCCAGCGAAGATATCGGTGAGGATAGCCGCATTGGCCTGGGCATCGTCCCCAATCAGGGCCTCGATCGGAGAGCGGGAGATGCCTACCTCTTCCGGCGTGAAGATGGAGTGGGTCACTACGCCGTTGCGCACCTCGGCGAGTTGAGTAGGGCCGGAGATGGAGATCTCGTCAAGACCCCGCGTCGTGCCGTCGGGATATTCGGCTGCGCCGTGAACGACGAAGGCGTGACGTGTTCCCAGCAGAGCCATGGTCTTAGCGACCAGGGGGACAGCGTGCGGGGCGTAGACGCCCATGACCTGCGCGGAGGCTCCGGCGGGATTCGTGAGCGGTCCCAGAAGGTTGAATACGGTCCGGACGCCAAGCGCCTTGCGGACGGGCATGACGGCCTTCATTGCCGGATGCAGGCTAGGCGCATGGAGAAAGGCAAAGCGATGCCGGCGGATAGAATCTGCCGCCTCGTCGGGAGTGAGGCCTACAGGTATGCCAAGAGCCTCAAGAACATCGGCCGATCCGCACTGGGAAGTGATGGCCCTGTTGCCGTGCTTGGCGACGGAGGCTCCAGCGGCGGCCGCCACCAGAGCGGACGCGGTAGAGATGTTGAAGGTGCGACTACCGTCTCCGCCTGTCCCACAGGTATCGACGAGAACTGCCTGCTCCGCCGCGCTAAGTGAGATGGGCGTAACGGCGGAGCGCATGGTATCCACGAAGCCCGCAACCTCTTCGGGTGTCTCTCCGCGCGAGGCCAGGGCTCCCATGAGCGCGGCGATCTCTATGTCGCTGAGCGAGCCCGAAAGAATCTGTTGAAGCAGATCGCGGGCCTGCGCACGGCTCAGGGATGCGCGCCCCTCAATGACGTGCTTGAGATGTAGCTGTGGGGGCATTCATATCAAGGGTAGCAGGCTGCAGTGAAGCTTAGCTTGACACACCGTCTTGGGAGCCGTTGAGGTTGAATCCGGTTACCCGTCCGGAACTGGCGAAAATTTTAATGAAAAGACTGCGATAACCGCACGATTGTTCGAGTTACGCATTGCGGGTCTTCGTTTTGCTCCGCTACACTTTTCGCGCGGGCGAAATTCAGAAGACACCTATGAAAATTCACGAGTACCAGGCAAAAGAGATTCTGCGCAAGTATGGTGTGCCGGTTCCGAGCGGCGAGATGGTTCAGACGCTTGAAGAGGCAGACAGGGCCGCCAAAGACCTTTTCGATAAGGGCAACGCGGTAGTGGTGGTTAAGGCGCAGATTCATGCCGGAGGCCGCGGCAAAGGCGGCGGCGTGAAGGTGGTGAAGTCGCTTGACGATGCCTCGAAGGCGTCGAAGGCGATCCTCGGCATGCAACTGGTGACGCACCAGACAGGGCCGCAGGGCCAGAAGGTGCAGCGCCTGCTGATCGAAGAGGGGTCGGCGATCGACCGCGAGCTCTACCTCGGCATCGTGCTGGATCGTGCGACTGGGCGGCTGGTGTTTATGGCTTCTCAGGCAGGCGGAATGGAGATCGAGCAGGTAGCGCACGATACTCCGGAGAAGATCTACAAGGAGCACATTGATCCGGCGATTGGCCTGCAGGCTTACCAGGCACGCAAGCTGGCGTTCAAGCTGGGGCTGAAGCCAACACAGATTAACGACGCAGTGAAGTTCATGTTGGGGCTGTACAAAGCCTTCATCGAGACGGACTCGACTCTGATGGAGATCAATCCTTTCATCACGACGAAGGATGGCAAGCTGCTTGCGTTGGACTGCAAGATTAACTTCGACGACAACGCGATGTTCCGCCATAGAGACCTCAAGGAACTGCGCGATATGGCAGAGGAAGACCCGCTTGAGGTTGAGGCTTCCAAATTTGCTCTGAACTACATCAAGCTGGATGGTTCGATTGCCTGCATGGTGAACGGCGCCGGTCTGGCGATGGCCACCATGGACATCATCGAGTATGCCGGCGGCAAGGCGGCGAACTTCCTCGATGTAGGTGGCGGAGCAAACCAGGAGCAGATTGAGAACGCGTTCGGAATTCTGCTGAGTGATCCGAATGTGAAGGCGATCTTCATCAATATCTTCGGCGGCATTTTGCGTGTGGATGTCCTGGCGACGGCTGTGGTGGCAGCGGCGAAGAAGCTGAATGTACAGCTTCCGATCATCCTGCGGCTTGAGGGCACAAACGTTGAAGAAGGCCGCAAGATCCTGAAGGATTCTGGGCTGAAGTTCGAAGTGGGCGCAACGATGAAGGAAGCTGCTGATCTTGCAGTAGCCGCTGCGAAAGGTGGTAAGTAATGGCAGTTCTGGTCGATAAAAATACGCGGCTGATCGTGCAGGGAATAACAGGTCGTGAGGGCACCTTCCACGCAAAGGCTTGCCAGGAGTACGGAACAAAGGTCGTTGGCGGTGTAACGCCCGGCAAAGGCGGCACGACGCATGAGGGCTGGCCGGTCTTCAATACCGTTGAAGAGGCCGTGAAGGAGACGGGCGCGAATGTGTCGGTCATCTTTGTGCCTCCACCGTTTGCTGCGGACGGTATTCTCGAGGCCACAACTGCGGGGCTCCCACTTGTGATCTGCATCACCGAGGGCATTCCGGTGCTGGACATGGTGAAGGCGTGGGAGGTCGTGCGGCAGTCGAAGACACGGCTGATCGGGCCGAACTGCCCGGGCGTAATCTCTCCGGGCAAGGCGAAGGTCGGTATCATGCCGGGCCGGATTCACAAGGAAGGTACCGTCGGTATCGTTTCCAAGTCGGGCACGCTTACGTATGAGGCCGTATACCAGCTGACGACGCGCGGCATCGGGCAGTCCACGGCGATCGGTATCGGCGGAGACCCGATCATCGGGACAACGCACATCGATGCTCTCAAACTCCTGAACGAGGATCCGGAGACGGAAGCAATCATCATGATTGGTGAGATCGGCGGCTCCGCAGAAGAGGCCGCCGCGAAGTACATCAAGGAGAATGTGAAGAAGCCTGTGGTGGGCTTTATCGCGGGGCAGACGGCTCCTCCGGGACGCCGAATGGGCCATGCGGGCGCGATCATCTCGGGCGGTGAGGGTACGGCTGCCGAGAAGATGAAGGCTATGTCTGAAGCCGGAATTACGGTGGTGAAGTCGCCTGCTGAGATCGGCGATGCGATGGCGAAGGTGCTCGGGAAGGCTTAAAGCTATCTTTGTTGCCGCCGGTAGAAGAGGCCGGCGGCGAGGAAGACCATCGCAACCAGAAAAGCCAATTGGGCGTGTTGCATGGCGTGGAAATGGAGGCTGATTACTCCGTCCACGACCCATGCCGCGAAGCCGACAAACCAAATCCATGCGACGTTCCGCATGAAAGGTAGGATGCGTCTGCCCGGGTCAGCGCGCCATGACCCATTCGGGTGCTTGCTTTACACTGGAAACAGCAGAAAACAGCAAGGGAGAATTACGTTGTCACAGCGCACATTCAGCATCATCAAGCCGGACGCTGTCCGTAAGGGACACGCCGGCGCCATCCTGGCCGAGATTGAAAAGGCCGGATTCAAGATTGTTTCGATCAAGAAGGTCTCGATATCGAAGGCCCAGGCAGAGGGCTTCTACTATGTACATGCAGCGCGCCCGTTCTTTGGCGAATTGACCGAGTTCATGTCCAGCGGACCCATCTTCCCCATGGTTCTAGAAAAGGACAACGCCATCGCCGATCTGCGCAAGCTGATGGGAGCAACAAACCCGGCGCAGGCGGAAGAAGGAACAATCCGCAAGAAGTTTGCGGCTTCGATCGGTGAGAACGCCATTCACGGATCTGACGCTGAGGAGACGGCCGCGTTTGAGATTGGCTACTTCTTCGCAGGCTTTGAACTGAAGTAGTTTCTGACGCAAGAGGCAGCTGCCGATTTGTATGCTGGCGGCTGCCTTCTTATTTTTGGGGCCTTAGAGCGATTTCCGGAAGTGAATGCAACGGTCGACGACTTCGAAGCCCAGTGCCTGATGCGCCTCGAGTGAGTTTCGCTCGTCAATCCAGGTATCTGAGGCCATCTCCCTGCAGCCAAGGCTGCGAGCCCAGTCTTCTGCGGCCCGCATCATCGCAGTTCCGATGCCCCGTCTGCGATGGTCTTCGCGGACGTACCAGCCTTCGATGAAGCCGACAGGGTGCGATGGGTGGCAACCGTCGGCGTGAGAGCGTAGGTCTACTTGTAGAAATCCGGTAAGTCTGCCTTCCTCGTCGCAAGACACGAAGATCGTGAAGGGAAGACCCCCGCAGATCTGGGTTTCAAGGAACTCTTCAATCTCGGTTCGGTGTTCTTCGGCAGTGGCGTCGGGCCAGAGGAGAGCGCACATCTCCCCAATCTCTGCAGAGTCGCTAACGTTGGCTTGCCTAACGAGGTGGCCGGACATAATGCCTCATTAGACGTGCCTCAAACCGTTATTTTGTAAAAAGTTTGAGGTCAATGGATTCGCCCATCGCCTTATAGCCCGCGTCGCCCGGGTGAAGGTGATCGCCGCCGTCGGCAGTCGTGGAGAAGACGGATGGGTTCGCCGGGTCCTGTGTTGCCTTGTCGAAGTCGACGAAGCCATCCAGCACATTCGTCGTGCGAATCCATTGGTTCACGGCCTGGCGCATCTGCTCGCCACCCGGTGAGGCGTATTTAGCTCCAACGTATGGCGTCAGGGTGGCGCCATAGACCTTAATGCCGTGTGTGTGAGCGCGCGTTGCGAGCTGGCTGATGCCTGCGATAAGGTCGTCGGCCGAGACGATATCGTAGGGGCTGTTGGGATCCATCGCGTGACCAATATCGTTGATGCTCTCAAGGATGATGAGGTACTTCACTCCTGCCTGCGCGAGGACATCGCGATCGAATCGTGCCAGCGCGTTGGGACCGGTGTTGTCGTGGAGGACACGGTTGCCTCCGATTCCCTCGTTCAAGATACCGAGATTGCGCAGCTTCTTGTCCGCCTGCAGACGACGTGCGAGTACGTCTGGCCAGCGCATGTTTGCATTGCGCGTACTACGCGCACCGTCGGTGATGCTGTCGCCGAACGTGATGATGGCGGCGCTGTCACCACTGGCGCGGACGTCGATTCCTTTCAGGAACGGCCAGTTGGTGATCTCTGTGGGTGAGTCCAGCGATTTTGCCCCGGCGACGTTGCCGGGTGCGGTGTAGCTGGTCTGATCAGCAAAGGAGTGATGCGTGACTTGCTGGATAGTCTGGGTCGGTATGACGATGCTGACGGCCACGTCGGAGAGTGGCGGAAGTTTCACGCCGGTCTGGTCGCTGACGACGAGCGTGCCGGGCGGGATCGTGACGGAGCTGCGACCCCCAAAGGTAAGGGGGTGCGCAGTGGTGGTGTCGATCTCACTGCCGGTGGTCCGCAATGCAATGGAGGCGGAACTGACGATCAGGGGATCAAGACCGAATTCGTTGGTGAGAATCACGCGAGAAGTGTCCCCGCCGATCGAAATGTGGACGATCTCACGGTAGGTGGTCTCTTCGGCTCCGTACTTCTGGTCCGTATTGGGCAAAGCGACCGGCGAAGTGGCCCAGGTTCCTACCCAGTGGTCAGGCGGAGCGGCGGCCGCCGGAGTTGGTTCGAAAGAAAGGATGAAGAGAACCACAATGACGAAGAAGGGGAGTGATCGACCGCGTTGAATCATGAGCTTCCTTTGACGTGGATTGAAGCGACGCTCCATCTTACCGGTTGTTTGGCGACTGTAGCGCTGTGAAGTATAGTGGCGGGGTTGCGGTAACGGACGAAATCCGGGGTGTAAGTGGGGTTTCGAATCCGCGATGCCAGAGAAACAGAAGAGGGATGAATGACGATGCGATGGGTAAGGATTATGCTGCTTACCATGACGACCGGAATGGCAGCACATGGATCGGTGACAAAGGCGTCGTTCGGCACCATGCCGGATGGAACTGCAGTCGACGTTTACACGCTTAAAAGCGATGCAATTGAGGCTCGGATTACGACGTACGGGGCGCGCCTAGTTTCATTGCAAACTGCAGACAAGAACGGGAAGATGGACAATGTCGTCCTTGGTTACGATTCAGTGAAGGGGTATCTGGACGATCCGGGGCCGCATTTTGGCGCGATCGTTGGTCGCTACGGCAACCGTTTAGCGAAGGGGACCTTCCCACTGGAAGGCAAGACGTACCACGTGCCGATCAACAACGGTCCGAACTCCCTGCACGGGGGGACGGCGGGATTCGACAAGAAAGTATGGAAGGGGCGCGAGGTTGCGGAGGGTGTAGAACTCACGCTGGTAAGCCCGGATGGCGACATGGGGTATCCGGGAACGCTCACGGTACATGTGCGCTACTCGCTGCACCATAATGCGTTGAGGATCGACTACAGTGCTTCGACCGACAAAGCCACGGTAGCAAACCTTACCAATCACGCTTACTTCAACCTTGGAGGTCAGAGCAATCCGACCATTCTGAATGAAGAGATCATGATTCCGGCGGACAAATACACACCGGTCGATGCCGGTTTGATTCCAACCGGAGAACTGGCGCCCGTTGAAGGAACCCCGATGGACTTCCGCAAGTCCACGGTGATCGGCAAGCGGATTCATGACAACTTCGAACAGTTGAAGATCGCAGGCGGCTATGACCAGAACTGGGTGCTGCGCGGCGCCACTGGCGAGACGAAGACGGCGGCACGCGTATATGACCCGACAAGCGGCCGCGTCTTGACAGTGACCACAACCGAACCAGGAGTGCAGTTCTACACCGGCAACTTCCTTGACGGTAGCTTCAAGGGCGCAGGTGGCTGGCCGTTTGTGAAGAACGCTGGCCTGTGCCTGGAGACGCAGCACTTTCCCGACTCACCAAATCATCCGTCGTTCCCGACGACCGAGTTGAAGCCGGGCGTAACAAAACACAGCGTGACGACGTTTACCTTCTCGACACAAGCGAAGTAGGTCGCAAGGACAGAGGGTATGAACAAGGTTGTATCGTCAGCGGATGCGGCGGTCGTGGACATTGCAGCTGGTTCGACGATCATGCTGGGCGGCTTCGGGCTATGCGGCATTCCGGAGAACCTGATTGCGGCGCTGGTAAAGCG
>Ga0207711_10005729_pt1 | contig 10483 bp, 8 predicted proteins | sample KBSS34metaG_FD_184401 | JGI IMG/M metagenome (GOLD analysis project Ga0207711, IMG submission 184401) | Switchgrass rhizosphere microbial communities from Kellogg Biological Station, Michigan, USA - KBS S3-4 metaG (SPAdes) (version 2) | ecosystem: Host-associated > Plants > Roots > Rhizosphere >...
AAAGGGAGCGCACAGACGAAGTCCGTCGTGCGCGCAAAAAGAGATGAATAATGTGATCGTCCTGGGCGCCCAGTGGGGTGACGAGGGCAAAGGTAAAGTAGTCGATCTTCTCGCTGAGAGATTCGACATCGTAGCGCGGTATCAGGGCGGGCACAACGCCGGCCACACCGTCTTCATCGGCGAAAAGAAGTTCATTCTCAAGCTGATTCCCAGCGGGATTCTGCGGCCGGGCGTGAGCGCGGTGATCGGCAACGGGGTGGTGGTGGATCTGGCGGCGCTGGCCGAGGAAATGGCCATGCTGGAGGCCGCGGGAATCGATGTCAAATCGCAGCTTCGCATCAGCAATCGCGCGCACGTGATTTTTCCGTTCCATCGATTAGTGGAAAAAATGTCGGAAGCGCGCGAGAACCGCATTCCGCTGGGCACGACGGCTCGCGGCATCGGCCCCTGTTACGAAGACAAGATTGGCCGCCGCGGGATCCGCATTGCGGACCTGTACGATCCGGCCAGTTTCCGCGCACTCTACGACACGCTGGCCGAAGACAAGCAGACCCTGGCGGACACGTTCAAGCTGGAGGGTCCCATCGATTACACCGCGATTCGCTGCCAGACCGAGTTATTGGCCGCGCAGATTCGTCCCCTGGTGTGCGACACGTCGAAACTGCTGGCCGACGCGATGGCTGCGGGAAAACGAGTTTTGTTCGAAGGCGCGCAAGGCACCATGCTCGATATCGACCACGGAACGTATCCGTTCGTCACGTCATCGAGTGCGGCAGCCGGCGGAGCTTGCACTGGCTTGGGCGTCCCCCCTACTCGAATTCAGGGAGTGATCGGAGTTTCCAAGGCGTACATCACGCGCGTAGGCACCGGACCGTTTCCCAGCGAAAGCGACGATGCGGCGGGCGATCTGCTGCGCCGTGAAGGGAACGAATTCGGATCGGTTACGGGCCGACCCCGGCGATGCGGATGGTTCGACGCCCCGCTGCTGCGCTACACCGCGATCGTCAACGGCTTCGACTCGCTATTCATCACCAAGCTGGATGTACTCGACCAGCTTGCTGAAATCCCCGTATGCGTCGGATACCAGTTGGACGGGAAAACCGTCGAGGACATGCCGGCGACTTACCGGGCTCTGGAAAGCATCCAGCCGCTGTACCAGAAGATGCCGGGTTGGCAGAAGACGACGCGCGGCATCACCCGTTACGAAGATCTTCCCCAGAAGGCGCAAGCCTACCTGAAGTTTCTGGAAGATCGCGCGGGCGTGGAAATCGGAGCCATTTCCACGGGTCCGGAGCGGACCGAGACCATCATTCGAGCGGGATCGAAGCTCGAACAGATGATGGGCTAAGAGGGTCGGGCATGCCCGCCCCCTACCGCATTCCGTAGATAATAGATACACAGAGGTATCTAATGAAGAAGTGGCTGGCTTTTGCCACGCTGGCTTGCGCCGGTGTGTCTTTCGGCGCCGAGATGGCGCCCCCCAAGGCAGGAAAAGTGGACATCCTTCCGTTGAAGGATGTGAGGCCGGGGATGCAAGCCACCGCATGGACCGTGTTTTCAGGCACCGAGCCGGAGGCCATGCCGCTCGAAATCGTCGGGGTCTGGAAGAACTACCTGGGACCCAAACAGGACGTCATCATCTGCAAGCTCGGCGGCAAGGGCAAGGAAACCGGCGTCGCATCGGGCATGAGCGGAAGTCCGGTGTATTTCGACGGCAAACTGATGGGCGCGATCTCGTTGCGCATGGGAGTCTTCTCTCCCGATGCCATCTGCGGCATCACGCCGATCGAATCAATGCTCGAAATTCAGGACTTCGATAAATCGCGTCCCGCCGATGCCAAGACGCCTGACAAAGTGCTCGCGCAACTGGACGCTCCTCCCGATGTGCAAGCCAGTCTGCTTTCGGCAGGAGTCCAGCCAATCACGACGCCGATGATGTTCTCCGGCTTCAGCCCGGTAGTGCTGAAACAATTCGAGCCGGTGTTTGCGCAAATGGGCGTCACTACGGTGCAAGGCGGCTCAGCGGCATCGAACTTGTCGGCGAAGCCCGCAGCCGGTTGGGAGAAAGCCCTGAATCCCGGCGAGGCGGTGAGCGGCATCCTGGTTTCAGGCGATATGTCGGCCACCGGAATGGGAACCGTCACCTACAACGACGGCAAGCGCGTGCTGGCGTTCGGGCATCCCTTCTACAACTTGGGCCCAATCGATATGCCCATGGCCAAGAGCGAAATCCTGATGGTGTTCAGCTCGACGTATCAGCCGACCAAGTTCGGCAGCGCCACGGAAGTTGTCGGCGCGCTGAAGCAGGACCGTTATACCGGAATCATGGGCGAGCTTGGCGCAGAAGCACCCACCGTTCCCGTCCACGTGCATGTTCGATCGCTGGGGCCCGGCGGCGTCGTGCTCGGACAGAAGGACCTGAACTTCAACGTATTCGTCCACCAGAAGTGGACGCCGCTGCTGATGAACATGACGCTGGCGAATTCACTCCAGCAGATGAATGAGTTCGCCGACGAAGTTACGTATCGGCTCAGCGGCGACGTGCAACTGGCCGGCAGCGAAAAGCTTCACGTATCCACAGTACAAACCGGTAACGATGCCATGGCTCCGGTCCCTTTGACTTTGGGCGCGTGGTGGGGCGACAAGTTTACTCGCTTGTTCCAGAACATGGTGACGACGCCGGATCTAAAACAAGTGGACTGCACGGTGGATCTTCTCCCCGACCGCCGGATCATGTCGGTGGATACAGCCTGGACGCCTTCGACAGAAGTCGCCGCTGGTGACGAAATCCCGGTCAAGGTATTTCTGCGGCCATATCGCGGCGAGCGCATCGAGCAGAACGTGACGGTGAAGATCCCCGCCGATTTGCCCAAGGGCGAACATCGCATCCTGCTGAGCGATGCCGTCACCTTGAACCGTCTGCAGTCGGCTGCGTTGTCCTCGAATCGCTATCTCGGTTTGCCGGAGACCGTCTCCCTGCTGAATCAGGAACGCGGAAACAATCGCTTGTACGTATCGGTAGTCCAGCGGCGTGCGACGTATTATTCGGAAGATAAGACGTTGCCGGCGCTGCCGCTTTCGGTACTGAACGTGCTGCAAGGCCAGCGGAGCGCTGGGCGGGCCTTGACCGGAATCGCCGAGAGCGCGGAGGAAGAATTTTCCGTTGCTTTCGATCAGATGGTGACCGGAAGCTTCTCGCTGCCAATCGTCGTTAGATAAAGGGTTCGGTAGGTTCAGATCCACATGCGATTCATCCCCGTTGTCTGTGTACTCCTGTGTGCCGGTTCACTTTTGCCGGCCGTCGATACGAAAACCTGGGAACAGAATTCCATGGAGGACTTCGACCGGGGCACGCTCCAGCACCTTTCGCTCTCGAGCGACGGACGCCTGTCGGTAGCGCCGCGATTGCGAGAAGTCTACGACCCGTCACTCGCGTTTCTGTGGGCTGTGGCGCGCGACTCCAAGGGCAACATCTATATCGGCGGCGGCAGCTTGGGGGGTACTCGCGCCAAATTGTCAGTTGTCGATTCGCAGGGGCGCGGAAAACTGCTGGCAGAACTGGACGGGATCACGGTGCAGGCGATTGCGATTGACCGCCAGGATCGTGTGTACGCCGCAACGTCGCCCGACGGCAAAGTGTATCGCGTGGACGCTTCCGGTAAAGCCGATGTGTTTTACGATCCCAAGACGAAGTACATCTGGTCGCTGGCGTTCGTCAAGAACGGTGACTTGTACGTGGCCACTGGCGAACAAGGCGAGATTCATCGCGTGACACCGGCGGGAACGGGTTCGGTATTTTTCCGGACCGAAGAAGCTCACGCCCGGTCGATGACAGTAGACGCAGCCGACAACCTGATCGTCGGCACGGAGCCGAGCGGCCTGATCATGCGCATTTCGCCCGCTGGGCAAGGTTTTGTGCTGTATCAGGCGCCCAAGCGCGAGATCACAGCGGTAGCCGTCGCTACCGATGGATCCATATACGCAGCGGGAGCCGGGGTCCGCGCAACCACTCCCGCTGCACCTCCGACCGCAGTAGGCGCGCCTCCGCAGCCAGCGGTGCAAATCGCTCCACCGCCGGGAGCCGTCCAGATTGTGCCGCCATCGCCGACGCCGGTACCTCCGCCGCTGGTCACGTCACAGTCGATCACGGGAGGATCGGAGATCTATCGCATCCAGACCGATGGATATCCGCGCAGGATCTGGAGCCATGCGCAGGATCTGGTGTACGCGCTCGCGTTCGATGCGCAGGGCCGCTTGCTCGCGGGCACCGGGAATCGCGGGAATTTGTATCGCATCGATAACGACCATTCTTATACGCGGCTTTTGAACGCCGAGCCGACGCAGATCACCGGACTCGTCCGCGCACCGGACGGGCGAGTGTATGCGGTGACGGGAAACATTGGAAAGTTACTGGCAATGGGCCCGGATCTGGAAGCCTCGGGAAGCCTCGAAAGCGATGTTCTCGACGCGGGCGGGTTCTCTTACTGGGGACGGGTTACAACCGATCCGCAAGTATCGGCCGTCGAAACGCGCTCCGGCAATCTTGGCCGGGCGCAGCGCAACTGGAGCCCGTGGGCTGCGCTGAACCAGGGACGCGTTGCTTCGCCGGCTGCCCGGTTCTTGCAGTATCGAGTTACATTGACTGGAACCGCAAGCCTGTCGGAAGCAGGAATCGCCTATCAACCTAAGAATGTCGCTCCGGTGATTGAAGCCATCGAAGCGACGCCGCCGAACTATCGTCTTCCTGCGCCCGCCGCCGCACCAGTAGTCAGCCAAAGCTTAGAGCTGCCGGCCATCGGCAGAAAATCGACCACATTTCCCGAGACCACCAGATCGGTGACGGCTACAGCAGCCAAGGGTTACGTGGGCGCGCGCTGGATCGCCACCGACGATAACAACGACTCATTGCAATTCAAGGTGGAGATCCGCGGCGTTGGGGAAACTGGCTGGAAGCTGCTCCGCGATAATGTCCGCGAGCGCTACCTGAGTTGGGATTCCACCGCGTACGCCGACGGCAAGTACGTTCTTCGCGTCACGGCGACGGATGCACCTTCGAATCCACCTGACCAAGCTTTAACCGCAACACGCGAGAGCGACCCTTTCCTGATCGACAACACGCCGCCGGAAATTACATGGGGCGCAACTGTGAGATCCCTCGGCATTGCAGTGGGGTTTCATGCCAAGGATGCACTGAGCACGCTAGGAAAGGCCGAGTATTCAGTGAACGGCGGCGACTGGATCGTTGTCGAGCCAACCACGCGCCTCACGGATTCACCCGAGCACGACTATCGCGTCGGGATCAGCAGCCCGCCGCCAGGGGAGCTAACGGTCGCCGTCCGCGTAGAGGACGCATTTGGGAACCAGGCCGTGGCGAAGACCGTTTTGAAGTAAACCAGCCAGTTTTGCGGACGCTGTGCCGGGGGCAAGGCGCCTGCGGGACTCTCGATCCCGGGCTCGAACTTCAGGGCTTCCACCAGGCTGGTGGGGACGATCTCCAATGTGTTGACCATACCTGCGCGTTCAAACCAGATTTCGGTTTTCGTGCCGCCGACGTAGTGGCCTGTAAACTCGATCCCGTTACGCAAACGCAGCATATCGGCTCGGGCCAAGTCACTCAGTAATAAGAAGAAAGAAAACAGGAGGGTGTACTTCATGACGTTCCTTAACCAACCCCACCCGCCGGGCCCCAAGGCGGTGGACACTATGGCTCGGCGGGTGTTCTTGCTCCAGCGCGGACAACTTTCGCGCTATTGCACGCTGATCGAATCCACTTTCACGGTCTGGCCTTCCAGCGATCCCGATATGGTGGCTTTCGGGCTCTTGTTGGCCGGATTGCCTTTAAGAGCGGTGGACGCTTTGGCATTGCCGGCGGCGTCCAGTTTGTAGACCTTTCCATCCGACATCTGTATGCCGAACGAAGTGGTCGAGGCGGACGCTTCACAGGACGCTAAATCGCTTTTCTGCTTAGACTCGGCGGGATTCTGTTGGCTTTTGTCGGTACAAGCAGCGTCAACCAGCTTCCCGTTCCAAGTCTCGGCATAACTGAGCACTCCGAACACACTGAGAGCAAGCCCAAGTTTGGCAATGGTTTTCATGTAGATGTACTTCCTTCTCTTCGAAATCAGCCGGTGAACCAGCCTCGCTCGTACTAGGCAATCTCCCTGCCACTTTCGTTGGTGTGCCAAGCAGGACGCTTCAGCGATGCGCACTAGCGGGCGAACAGTATTTTTTCCCGCCGGAACCCGGTAAAAACAGCCTGAATCGGAAAGCGCGGCTGGGGCGATTAAGATAGAACACATGGGTCATTTGCGGGGCCGCCTGGCGCTGATTGCGATCGCGCTGGTATCGGTCCTTACATGCGGAACCATTGGATTCATGTGGATCGAGCACTACCCGGTGTTCGATGCCTTCTACATGACACTGACCACGGTAACCACGGTCGGGTATGCCGAGATCCGCGGGTTGAGCCATCCCGGAAGGGTCTTCAACTCGTTTCTCATCTTCTTTGGCGTGACCACCATCTTCCTGGCAGTGGGCGCGATGACTCAGACCCTGATCGAGCTGGAATTGAATCGGTTTTTCGGAAAGCGGCGTGTAAGGAAAATGATCGACAAACTGGAAGACCATATTATCTTGTGCGGCTTCGGCCGTGTCGGGCGCGGCGCGGCGGATGAACTGCGAAAAGCCGGCACGCCCTTCGTCGTGATCGACCACAACGACGAAAGAGTAGAGCGCGCGATGACGGCGGGCATGCTGGCCGTGCTCGCCGATGCCGGCCGTGATGAGACGCTGCGGGACGTGGGCATCGAGCGAGCCAAGGGGTTGATCGCGACACTCGCGTCGGACGCCGACAACCTATTCGTCGTTTTGAGCGCCAAGACGCTCAATCCAAACTTGCAGCTTTCGGTGCGCATCGCTGAGGAGTCCTCCGAGCAGAAGATGCGGCGGGCCGGCGCCGACTTCGTATTCGCTCCATACACTACGACTGGGCATCACATGGCGCGAGCCATGCTGAAGCCGCATGTATTGCAGTTTCTGGATTTCACCGAGCAGCAGGGCGTGGATGTGGAGATCGAACAGGTGCAAGTCACCGGTCAAAGCGCATTTGCCGGGCGCGCTCTGGCGGACGTCGATATCCAGTACAAAACCGGCGTAGTGATTCTGGCGCTTCGTAAGTCCAGCGGTGAGATGCTCTTCAATCCTGCTCCCGAGGTGAAGATGTCGGCCGGGGATCACCTTATTGCGATGGGGGATTCCAGCAACCTGCGAAAACTCGGACGGCTTCTGACGGGAACCGCTTCCGCATGAGGGTTCTCACTAGTGAACAGATGCGCGAGGTGGACCGGCTTACCATCGAAGACGGCGTGCCCAGCATCGCGCTGATGGAGAACGCGGCCCACCGCGTTGTGGAAGAGATGATCCGCGAGTTTGATCCCATCGATCGCCAGAACATCGTCATTCTGTGCGGCAAGGGCAACAACGGAGGGGACGGTCTGGCGCTCGCGCGACTGCTGCATGAATATCAAGTGGGCAGGCTGCGGGTGGTGCTGGCCGCGGATCCATCGGAATTCAAGGGCGACGCAGCGGACAACCTAAGGCGCGTGCAGGAAATCGGGATCAATCCGGTATTCGATGTTCCGGCCAAGCTGCGGGAACGCCGTGAAGTGAACATCGTCGTGGATGCTCTGCTCGGCACAGGCTTGCAGGGTCCGCCGACCGGCCGCACGGCCGAACTGATTCGGGCCACGCGCGACTTTCCGCAAGCCAAGATTGTGTCCGTGGATTTGCCTTCGGGACTCGGCGGCGGAGGCGATTGCGTCCGAGCCGATATCACCGTCACGTTCACTGCTCCGAAAGTGGAGCACTACCTGGCGCCCGGAGCCGAGGAACATATAGGGCGTCTCGTCGTGTCGCAGATCGGCAGTCCGCCTTGGCTGATTCCAGGCGGTCTGGAAGTTTCCGCTCCCGGAGATTTTAGGCATCTGTTTCGGCCTCGCAAGCGCGAATCGCACAAGGGCGATTTCGGGCATGTACTGATCGTCGGCGGTGCGCCCGGCAAAACCGGCGCGGCTGCCATGGCCGGATTGGCTGCACTACGTTCGGGCGCGGGACTGGTGACGGTCGGCTGCTCGGATTCCTCGCGGCTGGCCCCGGAACTGATGTCGGAATCGTTCGATAACTTCACACTGGACCACAAGACGGTACTTGCGGTGGGACCAGGCTTGGGAATCCAGCGGGATCTCGTGTCTAAACTCCTTAAAGACGCGAATATCCCCACGGTGATCGACGCCGACGCGCTGAACTCGATCGCCGGCACGGATTTCCGAGGTCGTGGATTGCAGACGATCCTGACGCCGCACCCCGGCGAGATGGCTCGGCTATTGGGCGTGGATCGAGTGAGCGAAAGCGACCGCTTACGTGTCGCACGGACATTCGCGCAGGAACGTAATGTGTGTCTGGTGCTCAAGGGATATCGGACGCTGATTGCTTTGCCCGACGGAAACGTGTGGATCAATACCAGCGGCTCGCCCGCAATGGCCACCGGAGGCACCGGCGATATTCTCACCGGCATGATCGCGGGTTTGGTCGCGCAGTTTCCGCAGGAGATGGATGCAGCCGTGCGCGCGGCGGTGTGGCTGCACGGACGTGCGGGACAAATCGGAGCGGAAGAAATAACCGAGCAGTGCCTGATTGCGACCGATCTTCTGCATTACCTTCCTAAGGCGATTCGTGAAATCGCCTGAGCCGAAGGCGATTCATGAAATCATTCGACACTCATTCCGAAGAGGAGACCATCGAGCTAGGGCGCAAGATCGCCCGCGACCTTCCCAAGCGTTGCGTGGTCCTGCTGATCGGCAATCTGGGTGCAGGAAAGACCACGCTCGCCAAGGGGATTATCAGTGGGCTGGGCGCGGGTAATCCTGAGGAAGTCGCCAGTCCGACCTTCACCTTAATTCACGAGTATCCAGGCGCGTATCACATCGACCTGTATCGTCTGGACACGGCCGCCCAAGTCGCGACACTTGGACTAGACGAAATCTTCGACCGCGACGCTGTAGTGCTCATCGAGTGGGGCGAGAAGTTTCAAAATCTGATGCCCGCCGACCGGATCGAGATCACGTTGAGCGCCGACGGCGAACAAAATCGAAAGATCGTGATCCATTAACACTTCAGGTGAGAAAACTAAGCCGGATGGTGCACTATTTCTGTGACATTTTTCCGGCGCCACCTCCCCCGGCGGATTCCGGCAAACGTTTTCGCAAAGGATTGTTGGGAATCAAAACTACAAGTTGCTTTTTTTCAGAAGGTTACAGAACTATATTGTCACTCCTCGGCGGAGTGTGCTAATAATACAAGGGTGGGCTGCGGCACTTCTGCCGGGCTCCGTCCAAACAAGATTCTCTCAAACGTAAACTCAACTGGAGGTTGAACTATGAACATTCGACCGCTCTATGACCGGATCGTGGTCAAACGGCTCGAAGCTGGTGATGAAAAGACTGCGAGCGGGCTCATCATCCCGGACTCGGCCAAGGAAAAGCCGCAAGAAGGCGAAGTGGTGGCGGTAGGACAAGGCAAGCGCAACGACGACGGGAAGCTGATTCCGCTGGACGTAAAAGCAGGCGATCGCATCCTGTTCGGCAAGTATTCCGGGTCCGACATCAAGGTGGACGGCAACGAATACATGATCATGCGCGAAGACGAAGTGCTGGGTGTGATCGAAGGCGCCGGTAAAAAGGCGAAGGCTTAAGGAGATTGAACCATGGCAGCAAAGCAAATTGTATATAGCGAAAATTCCCGCCAGGCGATCCTGCGCGGTGTAAATCAACTGGCCGACGCCGTGAAGGTGACGCTGGGTCCCAAGGGCCGCAACGTCGTCCTGGAGAAAAAGTTCGGCGGACCGACCATCACCAAAGACGGCGTCACTGTGGCCAAAGAGATCGAGCTGAAGGATCCGCTCGAGAACATGGGCGCGCAGATGGTGCGCGAGGTTGCTTCGAAGACCTCCGACATCGCCGGCGACGGCACCACCACCGCGACCATCCTGGCGCAGGCCATCTTCCGCGAAGGCGTGAAGAGCGTTGCGGCCGGAGCCAACCCGATGGCGCTGAAGCGCGGCATCGAGAAGGCCGTCGAGCTGGTTGTCGAAGAAGTGAAGAAGTTCTCCAAGCCCGTCAGCGGCGACATGATCGCCCAGGTGGGAACCATCTCCGCCAACGGTGACGAGACCATCGGCAACACCATCGCCGAAGCCATGAAGAAGGTCGGCAAAGATGGCGTGATCACCGTGGAAGAGTCCCGGACCATGTCCACCGAGCTGCAGACCGTCGAAGGCATGCAGTTCGACCGTGGCTATCTGTCGCCGTACTTCATCAGCGATCCGGACCGCATGGAATGCGTCCTCGAAGATCCTTACATCCTGATCCACGAAAAGAAGATCAGCAACATGAAGGACCTGCTGCCGGTACTCGAGCAGATCGCACGC